>Ga0265342_10004738_pt1 | contig 10594 bp, 8 predicted proteins | sample 4CB327metaG_FD_203125 | JGI IMG/M metagenome (GOLD analysis project Ga0265342, IMG submission 203125) | Rhizosphere microbial communities from Carex aquatilis grown in University of Washington, Seatle, WA, United States - 4-CB3-27 metaG | ecosystem: Host-associated > Plants > Roots > Rhizosphere...
GCCTGCCTGGGCGCCGCGCTGACGTTCTGGACGTTCACGGCACGGACCAATATCTCCCGGCGCGGTTCGGATGAAAAGAACTACAGGTGGACCATACGCGCCGGGCCGCGCCTTTTCGCCAGCTACCGGCTGGGCCTTATACTTTTAAGCGGGGGGCGCCCGGCGGAGGCGGTGGAGGTGCTTGAGCCGCTGGCCGCGCTGGCCCCAGGCGACCCGGACTGCCAGAACGCGCTCAGCATGGCCCTGTGGCACAGCGGCAGGCAGAAAGAGGCCTGGCTGCGCATGCGGGAGCTGGCCGCGCGCTACCCGGACAACGTCTCCATACGGGAAAACTATTCGCATATGCGGGGACTGATCGGCGGCGGGAACTAGGCGCGGGAGGGACCGGGGAACGGGGACAGGCCGCTATTGCGCGGTAAAATTCATTATCACCGGGCCGGGCGCGGGTATGCGGAAGAGCGGCTTGCCTCCCCGGTAGAACTGGGCGCCGGACTCGTCCGCCTTTACCGAGCCGGCGTAGGCCGCCAGCCTGCAAAGTTTGTCCCCCAGCAGGGACCTGGGCGGCAGTACCGCCTTGTAGTGCAGCAGCCCGTTCTTCACGCGGCCATCCACGAAAAGGTACTTGAACTTGTCCCAGAATATGACTGGGTTGGCCAGCCGCTTGCGCAGCTCCGCGGCGTAGGCGGGCGCGTGGTGCTGCATGAAAGAGAAAATGACGCCGGCTTTCCTCACGCTTTCGGCGCAATCATAGGCGCAGGGATGCCAGCTGACCACGTGAGTGGAGGGAAGGTCCAGGTCCAGGTTGTAGTCCATTATCCTGTCAAAACTGGAGCAGTCCTGCCGGTCCTTGAAGTTCATCCTGGAAAAATAGTTCCAGATATTGTTCAGCCTGAAGTCCAGGCGGGCGGTTTTTTTTGTGTTGGCGAAGATCCGCCGGATTATGTCCGGGCGCTGTTTCAGCTTGAATTTAAAATTTGTCCAGTTAAAATAGGCCTTTACGCAGCACTCCGGGTAGCCCAGCAGGCAGCCCCACTCTTCGCTAATGGATTGCGACGACCAGGCGGTGGCCGCGCGTTTCAGGTCGGCCAGGTTCCTGCCCATCAGCACCATCTTTTTAGCTTTTATGAAATGCGGCCCGCGCTTGCCCAGGAATTCCTCGGGAAGCAGGTATTTGAGTTTAAGCTTCCCGCAGAGGCCCGCTATACGCGGCAGGTCTTCCGTGAGGCAGTCGGTGTAGGTCACCGGCTTCATGCCGGTTATTACCCCGGCCAGGTCGGAAAATGTCGGGTCGTTGACCGTAACGGCGGAGATCCCCCCCGCCAACGGCCGCTCCAATTCTATCAGCCCGCGGGCTGTTATCTTTTCCATCTACTGTTTCAGCATGGCCTGCAGTGTTTTTATGGCGGCCAGGGTGCGGCGCTCGGCGGAGGCCAGCGCGCCCACTTCGTCCTTGAATTCGGGCTTATTGAGCTTTTTCAGCAGCTCTACGTAAAGGGACACGCCTTCCGCGGCGCGGCTGGCGTGAAGGCGGAGGGAAGCCTCCACGGAACGGGAAGGTTCGGTCCTGCGCTGGCGGAAACCGGCGCCTTCCTTGGTCAAACGGTTGAGCACTTTCAGGCGGGCCCGCTTTTCTTCGGCAAGGCGCAGGAAAAGGGCTTTCAGCTCCGCGCCGCACCTGGGGTCGGAGCCGAACGTTTCGGCTTCCACCTCGAAAACGGAGATATCCTTCATCTCTTTGTTGACCAGCACGCGCTTTAGTTCTTTCAGTAGCATAGGTATATTCTAGCACTTCAGCCGGACGCGGACCTTCACCACTATCTTCATCACGGGCGCGGGCTCGCCGGCCGCCAGTTTCGGGGCGTGGGCGTCCTCGGGATAAAGGACGACCAGCTGGCCGGCCTCCAGGCGGACCGGGGCCCAGCCCCCGGCCTGCACCGTCCCGAAGCAGATGTCCTTTTCGTCCTCGTAAGCTTGCGTCACCGTCATCCGGTCCAGCGGCGCCCAGCCGACGGCCTCCGCCCCGTAGACGATGAACTGCACGTCCGCGTATTTCCGGTGCGCCTCGAACTTCGGCTCTGGCGCCGCGGCCGTGGTATAGCGCTGCACCATGGCGAACACCAGGTCCCCGTCTATCTCGTATTTCCCGTCGGGCAGCGCTTTTAGCCCGGGCCTGCGCAGGAATTCCAGCGCCTTAAGAAGGCCGGGCATCATGAAGGCCTGCCGCTCGGTGTTTTTAAGGTCCGAGACGATCATGCTTGTTTCCCCGCGGCGCGGCGGCGCACGGCCCCGAGCCGCTCCAGATCCCCGATGTCGCACCAGAACGGGGTCTTGTCCTCGAAACCCATGATCTTCTCCCCGGCCGCGGCCAGGCGCAGGTAAACGGCGGCTATCGAGAAGACCCCGGTCTCCGTGATCTTTGAAAATATTTCCGGCGAGAGCACCTGTATCCCGCTGAAGGCCATGGGCTTAAGGCCGGGCGGGGCCTCCGCCCCTTCGCGCCCCCTCAGGTTCATCCCGGCGTCGAACAGGAGGCGGCGTTTCGACGGGCGTTCCCTTACCGCCAGCGTGGCCAGCGCCCCGGACCCGGAGTGGGCCGAGTAAAGCGCCCCCAGGTCCATCTCCGAATATACGTCGGAATTGCAGGCGAAGAAGGGGTTCCCGTCGTTGAAGAAGGCGGCCGCCTTTTTAAGCCCGCCCCCGGTCTCCAGCGGGAAGGCCTCCTCCCGCGACAGTTCTATCCTGAACCCGAAATTATTTTTGGACTCCAGCCAGGCGGCTATCTTTTCGTGGAAATAATGGGTGTTTATCACGAACTCGTCCGCGCCGGCGGCGGCGAGCCCGCGCAGCACCAGCTCCAGCATGGGCGCGCCGTTCACGTCCACGAGGGCCTTGGGGAGTTCGTCGGTGAGCGGGCGCAGCCGCGTGCCGAGCCCCGCGGCGAAGATCATGGCTTTCACTTGGCCGCCCCTCCAAGTTCCCGGTGGGTCACTTCCACCCGCACGCCGTACTTCTGCTTCAGCCGCGCCGCCAGCGTCTCGGCGAAGTAGACCGAGCGGTGCCGCCCGCCGGTGCAGCCGAAGTTGACCATCAGCGAGGTGAAATTGCGCGAGAGGTAGTTCTCTACGCTCATATCCGTAATGGCGAAAACGTTCTCCTGGAATCTGGCCACTTCCGGTTCCTTCTGCAGGAAGTCGATCACGGGCTTGTCGCGGCCGGTGAGCTGCGCGTAAGTTTCGTAACGGCCCGGGTTCGGGAGCGCGCGGCAGTCGAAAACGAAGCCCCCGCCGTGGCCCTTGTCGTCCAGCGGCAGGCCGTTCTTGAAGGAGAAGCTGGTGATGCGCACCGTCAGGCCCAGCTTCGTACGGCCGAACTGGCGCAGGTACGAGGAGGCGGCTATGCGCTTGAAGGCCGCCGTCATCTCCGGAACCTTCACGTCGAGCTCCGCGTTCCTGAGCAGCCATTCGATGTTGCGCACGGCGTACGGTACGCTGTTCAGGAAATGCGTTTTCCCCTCGTAGAAGCCGCGCAGGCCGTAGGCGCCCATCGCCTGCATGATGCGGATGTAGACGAAGGCGTAGTAATGCCGCATAAAGGCTTTGTTATCCAGCCCGGCGGCCGCCAGGTAATGCCGGCGCAGATCGAAACGGACCTCGGGCGGCAGGTCGGCCTTGGCGTCGTACAACAGCGAGGCCAGGTCGTAATGAGGCGCGCCGCGCCTTCCGCCTTGGTAGTCGATGAACCACGGTTCGCCGCCGCGCAGCATGATGTTGCGGGACTGGAAGTCGCGGTAGAGGAAATAGTCGGACGGCGCCTCCAGCAGGAAATCGGTGAAGCGGACGAAATCGTCCTCCAGCTTCTGTTCGTTGAACGGGATCTTGGCCAGCTTCAGGAAATAATATTTGAAATAGTTCAGGTCCCACATGATGGACTGGCGGTCGAAGCTGGCGCGCGGGTAGCAGCACTTCAGGTCCAGGCCGCGGTTCGCCTGCGCCTGGAAGCGCGGCAGCCATTCCAGCACTTTCTTGTAGGCGGCCAGCGCCTGCGCGGGGACCTCGGCCCCCTTGCGTTCTGCGCCCAGGTATTCGAAAAGGGTGGTGCTGCCCAGGTCCTCCTCCAGGTAGACGCCCTGGGGCTGGTCCTCGGCGTAGATCTCGGGCACCGGCAGTTTCTCGGCGCGGAAATGCCGCGAGAATTCCAGGAAGGCGCGGTTCTCCAGCTTGTCCGGACCATAGGCCCCTATAACGGTGCGGGAGCCGTCCTTCAGGCGGAACAGTTTGCGGGCCGAAGCGTCGCCCTTCAGCGGCTCGAAGGTTTCCGGCTCGAGGCCGAAAGTTTTTTTATAAAGCGCCCGCAGCGGCGCCTCCGGCTGGGTTTTCAGTTCGGCGGCTTCTTTTTCTTTGTTCTTAAGCGGCATATTATCTCCCCGCTCCGGCTATACGAATCCAATTATACAAAACCGCCGCCGCCCGGCCGCGCAATAAAAAACCCCGGCTTCCCGGGGTTTTTCCCGCCGCCCGGCCATAGCCTCAATTTTCCTGGGCCAGGGCGTTAAGCCCGGACTGCATCAGCGTAAAGAACTTTTTTTCATCCAGGTCCTTCTTTTCGCTGTTCCAGGAGGCGGCCAGGCAGAACCATTGCCCGCCGGCGTTCCGCAGAAGCCACGCCATGGAAAGCACGCCCGGCTCGGAGCCGCCTTTATACCCGGTGTAGACTATTTTTCCGGCCGGGATGTTCAGGCCCGGGTTCAAAGCCAGTATATCCAGCGCCTCCGCGTTCCCAAAGCGCGCGAAATAGCCCATGATACCGCACACATCGGCCGGGGACGCCGGCCATTCGATCCTGGCGACGCCGAAAGGGCTGGATTTAAGCTTATCCAGGGACAGCGGCTCTTTCGCCAGCGCGGATAAGAATCCGTACTTCTCCTCCACGGGCAGATTCAGGTACTTCACCGAGGCCTCGGTGTCGGACTTCAGCCGGAACATGTCCGAAGTTTTAAGGAAGGGCGTGAGCAGCGCGGGGTTGGAATGCCCCAGCGCGGCCAGGCGGGACTCTATCGTTTTGCGTCCCAGGGCCGAAATAAGGGTGTCCGCGGCGGTATTGTCGCTTTCGGAGATCATCAGGGCGGCCAGGGTATGCGCGGTGAGCGGGGAGCCGGCGGGCCAGTCCTGCAGGCGGCCGGTAGGGAGCGACTTGTCCTCCTCCCTGAGCCTGAGCACCTTGCTCCAGGACATTCCCTCCTCGAGCATGGTGCCCAGCACATAAAGCTTGAACACCGAACCCACGGCGAAATATTCCTTTTCGTTCAGGGCCGCCAGCGCGACCGGCGCCGTGCCCAGCCGCACGGCCAGCATGCCCGTCCGGCCCGGCAGCGCCGAAAGCCCCGCCGCCACTTCCGCCAGCGAAACGTTCTTTTTGTACGCCTCCCGGAAGAACAGCCCGCTGATCTTGCCGCTCTCGGCGTCCAGGGCGAGGGCGGCCGGGATCTCGTAGCCCTTCTCGGTGTCGAACATGAAATTGCCGGACAGGCCGGGCCCGGCGCGCTCGAGCCGCACCTCCGTAACCTTGCCGGTGTCGCGATAATAGCCGGAGAGTATCTCCCCCAGCTTCGCCTCGGAAATATGAGCGAAGAATTTTTTATCGAAGAGGTTCTCCAGCCCTTCCGGCTTTTCCGCCACCTGCAGCGAAACCTCCCGCGCCGCCTTCTCCACCCGCGCGTCCACAGCTTCCGCCCCCCTCCCGATCCCGCCCAGCGCCAGCAAACAAACCGCGAAAATTAAATTTCTCATTCTAAAATTATACAATGCTAAGCGGGGTTTTTCGCGGCTGGCCGTGGAACCGAGGGCATGGGCCCGGCGGGCACCGCGTCGCGCACACCGTGCGCGCGCTCCCCACTCGGCCGCCGCGCTTACGCAAGCGGCGGCCTCCGTGAGGGCCCGCCGGGCCCATGCCCTCGGCTCCACAGCCGGACGCTCAGGCGGAGGGTGCGGCCGGGGATATACCCCTGAGCACCCGTTGCGGAAAGGGGGCCCCGCCATAATTTCTCAAGGCGGGGGGAAACCGACGCAAGGGTTTCCTCGGCCCGGGTGAGCAGGGGTATATCCCCGGCCGCACCCGACTGGGCATCTCGCGGAATAAATGCAGGAAGGAGACAACCATGGACCTCATACTCAAAGAAGTAAAAGACGGCATAGGGGTGCTCACCCTTAATAACCCGGCCCGCCGCAACGCCCTTAGCCTCGAGCTCTGCGCCGAAATGTCCGCCGCGCTGGAGGATCTCAAGACCAAAAAGATACCCGTCATCATCCTGCGCGCCGAAAAAGGCGCCAAAGTCTGGTCCGCCGGCCACGACATAACCCAGCTCCCCAAAGTCCATCACGACCCCCTCGCCTACGACAGCCCCATGGAAACCGCCTTCCGCGCCATCCAGAACTACCCCGGCCCGGTGATAGCCATGATCCAGGGCAGCGTGTGGGGCGGTGCCACCGACCTGGCCGTCACCTGCGACCTGGCCGTAGGCGATGAAACCGCCACCTTCGCCATCACGCCGGTCAAGATGGGCCTGCCGTACAACGCCTCCGGCATCATGCACTTCATCAACCGCGTAGGCAGCAACATAGCCAAGGAGATGTTCTTCACCGCCGCGCCCGTAAAAGCCGAACGGGCTTATCACTTCGGCATCCTGAACCACCTCGTCAGCTCCCGCGAAATAGAACTGTTCACTTTCGAGCTCGCCAAATCCATCGCCTGCAACTCCCCGCTGGCCGTGTCCGTAATCAAAGAGCAGTTCCGGATCCTTTCCGACGCGCACCCTATCAGCCCCGAGGCTTTCGAGCGCATCCAGGCGCTGCGCCGCAAAGTGTACAACAGCGGCGACTACGAGGAAGGCATCAAAGCCTTCACCGAAAAACGCAGGCCCAAGTTCCAGGGCGATTAAAGGCCCGGGCAATAAAAAGGACAGCGGCCGGCTCCGCTGTCCTTTTTTATTTCCCCTCCGCCGCGGCCCGCCCGCGCTATTTTGTAAGATAGTAGTTCAGAGCCGGCTTCACCGCAGCGAGACCCGTCCCCATGCTGAAACTTTTCAGATTTTTAAGACCACATTCGGGCAAGATCCTAACCATCCTGCTGCTGCTCTTCCTGCAGGCGATGGCGGACCTGTCGCTTCCCACGCTTCTGGCCGACATAGTGAACAAAGGGATAGTCAACGGCGACATCCCCTATATCCTGCGCCTCGGCGGGTACATGGTCCTGATAGCGCTGTTCGGCATCAGCTGCTCGGCCGCCGGCAACTACCTGAATTCCGGGGTCGCGCTGAGCTTCAGCCGGACGCTGCGGAGCTCCATCTTCGCGAAGGTGGAAAGCTTTTCGCTCCACGAGTTCGACCGTGCCGGCACGGCTTCGCTGATCACGCGCACCACGAACGACGTCACGCAGGTGCAGCAGTCGCTTTCGATGATGCTCAGCATCATGGTGCGCGCCCCGATAATGTGCGTGGGCGGCATCATCATGGCCGTAACGCGCGACGCGCGCCTGTCGCTGGTCTTCGCCGTGGCGATCCCGGTGCTGGTCGCCATCATAGCGGGGATCGCGGCCTTGGGCGTGCCTCTCTTCAGGAAGATGCAGGCCCGGACCGACCGGCTTAACATGGTGGTGCGCGAGAAGCTGTCCGGCATAAGGGTAGTGCGCGCGTTCGGCAGGGAAGCGCACGAGGGGGAACGCTTCGAAAAAGCCAGCCGCGACCTGATGGAAACGTCGCTCCGGGTGGCGGTGCTGATGAACACGCTGATGCCGGCGATGCTGATCATCATGAACTTCACGCTGCTCGCCATCATCTGGTTCGGCGGGCTGCGCGTGGACGCAGGGCGGATGCAGGTGGGCGATATCATGGCCTTCACGCAGTACGTGCTGCAGATCCTGTTCTCGCTGATGATGCTGTCCATGCTCTTCATCATGATCCCCAGGTCGCAGGCTTCGGCGGTGAGAATAAACGAGGTGCTCGATACCGAGCCCGGGATTAAAGACCCGGAGAAACCGGAAGCGCCGGCGGCCTCGCGCGGGCATGTGGAATTCAAGGATGTTTCGTTCAGGTACCACGGCGCGGAGCAGGACGCGGTCAGCGGGGTGTCGTTCGCCGCCGGGCCGGGCGAGGTCACCGCGATAATAGGCGGGACGGGCTCGGGCAAGTCCACGCTGGTGGGCCTGATCCCCAGGTTTTACGACGCCGGAAGCGGCAGCGTGCTGGTGGACGGCCTGGACGTGCGCAGGATGACGCAGGAGGACCTGCGTTCACGGATAGGTTTCGTGCCCCAGAAGGCCATGCTGTTCACCGGCACCGTTAAGGACAACATCCGGTTCGGCAGCGAGGGAACTGGCGAGGACGCGCTCGTGAAGGCCGCCGATATCGCGCAGTCGCTCGAGTTCATCAAGAGCATGCCGGACGGCTTCGATTCGCAGATCTCGCAGGGCGGCATAAACCTCTCCGGCGGGCAGAAGCAGCGGCTGTCCATCGCGCGGGCGGTGGCCCGGAAGCCGGACATCTACATCTTCGACGACAGTTTCTCCGCGCTGGATTTCAAGACCGAAGCCGGGGTCAGGGCGGCTCTTAAGAAGGAGACCGCGGACGCCACCGTGCTCATCGTGGCTCAAAGGGTAACGTCGGTAATGAACGCCGACAGGATCATAGTACTGGACGAGGGCCGCGTGGCCGGCGTCGGCCCGCACAAGGTCCTGATGGAGAGCTGCGTGGTGTACCGCGAGATCGTTTACTCGCAGCTGTCCCGGGAGGAGCTGTCATGAGCGCTCCCGGCGGGCAGAAGGCGGGCGGCGAGCGCCCGGCGGTGACGTTCGGCGGCCGGGCCATGATGTTCGGCCGGCCCGTGGAGAAACCGAAGGACTTCAAGCGCACGATGGCGCGGCTTACGGCCTATCTCAAGCCGTACCGCTCCCGCCTGATACTGATGCTGGTCCTTACGGCCGTCGGCGCCGTGCTCAACACCATAGCCCCGAAAGTTATCGGCATGGTGATCACGAAGCTGTACGAGGGCGCGGCGGCGAAGCTCGCCCGCGCTCAGGGCGCCGGCGTGGATTTTACTTTCATAACACATGCCCTGCTCGTGCTGGCGGGGTTGTACCTCGTGAGCGCCGGATTCACCTACATAGTGCAGCGCGCGCTGTCCGTTATAGCCCTGAAGACCATGTACAGCCTGAGGCGGGACGTGGACGCCAAGTTCTCCAGGCTGCCGCTGAAGTACTACGACTCGCGCACGCACGGCGAGATCATGAGCCGCGTCACCAACGACATCGACAACATCGGCACCGGCATGTCGCAGGGGCTGCCGCAGCTCCTCGCGTCGGCCATCGGGATAGTGGGCGCGGTGATAATGATGCTGGTGATAAGCCCCAAGCTCACCCTTATCACCATTTTCACGCTGCCGCTCTCTTTCGGCGTGACGATAATAATCGCCAGGAAGTCCCAGAAGTATTTCGCCGACCAGCAGCGGGAGCTCGGCCGCCTGAACGGGCACGTGGAGGAGATGTACTCCGGCCACCGGACAGTGAAGGTGTTCGGCTACGAGAAAAGATCCGTGGCGATGTTCGAGGAGATAAACGAAAAGCTCTACGTCTCGGGCCGCATGTCGCAGTTCATCTCCGGCTTCATTTTCCCGATGATGAACTTCATCAACAACCTGGGCTACGTGGCCGTCTGCGTGGCGGGCGGCGTGCTCGTGGCGAGGAAGCGGCTGGCTATCGGCGACGTGCAGGCGTTCATCCAGTACATCAGGATGTTCACGCAGCCGGTGGCCCAGAGCGCCGGCTTCATCAACATGCTGCAGTCCACCGCCGCTTCGGCCGAGCGCGTGTTCGAGATGCTGGACGAAGCCGAGGAGCCGCAGGATGCCCCGGACTCCGGAACGCTGGCGGATCCCGCCGGGGATGTGGTTTTCGACGGGGTGAAGTTCGGCTACCGGGAAGACCACGCGATCTTCGAGGACATGAGCATAGAAGTGAAGCCCGGCGAGACCGTGGCCATAGTGGGCCCCACCGGGGCCGGCAAGACCACGCTGGTTAACCTCCTGATGCGCTTCTACGAGATCCAAAGCGGAAAAATAACCGTGGACGGAACCGATATCAAGACCCTTAAACGCGGCGGGCTGCGCCGCATGTTCGGCATGGTGCTGCAGGACACCTGGCTCTTCAACGGCACGATAAGGGAAAACATAGCGTACGGCCGCGAAGGCGCGTCCGAAGCCGAGATCATGGAAGCGGCGAAGGCGGCGCACGCGGACCATTTCATCCGGGCCCTGCCCGAGGGCTACAACACCGTGCTCAACGAGGAGGCCACCAACCTTTCACAGGGCGAAAAGCAGCTCCTCACGATAGCCCGCGCCGTGCTGGCGGACCCGGCCATCCTGATCCTGGACGAGGCTACCAGCAGCGTGGACACGAGGACGGAGGTTATCGTCCAGAAGGCGATGAAGGCGCTTATGAAGGACCGCACGTCTTTTGTTATAGCGCACAGGCTTTCCACTATCCGCGACGCGGGGCTTATCCTGGTGATGAACAACGGCAAGATAGTCGAAACCGGCAGCCACGACTC
>Ga0265342_10004739_pt1 | contig 10593 bp, 8 predicted proteins | sample 4CB327metaG_FD_203125 | JGI IMG/M metagenome (GOLD analysis project Ga0265342, IMG submission 203125) | Rhizosphere microbial communities from Carex aquatilis grown in University of Washington, Seatle, WA, United States - 4-CB3-27 metaG | ecosystem: Host-associated > Plants > Roots > Rhizosphere...
TGGATTTACGCTCAGCCTCGGACAGGGCGGTGGCGGTGGCGGTGGAACCACAGGAACCGATGACTGTGCTGATTCGGCGAAGGTCATCTATCTCGTCACTCAGGAGAACTATCTGTACTCGTTTGACCCAAAGATCGATGGCACGTCGGCCTACAAACGAATCGGCACCCTGAGTTGCGAGACCGCAAGCACGCCTCAATCGATGTCGGTTGATCGATCGGGCAAGGCATACGTGTTCTACAGTTCCGGGCATCTGTACTTTGTCAACACGGCAACAGCGCAATGCACTTCAACGAGCTACCAGCATCCTGTCTCACCGGCGAAGTCTTTCAACCAGCTCGGCATGGGCTTCACGGCAAAGACGCCAAGCTCCAGCGAGCAGGTCTTGTATATCAACAGCCCTGATTTCGGGCTGGCGACGGTCGACCTACAGACGCTAGCAGTCACCCAGCTCAACGTATTGCAGGCGACTTTAGCCGAGTTGACAGGGGGGCCCGATGCACTCCTCTTCATGTACACATCCAGTACGGCCGAGTTGTCGCAACTAGATCGAAGCACCTATCAAACAAAATTGATCCACATGTTCAATCAGACGAACGTCACAGCCTTTGCTTTTGCACGCTATGCAGGGGTGTTCTACGTCTTCACTGCTGGCGGATCCTCGACAAAAACCGTTACGACGATGTTCGATCCGCAAACGAACACCGAGTCTGTGCGCGATCCCAATATTGGAGTGACCGTGGTGGGAGCTGGTCAGTCGACTTGCGTACCGCCTCCGATCATCCCCTGATACTCCGGCCGTCACGGCAGGTTGAGAATGCAGATGGGGCGTCCACAGGGTTGGCGCTGTCAGCAGCACGGGCCGTCGGCGGGCGCCACTTTTCCTGTCGGCTTCAGTCTCCCTTTGCCGCTTCCTCCGGCCGCGTGACGCTGAGGAGCGTCGCCCGAACGATGGTTTCGTAATCCATCTTCATTGGGTTGTAGACGCGCATTTCGATCTCCACTGGCCCCACCCCCTTGCAGTAGGTCGTTCGCGTGATGCGATTCGGCTGCCCCCGCACTTCCTCGACGAGAGCACAGTCGCGGAAGGTTCCAGACGGCAGCGAGACATCTCGCCTAGCCTCGACCACCGTGGCCTGGCCATTCGCGACCAGCCACTTGGCGCCGACGAAAACAGGGAGCTTCACAAGGTAGTCGCCAGGCAGGCTGCCGTCGCGGCGGGCGATGCCATCGGGCTGAATGAGATATTCGATGCGGTCATCGCCGTTCTTGATGATCGCCACGTCTCCCCGGCGCTCGACCACGGAGTAGAGGGCGAGAACCTTCCGACCCTCGCTCTCGACGTCGTAAGCCCAGCCCCAGTTGGGTAGAAGCGGATAGTAGTCGAGCGCAGGATTGCCGGTGGCACTGGCCGTGCCGGCAGAGGTGCCCGAGGTCGCGCACCCTGGCGCCGCAGCTAGCGCCAGCAGAACCAGTACGGTAGGGATCTGGAGCGATAAGAAGCTGAGCATCGTTCAAGTAGACAGCAGAAGGTCGAGCTTGGAAAGTCGTCCACCATGCCTTTCGGACGCCGGACACGAGTCTGACGTCGACCGTCTCAGAAAACTGAGATAACAGGCCGCGAACTCTGTAGTTTTGGGCGCCGTGCTGGTTGGCGTAAGCCTTGCTAGATTTGGAGTTGAATGCGGTGTGTCCCAACGATTCCACGCGCGGCCATCTTCTTGGCTGTCGTGGCCCTTTCTCTCGCGTCCGCGCCAGGCCAAGCTGCGGCGCAGGCCAACGATTCAGCCGCGCTTCGCCGCACGCTCACTGAATTCGCTCGGCTCCGCGCCGAACTAGACCGCATCAATGCCGAGGTCGCGGCCCTCAAGCGATCCGATCCAGGGATTCGCAACGACTATCGCTTGCGCGACCGCATGGCCGACGCGGAGGCCATGGCACAGAAGGTGACTCAGACCGAAGCTCGGCTGCGCGCCCTGGGCTGGAAAGGGGGCACGGTCACTGGTGCGAGCTCCGCCGCCGCCCCTCCGCAGGCGCTGCCACAGGACGGAAGCGTGGAGCTCGAGGCCAAGGCTGGCCTGTTCGCGGATCAGGCCCGGAAGCTCGACGGGGAAGCGGGGGTTCTGACGAAAGCAGCGGACGAGCTGCGCAACCGCAGGAGTTTGCGACGCCGGGCAGGTGCTTGGGATCGAGATCCCTTCTCCGGACTCGAAACCTCCAAGCGCAGCCTCGCGGTGCCTCTTCCCAAAGGCGGTTCGGGAATCACGCAACCCCCAGCCATGTTGCCGGCCGGAGCGACTACAGGCGCCTCCTCCGATTCCAGGGGAGCCACTCTCGCCGTCGCCGCTGAGTCGGCCGCGTCCTCGAAGACATCTCCCCAAACTGCTGGTTCGGACCGACAGTCTTTCGAACAACACCTCTATCTCGATCCCGCCACCGCCGCGGAGCTGCGCCACGTCCTCGGGACAGCTGGCGCGACTTCGGATCCCGATGCGCTCGACCGCGCCGCCGCGACCCTGCGGGCTCGCGCCCGTGCCTTGAACGCCCAAGCGCAGTCCCTACTCGTCAAGAGCCGGGCCCCGTGAGGGTACGTACCCGATTTGGGGGATAACCTACATCCGGGCCACTGGCCGCGAGGACGGGCCGATCCTGAGCTTCGCCAAGCCAACGTTCGAACAAGCGCGTCATTGCCTTCCTCGGCCATACCATGTCTTCCTGGCTTCCTGGCTTCCTCAGAGGCCACCGTGACCGCGCACATGGATCGTGCAAGCCGACCGTAATCGACAATTCGATCGCGTAGATGCGCGTTTGCGGGTGAGTTCAGGCTAGTATCGCGGGGGATGCGTCTGCGCATCGTTGTCCTATTGGGAACCTGCTTGTGCGGCCTTGGCTCGCGGACGCGTGCCGAGCCGGTTCGCTACGACTGGCGTCTGGAAGACGGCTTTGAATACGACTCCAACCCAGCCCGCACCGAGCGCATCGCGGGCGCTGACTTGCAGCCGGCATCGCCTGCCTCGCTCCTAGCGCGGCTGGTGGCATCGGGAAGCCTCTCGGCTCCCCTCGGAGAGCGCAACTCCCTGGCGCTCTCCGGGGCCCTGGGCGGCAAATGGTTTGCCGACAGCGGCGCGCGGGCCGACAACGTCCTGGTCGTGCAGGCCGCGGCCAGCGATGGCGTGCGGCTAGGCCAGCGCACTCAGGCGGCCCTGACCGGGGCGTACTACGACGTCTACCAGCGACGCTCCTTCGACATTCCGGATTTCCGCTCGACCGCGCCATCGCTGCGGCTCGACCAGGGCTTGGGCAAGTCCGTCCTAGCATCGCTCGGGGCGGGCTACCGCTGGTTCACCTTCAAGCCCGACCACACCTACAGCTTCACTGCCCCCACCCTGTTCGTCACCATCCGGCACGCACTGCCAGGGGATCTCCTGACCGGCGGCGCGGACTGGGAATGGAGCGCAGGAGGTAGCGTGGAGGTGCGCGATTTCATGGGGCCAGCCTGCACGTCGACGGGCTGCACCGACACACCGAGCTCACCTCGCCACGGAGACCGATTCTGGATCGGGCACGCGGAATGGAGTCGCACGGGTAGCTGGCTGCTGGGTTCGGGAGCGGCCCTGCACCTCAACCAGTCGAACAGCTACGGCGAAGCCCTCGTGCGGGGCCTCTTGCACGTGCGCGTAGTCATCCCCTTGCCCTGGGAGCTGTCGCTATCGGCCCGCGGCGAGGTCGTCGCGTCTCGATACGCAGATCCCTTGACCTTCTTGCAGCCGGTCGCTGGACTGCCCAGTGCCAGCATCGAAGACGAGGCGCGCAGCACCTTCCGCATCGATCTGGCGCGTCTTTTCCAAGGGCGCTTCGAGCTCGGCGCCCGCTACGTCTACTACACCAGTGCGCCCGCTTCGGGCGCGCTGGGATACCGCCGCCAGACTGCGCTTCTTTACCTCGCATTTCTCGACGAAAGTTAGGTTATTCTGCATCCCGAGGATTTCGACCTTCGTCGTTGACTTATGGGGTTTGGAGGCAAAGAATGGCTGCCCGAGTTGAGGTACGAACGCATGATCGCAACTCGGGTACTTGAGCAGGCATGGAGCCTGTCCAGCGGGCCCGAAGGAGGCAAGAATTAATGGCCGGCGGGACAAGGGCTCTCCCCAAACGAACGAAGTTCATCTTCGTGTCCGGGGGTGTTGTGTCATCCCTCGGAAAGGGTCTGGCATCAGCTTCGATCGGATCGCTGCTCGAAGCGCGCGGACTGAAGATCACGATCCAGAAACTGGATCCGTATCTCAACGTCGATCCGGGAACGATGAACCCCATGCAGCATGGGGAGGTCTTCGTCACCGACGACGGCGCCGAAACCGATCTGGATCTCGGACACTACGAGCGGTTTCTGTCGCAGCGGATGAGTCGCCTCAACAACGCGACCTCGGGACAGATCTACCAAACCGTCATCCAGAAGGAGCGGCGCGGGGAATACCTGGGCGGAACCGTGCAGGTGATTCCCCATGTCACCGATGAGATCAAATCCCGCATTCTCGAGTGCGCTGCGGATGTGGATGTCCTGATCGTCGAGATTGGCGGCACCGTCGGCGACATCGAGTCCCTACCGTTCCTCGAAGCGGTTCGTCAGCTGCGTTTCGAGATGGGACACCAGAATGCCATCTCGGTCCACGTGACCCTGATCCCCTACATCTCGGCCGCCGGCGAAATGAAGACCAAGCCGACGCAGCACTCGGTCATGAAGCTGCGTGAGATCGGTATTCAGCCCGACATCTTGCTGTGCAGGGCGACTCGCCCGGTTGGCACCGCGCTCAGGCAAAAGATCGCGCTCTTCACCAACGTCGCCCCTGACGCGGTCTTCTCCAACGAGGACGTAGACTGTATCTACGAGGTTCCCGCAAAATTTCACAAACAGGGTGTCGACGAAAAAATCGCCGAGTTGCTCAACATCTGGTCGCGTGCGCCTGAGCTCACGGGCTGGGAGCAGGTGGTCGAGCGCATGCGTAGCCCGCAGTCCGAGGTGGAGATCGCCCTGGTGGGCAAGTACGTCGACCTCGTGGAATCCTACAAGAGCCTCAACGAGGCCATCACCCACGGCGGAATCGCCAATGACTGCCGCGTGCACCTGCGCCACGTCGACTCGGAGGAGATCGAACGTAAAGGCACGAGCTGCCTCGAAAGCGCGGATGGCATCTTGGTCGCGCCCGGCTTTGGCACCCGCGGCAGCGAAGGCAAGATCGAGGCTGCGCGCTTCGCGCGCGAGAAGGGGGTGCCCTACTTCGGCATCTGCCTGGGGCTCCAGATCGCAACCATCGAGTTCGCGCGCAACGTGGCAGGCCTGCACGGTGCAAACTCGACGGAATTCGAGCCCAAACCAGCGCACCCCGTCATCGACTTCATGCCCGGTCAGCGCAACCTCAAGGACACGGGCGCCACCATGCGACTGGGCGCTTACCCATGCGTGCTCAGTCCAGGCACGCGCGCCGAAGCTGCCTACGGCGTGCGCGAAATCTCCGAACGGCACCGCCACCGATATGAAGTCAACAACGACTACCGCGAACGTCTGACGGCGGCGGGTTTAGTGATCTCCGGTATCTCGCCCGACAGCCAGCTGGTTGAGATGATCGAACTGCGCAACCATCCCTATTTTGTGGGATGCCAATTCCACCCCGAGTTCAAATCTCGACCGCAGAATCCGCACCCGCTCTTCCGCTCGTTCATTGGCGCAGCACTGCGCATGCGGCTGGAAAGGCGGCACAAGGTTCCCGCCGTCGTGGAAGCCGCCCAACCCGTCGTCTAACGCGACCGTCCGAGACTCAACCACAGAGGACACAGAGGTCACAGAGGTCACAGAGACCAGAGGAAGGGATTCCGATCCGAAATCCTTTCCAGTCGTCCTCTGTGCTCTCTATGTCCTGTGTTGAATTCTCTCGCCGCCGGTGCGCCTGCAGGGGCACGATTCGCATCTTTTTTCTTGACCCTAGCAATCTGCGTACCACCGGAGGCTTTTACTTTTCCGAAACAGTGCACGGTGCTATCAAATAGATAGGAACCCGCCGATAGTCTGATCGTCCGCGAGTAGTGACGCAATGTCCATGGAGATCAAACAGCACCTGAAGCTCTCGCAGCAGCTCGTCATGACGCCGCAGCTGCAGCAGGCGATCAAGCTGCTGCAGCTCTCGCGCGTCGAGCTTGTGGACATGGTGCGTGACGAGCTCCTCGAGAACCCCGTTCTCGAGGATTCGGTTGATGTTTCGGCCGAGCAGCAGAAGGCAAGCAACACCGAGGAGCAAGGCGCCGGGTTGATGCGAGAAGCGGAAACCGAGCGCATCGGCGAGACCGAAACCCCGGTCACGCAGGTTTCCGGAGACCGAGTCGATGGCGCAGGCGAGGTCAAAGCAGACTCGCGCTCGGGCGAGGCGGTGGCCGATTTCGACTGGGACACCTACCTAGAAAACCAATCCAATGCCGCCCCGATGCCGACCTTCCGTTCGAACTCGGAGGACCTGCCTTCCATCGAGGCGACGCTGACGCGCGGCACGTCGCTCTTCGACCACTTGGAATGGCAGCTCAAACTGACGCGCGGTTTCTCCAAGGATGAAGTAGGCGTTGCCCTGCTCATCATCGGCAACCTGACACCCGATGGGTATCTCGACCTGCCCGTCGAGGAGCTGGCAGAGGAAGCTGGCGTCACGGTGCCATTTGTCGAGCAGGTACTCAAGCGCGTTCAGGAATTCGACCCTCCCGGGGTGGCCGCTCGCGACCTGCAGGAGTGCTTGCTCATCCAAGCGCGCCACGTAGGGGCGGACGACGATCTGGTGATCGGCATCATCAGCAAGCACCTGCACAACCTGGAAAAGCGCAACTACGCGGCCATTGCCAAGGATCTCAACCAGCCCCTCGAAGAAGTCTACGAGGCAACCAAGGTGGTGCTGGCCTTCGATCCCAAGCCGGGACGCGCCTACACCGACGAGGAATCGAACTACATCACGCCCGACGTTCACATCCAGAAGGTGGGCGACAAGTACTTCGTGGTGGCCAATGACGATGGACTGCCCAAGCTGAAGATCTCCGACTTCTACCGGGTTGCACTCTCCAAAGGGGCCAAGGCGCGCGAGTATATCCAGGAGCGCTTGCGCAGCGCCCAGTGGCTCATCCGCTCCATCCAGCAGCGCCAGCGCACCATCGTGCGCGTCACCGAATCGATTCTGCGCTTTCAACGCGAGTTCTTCGAGAAGGGCTCTGCCTACTTGAAGCCGCTCATTCTGCGTGATGTGGCCGACGACATCGGGATGCACGAGTCGACCGTCTCACGCGTGACCACCAACAAGTACGTTCACACTCCGCAGGGCATCTTCGAGCTCAAATACTTCTTCAACTCGGGTATCACCCGCAGCGACGGTGACGACCTGGCCTCTGAGGCGGTCAAGCTGAAGATCCGGCAGATCGTCGCCAACGAAGACCCGAAGCATCCCCATTCAGACCAGAAAATCGTCGAGCTGCTCCTCGAACAGAACATCGAGATCGCCCGACGGACCGTGGCCAAGTACCGCGAACAACTCAGAATTCAACCCAGCAGCAAGCGCAAACAAGTCTTCTAGCCGACCCCGTCCTCTATTCACAACGTCCACCGGAGGCCCATTCGATGCAGCTTTCAACCACGTTCCGCCATATGGAAGCTTCCCCCGCCGTCAAAGATTACGCCGAAGAGCGCCTGGAGAAGATCAAGAAGTATTTCAGTCGCGACCCCATCGCCGCGCATGGGACGTTCTCCGTGGAACGCAATCACAACCACACCGCGGAGTTTTCGCTGACTTTGCCCAACGGCATCGTTATCCAAGCACGCGAAACGACCGAGGATATGTACTCGTCCATCGACCTGTCGGTGGCGCGCATCGAGCGCCAAGTACGCAAATGGAAGGAGAAGATCCGCACCCACAAGCCGCACGGCGGACCTCACCTGCAAGTCAGGCAAACGGTTCTTGCCGCGGAGAACCTGGAGCCGCAGCCGGGCGCCGCGGCTGAAACCAAGCCCTCCATGGAGGAGGTGCCGGTCATCCGCGACGCCACCGAGGATGTGCGCACACTGCATCTGCGCGACGCTGCCATGCAACTCAACCTGGTCGAACGGGACGTGCTCGTCTTCGTGGACGCCGAGAAGAACTCGCTTTCGGTCATTTACCGTCGCAAGGACGGCAACTACGGCCTGATCGAGACCGGTGTATCGGCCCCATCCGCCTAGCCCAACGACTCGGGACAGAGAAGTACAGGTCATGCCATGAAGGTCGTCGATTTCCTTTCGTCCGACGCCATCATCCCCGCGCTTGCGGGCGCGACCAAGAGCGAGGTTTTGGCCGAAATGGCAGCCTTTCTCTGCGCACACCTGCTGCCTTCGAATGGCTCAGGTGCCGTCGATTCGAAAACGCTTTGCCGCGTGCTTGAAGAACGCGAGCTCTTGGCCTCCACGGCCATCGGTGATGGTATCGCTATACCCCACGGAAAAGTCGATACCATCGAGCGTTTGGTTGGCGTCCTGGGGCGCTCGGTGCCGGGGCTTGCCTTCGATTCCATCGACGGCAAACCAACCCACCTCGTGTTCATGCTGGTGGCGCCGTCGAACTCGGCGGGCGCACACCTCAAAGCCCTGGCGCGACTCTCGCGCCTGTTCCGCGATGCCAGCTTCCGACAGCGACTGCTGGAAGCCCCCGACAGCGCCACCATGTATCAGATCATCGTAGAAGAGGATGGGAAGTATTGAGCGATAACGGCGGTCTGGCGGCTACGCTCACGGTTCGTTCGCTTCTGAGCGAGACCGCGGGGCTAAGACTCGTTCTGCTTGCAGGCGAGTCCGGGCTCGGCCGCCGCGTGACCTTCCACCGCGTGCAGAAACCCGGATTGGCCTTGGCCGGGTTCGTGCGCCAGGTTCAGCCCGAGCGCGTGCAGATCCTGGGCGCCACCGAGCTCGCCTACCTGGCCAGTCTCCCGGTCGAGGAAGCGCGGCACGGCATCGAAACCTTCATGGCGCTCGAACCGGCCTGTATCGTGGTGACCAAGGGACTCGATGTCCCCTCCGAGCTGTTCGAAGCCGCGGATCGCCTGGGTGTGCCGCTTCTACGCACGCCGTTGCGCTCGTCGGTGGCTATCCAGTCCATCCAGACCTACATCGAACGCGAGCTCGCGCCCACGGCCAGCATCCACGGCGTGCTCATGGACGTCCTCGGGGTCGGCATTCTCCTGCTCGGCAAAAGTGGCATCGGCAAGTCCGAGGCCGCACTCGAGCTGGTCATGCGCGGACACCGCATGGTCGCCGACGATCTGGTCGAGGTCCGCCGCAGCGCCCACGACTTGCTCGTGGGCTGGTCGGCCGAGCTCATCAAGCACCACATGGAGGTGCGAGGGATCGGCATCATCAACATCAAGGACATGTTCGGCGTGGCCTCAGTGCGCGATGAAAAGCGCATCGAATTGGTCATGGAGCTCGTGCGCTGGGAGGAATCCGAGGCCGCCGACCGTGTGGGGCTCGACGACCAGACCTATCCGATTCTCGACGTCCCGGTGCCCATGTTGCGTATCCCCGTCAGCCCCGGTCGCAATGTCAGCTCGCTCGTCGAGGTGGCGGCACGCAACCGCCTGCTGCAAGTGCGCGGCCATCACGCCGCCCGCGAATTCCAGGAACGCTTGGATCAGGCCCTGGCCGAAGCCAGGCAGCGCCGCTTTCGCGGTGACGTGGAGTAGCCGTGAAGTTGGTCGTCATCACCGGCGTTTCGGGTGCGGGCAAAACCACGGTCAAGAGCGCGCTCGAGGATCTTGGCTTCTACTGCGTCGACAACCTGCCCATCGCGCTTCTACCCAAGTTCATCGAGCTTCTGGCTGGACGAGACGAAGTCACACGGGCGGGACTGGTAGTCGATGCGCGCAGCGGCGACTTTCTTACCGACACTTCGCGCGTGCTCTCCGATCTGCGCGCGGCTGGTCATTCCATCGACGTTCTCTTCCTCGATGCCCCGAGCGAGATCATTCTCCGGCGTTTCTCCGAAACCCGCCGACGGCACCCATTGCTTGGCAAGGACATCCGCTCCGATATCGAGGCCGAACGCACGCGGCTTTCAGCCCTGCGAGCCGAGGCCACCGCGGTCATCGATACCGGCGAGCTCAATGTTCACAGCCTGCGCGCCATCGTCCTTGGCCGCTACGGACGGGCCGAGGGCAACCTGGCCGTCACTGTGATGTCCTTCGGATTCAAGTATGGCCTGCCCACCGAGGCCGACATCGTCCTCGACGTGCGCTTCCTGCCCAACCCCTTCTTTGTGAGCACCCTGTCAGCCTTGTCGGGCGAAGCCGAGGCTGTCCGCAGCTACGTCATGGAGAGCCAGGAAACCAAGCTCTTCCTGGAAAAGGCCGAGGAACTCCTGACCCTTTGCGTGGCTGCCTTCGAGCGCGAGGGAAAGACCTATGCGACCATTGCCATCGGATGCACGGGTGGCCGGCACCGCTCGGTGGTCATCGCCCAGGAGCTCGGCCAGCGGCTTGCCGCTTTCCAGGTCGAGGTCAAACACCGTGACATCGGACGCGGGCGACTGGTCACGGGGCTCGAGG
>Ga0265342_10004743_pt1 | contig 10580 bp, 5 predicted proteins | sample 4CB327metaG_FD_203125 | JGI IMG/M metagenome (GOLD analysis project Ga0265342, IMG submission 203125) | Rhizosphere microbial communities from Carex aquatilis grown in University of Washington, Seatle, WA, United States - 4-CB3-27 metaG | ecosystem: Host-associated > Plants > Roots > Rhizosphere...
AGTGCCTCGACCGACACGTAATGACTACGGCTGGCGCAGTGGATTTCGCGCGATGGCGAGGCGCGAGGAGGGCGCATAGCCGAAGCTATGGAACCGACGAGCAACGAAGCCAGCGCGCGAAAGACCAAGCCAGACGTGCTCAGAACGTGTCGGTCGAGGCACTAGCCCGGCGAGCACCCGCTATTCTTTGCAATCGTCGAGCGAGACATGGCAGTGTTGGCAAGAACAGCCGAGTGGAGGGCCCTCGTGAAATCGCTCGTCGCCAGTTTGGCCGTGTTGCTTTTCTCTTTCGCCTGCGGGGTGCGGACACCGATGGATTGCGTGCCTGGAACGGAAGGCTGTGTCAGCGCCGGCTACGGTGGCGCCTTGCCCGCTCGAGCTGGTACTGGGGGACAATGGGAAGCTGGCGGAACCTTGGGCGCCGGTGGGGACTCAAGCTCGGGTGGCCAACCTGGCCTTGGTGGCGCCACCGCATCGGGCGGGGTTGTTGGATACGGCGGTCTCGACAGCTCCGGGGGCTCCGTGAGCGTGGGTGGCGTCTTGGGTTCGGGCGGAACCATGGCAACCGGCGGCCGGATCGGAAGCGGCGGCGTTCCCGGAAGTGGCGGCCGTCTTGGAAGCGGCGGCGACGGAGCCGGTACCATCGGCACCGGCGGGCTTGGCCCAGGTGGCGTCTCGGGAACGACCGGCAATACCGTCACCTTCCTCGACGATAGGGCCGAAGGAGCGATGACGGGATATGGCTGGGTTGCCCTCGGGCAGCTCGATACCTTCTCGTCCCCGACCTGCATGGGGGGAGCGCACATCACGCCGAACACCCCGTGCGATATCTATGACTGGTCCAGCGGCACCGCACTTTGCATGTCCGGCACCATTCCAGCTGTCACCAATGGCGACTACACGACCAATTGGGGCGTGCTACTTGCCGCGGAGGTGACGGATCCGGAAGGGGGAGGACTCGGCCAGTCCTTTCAGGCCATGACGATCAATCTCACCGGAACGCCGCGGACCGGCATTCGGGCTGTCGTTCACAGAATAGGGGACGCCGGTGACGTCAACTATTGCGCCACGATCGATGCAGGCTCGTCCGTCCTTCTGACTTCCTTCAATACGCACTGCTGGGACGGGTCAGGTTTGGCTCTCGCTCAAAGCGACGTCCCGGACCTCGATTGGGTCGGCATTCAGGTTCCTTCAGCGGCCTTCTCGGCCATCACTGTCACCAACCTTTGCCTGACGGGTATCGTGTTCAAATAGCTATTTCGGCGGACATTGAAGTGGCGTTTGCACGTCGAAGCAGGTCGGCTCCACGCCCGAGGCGCGCAGGCCGTTGCTGTAGACCGGGATGTGCGGTGTCCTGGGCTGGTCGTCGCTATTCGCTGGAGGCGCTTGCAGACCCTGGTAGCTCCAGTCGTTCGAGGTATCCCACGTGCAACCCGAGGTATTGTTGACGCCAATCTCGAGCATGAATTGGCGAGGCCCGCCGATGATCGGCATCCGCCCCCAGAACTCGTAGCCTTCGAAGCCAATTTCAACGTAGTAGGTCGACTTGCTCTGCGGGCAAGGCTTGGGCTTGCTGATGGTGGTGGGCTCGCCCCACTCGCTGGCGCCGCGATCGTAGGGAAGAGTGGCGGTCACGTCGTTGATGGAGCCGCCCTTGGCCTGTATCTCGCTGATGTCGAAGAAGTACCTGATCATCAAGTGCTTGTCGTAGCGCGGGACGTGGACGGATTCGTTGACCAGGGTGACGGAGACCTGCGAGTGGCAACTGTTGGTGCTGTTGTAGTTCGAGAGAGTATAGAACTCGTCCCAGTCCGGTTCGAGCGGCGGGAACTGCGCCAGCGGGCACTGGCCGCTGCCGTCCAGCTCGTAGAGGGCGGCGAGGGCCGCGATGAGCGAGACGTTGTAGTCGATGGTGACTTCGTTGCTGCCGAAGTCGGAGCGCTTGTCGACGTGGTTGTCGTTGCCGTCGGGCCCGTTGACCAACGCGCCCCAGATGATGTGGCGGTTGTCCACAGGATTGTCGGGCTCGCCCCAGATCGAGGCATGGCCAGCGGCGTGGTGGGGTTGCAGGCAGTACTTGTTGGTGTACCCCATCATGTAGGAGGTGTTGAGCGGGTTCTTGCCAAGGATGTACGCCATCTGCTTTCTCGCCCACGGCTGGATCGCGCTCACGGCAGCGCTGTCCTGGGCGCCAAACAGCTTGGCGTAGAGCAAGGCCACGAACTGGCCTGCCGAGTTGTAGCGGGCGGAGCCGTAGGCGTAAGCCACGGAGAATCCCGCCGGGGTCATGGCCACGCCGCCATCGGGCCACTTCATGGAATCGTCGCGCGCGATGGTCAACATGCCCTGGGCCGCCGGATGGTTCTGGTCGCGCAGGATCTGCGCCATCTTGAGGAACACGCCCGTGCGCACCGAGTTCCAGTCGTACGTCGCCGATTCGGCCCAGCAGCTTGCCCCGGTCCTCTGCAAACAGGTCGTCTTGAAGCCAGGGAAACTATCCAGCCACCCGCCGCCTCCGGCGTTCGGCCCCAGGATGTCATCAAGGTAGGACTGATCCTTGGTCGCCAGGTAAAGCCAGACAGCCGCCCAGGCCAAATCGTCGTAAGCGTACTCCGAGGTGTACAGGCCACCCGTGTCGGAGCCGACCGTGTCCGGGTGTTTTGCGGCGAACTTGTAGAGGGCCTTGGCGACCTTGAGGGCGTTGTCCGCGTAGGCCGAGTCCTTGCCGCTGAACACCAGCGAGCTCACGGCCAGGGCGGCGGCTGCGCTCGCGACCTCGTCCGAGGCAGGTTTGTCGTCGGTGGCGAAGTAGCCCTTGCGCGGGCAGAAGTCGATACGGCGCAGTTCGGGCGGCATCCAGTAACAGGAGTGATCGCTTTGGTCGCTGACCTGGTGGGCAAAAGCCACCACCGCTCCACTGCTGTCGAGGAAGGTCGATTTCAGGAAGTAGTCGTCGGTCCAGCGCAGGAGGTTGAACGCCTCGTCCTCCAAACCCGCGGCACGGAAGGAATTGGGAAATTCGTACATGCTCCAGGCCAGCGTCGCTCCCGTGAATCCGGTGGTGAGCCCGAACTTGATGAAGTCACCCGCGTCGTGGAACCCGCCCGACAGGTCGACCTCGCCGGTTCCCTTCGGATCGAGAATGGCCTTGTTCTTGGTGATGAAGGCCTGCGTCAGATCCACGCCGGTCGCGGCAGTGGGATCCAGCTTGATGTGCTGATCCATGACGTGGGCATCGCCCCGCCACTGCACATAGGTGTTGACCACTCCCGGTCCCGACTTGTTGACGTTTAGGAACCACAACGCCTTCTGGAAGGCTTCGCCGAGTCCCCCCTCGGTGCCCTGGCAGTTTGGGGTCTCGGGAAAATTGAGGGGGGGAACTGGAGTCGGGCAATTGGTATCGGGCACGATGCGCGCATCTCGGCCGATGTCCGGGCCGGCATCCCGGCCGGCATCCGGGTTGACTGCGGTGTCCGGGCCCGCGTCCCGGCCGTGGCCGACTTCCTCGCCAACTTCCGGGCCAGTCGCAACCAAGGTATCCCGAATGGCGCCGTCGGGAAGCGGCTCGACCGTAGGCGGTTGAATCAGAACCCCCGCATCATCGACCTGGCCCGGTTCCGGCGGCGGCGGCTGCACGTAGGGAGGCGGATCGATGACCACGACCTCAGGATCCTTCGATTGCAAGAGCAAGTGCGAATTGCAGCCGAAGACGCCTGCCAGCGTTGTGGCCACCAACCCGAAGTGCAGGAGTCTAGCCCGCATGATTCACCGCCATCGTCCCACGGACGGGCATCTCCAAACAGCCTGCCTGCGGTCCACGGAAGAGTGGCGGGCTAGCTCGATTGTAATGGGAACCCTGGGAGGGTTCCCAAACCCTCCCGCGACGCTTCGCTGCCGGCAAAGCCGGCAGGCTCCGCACGCGATTGCCTAGCCCGCGCAAACATCGACTTGGTGCAGCTCGTGAATAGAGCGGGCTAGTTGAATGGTGATGCATGGAACCTGTCCAAGAGGCATGGCCTCGGCTACCGGAAAATCCGAGCAGCTGTTCGCAAATGCTACCACAAAGCGCGTGATGGATGGCGCGCTTCCCGAGTGGGGCTTGTCCGACATCACACATCATTAACGCTATCAGAGCCCTCAATACCTCCATGCTCCATGCGTAACGCGCAAACGCAAAGCCAGCGAAGCGTAGGCTCCGCACGCTCAGCTTGTGCAACGCAGAAATAGTGGCAGGATTGGTCTACGGTTTGGCACGACAGAGGGAACCAGGACCCTCCGTCGCGGACCATCGTACCTGGCGCTCGGGAGTCAAGATCGGGGGGTCGATATGTCGAACGCGGCCGGGGCACTCGTGCTCGGACTCGATGTAGGGTCGGTGACGGTCAAGGGTCTTATCGTGGATGCGCAGGGCCGGATCCGCGGTCGGGCGTCCGCCGCGCTCACCAGCGACGCGCGTGCGGCCGTGCTCCAGGTGCTCCGCGGACTGCTGCCAGATCTCCCGTGTATTTCTTCCCAGGGACCTCCACGCCCTGCCTACTGCACCAGTATGCGTCCTCCATGCAGCTCATCCTGGAGGCCCAGGACATTTCCGGGGTCGAGGTCCTGAGCCCCGACAGTGCGGGCTATCTGGACGTCTTCGGCATGGGGGGCCTCTTGCGCCTGGGCCGCGGGCTCCTGGCCGCAGACCTGATGACCAAGCTCCAGTGCCAGCTCCGACCGTACGCCCAAAACCCGGCCGACGTGGACCGCGTGTTTCAGCATGCCTTCGAGGATCTGGCTGCCAAGCTGGCCGAGGACCGCATTGGGGATGCCTTGTCCGCGCTGACTGTCGCGCTCGAGGCCGTGCCACGCTCGCAACAGCCGCGACGACCCCTCGTGGGAGTTGCGGGCGACATCTACACCAGGATCCACCCGTTCGGAAATCGCGACCTGTTCCGGCGCCTGGAGACTTTGGGCCTGGAGGTCTGGCCCGCGCCCTTCGTGCTCGACATCGTGGAATTCTGTTGGCGCCGCGAGATGTCCGAGCGCTTCGACGAGGGTCGCTACAAGGAAGCCGCGGGCACGGCGCTGCTCTTCGTACGCAAGGAGCTGGAGTCGCTGCGCATCCGCTACCAGCTCGGCACCGGGGTCGAGCGGGCCTCGGAACCAGGATACGGCGACATTCTCGCCCTTGCCGAACCCTACCTGGATTCCGGCGCCAACGAGCTCCTCATCCTGAACGTAGCCAGGATGGTGGACTGTGCGCGGCGAGGCGCGCACGGAATCATCAATGCGATTTCGTTCCATTGCATGCTGGGCACGGTGTCCGCAGCCCTGACCGAGCGCATCCGCGCCGATCACGGCCAGGTGCCGCTCATGACCCTGCTGTTCTCGGGCAAGGACAGTCCGGAGCTCGACACCAAGCTCGAAGCCTTCGCCCACCAGGTGCGGACCTTTGCCGCGGCTAGGGAGGCCAACGAGCCGAAGAGCTGGTTCGAGTCGCTGTGGCGCTAATCAGAGGCGACTACGGAACGTAGTCGATGATGGTACAGGCTTTCGAGCAGATTCCGTCCTTGCCGTTGTCTGCCCCGTCGTCGCATTTCTCGGGGCCATTGAGGATACCGTCCCCGCAGTGAGGAGCCAGCTTGCATTGCGGGGTGCAGCCGCCATAAGAGCTGTCGAAGATGCCGTCGTCACACTCTTCCGGGCCATTCTTGATGCCGTCGCCACAGTGGGGAGCGAAGATGCAGCTCGGCGCGCAGGTGCCGTAGTCGCCGGTGTTGAACTGCGCCCCGTCGTCGCATTGCTCGGGCGGCTCGACCTTGCCGTCGCCACATCCGCCAGGGTTACGGCAAGCGGCAGTACAAGTGGGATCGTCTGGTCCGCTGGGTTCGCAGTCCTCGCCATAGTCGTTCTGGACCGTGCCATCGCCGCACCTCGGCGCCAGGGTGCAATCGGGATTGCAGGTCCCGTAGGTCCCATCGTTGGCGCCGTCGTCGCACTCTTCGCTGCCATTCGTCTTTCCGTCGCCGCAGAAGCCACCACGCTGGCAGTTCGACATGCACTTCCCGTAGGCAGCGTTCATATCCGTGCTGGTCGCGTTCTTGTCTCCGTCGTCGCATTGCTCGGAGTAGTCCGGCTGGACGATGCTATCGCCACATCGTGCGGGCAGCTTGCACCCCGGGGAGCATCCTTGGTCTGAGCCATAGTCGTCACTGTTGATGCCGTTGTCGCATTCCTCGCTGTCACTCTTGACGCCATCGCCGCAGTAGGGGCCCCACTTGCACTCCGAGGTACAGCCGCCGTACGCGGGATTGTCGTTCGGCCCAGGGCAGCTCGAGGGAGCCGAACCAGTGCCGTCGCCACAGTCGCATTCTTCCCCGCCCGTCACGACGCCGTCGCCACAGCGAGGTTGGCAGGCCGATCGTTTGGTGGAGAAACCACTCAGGGTGAGTTGGTAGTTCGACTCGGGCGGGTGTCGGTCGGCGCCGAAGATCGCGATCTCGTAGACCTTGCCGGTGGTGAGTCCCAGCTTGACGGTATGAACGCGAAAGTCATCCCCGTCCTTGGCAGTCGGAGGCGCGGTCGTGCTGTTGGTGGGCGAACAGGCGGTCGAGCCAGCCGTGACCCCGGTGATATTTCCCGCGGTGTCGAGGCAGCCACCTTCCGTGACGCTCGCGTCGCCACTGGTGGCATCACTGACATCGACTTTGCCAGGCAGCTGCTGGTGTACGCCGCCCAAATCGAGCACCAGAACGCCGTTGATGAAGATGAAGAGATCGTCGTCGCCGAAGAAGCTGAGACTGATACCGGCGGCGCCGTCGTAGACGAAGTAGTAGCGCGCCTCGTCCGTGAAATAGGAGTCGTGCTTGACCCCGGTAAGCGCGTCCTGCCAGCAGCCTTTGGTGAGATCCGCTGCGGCAGTGATGACCGGATCGCAGGTGGCCATGTCGGCCGCGACGATGCGGGGGGGAAAGAGATATTGATCGCCCGCGCAGGTGGCCCAGATTGGTTTTCCGTTGCCATGATTCCAGTAAGGCCAAAGGTTGCACAAGGTAGCCTGGGAAGGGTTCAGGCCGTCGAGGGGGAAGAACCCCCCCTCGGCCAGGTGCGATTTGCTGGCGTACTGGTAGAGATTCGTTCCCATGCTGGTCAGCTCGAGAACATCCGTGAAGGTCGTGTTGACTGTGGAATCGTCGTTGAACCACTGCTTGAAGCTGCTCGCATCTTTGAAGGCGGGCGTGGTTCCCTTCCAAATCGGACCGCCTGGGTTGCCGGAGGTGTAGCCAGTCAGCTTGCCAGAAGAAGTGCCGGCCTTGCCGGTCACGCTGACCGCGGTGCCGGCCGTCCCGCCGAGGAAACCGCCGTTTCCGTCGGAGAGTGGGCTGTCGTTCGCGGCCTGGGTGTAGTTGCCGGAGATGCGGTTCGTGTTGCCGATGTTCCAGTCGCTGAACTGGCAAGTGCAGGTCGTCGTAGGACCGGACTGGGGTTTGCCCTTGAGCAAGTTCGGCGCCATGATGCCCCAGCAACGGGTAGTCGAGTCGTTGCCCTTGGCCGGACCGCCCGAGTTGGGAACGCAAATGGTCCCGGGACCAGTTCCACCCGGGCTCTTCGTGCCTAGGAAGAAGAAATCCGGGTGTCCGCCCGAAGAGGCATTCTCGGGTTGGAAGTCACGGTAGGTGATGGGGAGCTCGAGACATTGCCCTGAGCCCGATTGGCAAGTGCTGGAGTCCTGGTTGGTCGTGGTCGGGCAAGAGAAACCACCCTCGATCTTGCATTTCGAGGAACAGCCATCGAGGTCGACCAGATTGCCGTCGTCGCAGTCTTCGCCTGGATCGAGGTTGCCGTCGCCGCAGGTCGAGGTACAGGCCTGGGTCTTGCCCGAGCTGTCCTGGCAATTGGGCTCTTTCGTGCAGGTCTTGGAGCAGCCCTTGCCGTCGCCATAGAAGAGGCCGTTCACGGCATTGCAGCCACTTGGCAGTTTGCTCGGATCCGTGCCGCAGTCACAAAGCTCGCTCTTCTCTAGGATTCCGTTCCCGCACTTGGCCATATTGCAGGCCTGTCCTGCCGTCGGACAGTCAGCGCCGGGCTCGACCTGGCACGTGCTGGAGCAGCCATCGCCGCTGGCGGTGTTGCCGTCATCGCACCCCTCGCCCTTGAGAACCTTGCCGTCACCGCATTTGGCGATGCAGGGCTTGCCAGCCATTCGGCATTGGAACCCTGTTTCGACGGCCTTGCAGTCGCTCGAGCAACCGTCGTCGCTGACGGTGTTGCCATCGTCGCATTGTTCGCTGCCCTCGAGGACGCCATTGCCACACTTGACGACCGGACAGGAGCACAGCTTGCCAGGGATACACGTGCAGCCCGTACCCTTGGTCTTGCAGTTGGATGAACAACCGTCTCCGTCCTTTTGGTTGCCGTCGTCGCACACTTCGCCAATCGAGGTTTGCACCACGCCGTCACCGCATCGTGCGGCAGGATTGCATGGTTCGCCGGGCTTCGGGCAAACCCAGCCGCCCTCGAGCTGGCAACTGCTGCTGCAGCCATCGCCGCCATCGCTGTTGCCGTCGTCGCAGTCCTCGCCCGGTTCGATACGCTTGTTACCGCACTGCGATACGCGAACGCAAGGCTGTCCTGGCGTCGTGCTCTTGAACCGCGCAGGTGGAATCGCAGCCATCACCGTCGGTGGTGTTGCCGTCGTCGCACACCTCGCCCGCGCCAATGAGTCCATCGCCGCAGACGATCTTCTTCACGCAGGGGCCCTCTTTGGGACAGTTCCAGTTGGGTTCGACCTTACAGACACCATTACAACCGTCACCAGGCACCCCGTTGCCGTCGTCACATTCCTCGGGTGACTGGTTGATTCCGTCGCCGCAGCCTGGAGGAGATTGGGCCTTGCAGCCCTGGGTGCTGGTGCTGTTGCAAACCCCAGAGCCACCCGCCGTGCCGCCGGTGCCGACCGAGCCGTCGAGCTTGAAGCCGGGACTGGTCCCGCCGGCGCCCGAGCTCGAACCACCCGCGCCGCCCTTGCCGCCACCGCCATTCGCGCCTCCTTGGATTGAGCCGTTGGTGCAGGCGACCGCGGCCAACGCAAGCACCGCCGCGACACCAGTCCTTTTCAGAAGGGACAACCACTGACCAGGAATCGTCGAGGGGCTGGTGTGTGCTGCTTTCATTGGAGAACACCTCACAAAGGAGAACGCCTCACGGACCTAGAACCACCGGCAACTGCTGCAAAGGGAGGTGCGAGACTACTCTATTCGTACGAACGAGACCACGCCGGTCTTTGACAGGCGAGCTGTCGGAGTGACTGGGAGCATGCTGCGCTAGGAGAAATTCTTGCATTGCCACGCCGAGTCGGCGAAATTTCTCTCCCTCGCTGAACCGTCGACTTCACCGGGTGTTGAGTCCAGCGAAGCGCTCGTACCTTACAGTTCATCAGCGACGTGGACAGAAACGTCGCGAGCGGCGCCACGGGCACGCCGGCGCGTAGAAGTTGCGGGACCACGAGAACCGTGCCGTAGGTGCAAAGTGGAGACACCATGCCCGGCACGGCCGAAACAGGAAGGGCCACCGCCGGGTGACGGCGGCGGCCAAGCTCCAAGAGCGGCGAAATCGACGCGTAGCGCAGCGTCTCGCTGCCGAGGACGCCGAGCACGACTTAGGGCAGAAGTTGCCACCCAGTTGTGGCAGCGAGGCGATGGATCAGAAGTGCAATAGTCATCTTTTGCTACTGCGATGGTCGGCTACCAGGTCGAGAAGGCCGTGTAGCTGGGCGTCCCGGCCGTCACCTGAATGCAGTAGCCCCCGTTCAGTTTGGCGGGCAGAGTCCAACTGCTGCAGCTCACCGTCGTGTTGTTGACCTTCACTGTACGCGTTCCGAGGTTGCTGCAGTTGCCGCCCGCGAGGCTGGCGGTCGTCTGATGGCAGGTGGCGCCGGTGCCGAGATTCCCGGACTGGTAGTTCGAGCTCGTGAACACCACCGGATTGGAACAGAGTCCGGCGCACGGAGTGCCGCCGCTCGCCACCGTGATGCTGGCCGTGCCGCTGATGGTGCCACTCTTGGCGGTGACCGTGTAGGGGCCGCCCGCGGTCGTTCCCGCCGTAAACAAGCCGCTGGTGCTGATGCTCCCGCCGCCACTCACGGTCCAGGTGAACGTCGGCTGCGTGGCCAGGCTGGTCGTGAACTGGTCGCGCGCGGAGGCGGTGAGCTGCTGGGTCGCGGACGTGTTGACGCTCGCACTCGACGGAGCGACGACGATGCTGGTCAGGGTCGCGTTCACCGTCACCGCGACCGAGCTGGTGGCCGTCAGCGCGAACTGGTCCTTCACCGTCACCTGGAAGGTATAGCTTCCGGCCTTGCTGAAGGTGGCGGTGGTGGCCTTGGCCGCGTTGGTGCCGTTGGCGCTGAAGGTGACCGCGGCCGGCGGCGTGCCGGTGGTGGCCCAAGTGTAGGTCAGGTTGGCTTCGCCGCCGTCATCGGCGCCGAGCACGGAAAGGGCCGCAGTCGTGCCGGTGACAGGGCTAGGATTCGCCGTAGCTGCCGTCGCGATGGTCGGGGCGGCGTTGAGCTGGGTTACAGTCACGCTGGCTGTGCCGCT
>Ga0265342_10004746_pt1 | contig 10573 bp, 9 predicted proteins | sample 4CB327metaG_FD_203125 | JGI IMG/M metagenome (GOLD analysis project Ga0265342, IMG submission 203125) | Rhizosphere microbial communities from Carex aquatilis grown in University of Washington, Seatle, WA, United States - 4-CB3-27 metaG | ecosystem: Host-associated > Plants > Roots > Rhizosphere...
TTGGGGAAATTCCGGAAACTACCTATGATGAATGCAATGAGATAATGAGCCGGGTTTTCCATTTCTGAAACCGGGGGACTTGGATCCCTTTTTTCATCGAGTGGGGTATTTTGATACCCACTTGCGCAAGGTGCCTGGCGGTTCCCGCATTTAAAATCGATCAGCGATTTCCGGATTGTAATCGCGATCGCGATCCCGATCAAAAATCATTCCGGAAAAATCGGGGATCGATTTTCATGTTGAATTCGATCAGCGATTTTCCGATCGAAATCGGATCCCGTTTTTCAGATCAAAATCGATCCGCGATGAAAAAACCGCTCTCAATAGATTTCCACAGTCGGAGCGATAAATCGGGATCCGATTTTCGTACGAAAATCGATCAGCGACTTCCGGATCAAAATCGGATCGCGATTTTCATTTACTGCTCTGTAGAAAACCTCAACCCAGACAAATAGTATAAACCTGTCAAGGTTCGCGAGGATGATCTTACAGGAGATCTCCTTCTTCTGGATCTGGAACGATCTGGACTTCAGGTCAGTTCCGAACCTTCGTTTGAGGACGGAGAATTTAGTTTCAACCAGAACCCGTTTACGATATCGGGCAAAGTCGAAATTGTCGGTCATTTCTTTCCGGTATTTACCCCAGATATTGGCTGTGTTGTGCCAGGATCTCGTTGGGATAACTGAATCAGCATTGAGGGTATCCCGGATCAGTCGGTGCATTTTCTCGGAGTCGTATCCGCGGTCCATAACATTACAATTCGATCTCTGGGATTTATGACATTTTTTCAGAAGTACGAGAGCATGTTGGGACTCATGGACCCGGTTTTTGGATATCATGAACCCGGTGATGAGTTGTTGATCGGTATCGACAGCGATAGATGTTTTCAGGAAATGTTTTCTCATCTTACCGGTCCTGATGGAATAATAATGACTGGAATAACCGCTGGTGAACCCGGATGAATCGATGGCGGTGATCGGAATTGTGTCGTCCGGGGAATAGAATATTTTTAGGGTACATTTGAAGAGGATATTGAGATAGATCGGCTTGATCCGGCAGAGGAATTTCTGAAGTGTTGTGAAATGGGGTAGAGATTTCAGTCCCAGAGATTCCCGGATCCGATCCATTTCTTCAAGGTCACAGATAACCGTACGGTAGTCTTCCTTTCGGTATTCTTTGAAGAGAATGATGGTCAGAAGCTGGTGCTGGGTATAATCTCTCCTCGAATACTTACAGGAATACAGGGCGAGATGGGATGACCGTACCAGTGAGAATACATGGTTGATAAAACTGATAAACCGGCCGGACGATCTCTTGATTGTCTCCTTACGATTTGAACACACATTCTGGTAAGGAGACAATACCTTATATCTTTTGGTCGATTACGACACTCTTTTCTCTCGTTATCAGATAATTTCTACAGAGCATTATTTTTTAATCGGAACGCGTTTTATCTATAAAAAATCGCTCCACAATGAAAAAACGGAACCGGGTCCGTGCCGGTAATCCGTGTTTGCTCCACAGCAGTATGCGTTTGTCCCGTTGAAAAGCGTTTAATGCAGTAATCGCATACATTCTTCGATTGTACTATGCTCCATATCGAAAACCTTGATGTAAATGTCGGTGACAAGGGAGTGTTGCGCGACATCAATCTCGATATCAATGAAGGGGAGACACATGTACTCCTCGGTCCCAACGGGTCGGGTAAGACCACGCTCCTTATGACGATCATGGGATTTTCCAATTATACGATAACCAGGGGGAAGATCCTCTTCAAAGGAGAGGACGTGACGATGATGCATGCCCACGAGCGTGCGAAGCGCGGGATCGGGATGCTGTTCCAGCGCCCGCCAACCATATCCGGTCTGAAACTGGGAAAAATGCTCACTGCAATTTCCCGTACAAAACAGGAGAACATCCTGGAACTGGCAAAATCCGTTCACATGGACAAATTCCTCGAACGTGACATTAACAAGGGATTTTCCGGCGGCGAGATCAAGCGCAGCGAGGTACTGCAGCTGATGATCCAGAACCCGGACTTCTTCATGCTCGATGAGCCGGAAAGCGGTGTGGATCTGGAGAACATATCTCTTATCGGGACAGCGATTGGCACGCTACTGGAAAAAGACAAATACCTTGCCAAACGGAAAAAAAGCGGCCTTGTCATTACTCACACGGGATTTATCTTAGATTACATCGACGCCGATAAAGGGCATGTGATGTGCGACGGGCAGATCCGGTGCCATGGAAATCCCCGGGAAATCTTAAAGGACATCAAGCAGCGCGGATATAAGGAGTGTCTCGAATGTCGCAACCAGTAAACATGCCAAAACTTTCTAAAACGGACCAGGATCGTCTCGCACAGTCAGGAATCGATCTTGCCATGAAGAACCGGTGCGGCAGCTACCTCCAGATGGACCAGGATATCTTCCATGCAGAATGCTCGGAGGAGGGGATTGAAGTCATGTCGTACAAGAAAGCGATGGAGAAGTATGACGGACTCAAAGGATATGCATGGAAAGTTGTCTCACCGGAAAAGGATGAGATCACAAAATATGTTGCAGCACAGAAAGATCCAAAGGGTTACGTGATTATTGCACATAAGGGATCAAACAATATTTTTCCGATCCAGGCATGCCTCTTTCTCGGGAGTGAACAGATCCAGCATGTTCACAACATCATCATCGCTGAAGAAGGGGCAGAACTCCATATCATTTCCGGGTGCACGAGCGGGGAACATGTAGGTAAGGGAGGCTTCCATTATGGGGTTTCGGAGTTCTATGTGAAAAAGAACGCTAAAATCAGCTTTACGATGATCCATACCTGGAGCGAGAACATCGAAGTCTATCCCAGGAGTGCGTCTGTTGTTGAGGAGAATGGTGTCTTCCTCTCGAACTATGTCTGTATGCAGCCAGTTAAAAAAGTCCAGATGTACCCGACTGCGACGCTGAAAGGTGCAAATTCAGTTGCCCGATTCAGCAGTATCGTAATATCCACGGCAGGGTCCTATATGGATCTCGGTTCCCGGGCTGTTCTCGAGGCACCCGGTGCAAGCGCCGAACTTATCACCCGAGCGATTACCAAGGGCGGAACCATCATCTCGCGGGGCCATATCAACGGTAAGGTGGCCGGCACCAGAGGACATCTCGAGTGCAAAGGACTGATACTTCAGGACGGGCTTATCTATGCGATCCCGGAAATTGAGGGATCGGTTGTCGGTACAGAACTCTCGCATGAGGCCGCCGTCGGCAAACTTGCCCGGGACGAGATCGAGTACCTGATGTCACGCGGACTTGACGAAAACGAAGCCACAGCAACGATCATTCGCGGGTTCCTTGATGTGAAGATAAGCGGCCTTCCGGAAGCATTACAGCATCAGGTTTCTAAAAAAATGTATGTCACCATATTCCAGAGCTGATGAACGAAAGGCGATGGTGGAGCGCCAGATTGCAGCCCGGGGCATTCACGACCCGAGTGTTCTTACAGCAATGCTGGAAATTCCGCGCCATCACTTTATTCCTCCCCCGTACGATCGTGCAGCCTATGATGACAATCCGCTTCCCATCGGGAGCGGACAAACCATTTCCCAGCCATATATCGTAGCACTCATGACTGAACTGCTCCACCCGGAAGCCACCGATAATATGCTTGAAATCGGGGCAGGAAGCGGATACCAGGCTGCGGTCCTTTCCCGGCTCGTACGGCGGCTGACTACCATCGAACGTATCACAACAGTTGCGAATCAGGCCAGAACAAATCTGAAGTCTCTCGGCATTGATAACGTCATTGTAATCGAGGGTGATGGTACGCTCGGTTATCCGGGTAACGCTCCTTATGACGGAATCATTATTACTGCCGCAACACCCGATGTGCCCCAGCCATTAATCGGGCAGCTGGCTGATGGAGGAATCCTTGTTGCTCCCGTCGGGGGGCACGATATCCAGGAGCTGATCACCATTCATAGACAGGGAAGGTCATTCAAACGGGAGTCCCGCGGGGGGGTCAGGTTTGTTCCCCTTATCGGACAACATGGATGGGAGGGAGAATAAGAATTTATGAGATTAATCGATGTGACACGCCCCCTTAAAAAAGACATGCTTGTATACCCGGGAGATGTCATCCCATCATTCAGTCAGGTGGATCATGGCCGGTACCTTATCAGCGACATTTATATGAGTACCCATACCGGCACCCATATCGATGCTCCAGCCCATTACCTCAAATCCGGTAATACCATTGATACGATCCCACTCAGCAACCTCATCGGCAGATGCCGGGTCATCAATGTAAGCGGGATCAAAAGTACAACGATAACCGCAGCGGATCTCAAGGGAAAACTAAGCGGGGTGAAACGACTCCTGCTTAAAACCCGGTTTTCCGGCAGGGATACATTTACCGAGGAGTATCCTTCCCTGGCTTATGATGCTGCATGTTCTATAACGGACAATGGGATACAATGTATAGGAATCGATTCGCCATCCATTGAATCGTATGACTGCGACGGTTCCGTCCACTGTCGTCTTCTCGGAAAGGGATGTATCATCATTGAATTGCTTGATCTGTCAGATGTTCCGGAAGGGGAGTATCAGATGGTGGCGCTGCCCCTCCGGCTTGCAGGACTGGACGGTTCACCTGCCCGCGTTGTCCTGAGGAAACAGGACGGGATGTGATACATGGACATAATCCTGGAATCAGTAAAAAAGATAAAAGAGATCCTTGAACATGGCGGGTGCAATGAGGGCGATGTCCTTCTCGATGTAAACCCGGATGCCAGAAACTGCCAGTTTGAAAAAGGTGCCTGCATGACCGCATCGTTCGGCGGGAGAACGGCAGATTTTGTCACCTTCGATCCTGTCAGGGCACGGACGAGGATCTCGTTTATGTACGATACACCGCTTGATACGTCATCGGCGAGGGGGGCTGCTTCGGTGATCATAAATGTCGTCACCGGCTTTTTCTGCCTTTCGCGGGTGCTCCATGCATGTATGGAGTCATCCCACGTTCCCTGTCTCGAAGAACTGAAACGGGAAATCGGTGGAAAGAGGGTTTATTGTATCGGAAGTATGCCGGAGATCGAACACCATTTCAGAGGAATGATTGTTCAGGATCCTGACATGGCCAATGTAATTCTTATCAGCGGCGAGGGTATGGTTGTGCAAGGTACCGGCGATCTGATTGAGCAGTATAAAGGAAAAAAACAGGTACTCTGTATTGGATCATCGGTGGCTGGGGTGTCCCGGCTCCACCTGCTCGAACACTGGTGCCCGTATGGCAGGTCTTCCTGACAGACTTCACGGTTATTATTCCAACATTTTTTCGTAGATAAAACTCTTTTTAGGCAGACAGCCAATGATGTTGCATGCTGTTCGGATCCTCGGGAATTCGGAGGAAATTTGACCATACGCTGGCTGATACTGCCTTAAAAATTGGCTCGGCACTGGCATCCGGGTCTCCCGATATTATCATCGGCATGGATACCCGGACAACCAGTCCCCTGCTGGCACATCTGGTAATTTCCGGCATCCTGGGATCCGGGGGAACCGTAAGGAATGCAGGTATCGTCCCCACACCAACTGTGGCATTCAGTACCCGGTCTGCACAGGCCGGATGCATGATCACCGCTTCCCATAACCCGGAAGAATACAATGGCATGAAACTTTTCAACAAGAACGGTTCGTCATTCACAAGGATACAACAGGCAAAGATAGAATCGCTGCTCAGCGAGCAACACTGGACGGACTGGAAGCACCAGGGTCGCGACCAGGCATTTGATGCCATAACCTCCCATAAGAACGCGATACTTGACAAGGTAAGGATCAAAGCTGGCAGTTCTGCTATTCTGGACTGCGGTAACGGTGCAGGATGCTTTCTCACTCCCTCGCTTCTGACCGATGCCGGAGTAAAGGCCACCTGCATCAATTGCAATCCATCGGGTTATTTTGCCCGCCCGTCGGAGCCATTGCAGGAACATGTATCATATCTCGGGGATATGGTGAAAAAAACCGGAGCCAGGTGTGCAATTGTCCATGATGGCGATGCCGACCGTATGATGGCATTCGATAACAGGGGAAGGTACATCAGCGGGGATCACCTTCTCGTGCTCTTTGCCCGGTATCTTGGAGCAAAACGCGTTGTTACTACCAGTGATGCCTCGATGATCATCGAAGACTGCGCTGAGGTCCGGCGAACACCCGTTGGAGATGCCTATGTTTCAGAAGAACTCCTGAAATGGGGGGATTTCGGTGGTGAACCGTCGGGAGCATGGATATTCCCGAAGATCTCCTTCTGCCCTGACGGTCCCTTTGCGGCAGCTCTTTTCTGTGAGATGTCTTCGGAATGGGACATAGCCAGAGAGATCGATGTAATACCCGCGTATCATCTCCTGAGAGAATCATTTGCCTGTGAGACGGCACGGAACGTCCTGAGCAGGCTTGGTGCTTCCAGCCCAACGGACGGGATCCGGATCGCGGACGAAGATGGCTGGTGCCTGATCCGGGCAAGCGGTACAGAGCCGAAGATCCGCATCACCGCCGAAGGAAAAACGCTCGCAAAAGCAAAAGCCTTCCTTGCAAAGGGTAAAAAGCGTATCCAACAGGGGAAAACTGCTTAAATGTTGCAGGAAGAGCTGTAGATATGGAATGTGTCGTTCTCGCCGCAGGTGAGGGAAAGCGGATGCGTCCCCTTACGGCGAAACGTCCGAAGGTGATGCTCCCTCTGGCGAACCGCCCGATGATGGAACACCTGATCCTTGCCGCACGGGATTCCGGAATAACGGATTTCATCTTAGTCGTGGGGTATGGAGAGCGGGAGATCCGTAAGCATTTCGGGGACGGATCCGGATTAGGGATTAACGTCACGTATGCACCGCAGCGCCACCAGAACGGGACAGCGGATGCCGTGAGATCTGTCCGGGATCTGGTTACCGGCCCGTTCCTTCTCATGAACGGGGATATGATACTGAAAAGTGCGGATATTGCAGCTTTTTGTAAATGCAAAACTCCCTGCATGGCGATCAGTACGACTGATCATCCGGGGGATTATGGGGTTGTACTGGTCGAAGACGGTCGGGTTACATTGCTTGAAGAGAAGTCAAAACAACCAAAATCCAACCTGATCAATGCCGGGGCGTACCTGTTCTTAACGGATATATTCGACAGGATCGACCAGGTCATACCATCCACCCGGGGTGAGCTAGAGCTCACTGATGCACTTGCCGGGTTGATAACGGAAAGGAAACTCGGCTCGTACCCCCTCTCGTACTGGATGGATGTCGGACATCCATGGGATATGCTTGATGCGAATGCAACCCTCCTTGACCAGATCCCTGCGGGAAATGCCGGAACCGTTGAAGACGGGGTGACCCTTCACGGGTCTGTTATAATTGGTGAAGGCAGCATTGTCCGGGCGGGGACGTATATCGAAGGCCCCTGTATAATCGGGAATAACTGCCGCATCGGCCCCCACGCGTATATCCGGGGATCGACAAGCATCGGAGATGACTGCCATATCGGGCACTGTACTGAGATAAAGAATTCCATTGTTATGTCGGGAACAAAAATCCCCCATTTCAATTATATCGGTGATTCGGTTATCGGGAGTAACTGTAATTTCGGTGCAGGCACCAAGGGGGCAAACCTTCGGCATGACCATGCGAATGTCAGAGTATGTGGAAAAGATACCAGGAAGAAAAAATTTGGCGCAGTCATTGGTGACAGTGTCCAGTTTGGGATAAACTGTTCCATAAATGTCGGGGCCGTGATTGGGAGTAATGCACAGTTTGCACCAAATTCATTTATCGAAGGGTGTATCGGTGAGAATGCAATTATCCGGTAGGTAACACGATGCAGGCCATTATATTAGCAGCAGGAGAGGGAGTAAGAGTCCGTCCACTTACACGGAGCAGGCCAAAAGCCATGATTCCGGTGGCAAACCGCCCCATTATTGAATACGTAATCGATGCCCTCACAAAAAACGGTATACGGGATATTGTTGTGGTAGTAGGGTATCGCAAAGAGCAGGTGACACGGTTCCTGAACGGACTTGGATTGCCGATAGACGTGGTAGTCCAGGAAAAGCAGCTGGGAACTGCTCATGCCCTCCAATGTGCAGAATCGAAGATAAAAGGAGATTTTCTGGTATTACCCGGTGACAATTATATCGATCCGCAATCGATAGCAAGAATCAGGAATATCCCCAACGCAATTCTCGTAAAAGAACATCCGAATCCCTCCAATTTCGGTGTTGTTCTCCTGAACAACGGGCTAGTAACTGATATCGTTGAAAAGCCCAAGCACTCCCCGAGTTTCATGGTGAGTACCGGTATTTATTCATTAAAAAAGAGTTTCTTTTCCCTTATTCAGGGAACCGACATCACCGACACGATTTCAGTAATGATCCGTGCCGGGGAACATATCCACGCTATACCAGCAGATGACTGGCAGGATGCTATATTCGCATGGGACCTGCAGAAAATGAACCGGCGTCTCCTCAAAAACCTCCCCATGGCACGGGAAGGCACCGCAAGCAGGCAGACCATTATTCAGGGGCCGGTCAGTATCGGGAGGGGCACGATCATCGGGCCGAATACCGTTATTACCGGACCGGTAGTTATTGGTAATGACTGTACCATCGGGCCGAATTGCTGCATCATGCCAAATACCAGCATCGGGTCCCGGGTGAATCTGGATCCCTTCACAGTCCTTCGTGACGCTATTATTATGGACGACACTGCAATAGGGTCGCATTCCCGTATCATTGACACCGTGATCGGTGAACGGTGCACTCTTGCGGATCATACTTCCGTATCCACGGCTGTCGGCCTGATGGAGATCGAAGGGTGTACCATACGATCAGAATTTGGTGCAGTTCTTGGGGACAGCGTTACGAGCGGTCCGTTTACGGTGTATAAAAACTGTGTTATCGGTAATAATGTTACGATTGAGGGACAGGAGAGCATCTCTTCCCGCACCATACCGGACGGATCCATGGTGATATGACGTGTGCGGCATTGTCGGGTATATCGGCAGGAGAGATGCAGCACCACTGATAATCGAAGGACTCAAAAAACTCGAGTACCGCGGGTATGACTCGTTCGGGGTTGCGACGTTGGGGACGGGTATCGATATCGCCAAACACCAGGGCCGCATATCAGAAAAAGCCGATACGGCAGCAAAGCTCCAGGGAAAGATTGGTATCGGCCATACCCGGTGGGCAACCCACGGGATTCCGAATGACAGTAATGCCCACCCTCATACAGACTGTTCGGGGAAAATTGCGATTGTCCATAACGGGATTATTGAAAACTATACCGATCTGAAACGAAACCTGCAGGCACGGGGGCACATTTTTCGCTCGGATACGGATACGGAGGTGATCGTTCACCTCATTGAGGAGGAATATGCAAAAAAACCGGATCTGCTCAGCGCTGTTCAGGCCGTTGTCCCGAAACTGGAAGGATCCTATGCAATTCTCGTCATAGCGGCTGGTGAGGAACGGATCATTGCAGCCCGGAATGCGAGCCCGCTTGTTATTGGTGTGGGGGACGGAGAATTTTTTGCAGCGTCCGACATGACACCGGTCATCGAATTCACGGAAAGGGCAATCTTCCTTGAAGATGGGGATACGGTTTCCCTCTCAAAGAAAAATATTGAAATATTCCATAATGGCAACCCCGTTGATAGACCCGTTGAACTTATCGACTGGTCGCTCGAAGACGTAAGGAAGGGGGGATTTGCTCACTATATGCTCAAGGAGATATATGAGCAGCCTCAGGCATTCTACAATACGATCCGTTCTGTGGACCCGGGCACAATACCAGGGAAAGTACTTCAAACAGGATCAGTCACCCTCGTTGCATGCGGGTCTTCCTACCACACGGGCCTCATCTTTAAGTATCTTCTTGAGGCAATATGCGGTGTTCCCGCCCGACTGGAGTTTGCCTCCGAGTTCAAGTACTTCCCCCCACCCATTGTCGGCCTTGTTATCGGCATTACCCAGTCAGGAGAAACTGCCGATACGCTGGCTGCATTAAAATATGCAAAGACATCCGGCTGTTCAACGCTTGCGATCACGAATGTCCTTGGAAGTAGTGTAACAAGAGTTGCTGATATCACGCTGTTCATGCGTGCCGGACCAGAAATCAGCGTGGCAGCAACTAAGTCATTTATCGCACAACTCGCGATCCTGATGCAAATTGTAAACAGTATTTCTGAGACGAAATATGATGACGTGCTCCAGCAGGCCCATAAGGCAATCGAAGAAGTGCTTCTCATGGATCTCAGCGAGGCTGTGACTGCTTGTAAAGATGCGCAGAGTATTTTCTATGTTGGCCGTGGGCCATTTTACCCGGTTTCCCTTGAGGGGGCACTGAAGATGAAGGAGATCTCCTATATCCATGCCGAAGGGTATGCCGCGGGGGAACTCAAACATGGGCCATTTGCTCTGCTCTCTCCCGGAACACCGGTCATTGCACTCTGTATGCCCGGAGATACCTATGGCGTTATGATCTCCAACATCAAGGAAATGAAAGCACGCGGGGCGCCTGTCATCGCAATCGGAACTGAAGGTGACAGAG
>Ga0265342_10004747_pt1 | contig 10568 bp, 5 predicted proteins | sample 4CB327metaG_FD_203125 | JGI IMG/M metagenome (GOLD analysis project Ga0265342, IMG submission 203125) | Rhizosphere microbial communities from Carex aquatilis grown in University of Washington, Seatle, WA, United States - 4-CB3-27 metaG | ecosystem: Host-associated > Plants > Roots > Rhizosphere...
GAGGACTCACGGGTCTCCTCATCGGCAGACTGCGGGTCCAGGAGCCCGAGACTAAGCGCCATGAAGAAATCGCGATGCCTCGAGGGATTCTGCTCTCGATTCACGTGAACGGCCCGGCTTGGAATCGGAAGGCCAGGAAGATCCTGACCGAGTGCCAGCTCACCGATGTCTTCAGCGCGTGTGAGACCGTTAGCAACGCAACATCATCTGACGGTGATCCCCAGAGGAGGTGCAGTGGCATTTTCTAGGCTAATCACTGCCCAGCCGCTCACGCTAGCTTGTGTGCGCGGACGCTTTCGGGGCTAATCGCGGTGATCAGGGCAGACATGTCGACGGGCTTCACCAGATGCGCATCGAACCCGACCGCGCGACTCTGGGCAAGATCCCTTTCGCGGCCATAGCCGGTCAGAGCGATGAGCCGCAGGCGCGAGCCTGACTGTCGCTCACGCACCCTACGCGCGAGCTCGAAGCCATCCATCACCGGGAGCCCAAGATCGAGGATGGCCACTTCGGCGGGATAGAGCTCGAGCCTCCGTAAGGCCCCGGGTCCGTCATCGGCCACCACCACGTCATGCCCCAAATCACGCAGGAGATCCGCCAACATTTCCCTAGCATCTTCGTTGTCGTCTACGACGAGGATTCGCTTTCCTTCCGCCGACATTGGCGGCGGAGTCTCGGCTTTCGGCACGTTCACCTCAACCGGAGCAAGGGCGGGGATGCGCACCACGAATTCGCTGCCGCGCCCGGGGCCTTCGCTCGTCGCGGCGACCGTTCCACCATGGAGGGTGACGAAGCTCTTCACAAGCGCCAGACCGAGACCAAGCCCGCCCTCCGAACGCGCGACCGTTCGCATTCCTTGTACGAAGAGGTCGAATATGTGGGGAAGAAGGCCGGCTCCAATACCTTCGCCATCGTCGCGAACGCGGATGACCACCTGTCCGTCTTCGAGCGTGGCGCTGAGCCACACGTGTCCCCGTGGCGGTGTGTATTTCGCCGCATTGGTCAAGAGGTTGGCCACGACCTGGGCAAGTCGCAACGGATCGGCGTTCATCCACAGACTTGACTGCGTTGTCGAGACGACCAAGTGCTGCTCGCGCTGTTCGATCAGAGGGCTGGCAATCTCAACGGCCTTGGTGAGAACATCTTGCGCTTCGATGTGGACGCGGGAGAGCGTAAGGAGTCCCCGGGCCACTCGAGACACATCCAGTAAGTCGTCGACCAACCTGCTGAGGTGCATGACTTGGCGCTCGATGACTTCACGTTCGCGCAAGGAGCGCTCGTCGCCGCGTAGTTTCATGAGCTGAACGGCCGTGCTGATAGGCGCCAATGGGTTTCGCAGCTCATGCCCCAGCATCGCCAGAAATTCGTCCTTGGACCGGCTGGCGGATTCCGCGCCCGCTCGTGCCGCGCGCTCCCCGGCGAAGAGTCTTGCCCTTTCAAAGGCCTGCGAGCAGAGGTCGCCCACCGTCAACAAGATCGAGCGGTCGCCCTCATCGAATGCGCACCGGCGGTCGAAGCGCAGCCCGAGTGCCCCTAGCAGCGTGCTGTGCGCAATGAGCGGCAAAGCTACGGAGGCCTCGAAGTTGCCGGCGCCTATGGCATCCCGAAGCGCTGGGTACAGCTTCCAGCAGCTTTCGAAGCTTTCATAGAATTTTGCTGTTCGTTCCCGCGCGGCATCGGTGATTGGCGAGCGCGCACCGAGAGGGATCGACGTGTAGTTGACGGTTGAAGCCTCCGGGTGGCCGCGCTGACCGAACAACTCAAGGCTACTCCCATGGGAGCCAAGCAGGTACACAGCGCATGCGGATGCGCCCAAGGCCGTGACGCACTCCTCGAGAACAGCCTTCGATACGTCTTCGGGTGTTACGGCTTCCGAGAGAGCCGCCGTCAAGCGCTGCAGGCGCCGGACCTTGCCCTCACTCGCTCGCAAGCGCTGCTCGGCCTCCTGCGCTGCCTCACGCGCAGCGCGCTCGGCGATGAGCCGACGCTCCACCTCCTCCGCCTGTCTACGTTCGGTCAGATCGCGCGTGATCTTGGCGAAGCCACAGACTTCATCGTCCGCGTTGCGGAGAACGGTAAGGGAGCCGTGAGCCCAGAATCGTGACCCGTCCTTGCGCACCCGCCAGCCCGTCACCCCGCGGCTCCCCGTCGCTATGGCATCGCCGATCAGTTGTTCGGGGACGCCCGCAGCACGATCCTCAGCCGTGAAGAAGATTTCATAAGGCTGCCCCAGGATTTCGTCCGTGGTCCAGCCCATGATACGCATAGCACCGGCATTCCAGCTTGACACGCAACCGCCAGCGTCGAGCATGTAGATGGCGCAATCCCGCACGCCGTTGACGAAGAGTTGAAAACGTTCCTCGCTGAGGCGCAAGGCGTCGAGCATACTGACGAGCTCGCTCCGGTCGCGCACCGTCATGACGAAGATGGGCTTGGATTCCCTGCAGGCCGCCCCAAAGCACCACTCGATGTCGCGCTCGCTTCCATCACTCATCAGGCCGGGAAGCTCGACTTGCATGAGGTCAGTGGTCGCCACCATCGCCGGGGCATTCGGTTGCCTCAGCCTCACGGGAATCAGCATGTCGGTCGAACATCCATCGAGCGCACCCTGCGCATAGCCAAACACATCCCCGGCTCGCTTGTTCGCAAATAGAATGCGTCGGGATGCATCGAAGGCAACCAGCGCCTCGGGTGCAGACGCGAGAATGTCTACGAGGCGTGCGGGACGAGCCTCGACTTCGGCCAATATCTTATGGAGGGTTTCTTGTATTCCGCGCAGCGCGCCCCGTCCAGATCGGGTCTGGGTGCTATCGTTCACGACTGCCTCTCATTCGTGTTCCGAGTCATGAGACCTCGATTTGATGCAGCTGTGTTGCCTGCGGTTCCGCGCATCTCGGGCAAGACAGTGAAGGACGCGAGCCTCCATACAACCCCCCCGGCCTCCATACCCATCCCCGGCTCAACAGCTCCGCCGGGGCCGTGCCGAACGAGTCCTGGCCGCCTACGCCAAGTGGCTCAAAGAAGTGCAGCCGCCTTTTGCAATGCAATATACAGCCCGATGGCAAAGGGAATGATGAGGCCACCAGCCCAGCCGCAGCGGCTCCGATGGCGGCCTTCTGACTGCCAGCACCACACGCCTGCGTTCGCCCGCGCTCACCATTCGGAGTAGCATCCCGTCATGACTCCCGCTCCACGCGATCCCCCCCTGCCTGGCGATTTCGTCGTCGGGTTCGTCACCGCTCCAAGCGCAGAGGTGGCCGCCAACCTGGCCAAGACCCTGGTCGCCGAGAAGCTGGTGGCCTGTGTGAACATCCTGCCCGGCGTGCGCTCCATCTACATATGGGAGGGTAAGGTATGTGATGAGGAAGAGGTCCTGTGCGTGCTCAAGACCCGGCGCACGCTCTTTGCAGCTGTCCGCGAACACGTGACTGCGCTGCACCCCTACCAGATTCCCGAGATCATCGCCCTGCCCCTCGTCGACGGCAGTATGCCGTACCTTGCATGGCTTCGTGACGAAACCCGTGAACCGTTGCCATGACCAATCTGCGACGCTGAGTTGAACAGGTGAATCTGCTGCTGTCGAGCCCCCGAGCGCACAAGCCGTCGGCTGGACTACGCACCATCGCTGTCTTCGAATCCGCCAAGGGCACGCTGGTCCTGCTGGCAGGACTTGGCCTGCTTGGACTCATCCACCGCGACATACAGGAAGCCGGCGAAGAACTGGTACGCCACTTTCACCTCAGCCCTTCGTCGCACTATCCCCACATCTTCCTCGAGCTTGCGGCCAGGGTTACCGACGGTTGGCTTTGGACACTGGCCTTGGGCTCGCTTCTTTACGCCTCGCTGCGCTTCACAGAAGCCTATGGACTTTGGCGCGGCAAGGCCTGGGCCGAGTGGCTCGCGGCCATCAGCGGCGCAATCTACGTTCCCTTTGAGGTCGTCGAACTGCTCAAGAAGGTCACGGCGCTGCGGATGACGTCGCTGGCGGTGAACCTTCTGGTCGTGGGCTACATGCTCTCTCAACTAAGAAAGGGACTCTCGAAGGGTCCTTCTTGAGTGCCGAAAGGTTTGTAGGGGCGGGTTTGAAATCCGCCCCTACTTCGCCCGCTTGCCGGCTGAGGGTCCGCAGGTCGTTTGATCGCGGTACGAGCCGGCCATGGTGGCGCCGCCATCGAGCATGACCCAGTCGTATTGGATCCATTGGCCAGTGGTCTTGACCTCGGTCTTGATGACCAGTCGGCTGCCGGGGCGGCAGACCACGACGCTGATTTCCTCGGTTCCGCGCTCAAACTCCTGGCTCTGCTCGGCAACCTTGCACGCCTTCCAGTCCACGATGAAGTCGTGGGGATTCTGCGTGTCGCCCGTGTAGTTGACGACGGAGTAGCGCTTGCCCTGAATCTTGGGCGCCGCCGGTGGCGGGGGTGGCACAGCGGGGCCGCCGGCACAGGTATACATCTGGCCAGGATTCGCACCGCCAGTGCATGCGGTCGTGTTCACATTCTTGTAGGTACATCCGCTCGACCAGCACACCGCCGTGTTCCCGACAAAGCTGCCCTCGCACTTCGACGGATCCGGCGTGGGACCAGCGCTACCGGACACGTCCCGTCCGGGGCAGTCGCCGACGCCCACGGGTTGCCAGACACTGGCAAGTGGCGCAGCTGGTCCCGGCTTGCGGTGACGGCCGTTCGCGGACGCGGCTGGAGGACTCGCTGGTGACGTTGGAGCGGCGCTGGCACCGCAAGTATACATCTGGCCGGGATTCGCCCCACCTGTGCATGCTCCCGTTGCCACGTTCTTGTAGGTACAACCGGTGGTCCAGCACACTGCCGTGTTGCCGGCAAAGGTGGCATTGCATTTCGACGGATCCGGATTCGGCCCACTCGAGCCTGCCACGTCCCGTCCGGGACAATCGCCCAGGCCCACCGACTGCCACGCGCCCCCCGTGGGGGTAGGCGCAGGCGCAGGCGCCGTCGCCGCGCGGGCACCGCAGGTATACATCTGGCCCGGATTCGCGCCGCCCGTACACGAGCCGGCTGCCACGCTCTTGTAGGTGCAGCCCGTGGTCCAGCAGACAGCCGTGTTGCCCGCAAAGCCAGGATTGCACTTCGAGGGATCCGGATTCGGCCCGCTGGTACCGGCCACGTCGCGGCCCGGACAATCGCCGAGGCCCACCGACTGCCACCCGCCGCCCGCAGGCGTGGGCAAGGGCGCCGTCGCCGCGCAGGTGTACATCTGGCCAGGATTCGGACCGCCCGTGCACGAACCAGTTGCCACATTCTTGTAGGTACATCCCTGCGCCCAGCAGACTGCCGTGTAGCCCGCGAAGCTTGCATCGCACTTAGCGGCCTCGGGCACCGATGCCCCGCGCGACAGTCCCACATCTCGCCCGGGACAATCCCCCACGCCAACCGGTTGCCAGGTTCCAGCGCTGGCTGTGCCCATGCACAGCCACGCACCCAAAGTAACGAGATAGAGGCCGCTCAATCGAACGCGACGAGAAACTGGATCATGCATCGTCATCATCACAAGACTCCCTAGAAGATTGTGGCCATCTTACCCCAAGCCCGGCCAGACAAGTGACCCGAGTGCAATTCCTTCCTGGGCTACTGGCGTCGCCCGTGCGCCGCCAAGGCGCTGCGCACCGCCGAAAGCACCGTGGGCTCGCGTTCGTGGCCCAGCGCCGACTGCAAGGCTTGCAAGGCCCGCGCGCCGCCAAGACGGCCGAGCGCAGTGGCTGCAGCCATGCGCACGGGCACGTATTCGTCGGTTTCGAGACAGCCGATCAGGGCGGGAGCGCTGGCGGGATCGGCGATAGAGCCCAGCGCTTCTACCGTCTCGTGACGGGTCTGTACGAATCCCAAGTGCGCGATGAGCGGCGGCACGGCCCTGGCATCTCTACGTTCGTTCAGCACCCCGAGGATCCGCTTGCACAGGAGAACGTCGTCGCCACAGGAATCGAGCCAGGCGGCGAGCATGGGGATCCCCGCGGTATCAGATTTTTCTGCCAGGGCCAGGGCGGCATGGAGGTGCAAGACTAGGGTGGTCTCGCTCACAGGCTTGCCCAGAATTGCGTGCAGGTGTTCCTGCACCTCGTTCGCGCCCGCCCGTACGGCCGCCACGGCGGCCCAATGACGAACCTCTTCGTCGTCCGCCTGGTTCGCCGCAGAGCGCAGGGCAACCAGCGTCTCCTGTCTGGGCGGCAAGGCAGTGACAAGCAGGCTTGCAGCTTCCCGCCGCGCCAGGGCTGGCGCGCCTCCCGTCAGCATCTCCGCCAAGGCCACAGCCGCGCTGGCATCGCCAAGGCGCCCACGCTCGATGGCGCGCGCAAGCTCCCCGGTCCCGTCAGCTGCACCGAGCAGCTTCGACTCGAAGCGCGCCTGCTCCCCGAGCCATCTGTCGAGCTGCTGGCGCAGAAACGCCAGCCGATCTGGGCGCTGGTCGGCTAGATCGTGCTGCTCGTGCGGATCGCTGCGCAGATCGAAATACGAGCAGTAGTCCCGGCTCACGTCGCAGATGAGCTTCTCGGAACCCACCACGACCATGCGCTTGTCCTCGACCTCAGCGAAGGCTGGCGGCAAGCGGCTCTCCGGCGCCGGAGGTGTGGCCAGCCACGGTCCAAGGTCGGTGCCCCGCATGCGCGCTGGCAGCGGAAAATCCAGCAATCCAAAAATGGTCGCGGGAATGTCGATAACCTGGGTTGGCCCGGATACCACGTGGGGTGTCAGCCCAGGCATGACAACGATGAGCGGCACGTGGACCTGCTCCTCGAAAAGGGTTGTTCCATGGTAGCGGCCACCGTGCTCGCCGAATTCCTCGCCGTGATCGGCGGCCACCAACACCATGGCGCCTGGCCGCAGCCGTTCGATCAACGCCACCACCTTGCCCACCACCGAATCGGCATAGGCGATTTCGCTATCGTAGCGATCCACGTCGGCCCCACCGAAGTCAAAGCCTGGATGCCGTTCATAGGGCTCGTGCGGCTCGAACAGGTGAAGCCACAGGAACAGCTTATCCGGATGCTCTGCGCGGAGGAAATCCTGGATCTGCCCGAGGCGCCCCTCGGCGCTCAGGTACTCGTACTTCACATACTCAAAATCGAAGTTGTTCGACTCGAAGGCCTTCATCTTGTGTGCGTCGATATAGAACACCGCGGGCGGAAAGAAGGCCGCCGTCTTCCAACCATAGCGCCGAAACATCCAGGCCAAGGTTTCGTGCGTGTCCGACGGGGCCAGGCGCGCCAGCGTGGGGTAGTACTTGCCAATCATCAGCGAGGCCAGCGAAAACGATGTGTGCGGCGCTTGCGTGTAGGCATGTTCGAAGCGCACCCCACGCGCTGCAAGGGCATCGATGTTCGGCGAGGTGGGTCGAGCATAGCCGTAACAACCTAGGTGGTCCGCCCGCACGGCGTCGACGGTGATGAGCACGACGTCCGTGCCAGGGCGATGAGGGCCGCCAGCCAGCGGCGGCAGCACCTCGCCGGCCGAAGTCGCGGAAACCTGCCCTGCGCGAAGCTTGGGCGTGGGCAATAGCCGCACGAACAAGCTGGCAAGCTGGGTCTTCTCATAAATGAAGTAGCGCAGGCCTTGGCTGCGCGAAAGCGCCGGGCGCTCGCAGAGCCCGCCGGCCACGAGGGCTGCCATCGCGATGACCGCGAGAAGCCATGACCAGCGCTTGCCAAGAATCCGGCGCCCCAGACCGAGCAGCAGACGAACCGTGAGCACGCAGGCGAGAAGCGAAAAGAGCGTCAGGGACAGGTGAAACCAGTGGTACAGTCGCGGCAGCACATTGCGATTCGCCCATTCGGCCGAAAGGGCGGCGGCGACCAGCGCCATCGTGACGACTAGGATCAGAACCTTCGTCCGGCCCGTAGGACGCCGATCCCCGGTGACCGGCTCAACGCGCGCGAGCAACCGGCCCCACAGGGTCACGCCAGTCCAGATGACGGCAGCGCCGAAGGCGCTCAAGAGTACCGACCACAGCCGATGCGCGGGAACGTGGGATGCCTGGGTTCCGTGAAATAGTGCAAAGGCGTCATACACGACGAGCGGCAAGGCCAGCAACAGGGCCACGGCGTGCGCAACGGACAGCCAGCGTGAGCTCGCCGGCTCGCGCTGAAACGCGAGCGTCCAGCCGACGAAAACCACTGCCAGGGCAGCTCCCGCCAGCGCCCCCAGCCCACTGTCGATAGCGACCAAGTGAAGTCGATTTACCCAGCCGAGCATGCCCGACGAAGTAAGCAACGTAAAAAGCGCGTCGAGCACGCCAGCCAAGAGGCCGCCCCAGAAACCCGCGAAAATGGCCCGCCGTGCGTTCTTCACGACTAGCCCGCCTCCTCGGCGAACGGACGCTCCTCTTCGAAGCGTTCGTTGACCGCGCGCCGCAGCTCTGCATGATGCGGACGTGCGAGCTCGGGATCCTCGGCCAGCACGGTCTCGGCCCCCTTGCGCGCCAGCTCGACCAGTCCTACATAGGTGCCAAGATCCGCGAAGCGCAGCTCGGGTGCTCCGCTTTGTCGTGTGCCCTGCAAATCACCCACCCCGCGTCGACGCAGATCCTCCTCGGCGATGCGAAAACCGTCCTGGGTGGTAGCCACGACACGCAGCCGGCCCAAAGCCTCGGGGTCATCCGATGAGGTCAGGAAGTAGCAATAGGCTTGCTCCGTGCCCCGCCCTACCCGACCGCGGAGCTGGTGGAGCTGGGCCAGCCCGAAACATTCCGCATCCTCGATGACCATGACCCGCGCCCGCGGCAAGTCCACGCCGACCTCGACCACCGTTGTGGAGACGAGAACATCGAGCCGGCCATCCTGGAGACCATCGATCACGGCGCGCTGGCGCGCAGCCGTGAGTTGGCCGTGCAGAACACCTACGCGCGCGGGGCGAAGACTCTCCCCCAGCGTGCGCGCCAACCCCACCGCGGAAACCTTGCTTCGGCCGCCACCCTCGCCCTCGGCAATGGCCGGACAAACCACGATCGCCTGCCCACCGCTTGCCACGGCTTGTTTGACTGCCGTGTAGGCCAGCTCACGCTCGGTCTCGCCGAGGCAAACCCGGGAGTCGATCGGCTTTCGTCCCGGCGGCAAGGCATCGAGCGTGACCAGGTCGAGGTCGCCATAGAGGGTCAGGGCCAAGGAACGAGGAATGGGGGTGGCTGAAAGCACGAGCAGGTGCGGGACCATGCCGTTTTGTGCGCCGATTTGCCAGCCGTTTTCGCCGCTGTCCAGGCGGCGCAGGCGGGCGCGCTGACGGACGCCGAAGCGATGCTGTTCGTCGACAACGGCCAGCGCCAGCCGAGACAGGCGCAGCCGGTTTTCGAGGAGGGCGTGGGTTCCCACGATCAGATCCAGCTCACCCGCCGCGGCGGCGGCGATGACTCGCCTCTGTTCGGCCGGGTCGAGGCCCGCGTGGAGAAGTCCCGTGCGCAGGTTGGCGCGCGCCCCCCAGGCGCTCAAGGTGCGGTGGTGTTGCTCGGCGAGCACGGCGGTTGGCGCCATGAACAGGGTCTGGCCGCCCGAGCGTGTAGCGCGTAGGCAGGCCGCGAAGGCCACCGCGGTCTTGCCACTACCCACGTCGCCCTGAAGCAGACACTGCATGGGGGCTGGCGCGGCCATGGACTCGAAAAGAGCGCCAATGGCCCGCTCCTGCGTGTCCGTGAGGGTGAAGGGCAAGGCAGCTCGCGCTTCGGCCAGGATCTGCCTACCATCCGCAGCGCAGGCGGGTGCGCGCTGCCTTTTCACACGCTCCCGCTCTTGCGCCAGCCCGGCTTGCAGTACGAGAAGCTCCTCGAGCGCAAATCGGCGCTGCGCAGGCGACGTGCCGGCCACGAGCTCCGCGAACGCGCCGTCGGAAAGGGTGTCCGGCGGTTGATGCACGAAGGTGAGGGCTTGGGCCACCTCCGGCAGGCCAAGCTGAGCGCGCCAGGATTCGGGCAAGAGCTCCGGAACCTGGTGGATCGTTGCCGACAGAGCTGCCGCGACAATCTTCTCCACGGTGCGACCGGGAACCTTCTCGATCGTGGGATAGCGCGGCCGGATGCCCACGCTGGCCGATTCCGCCAGCAACGACGTCACGTTGCTGGGATGAATGAGCTCTGCCTCGCCAGCCTCCGTCCGCCGCAGCTTGCCGGCCAGGGCGACGTACGCGCCTCGCTCGAAGCTCTTGGCCATGCCCGCGTTCGGCCTGAACCAGCGTGCTCTCAAGCCGGCGCCGTCATCGTCGATGTGCACGTCGAGCATCCGGCGGAAGAATTTGTGCACGCGCACGACCTTGCCTCGCACCACGACCGAGCTCCCTGGCGCAAGTCCGCCCAGCTCGCCGAGCCCATAGATCCTGCGGTAGTCCTCGTAGGCCCGGGGAAAGAAGAAGACCAGATCGCGCACGCGCAGCAGTCCACGCGCGGCCATGCGCGCAGCCGTCACGGGACCGGCGCCCGGTAGCAGGTCCAGAGGGTCGTCCAGCGACACTGGTCGGACGTCCCTAGGCACGTTCGGATCCAAGATCCGGAAACCCTTCTTCCTTCCGACCTCTGTGCTCTCTGTGCCTCTGTGGTGAAGATCCGGATCCCACTCG
>Ga0265342_10004753_pt1 | contig 10558 bp, 7 predicted proteins | sample 4CB327metaG_FD_203125 | JGI IMG/M metagenome (GOLD analysis project Ga0265342, IMG submission 203125) | Rhizosphere microbial communities from Carex aquatilis grown in University of Washington, Seatle, WA, United States - 4-CB3-27 metaG | ecosystem: Host-associated > Plants > Roots > Rhizosphere...
TGCGCAGGGGCGACGGGTGCGGGCGCTGGTGCGCGAGCACACGGCCGGGATCGACCGCCTGCCGGTGGAGGTAGTCCGTTGCGACGTGACCGACGCGCAGGCGTGCCGCCGCGCTCTGGCCGGCGCTCCGGTCGTGTATCACCTGGCGGCGCGCATCTCGGTGGGTTGGGATCCGCCTGGGCCGGTCGAGGCGGTGAACCTGGGCGGCACCCGCAACGTGGTCGAGGCGTGCCTGGCTTGCGGCGTGCAACGCCTGATCCATTTCAGCTCGATCCACGCCTTTTCCGCCGATCCCGTCGACGGCGTGATCGACGAGTCGCGCCCGCTGGCGCAGAATCAGGCGCACACGCTGATCTACGACCGCACAAAAGCCGAGGGCGAACGTCAGGTGATGGCGGCGGTGGCGCGCGGCCTGGACGCGGTCATTGTGAATCCCTCGTCGGTGATTGGTCCCAACGATTTTGCACCATCGGCTATGGGCGAGGCGCTGATCGAGATCTATCGCGGTCGCTTTCCTGCACTGGTGGGCGGCGCTGGCTTCGACTGGGTCGACGTGCGTGATGTGGTTGCCTCGGCCCTGCAGGCCGAGACGCAGGGGCGCAAGGGCCAGCACTACCTGCTCACTGGCCACTGGCTGTCATTCGTCGAGCTTGCCCAGCTTTGGGGCCGGGTTTCGGGCGCGCGGATTCCGCGTCTGGTCGCGCCCATGTGGCTGGCGCGCGCCGGGGCGCCTTTCGTCGCAGGCTGGTCTCGCCTGCGCGGCCAGCGGCCCCTGTTCACTTCAGATTCGTTGCGTGTGCTGCGCAATCATCGCCGCATCAGTCACGCGTGCGCCGACGCCGAACTTGGGCACAACCCGCGCCCGCTGGAAGAAACCCTGCGCGACACCTACCAATGGTTCAAGCAGGCGGGCAAGCTGGCATGAGCGAGTTGCGACTGTACAGTTGGTTGCTGCAGGCCTGGGTTGTGGTGGCGCTCGCGGTGGTGCCCTACCTGTTGCTGCGGCCTGCGCCCTACGGCCGCCACGGCAGGCCGGGCTGGGGACCGGTGGTGAAAGCGCGCTTGGCCTGGGTGCTGATGGAGACACCGTCGCCGCTCGTCATGACCCTCATGTTCTGGACGGGTGATCGCCGAACAAATTTGCCGGCGCTGGCGGCTCTGGCGCTGTGGCTGGTTCACTACATCTATCGAAGCCTCGTGTTTCCGTTCTTGTTGCCATCCACCAGCAAGCCGATGCCACTTGTCGTGCTCGGCTCGGGCGCGTTCTTCAACGTTGTGAATGCCTACCTGAACGGGCGCTGGCTCTTCTCCCTTTCGCCGGCGCGGCCTGTGGACTGGTTGACGAGCGTTCCTTTTCTTGTCGGTGTCTGTCTGTTCGTGGCCGGATTCGTGACCCATGTGTTGGTGGATCGCGAGCTGCGCCGTCTGCGGCAACGGTCAGGCGGCGCGTACGTAGTTCCGCGCGGCCCGCTCTTTCGTCTGGTGTCCTGCCCGAATTACCTTGGCGAAATGGTCGAGTGGACGGGATGGGCCATTGCTACGTTTTCATTGCCGGGCCTTGTCTTTGCACTGTGGACCACGGCCAATCTGGTGCCACGCGCGCTCAAGCACCACGCCTGGTATCGCAAGACATTTGCTGACTATCCACGGGCGCGAAAAGCGATTATCCCGTTCGTCCTGTGAAGGCGCGATGAGCGAACGCTAGAACTGCCCGACCAGGGCCAGGCCAGGGCTGGTGGACGACCGGCCGGGGATGGCCATGGGCACCAAGCTCACGTTGGTCAGACCATGCTGCTCGTTGGCGCGACGAGCGGCGCCGGGAGCGGTGGCGATGTCATACACGGCCGAAACAACTACCGCGGTGAGCGAGACAGCCGCAAGCAAGCTCCAGCCGCCCCCATCGCTGGACTTGGAGCAACTGGGGTTGCTGTCCTCGTCGCACATGGCCGAGACCACCGCGGCGAGAATTGCAGCGGACCCAACGCCGACTCCGACCAGGCGCAAGAGGCCCATGCCCCAGCCCCGGAAGTGCTCGCCCGAATACGCGTAGCCGATGCTGGGACCGAAGCTGAGCCCCAACGACAGACCCGCGACACCTGCGTAAAGAGAGGTGTGGTTCTGCGCTTGGCTGACCATGATCGTCCCGACCACCATGGGCACCAGCGTAGAAAGAAGTGACAGGCTCAAGGCCGCGCCGGGAGACCTGTACTTGAATTCGCTGCCCGCGGCTTGTGGAGCAGCCAGGTTTGGTTGGGAATCGCCCTTCGGCGGATCGACCGCGACGGGAATGCTGACGGACGCCTGCGCATGGGCCATTGCCGGGCAACATAGGAACAAGAGCATGGCCACTGTAGCCACAACTGCGGCCGGCAGAGTACGAGCCTGGTGCAGGGGTCGGGTGCTCGCCCTGGGACGCATCTGGCAACCTGTCGGTGTGGTCATGTCCCCACACAAAGCAAGTCCGGTGCCGGCGTGGCTTTGGGGGGACAGCTCGCCGATCACGGCGGGTTCGCTCGGACAGGTTTCCAGTTGTGGTGAAAACCTGACAGATTCGCGCAATGGAAGACTGCCACTTCACCGATGACATGAGCCCGCCCGTCTTGCCCTGCGGCCGGGCTTCAGCGTGGGCGTTTGCTAGTGGGCTGGTTGGCAGGGCAGGGGCGGCTGGCAGCCGCCAGCGGTCCCGCAATACTGGCTGTAGCACATGTCGTTCCCGGTGCAGCTCACGCCGTTGGAGGCGTAGTTTTCACAAATATTCGACACACACACGGCGCCGGACTGGCACGGGGTACTGAACAACCCAGTACCGCAGGGCTGCTTGGCGTCCGGAAGCGCGATGCAGGTGCCGTCGAGCGGTGCAAGCGCGGGGCCCTTCTGACAGTAGGTGCCCGTCGCGCAGGCTTCAGGGATGCCGGACTTGCATGCTCCGCCTGCCGGATATGAGCCAGTGGCGACACATGTCCAAACCAGTTTCTGGCTGATCAGATCGATGTGGTCTAGGACGCAGGAAGCCCCTGCGCTACAGAGCGTTCCCGCGCCTGGATCGCAAGCGGTGCCCGCGGCAGCGCTGAAGGCGTCGGCGGCGTTGCGACACACGCCCGGTGTTTTGGCAGTGTCGTCCTTGCCCAAGCAAAGTAAGCCGGGGCTGCAAGGAGGCGATCCATATTCGCAATTCTCGCCGACAAGGGCCGGCTTCACGCACAGACTGGTCTCGCTGGAGCACTGCAGTCCGCTGGCGCAGTCGCCATCAGCCGAACAGGCTGTCCCCGCAGTCAAGAGAGCCACACACTTGCCAGGACAGGTGCCGGTGGTCGACTGGCAGAGGGCGCTGCCCGCGCACTCCTCGTTGATATCGCAATCGCCCCCTAGTGCCACAGTGCCATCCAGCGCCGCCAAGCAAGCCGGTTGGTCGCGCTGGAGCAGCCCATCGCAAGTGATACTGTCAAGGGCGTCGAAGCAAGCTTGAGCCTTGTTGCCGTCGTATCTGATGGTGCCCGCTGTAATCTTCTGTTGCATCAGTGCGAAGGTTCCGTTCTCGAGGCGCTTGGTGGTCAGGTCCACGCAGTCGGTGCCGCCGAGGAACAGGGAGAACACCGCCGGGCCTACGCAATTCTGAAGCGCCGTGCACACGGACGCGGCGTACTTGGCGGGTAGTGCGTCGATTGGAACGCTCCCGCCGCCGCTGCCGCCGCAGGAGAGAAAGAGCCCGGTCACAATCAGAGACGGTGCGGACAAGCGAAGTTTTGACATGGGACCTCCGGGTGAGCTGAATCAGCGTACCACGGCTCCGGCCGCACGGGAACTGGCTGTTGCTAGCGCAGATGGCGGCCGGTCGTGGCGGGCATGACTTTGCCGAATTTCACGCCCTTGGTGCTGACCAGACCTTCTCCCATGGAAAGGATCTCGCTCGCGCCCCCGTGCAGGATCAGGACTTCCAGGCAGTTGTGTGGGTCGAGGTGCACGTGCAGGGCCGAGACGACGGTGCCGTGGTGCTCGTGCTGGATGTGGGTGAGCTTTTGCGCGAGACCGGAGGAATCGTGGTCGTACACCAGCATCACCACGGCGACCCGTTCGGTGTTGTCTTTTCCGTGCTCGGCCCACTCTTGCTGCACCATTTGTTCGCGAATCAGATCGCGGATGGCTTCGGAACGATTGGCGTAGCCGCGCCGTTTGATCAGCCGGTCGAATTGGGCCAGCAGCGAATCTTCGAGCGAGATGCCAACGCGTTCGAGCATGAGTTCTCCTCAGTGAAATCTCACCGTACTGTGCGTCTTCCGATCGGGCAAGCGCAGGGGAGTCAATCGAGAAACAACGTGGCGAACAGCCGCAGTGTCAGCGGATAGGCGGGCGTGTAGTCGACATCCTGGCAGCCGTAGAAGATTCCGCTGGCGGCGCCAGGAGCCAGGCGCCCGTTGCGGCCGCAGGAGAAGCCCGTCGGAATCGGCGTGCCCACAGCCGGCTCGCTGGCCAAGCGGCTGGTGGTTGCAAATTGTGCCGAGCGAAAGGCCTGGTCGAGCAGGTTCTCCACATCGAAGGCCAGGTCGAACCAGCGGTGCCGGTAGCCAAGGTGCAGATCCACTTCGGTGAATCCGGGCGCAATCAGGGCGCCGTCGTCAGTGGCCGGCCGGTCGCCGATACCGAAGAAACGCAGGCCGGCGCGGGCCACGCCCGGTCCCAGGGCATGGCGGGCCGACAGGCCGCCGGCCCAGGTGGTCTTGGGGGCCAAGGCCAGACCGCCGCCGTTTTCGTTGTCTCGGCTGAACTGTGAATGCGTGTAGGTCAGGTCCACATCCGCGGCCAGCCACGATGTGAATTCGTAGCGGGTCTCGAATTCGACGCCCCGGCGGGTCGTGGCGCCACTGACTGCGGTGGTGCCATTGTCGCCGTCCCACACAGTCTCATTGTCGAGGTCGAGCTGCCACAGGGCAGCCGCCACATCCCAGCGACCCCACAGACGCGCGCGCGTGCCGATTTCTTCGCCCCTGGCCCGAGTGAGAGGCGTGACCGAGGGTTGTGCGAAAACGCCACGCACGTCGTTGGAATGGAAGCCGTGACCGTAATTGACATACAGGTCCAGCGTAGCCTTGGGCGCATCGACAGGGGTCACGACCAGACTTGTCTTGGGACTCCACTGATGGGCAGCTCCGACGCCGCTGTTGGCGAGGTGACTGTCGACCGCAAACGACAGCAAATCGACGCGACCGCCGAGATCCAGACGCAGCCACCTGGCAGGCGTGATCTCTTCGTTGATGAAGGCGGCCACGGAGCTTTCGTGAACGTCATCGCTGCGCAGAACAGCGAGTTGTTGGCGCTGGGCTGTGTGCCACAGCTCCAGGTGGATGTCGTCATTGCGGGTCTCGCCGCCCATGGTCGTGTCCAGCAACACCGGCCCCAGGTGGTGCACGATGCGATAGCTGACCTTGCCGCCGTAGATGATCCGGCGATCGATTTGCTCGATCTCGTCGCCGTTCAGCGGATCGTCGAGGAAGAGCGTGAAGTCGGAGAAGAGATTGAAACGGTAGGTGGCCGCGTAGGTTGAAATGCGCAGCTCGCTCGATTCCGTGGGGTGCAGCTTTAAGGCGGCGAAGACTTGATGGCGGGCGGTGTTGCCGCCCTCACTGGGATCGATTGAGCCAAACCGGCCGATGAGACTTTGCTCGACGGTGCGGGCGGGAATCTGGCCGGAGCCATTCCAGTTTCCCGCGTAGCTCATCTCGCCCACGGTCAGCGACGACGCCGCACCGAATGGCACCGTGACCTTGTTCCACAGCTTGTACTTGTCCCAGGAATCGGGGTGGTCGAAGGGACCATTGGTTCGCCCGATCTCGGCCGCGAAGGTCGCCTTGGCCGAATCGAACTTGGGGCTGGCGATGGCCAGCGCGCGGTACCCGGCTTCACCGTGCCCCGGCGAATCCACGAATCCCGCGCCGGCAGAGCTGTGTTCGAAATCGTCGCGCGACACCATGTTCACCGCGCCGGCTGTGGCGAAATCCCCCTGGCCGGCGAAATAGGGACCCTTGCTGATTTCCACCCGCTCGACGACTTCGGGAATGATGAAATTCGTGTCGGCATAGCCCTGACCATGCGCGTGCGAGACCAGGTTGATGGGCATGCCGTCGATGGACAGCGCCAGATCCGTGCCGTGATCCGCGTCGAATCCTCGCAGAAAGTACTGGTTCGCCTTGCCGCCGCCCGAGTGCTGGACCATCAGCAGACCGGGCGTCACGCGCAGGATGTCCTGCACGCTGGCGATGGGACGCAAGCTGAAGGCGCGTTCCTGCACGGCCAATGACGAGGCAGCGCTGATGGGCCGCGACGCCAGGACCAGGGTGGACTGCTCCGGGGGCGGTTCTTCCGCGACGTTCACGGAAGCTGGGGGAAGCGTGGCCACGGGCGGGGCCGGAGCGGGCCCAGGTGCCGGTGCCTGGGAGAGGCGAAACTCGTAGGAGAAATTAGCCGTGGCTGGGATGGGGACGTCGTTGCGCCTGGCGGGTTCGAACTGGAACTGCCGAGCCGCCTCCAGCGCCGCTTGGTCGAACTCTGCTCCGGCCGGCGATGTGACCTTGGCGTCGAGCACGCGCCCCTCGACATCCAGGCGTAGCTCCAAACCCACCGTTCCTTCACGCCGGCTTGCCAACGCAGCGGCCGGGTAGACCGCCTTGACCCGACTCTTGAGCACCGGCGGGGTCAGAACCTCTGGCTGGGCCGGTCCGCCGTCTGGGCCCTGGTCGGCGCGGCTGCTGCGCGGCGCGGCCGCAAGTGCGGCCAGCAAGGCGGTCAGGAATACCCCGGCAGAGAACCAGCGTGGCATGGGCACCGGATAGCATGAATCATCAGAACGTGCTACGGGTTTCGGGTTCTGGCTGCCCACACGTTCTTGCGCGTAGCTGACCGGGATGCCCGCGGACCGCGCGGCGCGGCCGGTACGAGTTCAGGCCAATCCAGGGATGTTTGATGTCGGCTGTAAGGTCGAGCCGCACTCGGGGACTAGAAGGGTCATGGGGAGCCAAACTCGCTTCAGCCAAACGCCATGCCCTCGGACCACCCTTCTGATAGTCTTGCACCCATGATCTGTGAGTGTCGGTGGCCGGCCATCGGCGTGGCGTTATCGCTGGCGGGGCTGGCCTGCTTCCGGACACCCATGGACAAAGGGCACGTAGGCACGACGAACGCCGTCGGCACGGGTGGAGGAGTTGCGACGGTCACGAGGGGAGGGACTACCGGCACGAGTGGAAATGCCGGTGGAGGTGGCATGGGTGGCAGCAACGGAGGGAGCCCCAGCACCATGGGAGGCATGGGTGGAGGAAGCGCCGGCGAAGGAGGGACCGTGAGGACGGCCAGTGGTCCAGCGGGCTCCACCGAGGGTAGTCGCCCCCCTTCATCCGGGGGCACGAGTGTTCTGGGACTTTTCACACCGACGGGCAGTATGACCACTGCAAGGTGGTTGCCCACGGCAACTTTGCTGCCCAGCGGAAAGGTGCTCATCGCTGGCGGGCTAGGCTACGGCAATCTTGCTCTCGCGAGCGCTGAAGCATACGACCCCGCGGCTGGGACCTTCACCGCGACGGGCAGCATGACCGTGGGCAGGCAGTATCACACGGCGACTTTGCTGCCGAGCGGAAAGGTGCTCATCGTCGGCGGAAGCGGGGACCACAAGGTATCTTTTGCGTGGGCTGAGCTATACGACCCCGTGGCTGGGACCTTCGCAGCGACGGGCAGCATGACCGTGGCACGGCAGCGGCACACGGCGACTTTGTTGCCGAGCGGGAGGGTGCTCGTCGTCGGTGGGTACAGTGACAGCGGTGAGAGTCTCGCAAGCGCCGAGCTATACGACCCAGCGGCAGGGACATTCACACCGGCCGGCAGCACGGCCGTCGCAAGACGCGACCACACGGCGACGTTGTTGAACAACGGAGATGTGCTCATCACGGGCGGAGACCTGTTGGGCACCGCGGACCTATACATCTCAGGGATCGGGACATTTGCGGCCATCGACAGCATGACCACAGCACGGAACAAGCACACGGCGACCTTGCTGGGGAACGGGACGGTGCTCATCGTCGGCGGTGGGAATGATGCGATCACGGAGCTATACGACCCAGCGGCAGGGACATTCACATCAACCGCCAGCATGGCTGTCGTAAGGGAGTTGCACACGGCGACCTTGTTGCCGAGTGGAAAGGTGCTCATCGCAGGCGGGACCGATGGCAACGGCGACGCTCACGCCAGCGTGGAGCGCTTCGACCCAAGCGTCGGGACATTTGCGGCTAGCGGCAGCATGAGCGAAGTGAGGGAAAGCCACACGGCGACGTTGTTGGGCAACGCGAGGGTGCTCATCGCCGGTGGGGATGACGGCTGCGGGAACTATCTGGCGGACGCAGGGCTGTACGACCCAGAGGTGTCCGGAAACTAGTACACCTTTCCCGACCCGCATCCGCGCGCGCCAGGCTGCGCGTTCTGCGCCGGCGTGTCTACTTGGTGGACTGGCGGATCCAGTCGAGGTACGGCGCGCTGCCGGCGGCCAGGGGCAGGGCGATGATCTCGGGCACCTGGTACGGATGAAGGGTGGCGATGCGTTCACGCAAAGCCGGGAACAGATCGAGGCGCGTCTTCATCAGACACAGGACCTCGGATTCGTCGCACACCTTGCCTTGCCATCGATAGATGGAACGCAGGCCCGGAACGATGTTCACGCAGGCAACCAACTGTTCATCGACCAACACGCCGGCCATGCGGCCAGCCCCGTCGGCATCGGGCGCGGTCATGAGCACGACCACGAAATCAGCAGGGCAGGGCGCGGCTGGGTCAGGACTTGCCATGGCCTGCATTCTAGCCTTGGTTCTTTCAGGCGCAGCTTGGTTGGCGTTAGTGCTTGAAACGCGCTTGGGTTTTCTATATACGGGTTTAGACGGGAAAGTTCGTGCTGCGGGCCCTCTCTGCGCCGGGAAGTGACAGAACTGCTTTGTGACGGACAAGCGAAGATGAAGGACAACATGGCCGAGACTCAGGAAAGCGTCATCCGGGAGATCTGCGGACGGTTTGGCAACCAGCCCACGCGGCTGATGGACATCCTACTCGAGGCGCACCGACGGCTGGGCAGCGTGTCGGGCGAAGCGGTGGATGCCGTCGCAGCGGCGATGAAGCTGTCGCGCGTGGAGGTCGAGAGCACGCTCTCGTTCTACGCGTTCTTCTCGCCCAAGCCGCGCGGAAAGTTCGTCATCCGTCTGTGCAACGACATCATCGATCAGATGCACGGCGCGGACCGCGTAGGACGGGCTTTTTGCGAGGAACTGGGTATTGGCTTTGGCCAGACCACTGCTGACGGGCTGTTCACCCTTGAGTACACGCCTTGTATCGGCCTGTGCGACCAGGCTCCCGCGGCGCTTATCAACGACAAGGTCGTCACCAATCTGTCGAGCGATCGCGCGCGCGAGCTGGTCGAGGTGTTGCGCACCAGCGGCGACGTAGAGCACCTCAAGCTCACCCTGGGCAACGGCAACAACAGCCATCCCTTGGTTCGTTCCATGGTCAGGAACAACCTGCGCGAGCGCGGCCCCGTGATCTTCGCGCCCTTGACCCGCGGCGCGGCCCTGCGCAAGGCCCTGGCGGAAAGCGCCACCGAGGTCATCAAGAACGTCAAAGTCTCGCGTTTGCGCGGGCGCGGGGGCGCGGGCTTCCCCACGGGCATGAAGTGGGAGTTCGCTCGCGCCGCCACCGGCAACCACAAGGTGGTGGTGTGCAACGCCGACGAGGGCGAGCCCGGCACGTTCAAGGATCGCGTGATCCTCACCGAGGCTGCGGAACTGGTCTTCGAGGGCATGACCATCGCGGGCTACGGCGTGGGCGCCGCGACCGGCATCGTCTATCTGCGCGGCGAATACGCCTATCTGCTCGTCTTTCTGGAAAGCCTGCTCAAGGAACGCCGCGAGGCGGGCCTGCTTGGCCGCAACATTCTGGGCAAGCAAGGCTTCGATTTCGACATCCGCATCCAGTTGGGCGCTGGCGCCTACATCTGCGGCGAGGAAACGGCGTTGCTCAGCTCGTGCGAAGGCAAGCGCGGCGATCCCAAGAACCGGCCGCCTTTCCCGGCGCAGTCCGGCTACATGGGGCAGCCCACGGTCATCAACAACGTGGAAACCTTCTGCTGCGTGGCCCGCATTCTGGAAAACGGACCGGGCTGGTTCAGCGCGATCGGCACCAGCGATAGCACAGGAACAAAGGTCTACAGCGTGTCCGGCGACTGCGATCGTCCGGGCGTGTACGAGTTGCCCTTTGGTGCCAAGGTCAGCGACCTGCTGGCCATGGTGGGCGCACACGAGACGGCGGCTGTGCAGGTGGGCGGCGCCTCGGGACAGATGATCGGCCCCAATGACTTTGGTCGCACCCTGCGTTTCGACGACCTGGCCACCGGCGGCGCGGTGATGATCTTCAACCAGCAGCGCGATGTCCTGCGGGTGGCCGAGGCCTTCATGGATTTTTTCTGCGAAGAGAGTTGCGGCTACTGCACGCCTTGCCGCGTGGGCAACCGCCTGCTGCGCGAGCGCCTGGGGCAGGTGGC
>Ga0265342_10004756_pt1 | contig 10556 bp, 7 predicted proteins | sample 4CB327metaG_FD_203125 | JGI IMG/M metagenome (GOLD analysis project Ga0265342, IMG submission 203125) | Rhizosphere microbial communities from Carex aquatilis grown in University of Washington, Seatle, WA, United States - 4-CB3-27 metaG | ecosystem: Host-associated > Plants > Roots > Rhizosphere...
GCTCGCCGCAATGCCCATTTTCGTGACACCCATTTGCAGCATATTTGCCCGGTGGGGTGGCGAGTCCCGCCAGCCGGAAAACGCCTCGGCCAGCGTATGGTAGCCCGCCGAGACATTCTCCACGGCAAGCGTTGTCGGGTATCCGGCGGACTGTAGCCGTTTGGGCAACGGGGCCTTGACGTCGTGGTCGAGCTTGTTACGGCTCGCCATGGCCTGGGATTGCCCCTCGGCGATCTTCATCAATTCGGGATCAATGACCACGGCACCGACGCCGTTGTTCTTCCGGTAGAGCGAGATCATGGTAGCGGCAGCCTGTGCATCGATCCGCGCACCGGGCTCGGCCATGTTGGCATACATGGTCGGCTGCTCCATCGGAACCTCCGAAGCGCAACCGGCAAGCACAAGTAGTACGATCATCGCGATCGGCGCCGCCCATTTGAAGTTCCCGCACCACAAGCGGCGAATTCCGTCCAGGAACTTCAAATGGAAAAGCGGCACCGCGATCATAGATTTGCTAGCGCCCTTAACTTTCCGAAGTTCGTGAAAGGTGCCTGCTGCGGTGTAACACGAACTTCGAAAAGTGGGCGTTAGTGCGCGCATCATTCCCCCAAACAGATTCGGGGGCGGTTGTTGCACGCCAACCGTGGCTGAAAGGTGAACGGAAAGGCTTTTTTCGGGCGGACGGGATCGAGCCACGCGAGAGTGCCTAGGCGGTATGGATACCGCATTCGGTCTTGGACCGGCCGCGCCAGCGCCCGTCGCGGGCGTCCTCGCCCGGCCGGGCGCGGCTGCTGCATGGCATGCAGCCGACCGACAGAAAGCCGGACGTCACCAGCGGATGCGGCGGCAGCTGCGCCTGCGCATAGATTGCCTCGATGCCGGCCCGGCTGATATTTGCAAACGGGTTGAATTTGAGCCTGATGCCATCACCCTCAACCACCGGAATCTCGGTGCGCGAGCCGCCCTGGAAACGTTTGCGTCCGTTGATCCAGGCGTCAAACGGGGCGAGCGCGCGCTTCAACGGTTCTACTTTGCGAATCCGGCAGCACGCGTCGGGATCGGAGAACCACAATTCGCGGTCGGGATCTTCGTGCTTGAGCGCATCTTCTTCCGGCTTGATCGAACGGACGTCGCGCAGGCCGAGCCGCGCAATCAGCATATCGCGATAGGCGAGCGTCTCCTCGAACAGCCAGCCGGTATCGAGAAAGATCACCGGGATCGCCGGGTCGACGTCGGCCATGACCTTGAGGAGCGCCGCCGATTCCGTTCCGAACGACGAGACCAACGCGAGATGCTCGCGGCCGAAGATGCGCAATGCGCTCTCGATCACCTCGGACGGCGAAGCATTGCGAAGCACCTCGTCGAGCGCCCTGGCTTTTTCGCTCGCCGCTGTCTCCGTCATCGGTTCCGTTACAGCATTCACTAGCGCGCGCTCTCTGAATCTCGTTGCTGCATCCGCCGGTGAAGCGCGGTGAGCCGGCCGTCGCCGGTCGGCTGATAGAACACCGAATAGCGCTCCGGGGTGAGCGCGAAGGCCTCGGCGTCGCTGGCCTTCTTCGCCTCGAGCGCGTCGAAGCCGGCGCGCAGCATGAACAGGAACTGGTCGCGCAACACCTGTCCGGTGGCGCGCAACTCGCCGTCGTAACCATAGCGCTCGCGCAACAGCCGCGCCTGGCTATAGGCGCGTCCGTCGCGGAAGCTCGGAAACACCAGCGCGACCACCGCGAGCCGGTCGAGGAACGGCACCAGATCATCGAGATCGCGGTTGTTGGGCCAAATGACGCCGAGCTTCGCCGTCTTCGACAACAGGCCTTCCGGGTTTTCGAGGAAGCGCGCGGCCGAAACCAGCACGTTGCCGCTCTCGGGCAATTCGCCATCGTCGGCGACACGAACGAAAATGTCGGCGGCAATCTTGCCGTTCTTAACGAGTGGCATAGACCCGCTCCCTGAAAGGTTCGACGCCGAGCCGCTTCACCGCGTCGACAAACAGCTCGTCCGGGCGCTCACGCAGCGCGAGATAGGCTTCGACGATGTCCTCGATCACGTCGGCGACCTCGCCATAAGGTACCGCCGGCCCGATCAGCACGCCGAGTTCGGCGTTCTCGTCGGCGCGGCCGCCGATCGTGATCTGGTAGAATTCCTCGCCATTCTTTTCGACGCCGAGAATGCCGATATGGCCGACATGGTGATGGCCGCAGGCGTTGATGCAGCCGGAGATGTTGATATGCAGCCGGCCGATCAACTCGGCCGTGTCGTGATTGGCGAACCGGCGGGTCAATTCCTGTGCGATCGGAATCGAGCGCGCATTCGCCAGCGAGCAGTAATCCAGCCCCGGACAGGCAATAATGTCCGAGACCAGGTTGACGTTCGGAGTCGCGAGCCCGAGCTTGTCAAGCGCCTTCCAGAGCACCGGCAGGTCGCGCTTGGCGACATGGGGCAGCGCGAGATTCTGCTCGTGACCAACCCGGATTTCGCCGAACGAATATTTGTCGGCGAGATCGGCGAGCGCATCCATCTGGTCGGCCGTGGCATCGCCCGGCGGTCCGCCGACCGGCTTCAGCGAGAGCGTCACGATCGAATAGCCCTGCACCTTATGGGTGAAGACTGAGTTGCGCCGCCAGCGTTCGAACAGCGGATCGGCCGCCGCGCTCTTCAACTCGTCCGGCACATGCGGCAGCTTTTCGTATGTCGGATAGATGAAGCGCGAGCGGGTTTCCTCGATGACGGCATCATCCAGGGTCAGCGCGGTCTCGCCCATTGCGCGCCATTCTTCCTCGACTTCGGCTGCGAATTTCTCGATGCCGAGTTCGTGCACCAGAATCTTGATGCGAGCCTTGTAGATGTTGTCGCGGCGGCCATACTGGTTGTAGACGCGCAGGATCGCCTCGACATAGCTCAACAGATCGCGGCCGTGGACGAACGGCTTGATGGTCTTGCCGATAAAGGGCGTCCGGCCCAGCCCGCCGCCGACCAGAACCTCGAAGCCGATCTCGCCTTGCGCATTCCGGTGAAGGCGCAGCCCGATGTCGTGGATCTTGATCGCGGCGCGGTCGTGGTTGGAAGCCGTGATCGCGAACTTGAACTTTCGCGGCAGGAACGAGAATTCCGGGTGCAGCGTCGTATATTGCCGCAGCAATTCCGACCAGATGCGGGGGTCCTCGACCTCGCCCGGCACGACGCCCGCCCACTGATCGGAGGTGACGTTGCGCGTGTTGTTGCCGGAAGTCTGCATGGCGTGAATGCCGACCTCGGCGAGATCGGCGAGCGCGTCCGGCAATTCGGCGAGCTTGATCCAGTTGAACTGTATGTTCTGCCGCGTGGTGAAATGTCCGTAGCCACGGTCGTATTTCCGCGCCACATGCGCCAGGCGCCGCAACTGCTTCGACGACAGCGTTCCATAGGGGATCGCGACGCGGAACATATAGGCGTGCAATTGCAGATAGACTCCGTTCTGCAACCGCAGCATCTTGAATTCGTCCTCGGTGAGTTCGCCGGACAGGCGGCGCTTCACCTGATCGCGAAATTCCTCAACGCGTTCGTTGAGCAATGTTCGGTCGAGTTCGTCATACGCGTACATGGCAAGGCCTTATGCCGGAACCGGGAGAAGATCGATGGTGACGCCCTTGAGGCGAATGTGTTCGCGCAGGTTACCGGGCTTGATCGCGCCGCTCTCGCTGATCCGGACCGGCGCGATATAGGGGCCGACGGCACCGACATCGTCAGCGACCGCCTCCGTCAGCAATGCGCGTGCGTCGTCGGCGTTGCGGACGATCGCGGCTTCCGCAAGCTCGGTCGACCAGCCCTTGGCGTTGTTGCGATAGACGACCGCGCCGTCGAAGGTGCGGTTGGCGGTAACGATGGACGGTCCGGTGATCCGGATTTTTTGCTCAAGCGGAGATGTCATTCGGCGGCAACCTGAAAATAAGAGGCAAGTTGGGTGAGTCCTGGATGGCGCGACGGCGCAGCATGCGAAACAACGTCGCCAATGATGAGAATGGCGGGGCCGCCGTCGATCTTTCCGACGAGCCCGGGCAATTCATCGAGGGTGCCGATGGCGGACGCGGCATCCTTCCGCGTCACGCGCGCGAAGACGCCGACCGGCGTCTGCGGCGAGCGCCCGGCGGCAAGCAGGCCCGCGCGCACAGAAGGTGCGGCCGTCATGCCCATATAGACCACGATCGTCATCTTCGCGTCGGTCAGGGTCGACCAGTCGACGGCCTCGGCATCTTTCGCCTTGTGCGCGGTGAGGAAGGTGATGCGCAACGCCTCATGGCGGAAGGTCAGCGGCACTTCGAATTGGGCGGCTGCGCCAAGGCCGGCGGTGATGCCGGGAATGACCGAGTAGGCGACACCGGCATGACGCAGCGCTTCGATTTCCTCACCGCCACGGCCGAAGATGAAGGGATCGCCGCCTTTCAGCCGCACCGCGCGGCGGCCGGCCTGGGCTGCTTCGATCAAAAGCTGATTGATCGCGTCCTGGCCGATGCCGGGCTTGCCGACACGACGGCCGACCGGCACGCGGGCCGCATCACGGCGCGCGCGGTCGAGAATTTCGGGAGATACCAGTTCGTCGTAGAAAATCACGTCGGCATCCTGCAACGCGCGCAGCGCCTTGACGGTCAAAAGATCCGGATCACCGGGACCGGCGCCGACCAGCGCGACATGCCCCTCCGCCTTGCCCGACGGCAGACCGCCAGCAAACGCGGAAGCATCATCAATATTTTTCAAGGCAGCTTCCGCCTCGTCGTTGCGGCCGGCCAGCACCAACGCGCCGATCTCGCCATCGACCACGCGCTCCCAGAAACGGCGTCGCAGCGGAAACTCCGGGATCCGGTCATGGATGATCTTGCGCCAGCGGCCGATGAAACCTGCGAGTTCGCCGATACGTGCAGGCAGCACGGTCTCGATGAGTTCGCGCACCCGCCGCGCCACGACAGGCGAAGCGCCGCCGGTGCCGACCGCGACCACGACATCGCCGCGATCAACAACGGCCGGAAAGATGAACGTGGAATGTTCGAGATCGTCCATCACGTTGACGGGCAAGCCGGCCGCTTTGGCGCGCGCCGACAGCAGAGGTCCGACCTCGCCGGCGCCTGCGCACAGCACTGCGATCACGCCATCCAGATCGGCTGCCAACACATCGCCGGCGGCCAGTTCAACCCGTGAAGCTTCTTCCGCGCCGAGACCGTCAAGATCATGGCCATCACCGGTCGCATACCAGCGCACGCGCGCGCCGGCGGAAGCGAGCAGGCGCAGCTTGGCGCGCGCGAGGTCGCCTGAGCCCGCGAGCAGCACCACCCCGCGCTTGAGATCGAGGAATATCGGCAGATACCGCATTGCGATCTTCGATTCCGAACTTCCGAGTTGACTGGAATTATTTTCTATATATGTGTCATCAAATGCTCGCAAAGAGAAAATTATTTCTTCTCTATAGCGCCGTAAATATAGAATTTTCGCTTCGTAAGACCAAGGGTCCGTAGATGCATCTTCTTGAACAGGATTACGCGCAAATCCGGGTGCAACACGGCGGGTCAGCCAGCACGCCGGTGCTTACGCAAAATTCGAGCCAGACGGCGCTGACGGCCGGCTCGATGGACCATCTCGACGCGCTCGAGGCGCAAAGCATCTACATCTTCCGCGAGGCCTTCGCGCGGCTGAAGAAGCTCGCGCTGCTGTGGTCGTTGGGCAAAGACTCCAACGTCATGATCTGGCTGGCGCGCAAGGCCTTCTTCGGCCGCGTGCCGTTTCCCGCCCTGCATGTCGACACCGGCAAGAAGTTCCCGGAGATGTACGCCTTCCGCGACACCTTCGCGAACGAATGGGGACTGGATCTGAAGATCGAGCCCTGCCCGCCTATCGACGCTGTCGATCCGACCTTGCCGCCTGCGGCGCGCTCGGCCGCGCGCAAGACCGAAGGTCTCAAGCTGGCCCTCGCCAAGTACGGCTTCGACGGATTGATCGCCGGCATTCGCCGTGACGAGGAAGCGACCCGTGCCAAGGAGCGTGTGTTCTCACCACGCGGCGCCGAGGGCGAGTGGGACGTCCGCGACCAGCCGCCGGAATTCTGGGATCAGTTCAATGCTTCGCCGCCGCCCGGCGCGCATTTGCGCATTCACCCGATCCTGCATTGGACCGAGGCGGACATCTGGGCCTACACCATGCGCGAGAATATCCCGATCATTCCGCTCTACCTCGCCAGGGACGGCAAGCGCTATCGTTCGCTCGGCGATTCCGACATCACCTTCCCGGTGGATTCGACCGCTACCAATATCGAGGAAATCCTGATCGAACTCGAGCAGACCAAGGTGCCGGAGCGCGCCGGCCGCGCGCTCGACCACGAGACCGAGGATGCTTTCGAGCGGCTGCGCGTCGCAGGTTATCTGTGATCACCATGAACATGACCGTCCCCGCCGCGATTCCGGCTACGCCAAACAACCCTACCCGCCCGCAAGTGCGCATCGTCATCGTCGGTCACGTCGATCACGGCAAATCGACGTTGGTCGGCCGGCTCCTGCATGAGACCGGCAGCTTGCCCGACGGCAAGCTCGAGATGCTCAAGGCCGTGAGTGCGCGGCGTGGCATGCCGTTCGAATGGTCGTTCCTGCTCGACGCGCTGCAAACCGAGCGCGACCAGGGCATCACCATCGACACCACACAAATCCGCTTTCGCACGCGTTCCCGCGAAGTCGTGCTGATCGACGCCCCAGGTCACGCCGAATTCCTGCGCAACATGATCACGGGCGCATCGCAGGCCGATGGCGCACTGTTGATCATCGACGCGCTGGAAGGCGTGCGCGACCAGACCCGGCGTCACGGCTATCTGCTGCATCTTCTGGGCGTCAAACAGGTCGCCGTCGTCGTCAACAAGATGGACCGGGTCGATTTCAGCGCCGCGCGGTTCGGCGAAATTCGCCAAGAGATTTCGGCGCACCTGACCGGCCTCGGCGTCACCCCGCTTGCCGTGATCCCAATCTCCGCGCGCGACGGTGATGGCGTTGCGACATCCTCGCCGCGCATTCGCTGGTACAATGGCCCTACCGTGGTCGAGGCGCTCGATCTGCTTGAGCCCGCCCGGCCGCCGGAGCAGCTCGCGCTGCGGCTGCCGGTTCAGGCCATCTACAAATTCGACGATCGCCGTATCGTCGCCGGCCGGATCGAGTCCGGGCGGCTCTCGAGCGGTGACGAGATCGTCATCATGCCCGCCGGCAAAATTGCAAAGATCAAAAGCGTCGAGAGCTGGCCGGTGACGCCCCTCAAAGGCGAGCAGACCGCAGGCCGCTCGGTCGGCATCACGCTCGATCGCGAACTGTTCGTCGAACGTGGCGATATCATCGCGCATGCCGGATCAGCCCCGCGCGACACCAGGCGCATCCATGCCCGGATCTTCTGGCTCCACGACAAACCGCTCGGCAAGGGCGACCAGATTCTGGTGCGGCTTGGTCCCCGCGAAAGCCGCGCCAGCGTCGTGGCGATCGAAAAAGCGGTCGATCCCGGCGAGTTGTCGAGTATCGAGACCGCCTCGATCGCGCGCAACCATGTCGGTGAGATCGACATCGCGCTGGCGCAACCGATTGCCGCAGACAGCTATGCCGCCAATCCGCGTACCGGACGGCTCGTCATCGAGGTCAACGGCCGCATTGCCGGCGGCGGGCTGGTGCTGTCAGTCGATGCCGGTCAACGCGCGGTACCAGTCGATATCGTACCGGTGGAATCAGCGCTTCGCCCGGACGAGCGTTCGGCCCGCTACCACCATCACGGCGCAGTCGTGTGGTTGACGGGACTGCCGGCGTCCGGAAAGTCGACGCTGGCGCGGGCGCTGGAGCGCAGCCTGTTCAGCCGGGGCGGCTCGCCCGTCCTGCTCGACGGCGACACCTTGCGCGCTGGTCTTAACCGCGATCTCGGCTTTTCGCCCCAAGACCGCAGCGAGAATATTCGCCGACTTGCCGAGGTTGCCACTCACTTGGCGAAGAACGGCCACATTGCCATCGTGGCCGCGGTCTCACCGTCGCGCGACGACCGCGCCGTGGCGCGCCAGATCGCCGATACCGCCTTTCGCGAAATCCATGTCGCAACGCCGGCCAACATCTGCGAAAGCCGCGATCCGAAGGGGCACTACGCCAAGGCGCGCGCGGGCGGCCTGCCGGCATTCACGGGCATCGGCAACGACTACGAGCCGCCACGGGATTGCGAGCTTGTGATCGATACCTCAACGGCTTCCGTCGGCGAGGCCGCCGCGGCAATCGAGCACATGCTGGTGACCTCAGGCGTGCTGTTCGACGAAGTCATTGATCTCGCTGCCAATATTTAAAGTCGGCCTAAACCTCTCGATCGGTCATTCGAGGGCTTTCTTGCAGTGCACTTTAGCGCTAAAAGGCCCTCAAAATTAGCGCCGCAATGGCGCGCTTTTTGCCTCGAAATCACCGAATGACAGCGCCTCCGGGCGCTGCTTCCTTGCGAGAAAAATTCATCATGAACCGTATCAACGCCCACGGACTGAAGATTGCGCCCGTCCTGTTTGATTTCATCGCCAAGGAGGCCACACCGAAAACCGGCATTACGCCTGATGCGTTCTGGGCCGGCCTTGCCGCTATCGTGCGCGATCTGGCGCCGAAAAACCGCGAGTTGCTGTCGTTCCGCGACACCTTGCAGGGCAAGATCGACGACTGGCATCGCGCCAACAAGGGCAAGCCGTTCGACCTCGATGCCTATACGACCTTCCTGAAAGAGATCGGCTATCTGCTGCCGGAACCGGCGACCCAGAAGGTCGAGACCGTCAATGTCGATCAAGAGATCGGCAAGATTTGCGGGCCGCAGCTCGTGGTGCCCCTGACCAATGCCCGCTACGCGCTGAACGCGGCGAACGCGCGCTGGGGCAGCCTGTACGATGCATTCTATGGCACCGATGCGATCCCGCACGATCCGAGCGAGGGGACCAAGGGTTTCAACAAGGCGCGCGGCGACAAGGTGGTGGCGAAGGCCAAAAGCTTCCTTGATTCCGCCGTGCCGCTCGCGACCGGCAGCCATACTGACGTGGTCTCCTACGCCGTCATCAGCGGCAAGCTCGCCGTGAAGCTCAAGAGCGGCAACGCCACCGCGCTGAAGTCCAACGATCAGTTCGCGGGCTTTGCCGGCGATGCGGCCGCGCCGTCGGCCATTCTTCTGGTCAACAATGGCCTGCACATCGAAATCAGGATCGACCGCAGCCACATGATCGGCAAGGACGATCCCTCCGGCGTCGCCGACGTGATCATGGAAGCGGCCGTCAGCACCATCCTGGATATGGAAGACAGCGTCGCGACCGTCGATGCCGAGGACAAGGTCGATGTCTATCGCAACACGCTCGGCCTAATGAACGGCACGCTGACCGCCAATTTCGAAAAAGGCGGCAAGACGCTGAAGCGCGCGCTCAATGCCGATCGCGTCTACACGGCGCCGGATGGCAAGGAGCTCAAGCTCCATGGCCGCAGCCTGCTGCTGATCCGAAACGTCGGCCACCACATGTTCACCGATGCGGTGCTCGATGCGTCGGGCGAAGAAATTCCGGAAGGCATGCTGGACGCCGCAGTGAGCGGTCTGCTCGCAATCCACGACGTCAAAGGCCTGACCAGGCTGCCCAACAGCCGCACCGGCTCGGTCTATATCGTCAAGCCGAAGATGCATGGGCCGGACGAGGTCGCCTTCACCTGCGAATTGTTCGCGCGCGTCGAGAAGATGCTGGGCTTGCCGGAGAACACGCTCAAGGTCGGCATCATGGACGAAGAGCGCCGCACCACGGTCAACCTCAAGGCCTGCATCCAGCAGGCGCTCAAGCGCATCTGCTTCATCAACACCGGCTTCCTCGATCGCACCGGTGACGAGATTCATACCTCGATGGAAGCGGGTCCCATGATCCGCAAGAACGAGATGAAGGCGCAACCGTGGATCAAGGCCTATGAAGACTGGAATGTCGACACCGGCCTGATCGACGGCCTGCCCGGCCATGCCCAGATCGGCAAGGGCATGTGGGCGGCGCCCGACATGATGGCGGATATGCTGACGCAGAAAATCGCGCACGTGCAGGCCGGCGCCACCACCGCGTGGGTGCCGTCACCGACGGCGGCGACGCTCCACGCGCTGCATTATCATCAGCTCAACGTCCTGGCGCGTCAGCAGGAGCTGGCCAAGGGCGGCCGGCGCGGCAAGCTGTCCGACATCCTCACGATTCCCGTCTCGAAATCGAACTGGGCGCCGGACGATGTCCGCCAGGAGATCGACAACAACTGCCAGGGCATTCTCGGCTACGTCGTGCGCTGGATCGATCAGGGCGTCGGCTGCTCGAAGGTGCCGGACATCCACGATATCGGCCTGATGGAAGACCGCGCGACCCTGCGCATCTCGAGCCAGCATCTGGCGAACTGGCTGCATCAGGGCGTCATTACCGAGAGCCAAGTGATGGATTCACTCAAGCGCATGGCCGCGGTTGTAGACAGTCAGAACAAGGGCGATGCGCTATACAAGCCCATGGCGCCGAAGTTCGACGGTGTCGCCTTCAAGGCCGCTTGCGATCTCGTCTTCAA
>Ga0265342_10004757_pt1 | contig 10555 bp, 8 predicted proteins | sample 4CB327metaG_FD_203125 | JGI IMG/M metagenome (GOLD analysis project Ga0265342, IMG submission 203125) | Rhizosphere microbial communities from Carex aquatilis grown in University of Washington, Seatle, WA, United States - 4-CB3-27 metaG | ecosystem: Host-associated > Plants > Roots > Rhizosphere...
TACCGCCCTGCATGTGACCGATGCCGCAACCACCGATTTCCCGGGAGATCCAGTCAAGGTCGGCGGCGGAACAACAGGAACAACAATAACGTCATTCCCTGACTGCTGTTCCACCCGCACCGCGCTTTCGCCGCAGGAGAAGGCGCTGGAGTTCATGATCTTCGATCTCTCGGGGTGCGTGAACCCCGTCGACTTGCCACCGACACCGCCGCCCACGGCTGGGGCCACGCCTCCGGCAGCCCCGCCGCCACCCGCGGCCCCGCCGCCGCCGCCACCTCCGCCTCCGCCAGCAGCGGCTCCGCCGGCTGCGGCCCCACCAGCCGCCGCAGCTCCGCCGTCGCCACCACCCCCACCGCCGGCTGCCACGCCGCCTGCGGCATCGGTCCCGCCGCCGCCTGGGACGCCGCCGCCGTCGGCTGCGCCGCCCGCGGCTTCAGCTCCGCCACCGCCAGGCGCACCGCCGGCCCCGGCTGCTCTGCCTGCCCCGCCACCACCACCTCCTCCGCCGGCATCACCGCCGCCGTCCGTGCCCCCAGCGGTTGCGCCGCCCCCAGCGGCCGCTCCACCCCCGCCTCCGCCTCCGCCCGCGCCGCCGCCTGCCCTACCGCCGCCCAGCACCCCAGACCAAAAATAGACAGCTACTCCGGGTTCGACAGCACGTGGCGCTGGACATCGCTGCTCCAAGACGTCCCCGGGTACTTCTTGATCATGCTCCGGGCCTCGTCTCGGGCTTCGTCGAATCGCTGCAGGTTGGTCAGAGACCTGACGACGTACCATTCGAATTCCGGCGCATCGGAGCTGTTGGGAAATCGAGCCAGTGCCTCTTTCGCCAATCGTAGCGACGAGGCAGGATCGGACGCTGCCAAGTCGTGAAGCTGGGCCAGGAGCGCGGCCTCAGTGAACGGCACATCCACGTCGTTGCCAGCCGGTGGTCGACGACGAGCCACTTCCTTGCCAGCGGCGTCCCGGGACGGCATCACCGGCAAGGATCGAGGGGTCGCGTGGAGATTTGCGACTGGAGTGGTGGCGGCGCCTGGCTCTTGCTTCTCGACCGGGAATGGATGCTTGCGGTGCAGGGCAAATGCACCAAGTCCAACCAGCAGTGCGATGACAGTCAGTATCCCCAGGAAGATGGCTGCAGGCTTGGACATGACGTCCTCGACCGTCGTCTCTAGGGGTTGGGCGCGATGGGCGGTGGGTTGGGTGGGTGGTTCAGCAGGTGGCGATCGACGTCGGCGGCAAAGTCATTGCCTGGATACTTCTTGACCATGACCCGGGCTGCTTCCTCGGCCTCTTTGTAATGCTCCATGTTGGCCAGAGCCTTGACCAAGTTCCATTCGAATTCGGGCGCATTAGGGCTTTCTGGAAAACGAGCGAGTGCCTCTTTCGCCAATTGCAGCGACAGCGGCGGGTCGGATGCCGCCAGGTCGTGCAGCTTGGCCATCAGCGACGTCTCGTCGAGGCGCTTTCCCGCGTCCGGCTCCGCTGGCTTTCGCAGCCTGGGTCCGGCGGCCGCGGGGGCCAGCAACGGCGGCGCCGGTTTCGTGACAGGCGCCACCGGCTGGGACGGGATCGCGGCCGCGACCGAATCCTGAGCCTGGGGCGGCGTCGGACTCGGTCGCCGATCTCGCAAAGCGAACACCCCAAGCAGCACCGCCAACGCGATGACGCCGAGGGTTCCCATGACTACGATTGCAGGCTTGGACATGACATCCGATGTGACAACTCTACCTTGCTTGAGCAGCCAAGCAAAGACGACCGCGCCGGCTTTAATTCTACTTCAGACTCGGTATTAGGTCGCGCGTGATGGTGTGGGAGTCCGAGTAGACGGCCTTGATGTTGGCCACGGTGTTGTTCGATGTCTCGTAGCCTGCCCAGATGTTGAACATTATCCACGGCGCCGCCGTGGGGAACATGGCACTGGGGGTTGGGATCAGCCCCGTCTCGTGCAGCGCGATCGGCATCGTGCTGCCCATGACGCCTTTGCAACTGCTGTAGAGCCCGGTGAACGGCTGGTTGCTCCCGTAGGTATCGCCGCCCGAAATGTCCACCATGGTCGGGCCTGGCCAATAGGCAGAAGTCGGAGAGCCACTATAGGGCATGAGCCAGATGAGGTTGTTGTTGCCCTTGGTGGCAGTGAGGTAGTTGAACGTGTACTTCCACAATGCGATGAATTCGGCTCCGGTTCCCTTGCTCCACCAGAACCATCCGTTGGATTGCGTCTCGTGAAAGATCGCCAGAATCACCGGCATGTTGACCGCCGCCATGGCCTTGAATTGAACCGTCATATAGTCGAGCCTGGCATTGAAGGCCGTGTTCTCCGGTGTTCCGGCCGTTATCACATTGGTGAAGAAGCCGCTGGGGGGAGTTGACTCGGAGCAGTTCGTGCCGGTGTAGCAGTCGTTCATGCAGGTTGTGCCGGACACTGGCATGCCCTGGTGGTAGCGGTACATGACCAGCCCCCCCGCATTCCAGTGGGCAATGGCATGTGTGGTAGAAATGTTGACCCCCGTGCAGCCAGCACTGCTGTGGTACGCAAAATCGGTACCAAGAATCGCCGGGGTCTTCATGCCTTGGGTGGCGTACCAACTGACGTCAGTGGGATTGTCGTTCCAGTTGGCTTCCTGCTGTCCTGACAAGACGTGGTTGCCGTATTGTTGGTACAGGTAGCAAAGCACGTTCTTCACCTGCTGCGTGGCATTGGGAGTGACGGGCGAGACATTGCACGGACTGCCCCCGTTCGAGGTTGCGCCACCAGCTGATGTGGCGCCGCCGGCCGAGGTGCTGCCGCCGCTGGTCTTTGCGCCTCCGCTGGTCCTGGTGCCGCCGTTCGATGTGGTGCCACCGGCCGAGGTGGATCCGCCGCTGGTCTTCTCGCCGCCGTTCGAGGTGTTGCCGGCGACCACGGTGCTGCCACCTGGAGCAATGCTACCGGCGGCCGAAGTGGAGCCGCCGCTGGTCTTTGCGCCACCGGTCGAAGTCGCGCCACCGGTTGAAGTGCTGCCGCCCGGGGTGTTGTTGCCGGCGACCACGGTGCTGCCACCTGGAGCGATGCTACCGGCAGCCGAAGTGGTACCGCCTGGTGTGCTCTCTCCGCCGGTCGAGATGCTGCCACCCACTGCCGTGGCGCCCGCAGGGCCGCCGCTCTGCCCGGCGCCGCCGTTGTTCGGGCTACCACCACTTTCGCTGACCGTGCCCGCTGCGCTGACAGTACCGCCGGTTGTCGTTGCGCCGCCCGCTCCTTCCGAATTTGAACTGAGCGAACAGCCCAGAGAGGCAGCCAGGGATGCCGTGATGGCCAAGCTGAGAATCCTCTTCATGCGATGTCTCCTTAGTCTGACGAGCGGTTGGCGGCGAGGCCGAGCCCTGCCTACAATTCCCAAGGGCAGGACACTCCAGGAAGCTTCCATCGATCTGCTCGGGAGACTGATGAAGATGATTCAGTGCACCCAGCCCGAGCGCCGCGCCATTTCATGAATGAGCTGTGGGTGGACAGAGCCGCCACTGCCCCTCCGCGTGAACTTGAGCCCACGGCAACAGGAGAATCGCGATGAAGAGCTTCACGGGAACTGAACTGCTGGCCGCTGCATTGGTCGGCGGCTTGAGCTTGATCGGGTGCTCCGGGTCGAACGGAGCTTCGCACAGCGGTCCAGGCGGCGCGATCGGCGGGTCTGCGAACACGAGTGGCGGGGGAACATCGGCGGTGACGTCCAGTCAGGCCGGAACCAGCGGTGGTCCAGCCGGCGCGCCCGGCAGCGCGGGTGCGGGGCCTGTCGCAGGGACCATGGGTCCGGGTGCCGGGGCAGGCGCGGCCGGCAGCAGCGGCGTCGCGGGAGGTGTGGCTGCTGGTGGCAGCAGTGGCATCGCGGCAGGTGCTGGCGCCGGCGGCATCTTGGCGAGCGGAGGTTCTGTGGCTCCGACCAGCACCAGCGTCGCGGGCGGCGCCGGGAACTCAGGTGGCACGGTTCGTACCGGTGGGACCACGGCAGCCGGCGGGACCATCGTGGCCGCTGGCACCACAGCGGTCGGCGGGACCAAGGCGACTGGCGGTGCCACGTCAAGCGGTGGCACGACGGTCGCTGGTGGCAGCAAAGCAAGCGGTGGCGCGACGGTGGCCGGTGGCGTGACTGCCACCGGCGGTGGCACCCGGCCCTTTGCAGGTGTCACGGCAACCCCAGGCGACGGCACCCCGGTCCTCATCAGCTCCTTCGATATTAGCAAGGTTGTGGGCACGCCAGGAATGCGGCTGGGCGACATCAACGGCGACGGAAAAATGGAAATCGTCATGGGCCAGCCCACCGACCAGTCAACCCTCGGCGGTGGGACGCCTCAGATCGTGGTTTGCGTCACGGCGTTCGACCTCAAGGGCAACCAGCTGTGGCAGTACGGAACGCCTGGCCAGTTTCACGGAGCGAGCTCGGACATTCCGATTCAGGTCTATGACATGGACGGCGACGGCAAGTCTGAGGTCTTCGCCGCCATGAACGACACCTCAATCACGGTACTCGACGGGACGACCGGGAAGTTGCAACGCACGATTCCCTTGCCAGCAACCGGTTCCAACGACTGCATCATCTTTGCCAATCTTCGAGGCAAGGGATGGCCACAGGACATCGTCGTGAAGGACCGATACACCAACCTTTGGGCCATCGTCGGCCTCGACGACGCGACGACCAAGGCCGGCGCTTTGCTGTGGACCCACAAGGGCACCACGGGACACTTTCCGTTGGTGTACGACTGGGATGGTGACGGGAAAGACGAAGTCATGGGCGGCTACGACTACTTGGAGAGCGACGGCACCATGCAATGGTCGACCGACACCACGTCGAGCCCGACACTCACCATGCACGCCGATGCCATCGCCACCGCCGACGTCGATGGCAATCCCGCCAACGGATATGAGATTGTCGTCGGTGGCAACCACGCCGCCATGTTCGATTGGAAGACCGGCAAACAGTACTGGCAGGACAACAACACGGTCGAAAACCAGCAAATGGGAATCGGTGAGTACCGTTCGGACTCGCCGGGTCTCGAGGTTGTGCTGCTCGACCGGATTGGTCCGCGAACCTCGACGGGCCACGATGCCAATGTGCTCTTGTCCTCAGCCGACAAGCTCTTCTGGAAAGAATCGCGGACGGACTACGGCTGGATCACGGTGACGGAAAATATGAACAACTGGGATGGGAAAGGGACTGACCTCATCTTGTCTTATCACCGTGGCGGCCAAACGCCGGCCACCCTGTACGACGGCAATGACAAGGTGATCGCCCAATTCCCCCACACCGGCAACCTGGTGGACGACGCTCAGCATGCCGATCTGTGCGGCGACGGCAAGGAAGAAGTCATCGTCTACAACGAGTCGAAGATCTGGATCTTCTCCAATGGCGCCTGCAATTTGGACGACCCACCGGCCCATCCCAGCATCCCCCAGCAGTTCCACCTGCACAACTGGAGCGAATACACGGGATGGATCACCCCGGATGTGAAATTCTACACACCCGGTTCCGCGCAATAGGCGGGCGGCACTAAGTCTGGCGTGCGTCTGTGGCAGCCGGTGTTGCCATGCGGGCGAAGTCTGCCCGGGCGCGGCGGGCGTCCAGCCAGGGCAGAAGCAAGAGCGGCAATACCTCGACGATTGCGCTCAGGCCGAACATTGCGGGCGCTGACATGCGCTCGGCCAAGCGTCCGCCCAGCTTCTGGCCCCACGCGTCCTTCACGTTGACCAGTGCCATGTAGATCTGGAATTGCGTGGCGGCCACGCGCGGGTTGGTGAGATCCATGAAGAGAGCCAACATGGTGGAGTAGACCACGCCGACGGCGATCCCTTCGATGATCGTGTAGGCGAGCAGCACAGGAAAATGGCCCCACAGCCCGCGGCACGCGGAAAACGCGAGGTTGAGGCCGGCCACGCCCAGGCTCGCGCCCAGAAGCGTGCGGCGGCATCCCAGGCGATCACCCAGCGCGCCGCCCAAGAGCGAACCCAGCGCGCTCGCGAGTCCGCCGATGGTGGCCAGCGATGCCACCTGCTGCTCGGACAAGCCGAGCTGATTGCGAAACAAAGGATAGCTCAGCGGGAAGGTCAGGCTGTCGGCCAGATCGACGACCAGGGCGAAGGCCGCAGCGAGCAGCACGACACGGGTCGAGAAGACCCGCAGGGTCAGGCCGAGCAGGCGCGGGCGCTGCGCGGGCAAGGGCGCCTCGCGCACGCCCATCACCAGCGTGGCTGGCACCAGCAGCAGCGCGATGGCCAAGCCAAAGGCAGCCGGCCAGCCGGCCACGCGAGCGACCCAGAGCAGGCCCTGGCCCCCCAGCACCACGCCCGCGAACTTCGCCGCGGACATGACGCCGTTGGCGCGACTGCGCTCGCCCTCGGCCAGAAGATCGATGGCCAGCGCGTCGGTGCCCACATCTTGGGCTGCAGCCAGAAGATTGTGCAGGAAGAGCAGGGCCAAGAACAGCGACCGGTCGGCAATCGGATGTGCAAAAGCCATGGCCAGCAGGCTGAGCGCCATGCCGGCCTCGGCCAGCAAGATGAAAGGGCGTCGCCGGCCCAGACGGCCGAAGGACAGGCGGTCCACCAGCAGACCGATCAGGGGCTTGCCCGCCCACGGCAGTGAAGCCACGAACATGAGATCGCCGAGTCCAGAGGGCGACACACCCAGCGAGGTGAGACGCAAAACGATGGCCACGGTGAAGAAGCCCCAGGGCACGCCCTGGGCGAAGTAGAGCCCGCCGAAGATCAACAGGCGCGAGCGCAGCGTGGTGCCCGAGGTCACCCGGCCATCATAAGCTGCCTTGGGGCGACGCGCGCGCCTACCTGGAACCAGGGTTTTGCGGCGACCGGCCGCGCGCCTCGGCTATACTTGCCAGACGATGATCATGAACCGTTCTTGCTCCTGCACTCTGGTGACGATTATGTTCGCAGCCGGATGCGGCGAAACTGGCGCAGGAACCGCTGGCGGTCGCGACGGCGGCGCTGGTTCGATTGCGGCGACCGGCGGCAGCGTCGCGACGGCCGGCTCGGACGGTCAGAGGGACGCTGCGCTTGTCGGCAGCGCTGGAAGCGGGGGCGGCAACGCCGGGGCCGGTGCGGGTGCAACCGCAGGAGCCAATGGCGGAACCACGAGCAATGGCGGAACTGTGGCCGCAAGCAGCGGCGGAGCTGTGGGCAACGGCGGCGGAGCGGTGACCAGCGGCGGAACGACGAGCGCCGGCGGGACGGTGGCAAGTGGCGGAGCCATAGGGAGCAGTGGCGGAACGATGAGGAGCGGCGGAACGACGAGCAGCGGCGGGAAGGCGGCGAGCGGCGGAACGACCAGCAGTGTTGGTAGCAGCGTCTCTGGGGGCAGCGCGGGCGGAACGGGAGGCAGCGGCGCGGGGGGAACCGGTGGGGCGAAGGACGCCGGGGCGGCTGGCGCTGGCGGAAACCGAGACGCCGGCTCGCCACCAACAGGTGGCGCGGGTGGCTCGACCGGCGGCAACTGCACCACACCGCCGGCTGCCAGCCCGCTTGTTGGTTGGGCCACAGCCTCCGGCTCGACCACAGGAGGCGGAAACGCCACCCCGGTCACGGTCACCACGCTGACGGCTCTGCAAAGTGCCGTGAAGGGCACGACTCCGGCCGTGATCTACGTCAAGGGCGTGCTGGAAGCGGGAAGCCTGACCATGGGTTCCAATAAGACAATTGTTGGCCTGTGCGGGGCCGAGATCCACGGGCACATCGGCATCAACAAGCAGACCAACATCATTATTCGCAACATAAAGATCGTCGGCTACGCGGTCGGGAACTGCGCGCTCGACCCAGGCTACTCATCTACGACAGGATGCTCCTCGGGCGATGATGCCATCACGGTCCAGGGTCAATCGGATCACCTGTGGTTCGATCACGACGACATCTCAGACGGGACCGACGGCAATCTCGACATCACCCATGCCTGCGATTTCATCACCGTATCGTGGACCAAGTTCCACTACTCGTCCGCGCGCACCGACAACACCGGCTCGGACTCGACCGGTGCCAACGGACATCGCTTCAGCAATTTGGTGGGGCATTCCGACAGCAATGCCAGCGAGGATACCGGGCACCTGACCATCACCTGGCATCATAACTGGTGGGGGGACTTTGTCGTCGAACGCCAGCCGCGCGTGCGCTTCGGTCGCGTGCATCTGTTCAACAATCTGTATACGTCGACCGTCGACAACTACTGCATCGGCGTGGGCGTGGGCGCGAATTTGCGGACCGAGAACAACGTGTTCGTCGGCGTCAAAACGCCTATCGATACCGCTGACTACTCCGACGCCACCAGTGCCATTCGGTCCACGGGCAACGCGTATCCTGCGGGTGCCGCGCCGACTGATTTGAACGCCAGCAGCGTGTTCGATCCGGCATCGAGCTACACGTATACAGTGGACGACACCGCTGGCCTGCAAGCGGCGATCGAAAGCGGCGCCGGGCCGAAGTAGCCCCGCTCCAAATCAGTGTCGCCAGAGGAGGTTGTTCAGCAGCGCGATGGCGACGCTGACGATGGATTCGCCGGCAATCACACCGGAGGCCAGTGGGACCATGTAGCGGTCCGCGTGCGCGGAACTGCGTCGCGCCCAGTACCAGGCCAGCACAGCGCCCAGGAGCATGGAGAAGGGATTGAAGAAGGGCAGGATGAACCCCAGGCCCAGACCGGTGGGCGAGGGCAGCCACTTGCGGTATTGGGGCAAAGCGCGTTCGACCGCGACCAGCAGGACGCCGGCGCCCAAGCTCCACCAGACACAGGTGAGGGCCATCGGGTGAAGGTTGTGCAGCCCGCCCTGAAAAACTCGGGCCGCGGCCAGCCAGGCCTGGGCTGATGGCGCCGGGAAAACGGCAGGGCCGCCCGACGTCCCGGTCAACACGGTGGCATCGGGCACCAGCAGGCGAAAACCGAACACGCTGGCCGCGGTGCCCGCGAAGATGCCAAGAAACTGGGCCACGTATTGCCGTCGCGGATGCGCGCCAAGCAGATAGCCCGACTTGAGGTCGGTCAACAGGTCTGCGCTCGAGGCGGCTGCGTTGGCCGTGATACTCGCTGTCATGAGGTTGGCGGTCGCGTTCTGTGGAATCAACACGCCGTACACCAGCTGCGTGACCTTGCCAAGCGCGCCGACGGGCGTGATGTCGGATTCGCCGGTGGCCCGGCACGCCACCAGACAGAGAAAGAATGTCAGGAACACCGCCAGCAGACCGAGGTGCCAGGGAATGCCGAAGTAGAGGTGGCCGAGGCTCAGCACGCCCGCCGTGGCCACCAGCGTGCCAGCGGCGAACCAGCTTGCGGGCACTTCAATGGCCGCATGCGCTTGCGGGCCGCGCTGCCTGACCAACCCGCGCAGGGCGCGACCCATCGTGGGGCCCTGAAAAGCAAGACCAAGCAAACCCTCGGCGATCATCATGGGCGCGCCCACCCAGACTCCGATCTCGCGCCAAGCATGCGCTGGACTATGCACAGCGCCTGCAGCCAGCCCGGCCGGGCCGATCCAATAGCAAAGCAGCAAACCGCCGAGCACCATCGATAGGCAAATGCGGGGACCGGTCAGCACGCCGGCCGCGATCATGACCAGCTTGTTGTCGAGCAGGATGTTCCAGTCGGCAGCGCTGAACGCGGCGCCGGTCGTCGGGTTGCGGCCTCGCGTGGGCAACCAATTGAAAATGGGTGAGGTGTCTGGAACCAAGCCCTTGCGCGTGCCTGGCGTGTCGCCCGGCCGTAGAGGCAGGTCCATGATAATGGGAGGCACGCTGGCGACGAGCGCGGCATAGAACAGGGCCTTGGCCTTGGCAGTCGCTTCGCGGCCCTGGCTGAACAACGACTGCAGGGTGACCGCAGCGGCGATGCCCGACGGGAAGCGCAAACGTTCCTGATTGATCATGCTGCGTTTCATGGGCACGGCCAGCGCCACCCCCAGCATGGACAGGAAGAAGACCCAGACGGCAAGCACAGGCCAGGGCAATTGATGGCCAGCTGGATCCTGCGGCGACATACTGAGCAGGAGCAGCGCCGGGACCGAGGAGACCATGGCGTTGCCGGTGGAATACCCTGCGGCCGAAGCCGTGGACTGCAGGCAGTTGCTTTCGAGGATAGACAGCGGCGAGCGGGCCAGGCCGACTTTCAGGCAGGCATTCCACAGGGCGAACGAAACGATGCAGGCCGTGATCGCCACGCCCAGGCCCCACCCGGTCTTCAGGCCCACGTAGAGATTCGTGAACGCCAGCAAAACCCCCAGCAGCGAGCCCATGACCACCGCGCGCAGAGTGAGTTGCGGGACGTCGTCCCCGCGGAAAACCCGGCGGTACCACTCGTCTTCGTCAAGCAAAGCCACCTCGGCGGGCGAGATGTCGAGCGGGCGTCCGCGCGCAATTTCTGCGGGCGTCTGTGCAGGCTTCTGAAACAGGGCCATGGCCACCCTTGTACCTTGATCGCCGAGATGTTCACAGGCCCAGCCTGGTTCGACCGGCGCCTCCTATTGGCGCTGCCGGTCAGCGGGACGATTCAAATTCAGGGAAGGTTTTTCGCTCATCGCTACATTTCCA
>Ga0265342_10004759_pt1 | contig 10552 bp, 7 predicted proteins | sample 4CB327metaG_FD_203125 | JGI IMG/M metagenome (GOLD analysis project Ga0265342, IMG submission 203125) | Rhizosphere microbial communities from Carex aquatilis grown in University of Washington, Seatle, WA, United States - 4-CB3-27 metaG | ecosystem: Host-associated > Plants > Roots > Rhizosphere...
TGCATCGGATCGAAGTTGCTCATGAGCACACCCTCTCGACCTCGGAGAAAGTCATTTCTCCAAATCCCGCTCCCTGACCTCGACCGAGCTCAACGCTTGCTCTGACTGACAATACCTATGCCACCAGTCGTCTGGAAAAACATCGCGCGGTTAAGAGGTGTGGCCATTGCCTTGGTGGTCCTCAACCATGCCACCATGGAAACCACGGGGCTCATCCGCGGTCATCTCAAGGGTGCTGGCACCTTTCGTCAGAGCGATATCTGGATAGAGGTCATTCTGCGGACCTTCACGCCCGTGTGTCTGCCTATGTTCTTGTTCGCCATCGGCTACTTCACCTTCCGGTTTCAGAAGAACTGGAGGAGCGCACTAGCCTCGGCGCGTGCGACGACAATTCGCTACCTTCTTTGGGCAATTCCGTCCTATGGCATCCTTGCTCTCTTGCACCGCGCAGTCCACCCTGACGAGGTTCTCTGGGGACTGTTCCTGGGCGGACCTTTCCCGACCTATTGGTTTCTCGTCCTCCTTATTCAGTTTTCCCTGGTGGCTCCGTTGCTATCTCGACTGGTGATAACATGGCCGGTCATCGCTTTGGCAACTGCGGTTCTAGCCCAATGCATGGCAAGCGCGATGTGCTACATGGGCGCCGACGGGATTCCTGTCCTCAATAACAGTCACTCTCTCTTGCACAACCTTCCTTTCCTACTTCTCGGCATGTTGGCCTCTTCGCGGGGTGATACGGTAGTCGCGATGCTTGCGCCAAGACGCAGGTGGTTGTTTCTTGGCGCCGGGGCCTTCTTTGTCGTGACCTGTGCCGAGACTCTCTGGCTCGGGCCAAGGCAAGACGACGGAACCATCACCAGCTACGTCTACGATGTCGACAAGGTCTCGTTCGTCTCATTCGCGCTCTGTACCCTTGGCGCATTCTTCACGGCCACGCCCGAACAGAGCTGGATTCGCAACAAGCTGGATTGGCTTGGCGTTCGGTCGCTCGCACTGCTGTTGCTTGTCGATCCCTGCATTGACGCCATGCTTCGATTGCTCTGGCACGCCGATGGGCTTGCTCATCTGTCGCTCACGCACAGCGCCACGCCTCCGGTTTGGATGCAGGGGACATGGGCTGTCCTGCCCCTCTTCCTGGTTGGGCTCCTGGCGCCGCTCGCCGCCGTCGAAGTGACCGAACGCCGCCTGGGCAAGAGAACCAAGAAGTTTATCTTCGGCTAGGTTCGCTTTTCACCGCCACGAGGTAAGAGGCGCTTCATGAAAGCCCCGTCTTCTTGACCTTACCGGTGTCGGTCTTGGGCAAGTCCGGGACGAATTCGACGAGCTTCGGCACCATGAAGTTCTCGAGCTTGCTCTGGCAGTAGGTCTGAATTTCCTTGGCACTGATCTGTTTTCCGGGTTCCAGGACCACGAAGGCTTTGACCGCTTGGCCGAGAATGTCGTCGGGCACGCCAATGACCGCCACTTCGCGGACACCAGGCAGATTCACGAGAATATTCTCGACTTCCTTGGGGGCGACCTTTTCGCCACGGGTCTTGATGATGTCGTCCATACGTCCGACGAAGTACACGTAGCCTTCCTCGTCCATCTTGCAGTAGTCGCCCGTCCATAGGACCTGCTCGCCGGGAAGCGACCCGGGCTTGAGCTTCTTCGCGGTAGCCTCGGGCTTTTCCCAATAGCCCTTCATGACTGTGGCACCGCGAACCACGAACTGTCCAACGACGCCTGGCGCAACCCGACTGCCTTGCTCATCGACGACCCAAACCTCGGTGTTGGGAATGGCGATGCCAACGCTCCCTGGCTTTCGATCCAGATCCTTGGGCGGCAAGTACGTGCAGCGCTTGCACTCCGTGAGGCCGTACATGGAGTAAACACGGGCACCCGGGAAGACGTCGCGCAGAAAAGTGATGTGTTTCCACGGCAAGGCAGCGGCGGTATTCGTAACAAAACGGATCGAGGATAAATCGTATTCAGCGAGGCCCTTCATCTCGGCCAGGATGGCGAAAATCGTCGGGACGCCCGGAAAACCTGTGATGTGCTCCGCGCTGGCCAACTTGAGCACGGCAGCCGGAAAGGCAAACGACCGCTCGAGCACCAGCCGAGCGCCCTGACGAAATGCCATGATCATCTGGTACAGGCCATAGTCGAAGGCCAGCGGCAGAACATTCAGGATGACGTCGTCCTCTTGGATTTCCAGGTAGGTGGATATGCTTGTCGCAGCGGTCAGCATGTTCCGATGGGTCAACATCACGCCCTTCGGATCTCCGGTCGAACCCGACGTGTAGACGATGGCGGCAAGATCGATATCGATAGCGGTTCGAGTTGGCGCCGGTTGTCCCGCCTGGTCGTTCAATACGCGATCGAGCGGCGCCAGCTTTGGAATCGCCCCTGTGCCCGCACTCAGCCGGCCGCTGACGAAGATTGTCTTCAAATGCGGCGACACAACCAAGTCCCTCCAGACACGGTGCAGATGGGCGTCCGTGATGAGAGCCGCTGGACGACAGTCGCCGATCAGGTAGGCCAACTTGTCGGCTTTGGTCAATGGGTTGACCAGAACAGCCACCGCGCTGGCCTTGAGCGTGGCCCAGAACGATAGGACGGTCTCGACGGTATTGTCGGCAAAGATGATGACCCGATCACCTCTTCTAACGCCATGCTCCTGCAGCCCACAGGCGAGCGCGTTGGCGGCGGACTCGATCTCGCCGTAGGTCACTCGACGGCCACCGCAAACGAGACCTGTCTTGTCCGGTAAACGCTTCGCCGTGGTGCTCAAGTAGTCTTGAAGTTGGGGAATAGCGTCATGCATGGGGATCGCTCTCGCTGGGCTCCTTGTCTTCGCAGAAATCGACCTCGGTTCGGAAGAACTGGACGTCGGGACATCGGGGGCGCTGCTCCACCATGGAGTGATGGAGTAACTGCGTCGAAAGAACGCCGACAAGCGCCATGTTGTCGCTGTTGGAAAATTGGCCGTTGGCCTGTCGCTCGCGGCACTTCTTCCACAGCAGAGACGCCGCCTTCGGGTCGAAGATGCCCACCTCGGCAAGCTTCTTCTCTTCCATCAGTTCTTCGACGTAGTCTTGAACTGGCGAGGCGACGAAACTCAGAGCGTCGGGGGCTCGATAGGGTTGCTTGGAGCGGTTCCGAATGCGGTCGGGGACGAATCCGACGGAAGCGCGTTTGAGGACGTGCTTTTCGTCCATGAGACGCAGGCGATGGCGGTCTGGCAACGCGGTTGCCAGTGCCATGACATCCTTGTCGAGGAACGGGAATCGGCCTTCCACCGAGTGCGCCATGAGCATTCGATCGCCTTGTGAAGAGAGCAGGTAGCCGCTGAGCAAGGTGCGTACTTCGATATATTGGTCCTGCGCGAGCGACGACCATGTTCCAAAGTGGGATGGCAACGTTGCAAGGAACTCGTCCACGTACTTCGCTGGATCGCATTGCTTGCGCAGGTCGCCCGAGAAGAGCCGCAGCAGCGCCCCGCTTGTCCGCCAACGCGTCCCATGGGCAAATCCAGGCGTGAATGCCTTGTCCAAATCTCGACCGAAAAAAGCCTGGGCGATACCTCGCTGAGCGACGGGCGAACGCGCCAGGTAGGGGTACAACTTGTCGAGCAGCCGCGGGCGCAGCTTGCTCTCCGGAAACCGCGCCCAGAATCGCCGCGCCTTGCCTTCGCGGAACAAGTCGTAGCCCGCAAACATTTCATCCGCACCCTCGCCGGTCAGTACGACCTTGATGCCACACGCGCGCACCAAGCCCGAAAGCACGAAAAGCGGGACAGGCGCGGTCCGCAGAAGAGGTCGCTCGGCGTGATACACCACCTCGGGGAAGAAGCGCGCGATATCGTGGCGAGACACCACGACTTCGTGGTGCTCGCTGCCCAGCTGCTCGACCATCAGGCGCTGAAACTCAGTCTCGTCGTATTCGGCGTCCTCGAAACGAAGGGAAAAGGTGTGGAAGCGCTCACCGGCGTATTTCCGGCCAAGGGCAGCCACCAAGGAACTGTCAAGGCCGCCAGAAAGGTAGCTTCCCACGGGCACGTCGGCGCGAAGCATGCGCAGCTCGGTCGCGCGACTCAGGGTTTGTCTGACCTGCCAGGTGGCCTGCTCCAGGGTTGCGTCGTCATCGCCCGCCGGGGATGCGGATGAAAAAGCCAAGTCGAAATACCGGTGTTTCCTCCACGCTCCGCGTTCGAGCGTCCACACCTGGCCGGGCGGCATTTCCTCGACGCCGCGAAACACGGAACGCGGCGCCAGGGATGCCCAGAAGGTGAAGGTCTGGGCCAGACCAGCCGGATCCAGGGCGCGCGGGAAACTCGGATCAGCAGCGAAAATGGCCTTCACCTCGCTGGCGAAGTAGAGAAACCCCTCGTGCTCGGCCAGGAAAAGGGGGCGCACGCCAACCCTGTCGCGGGCCAGCAGCAGGCGTTGCGTTTGCCGATTCCACAGCGCGAGCGCCCACTGACCGTTCATGCGCTCGAACGCGTCCTCGCCCCAGGTCTCGATGGCATTGAGCAGGACTTCGGTATCACTCTGCGTCCGAAAGACACAGCCGCGAAAGCGAAGCTCTTCGCGGAGCTCGAGGTAGTTGAAGATCTCACCATTGAAGACCAGCCAGCTCGACCGAGCGATATTGCCCATGGGTTGTTGGCCCGACGCAAGGTCGATGATGGAGAGTCGAGCGTGCGCCAAGCCGGTCTGGTGATCCCGGTAGAGTCCGAATTCGTCGGGCCCACGATGGGACAAGCTGCTGGCCATGCGCCGGAGCGCGGCCACGTCAGGCGGGGCACTCCCATCGCGGAGCCTGACTATGCCGGCGATTCCGCACATCGTCAGCTACTTTCCGTGGAGCGGCTCTACAAGTTGTGGGGGCAAGTGCAGGTACCGAGTCGCTCGGCGCTTGGCCTCGATGTCGCGAAAAACGCGCTGCACCTGATCTTCGCGTAGACCGATGGCCTGGGCGACCTCGCTGGCGGGCACTTGATGATCCATCGCGTACAGGCACAGGTCCATCTGAGCGTAGGGAAGGGCGAAATAGAACTCCTCCTGCGTTTGCGGCATGGAAAACGTATCGGTGGTAGGCGGACGGGCGCAGATCTCCTCGGGCACGCCGAGGTGGCGGGCCAAGGCGTAGACCTGGGTCTTGTAGAGATGGGCGATAGGTTTGAAGTCAGCCGCACCGTCGCCCTGTTTGACGAAGAATCCCTGATCGTATTCGAGACGGTTGGGCGTGCCGGCTACGGCGTAGTTCACGCGATCGGCGTGGTAGTATTCCGTCATCTTGCGCACCCGCTGCTTGTAGTTCGTGGCGGCCACGAGTTGCAGATAGGCACGATGCGAGAGTCGAACGGTTTGTGCGACCCCATCGGGCGATTGCACGGTCAGAAGGGTCACGTTCAGACGATCCGAGTCTAGGATGGACGGCATGACTAGCTTGCAGCGCCAATCCGGGCCATAGGTGGGCACAGCGGTTCGGATGGCCTCGTCCTGGCTTCGATAGCAACCAGCGGCTTCGAGAATACCGGATATCTCCACGGTCAACGTCTCGATCCCGAGGCTGTCGGCCAGGAGTTTTCCGAGCCTCTCGGCGTCGTCCGAGGAATGCCGCTCGGGCATGAACAGGCCGAGCACGCGTTCTTTGCCGAGGGCCCGCACGCACAGCGCCGCCACCACGGCGCTGTCGATGCCACCGGAGATGCCCAAAACGGCACCCTTGCGTCGAAAATCGGCCAGAACTTGCTGTCGAACGGCTTCCGTAATCTTGGCTGCCACCTGCGTGGCGTCGATAGTCAGGCTGCTTGACGAATACATACCAACCCCTTTTCAGGAAACATGAAGGATAATGACGACGAGGACAAAGGCAACCCTAGTGGATCAGCGCGCTCATTCCCAGCGGAGCTCTCCCCGCTGGTATCGCTCGAATGCCAACGCAAGCGCCTCGACTAACCTGTCGGACGCATGTTCCCACGTGTAGGACGTCGCGGTCTCGTAGGCTCGCTCGGACATGGCTCGCCACGCATCATCCTTCAAATGGCAGATCTCCAGAATCGCTCGGCACATGTCGGCGGGATCTTCGGGCCGAACGAGCAATCCACCTCCCGAGGCAAGGATTTCCGGTGCCGCGCCTGCCGGTGTGGCAATCACAGGCGTTCGACAGGCCATGGCTTCAAGGATCGGCAGACCGAAACCCTCCGCTCTGCTCCCGAAGAGCCATGCGTCGCAACTCGCGTACAGCTCGCGCAACTGACTCTGAGGGGGAGCTTGAGTGTACGTCGCTCCCTTGGGAAGTGGCAATTGAGGTCTTGTCGGGTGATGTCCGAAGGCGACTAGCTCGAGCTCGGGCAACGATCGCGACGCCAGCTCATAAGCCTCGATGCTGACATCGCATCCCTTGATCCCCCCACCCGAGTACACCATGCCCACGCGAGGCCTTGGGTTCTTGGAGCGTGCGGGAGCGTAAAACTGCTTCAGGTCAACTGAATTCGGGACCAACGAAACGCAGTGATCGCCATATTCCGTTCGCGCAATGTCCTGAAGCCAGCGGGACACGACGATCTTGTGCATGGGGAAAGCCCACGTTGCCTTGAGGCGAACCTGCGGCATTCCCTCATAGAGCTCGTAACCTTGGATGAAATACGCCTTGGCGCCTTTGCTCGGCGAAAGCTTCTTCACCCACTCTGCCGTCTCCCACCAGGTGGCGACTACAACGTCCGCGTCTGGAACATCCTCATCCGCTATCGGGCGCCAACTGGGAAGCATTCTTCTTTTGAAAGATTTGTCATCGAGGTAGGTAGGCTCGCCTTCCCACTTCCGAGGCCAGCCTTTCCCGTTCAAGAACGAGCGGAGCTTTTGCCGGAAGGGCGGCTCTCGACGTGGCGGATAGATCACAAACACGTCATGGCCACGCCGGGACAAGAAATCGGCGTGGGTCGCAACCACGCGAATGCCTCCCGTCATGTTCGCCTCTGGAAATACGAAAGTGATACGCATCTGCGTCGTGGAAAACTAGTGCATCGCCGGGGCCATGGCAAACTCGATCATGTTGGGTTCAACGCCCGAGGCCTGGTCTTGCCTCTGCTCTTCCAGGTGGAACGCAAGCGGCGCTGATCCGAAAACGTCCAACGTGCACGGCAATTCCCAAGATTGCTACGAGCAGTCCGAGAAGAACCAGTTGGGGAGAAAAGAGCTGAAGGTGTACCTTCTCCAGGACGCGAACCAGCGTGGGAAAGCGCAGGACTAGGACGACCAGACCTAAGCTGACGAGCCGCATCCCCAGCCGATTCGATGTCACCAGGAAGGGGAGTATGAGAATTGGCAGTACAATGACGAGGTCGTACCCGACATGGAGTGGTAGGCAAATTGAGCTGATGACCGACGCTGCAAGGACGGTTGCAGGGAAGGACAGGGTTCTTGCGACCGCATACGTCGCCACCAATCCGATGAGCAGCGAAAGAAGAGAAACGCTTCCGTTACTCAAGACGCGGGAAAGCGCATAGTAGAGACCGTCCATGTTGTGAAAGTGATTGAAAGGATGCGTGGACCTTAGTGCCAAACTCGCTTTGAACGAGGAGAAGAAATCCATGTCACGAATAAGAATGATTGGCAGAAGATTCGTCACGCCAACCAATAGTATGGTCCACATGGCGGTACGAAGGCGCCTGGGAGATCGCAGCAGCGCGACAACGATGAGAAGCACGGACAACTGCGGTTTCAGCAATGCCAGCGCCGCCCCCACCCCGGCCAGAAAAGGCCGGTCTTCGTTGGCGGCCCAGAGACAGATCAACGTCCCTGCCGTGCAGATAAGAGATAGCTGCCCCGAAAAGATGGTTGCCGACGTCGCAGATGCGAGACACGTACCACCGAGCACAAGTAATCGTCCTTTCAATGGAAGTCGCAAGAAAGTCGCCAGTAGAATCGCTAGGGCGAAAGTGCAGGCAAGGTTGAGTACGCTGATCAGGATCTTTGCACCCGCCCAGCCAAAGGCGCGAAGAGGCACGGCGAGTAGGGCACTGTTCGGAAAGAAAGGGTACATAATCGCACGGCCAGACAGATCCTCGGGCTTTCTCGCCTGGGGCTCCTGGGATGCGTAAGGTCGGTCTGGCAGCGTCTCGATGTCACGTAACCAATAGTATTGGTACCTGGCGATATTGTAGGGAGACTCCCCGCTCAGCCATGCGGTCCCCCCGTTGTAGACGAATCGGAAGTCACCGAATCGAAAGTCTGCTCCCGAACGACTGAGAAGTGAGGTCTGAAGCAGGAGGGCGAGAGAGACAACTGCAAAACCCCAAGCCAGAAGAGTCTTGGTTCGTTCCCACTTGCTTCCAGGCGTCAACGATTTGTCCATGGCAAATTTGTTATGCAAGACGGCGACGAATGCTAGCACAATTCGTGCGAGCTCCCAGTCATCCGGGATCTCAGACGGTGTTAGAGAAAATTAGCTCCTTCATCGAGTCGGTGCGGCGCGCGAACTCCGCTTCGAACGTGTGCTTGGCCGCGAAGGAATGGGCACGCAGGGAGAGGTCGTCGAGTCTGTCGGGATCCGCAAGGAGCTTGCGTAGTTCCTTGGCTGCCTCTGCGGGCGCGCAGCGCCCGGTCACTAGGCCCGCTCCCGAGTCTGCTTGCATCGCGCTCCACATCGCATTCGCATACCCCAGGATGGGGAGACCACAACCCATGGATTCAAGATACGTACACGATGGGTCGCCTTGGGGGTGGCAACACAAGAAGATGTCACATTCACGAGAGGCCTCGACCAACTGAGGGAACGGTATGGGATCGACAATTTTGACTGTCCTGAGGAGGCCCTCCTCAGCGACGAGCCGCTCCATCGCTGCGCGTTGTGTCCCTTTCCCATAGATAATGAATTCGCAGGGCACGTTGCGCAGGACTGGCTGGCAAGCAATCTTGATGATATCAAGTGCACCCTTTTCAGGTTCAAGTCGACCGCTGAAAATCACGCGTGGGACCCGGCTACGTCGGCGAGCAAGGCGATCCCGAAGGCCGGCGGGCGTGATCAACATGGAATCGTGGAGACGCGAATCGAGATACAGAAGGCGGTTCTGATTGATTTGTGCCATCTCATTGAAGACGGGATAGCCGTTGCAGTGCAAGAGACGCGCTCCCCGGACAAATGGAACGACTTCGGTGAAATAGTGACCGGCGGTGTGCAGGATTCGCCATGTCTTGCGGACGATTCCCTTTGCCCGATAGGTTGCCAGTGCAACATTGGTCCAGAGGCCCTTTTCAACGATGCCGATGTAGGGAACGCCCGTCTGCACACTGGCATCACGCACTGCTCGGCCCAGGCCGCCGCAATAGACAACCTTGCTCCGCGCAATCTCGGTACGTAACGGCGCAATCTCTTCGGGTAGCGGTCCGCCATCGTCAGAGCACTTCACGGTCTTCACTCGGTAACCGAGCTCTGACTCAGGAACCGCCACCAGATCCATGATTGAGGCATCGTATTCCGGCGACAGGTGCGGGTGAACTGCCAGGATCGGTGTGTTCAGGCATCGCACGTATTCTTGCATTCCGGTATGAAACTTGCGGTCGACATAGAAAACGCCGTCCTGCAAACGCGCGGGATTTGCATGCACCATGGTCAGCATGCGTGGCAGGGTAGTGCCTCATCGGTGATAGTGCCAGCTCCACGAGAAGAGCCGGGCGGTAGGGTGGTGTCAGTCACGAGGTGCGGCACGAAGGTTTGGCGATTCCTCTCTGGCGATTCCTCCTGGTGTAGCAGATGGTGAGACCAACCGCCAAACCTGGCCCAAGGTGGGAGAGAGAGCAGAAAGAGTTCTTCATCCCACCAGGCGAAATACCGCTGTCAAACAGGAGGCTCCACGCTCCAGATGCTATCTGCCCGACGTGGCCGTGTCGGTTCGAATCCAGTGCATCGGGCCAAATCGCAATCTTTCTAGAAACCCAAGGATAAATAGTTCAAGATCCGAGGTCACCTGCCGAACCTGCCTTGCTCTCTGAGGCGCGCTTCCGGTGCGCACAAAGGAAACATGAATCGATCTCCAATCAGCTACCTGCCGATCGTTCTTGGCGGCCTAGTCTGCGTGAATTGCTCCCACGGGAAAGGTGCTTCCGACATCTCCACCCTTTCCATTGCAATTCGGCCGTCCACAGCGATGATGGCACCTGGCCAGGCTCTTCCTTTCGCGGCGAGCATCACCGGACCGTCTGGCGCGGCTGTGACCTGGACGGTATCGGAAGGCGCCTCGGGTGGTACCGTTAGCTCGCAGGGGCTGTATGTAGCACCCCAAGAAATCGGAACCTACCATCTGGTGGCGACCAGCGCGCAAGATTCCACGGTTTCCGCCACGGCCGATATCGTCGTGGTCGACCAGGGGAACCGGGCTAGCGGTGGCAGTATCCCTGTAGGCAATGGGGGGACCGCCGGAGCCTCGGGCGCGTCCGGGTCTGGCGGTGCAGGTGGGAGATCCAGTGGTGGCGGTACCGCGGGGACAGGGAATGGCGGGACCATCGTCGGCACTGGGGGATCGGCTGGCGCATCGGGCGGGCGGGCCGGTGGCGGCAATGGCGGG
>Ga0265342_10004760_pt1 | contig 10550 bp, 10 predicted proteins | sample 4CB327metaG_FD_203125 | JGI IMG/M metagenome (GOLD analysis project Ga0265342, IMG submission 203125) | Rhizosphere microbial communities from Carex aquatilis grown in University of Washington, Seatle, WA, United States - 4-CB3-27 metaG | ecosystem: Host-associated > Plants > Roots >...
TCCGGCCGCACCCGCTTGATGCGCGGCAGGAGATCAAAGGCGTTCTCGTCGGGCATCACCACGTCGGTGATGATGAGGTCGCCCTCGCCTTCGCTCGCCCAGCGCCACAGCGTGCCGGCGCTCGAGGTGAGACGCACGGAATAGCCGGCGCGCGACAGCGCCTGGTTGAGCACGGTGCGAATGGCGGCGTCGTCATCGGCGACAAGGATATTGCCAAGCGGCATGGTCAATCGTTCCTGGAAGTGTCCGCTGCCGGCCCCGGATAAGCCGGCATCAGAACGCGGAATGTCGTCTTCTTGGGCTGGGATTCGCACTCGATCACGCCGCCATGATCGCGGATGATCTTGGCGACGAGCGCGAGCCCGAGGCCGGTGCCGTTCGCCTTGGTGGTGACGAACGGCTCGAACAGATGCGGGATGAGCTCCTCCGGCACGCCCGGTCCGTTGTCGCGCACGCAGAATTCGAGCGGCAGCGTAACCCGCGAGGGATTGCCCGGCACCGAAAGGCGAAAGCCCGGCTTGTAGGCCGTGGTCAGAACAATCTCGGCCTCGGGGTTGCCGCCGACGGCCTCGGCGGCATTCTTCACCAGATTGAGAAAGACCTGCACGAGCTGGTCGCGGTTGGCGAAGACCTGGGGCAGCGAAGGATCGAATTCGTCCTTGATGACAATCGAACGGGCGAAGCCGGATTTCGCTAGACGCCGCACATGATCGAGCACGGCGTGAATATTGACCGGCTCACGCTCGATGGGGCGATCGTCGGAGAACACCTCCATGCGATCGACCAGCTTGACGATGCGGTCGGCCTCGTCGCGGATCAGCCGGGTGAGCTCGCGATCCTCGTCGCCGACCGAGGTCTCCAGAAGCTGGGCGGCGCCGCTGATCCCCGACAGCGGATTCTTGATCTCGTGGGCAAGCATCGAAGCCAGGCCGGAGACGCTGCGCGCCGCGCCGCGGTGCATGAGCTGACGGTCGATCTTGTCGGCCATCGAACGCTCCTGCAGCACGACGACGACGCATTCCGGCGGGTCGATGCTGGGGGTGGCGTAGATATCGACGATGTGCTCGCCGCCATTGCGCGGCGTGCCGATATCGACGCGATACTCGTTGACGGGCGCGCCGCGGTCGTTGACCTGCTCGATGAGGGACAGGAGCGGGCTGCCGAACGGCACGAAATAGGCAATCGGATGGCGGCGCAGCACCGTGGTCGACGCCTGGAAGAAATTCTGGGCGGCGGAATTCGCCTCAACGATGTTGCCGTCGCTGCTGACGAGGAGCACCGGATGGGGCAGCGCGTCGAGGACGGCGCCGGCAGCGCGGTTGCGGTGGAGCGTGGTGGCGTCGGCGATCATGCGGCCTCGCGCACAGGTACGGCGAAGGCGCCGGCAAGGAGGCGCAGAATCTCGCCCGGCTCGATGCTCGACATCAGGGCGTGACGCAGCGCCGTCGGGCACTCGCGGCCATCGAGATACCAGCCGATGTGCTTGCGCGCCGCCTTGACGCCGACGGCGGCACCATAGTGGACCAGCAAGTCTTCATAGTGACGGAGGACGAGTTCGACGAGTTCGGCACCGGAGGGCTCGGCCGGCATGGCGCCCGTGGCGGCAAATCGCGCGAGGTATCCCGGCAGCCAGGGACGGCCGTAGCTGGCGCGGCCGACCATGACGCCATCGGCGCCCGAGAGCTCCAGCATGCGGGCGAGATCGCGCGGCCGGGCGAGGTCGCCATTGGCGATGAGCGGAATGGACACGGCTTCCTTGACGGCGCGGATCGCCGCCCAGTCGGCGGCGCCGTTGTAGAACTGGCAGCGCGTGCGGCCGTGGACGGTGATCATGCGCACACCGGCGGCCTCGGCGCGGCGCGCGAGTTCGGGTGCGTTCAGGGACCGCTCGTCCCAGCCGAGACGCATCTTCAGGGTCACGGGCACGGCGGTCGCGGCGACGGTCGCCTTGATCAGCGTCAGCGCGTGGTCGAGGTCGCGCATCAGGGCCGAGCCCGAGTAGCCGCCGGTCACCTTCCGCGCCGGGCAGCCCATGTTGATATCGATGATGTCGGCACCGGCGTCGGCCGCAACCTTGGCCGCCTCCCCCATCCAGCGAGCCTCACGCCCGGCAAGCTGCAGGACGTGTGGTCCGGGGCCGGCACGCTCGGCGCGCGAGCGTGCCTCGGCGTGATCGCGCACGAGCATCTCGCTCGCCACCATCTCCGAAACGACCATGCCCGCGCCGTAAGCAGCGGCGATGGCCCGGAACGGCGCATCGGACACACCGGACATCGGGGCCAGAAATACGCGGTTCTGCAAAACGACCGGGCCAATCGCGAGCGGCGTTGCGAGCTTCGCGATATGCAACTCAGAATGCATAGTGATTAGGCACTCGCACTTGTGCCCATACATTAGTCAATCCACTGCTGTGAGCAAGTGCGAAATGGATGAGCAGTTATGCCATTGGCGGCAGCGGCTAACATGGGCAGGCAGGCCTGTGTTATGGGAAACCAGCGAGGCTGCCAAGGGCCACGAACACCATGCGAACTGCCGCCGTGATCGTTGCCGCCGGCAGCGGCACCAGGGCTGGTAACGTCCTGATTCCAAAGCAGTATCAGGCTGTTGGGGGAAGGCCGGTGCTGGCGCGGACGGTCGAGCGCTTTCTCGGCGCCGCCGCCGTCGATGCCGTCCAGGTCGTCATCGGCCAGGACCACCTGTCGCTTTGGGAGGGGCTCAATCTCGCACATGCGAAGCTCCTCCCTCCCTGCACCGGGGCCGCCACACGGCAAATTTCCGTGCAGCGCGGCCTGGCCGCGCTTGCCGACGTGGCGCCCACCCATGTGCTCATTCACGATGCGGCGCGGCCCTTCGTTTCGGCCGGCCTGATCAATCGCGTGGCAGCGGCGCTGGCCAACGCCGACGCCGTCGTCCCGACGCTCCCGGTTGCGAGCACGTTGAAACGCACCGCGGGCGGATACGTTACGGAGACGGTGGAACGCGACAGGCTGGAGGCGGCCGAGACCCCGCAGGGCTTCGCCTACGCCGCGATCGTCGCGGCCCACGCCGCCGCCGCGAGAAGCGGGCTCGCCTTCACCGACGACGCCGCAGTCGCCGAGCACGCCGGCTTGAGGGTGAAGACAGTTGCGGGAGAACCACAGAACGTGAAGCTGACGACGGCGGCGGAGATCGCGGCGGCCGACCTGCGCTTCGTCGGCGAAGAGATGCTCCATCTCGGCGAGGTGCGCACCGGCTTCGGCTACGACGTGCATCCCTTCGGGCCGGGATCCTCGGTCATGCTCGGTGGTGTCGAAATTTCACACACGCACGGGCTGGTCGGCCACTCCGATGCCGACGTGGTCCTCCATGCCCTCACCGACGCTCTGCTCGGCGCGCTGGGCGACGGCGACATCGGGGTCCACTTCCCTCCTTCCGACCCGCGCTGGCGCGGCGCGCCGTCGCGCGTCTTTCTGGCGGATGCAGCGGCGCGCGTGACAGCCCGCGGCGGCGTGATCGCCAACCTGGACGTCAGCTACATCGGCGAAGGTCCGCGCCTGTCGCCGCACCGGGACGCCATGCGCGCGGCAATCGCGGCGATCGCGGGCATCGCCGTGGAGCGCGTCGGCGTCAAGGCGACGACCAGCGAGAAGCTCGGCTTCATCGGGCGCGGCGAAGGGGCAGCCGCACACGCGGTCGCGACCATCCGGCTGCCGTTTGCGCCGGGCACGCCATGACCGACCTTGCCTCTGTCCTCCCGGCCGCGCGCGAAGTGATCGCACTGTGCGCGGCCTCGGGCCTGAAGATCGCGACCGCCGAATCCTGCACCGGCGGACTGGTCGCCGGCGCGCTCACCGAAATCGCCGGCTCCTCGGCGGTCGTCGACCGCGGCTTCGTGACTTACTCGAACGTGGCCAAGATGGAGGCGCTTCGCGTGTCGCCGGACCTGATCGAGCGCTTCGGCGCCGTCAGCCAAGAGGTGGCGCTGGCGATGGTGGCCGGCGCGCTGGCGCACTCGGCGGCGGACATCGCGGTGGCGATCACCGGGATTGCGGGACCTTCCGGCGGCTCGCCGGAAAAGCCGGTCGGGCTCGTTCACTTCGCGGCGACGCGGCGCGGCCGGCGCGCTCTGCACGTCGAGCGCCGCTTCGCCGACATCGGCCGGTCGGAAGTGCGCCTCGCCTCGGTGGCTGAGGCGCTGGCGCTGCTGAAGACGGTGGCGGGGTAGAGCCGCCCGGCGCGCGGAGGTACCCCCCCTCCGCGGCGATATTATATTTGACAAACCCAGCCACCAATCCTAGATTCAGTGAGGATTGGAGACGGGCAATGACTAGCGTTCTTAAGCAGCCTTATTTTCACGATGAAGAAGCGGCCTTTGCTGCGCTTGAGGCGCTTATGTGGCCCAGCGGCAAGCCGGATCACTGCCCCCATTGCGGCTCCTCGGATCAGGACAAATTGAACCGGCTGGCCGTCCAGCGCTCGAAGCCGTCAAACCGCAATCCGAACGGGAAGGCCGTTTACGGGCTGTGGAAATGCTACGCGTGCCGTCAGCAATTCACAGTGCGCAAGGGCACCATCTTCGAGGAAAGCCGTCTGGAGCTAACGCTGTGGTTTCAGGCCGCGTACTTGATGTGCTCGAGCAAGAAAGGCGTCTCGGCGAACCAGCTTCATCGTACTCTCGGAGTCACGTTGAAAACGGCTTGGTTTCTCGCCCACCGTCTTCGCGAAGCAATGCGCGACGGCAATCTGCCTCCCATGGGCGGCGACGGTAAGGTCGTCGAAGCCGACACAACCTACGTCGGCGGCAAAGAGAAGAATAAGCATGTCGGCAAGCGCAAGGCCGGTAACATCGGCGGCGCGGGCAAGCAGATTGTCCACACGCTTGTTGAACGCGACGGCACCGCGCGCTCACATCATGTAGCCAACATCAGCGGTTCGACCTTGCGCCCAATCTTGTTCGCCAACGTCGATCTGAAATCGACGCTCATGACCGACACCGCTGGCGGATATATGCACGTCGGCAAGCAATTTGCCCGCCACGAAATGGTGGACCACGGCGCGGATGAGTATGTTCGCGGCGACGCACACAGCAATACGGTCGAAGGATATTTCTCGATTTTCAAGCGCGGCGTGACGGGCATCTATCATCACATCAGCGAACAACACCTTCACCGCTATCTTGCGGAATTCGACTTTCGCTACAACACGCGGATTGCGCTCGGAACGGATGACGTGACCCGTACGACCAAGGCGCTGGCGAATGCGAAGGGCAAGCGTCTCACGTACCGAAGAACTGACGAGCCTACGCAAGCCTAGGCGACTCACGCCAACAGAGCTTTGGCTTAGATTGAAGTACGAAAATCGCTAGGCGGCGTCTCGATATTGAGGCCGATGCACCTGCGCCTCCCTGAGATCGGCAGGGAGGCGCAGCCCTTTGGAAGCGATCAGCAATTCCGAGCCCACGCGCTTCACTTGAGCGGAATAGTTCAGTGAAATCTCAAACTGGCGTCTTGCGGTGTAGAGCTTCTGAATCTCGTCGCAATAATCGTAGGTGGTGATCCACGGCTGCTTGAGGCGCAACACCCTCTTGGAAACCTTCTCGTGGTCCTCCGGGTCATACGCGCTCGTGTAGAGGCTGGACCCCTTGTTGAAATACGGAGGGTCGATACAGAGAAACGTGTTGTCAGGCAGGTGACGGTCAACGTGGCTGAGAAAGTCCAGCGCGTCTTTGCGGTGCAGGTGAATCCGTCCGCTATATTTACGAACCCTACGGATGCGCCGCGCGAGTTCATCCTTGCTGAATCGGCAATCGATTGTGTAGCGGCCATTTTGAGCGATGCCGCCGATGACGCCCGCGTTCTTGATGATGCCAGAACGATTGGTGCGGTTCAGAAAAAAAGCGGCGAATCCGATTTCAAGATTAGTTGCTCTGCCGGGGTTGCGGTGTAACTCGCGTTGTCTTCGCCACTCGGTCAACGTGACCGGCGTCCGTTCCATCAACGCGATCAGGTCATCCGTGTGGTTTAAGACGGCATTCCAGAACGCCCAAACAGGGCGGTCGAGGTCGTTGATGTGAATGTCGCTTACATGACCGCTGTACAGCAGCGCGAGCGCCAGCCCGCATCCACCGGCATAGGGTTCCGCATAATGACCACGCTCAAGTTTGTTAAGCCGGATGATGTTCGAAACGAGTCCGAAGAGGCTTCCCTTTCCACCCGGATAGCGAAGCGGTGAGGTTGCCAACGACATATCCGAAACCCCTTTTTCCCTGAATCCAAAGAGGTTTTAGCGAAACAGATTCGCCACGGCCACCTATTTCTTTGCCGCGATTTCTTCGAGGGTTTTCAGCAAGACGGGGGTGGTGGTGGCTAGGTCGTTGGAGAGCTGTTTCCCGTCGAACGTAGCTGACACTTCGTGATGCTTGGTGGTGTTTCCGTGCCGCTGAATCCGCTCCAATGCGTCGCGGATAGGGCCGGTTGTTTTGTTTCCCTTGAAGCCGTAGTCGCCGAGCCTATTGCCGCTATAAAAGGCATGGAATGACGTGTCGGGAGATTTGCCGGCGAGTGCGGCGAGTGACTCTATGAAGGCCCAAAGCCCAACCGTCAGCAGCGGTGTATGCGTGTCGAGTTGGATCGAGCAGATCGAAAAGTAGAGACTTTCGAGTTTGTCGTTGCCAAGGTCTGCCAACGCATCTGCCACCGCTTTCTCGTACTCAAGGTGCTTCTTCGGCTTGGGCTTCTTCGGACTCGCCGCTTTCTTGGATGGCTTCTTACCCGTTGCTGCTACAGCAGATTTCAGAGATAGCGGCTGTATACGCTCCCCAGAAATATCGCTGTTGCGCGCCAGTTGACGGCCATACGCATCCACCGCATCCTTGTTGTGGCGTGAGGTGACTTTTTGCCCACGCGTGAGATCGGCGATGAACCGGCCCAGCTGCTTTTTCACGTCTTCGAGCGGCCGATTGTACGCGACATTGTCGGGGTTCGTGGCGTCGATACCGAGCGCCTCCTTGACCACGCTGCTATTGATGAACCGCTGTACGGTCGTCAACTTGCCGACGCGATCGTCTTTGAAAATTAGGCCCGCGCCTTCGGCGAAATCCAACACGGCCAGTCCTACTCGATTCCGATTAGAGCCGAAGTGCCGCGCTTTTTGATCTGAGTCCCAATCCAACCGGCCGACGCCCGCTTGCGCCCCGTCGTGGATAATTCCCATCCAGAATTTAAGGTCGTCGTGATCGTCGAAGACGACCGAATCGATTTTCTTGATCGGAACATGTGCCGAACCAGCGGCTAGGCGAGCAAAATCTTGACGGAGGTTAGCGGGCGCACGATCTGGGTCATTGAGAAGCTTGATCGCGCAAACGCGTCGGTTTCCCTCCCAAGCCTGGTAGACCTTTTTGGCCGCCGCCCGCCCCGAGCTGGGAAGCTGAACGACGCCTAGAAGTTCAAGGGGGTTGGTTCCGGCCTCACTGATGCTTCGAGCAAGATTGAAAACCTGCTCATCCTTGCAAAGGTACGCGATGACTTCGTCTTCGCTGCCTAGAGGCTCGTGGCGAGGGTTTTCCTCATACAGGAAGATGCGCTCGATCTCGATTTCCAGTCGTTCTCTCGCCACAGCAACCCCCCGGTCGTATCCTGTCCCAGCCTTCCGATGCTATTCTACCGGAGAGTGCATTGGAAGAACGCGGGCGAGGAGGTTGAAAGATGGACAAGAAGCCAAAAGGTCGGAAAGCGGTGCCGAAGGGCGACGACTTCGTTTCCGTGGCGCGCCGCCTTGGCGCTGATGAAGACCGGGCACGCTTTGAGGCGAAACTCAGCAAGATCGCCAAATCAAAGCCTAAGCCTATCGATCAGAAAGGAACCTCCTGACTGAATTGCTGTAGCCGCGCCACACGATAGTAAATGCCAAACCAAAGATTCTGATGGGCGGTGTCGATGTCTGGGCCGCTCAGGGACACAGGCGGGACGCCCGTCTGATCTCTGAAGCGAGTGACATACGAATCCCCAAGATTTCCACGCAGGAACATCTCGGTTGTCGCGCCCCATGCGTCGGCGTCGGCTTGTGGAGCCGGCTTCTTGGCATCGGTGCAAAGGCTCATCAGGGCGTCGCCTTGAGCGATAAACGCCCCTAGTTGCTCTCGAATGGCATGCCTACGGCTGGCTTCGGCGCCCTGAGCAACTGCCAACAAGTTCTGTGAATAGAACGTCGCCCCGATTGCAGCGACACCCAATGCGCCAGCCGCGACGACCAATACGACTCTCGCCCTGCGGCTGTCCCGAAAGAACTGGGCTATCAGCACGGCAATGAAGCCATTGATAACCGCCGCCGCCGATGGAACCAACCCAACGTAGTCGCGCCAAGACATGCGCCTAGACATACCACCCGTAGCGGTGGGTTTGTCAAAGATAATGTCACCCCCTCCGCTCATTCCCGGAGCCGGCTTCAGCCGGCAACCGGGAATCCAACTGTGGTCGCCACGGATATCGCGCCGGGCTGCTGAGCCGTCGGCTGGATTCCTGCTTCCGCAGGAATGAGCGGGAGGGGAACATCCGCGGCCCTTTCTCCCTCCCGGCCAGAGTCACCCCTCGACCGTCCCACGGCCGCGCCCAGCGGTCGCTCTCGATCGTGGCGTTCTGCCGCGGTCAGCCGTGTGCTTACGACTCGTTGGCGGCATAGGGAGGCCGCATTATGCGACCCTGGCGTGTTGGTCGGCGGACGCTGATTGTTGGGGGGACGCCCGTGAATATCGGGGACGACAGGCAAGGCCACGCGCCGCGCACGCGAATGCGGCGAGGATGGCTCGGCAGTTTGCTGTTTGCGACCGTGGCTCTATTTGGCGCCAGTTTCCACCCCGCAAGAGTCTCAGAGCCGGGCCAGATCAAGCTCGAGCTGATCAAGACAATTCGTCTTCCCGACCATCCTTCGTTCTCGAAAACGCTTGGTTCTCTGCCCTGGGGCTTGGCGTGGTCGCCAGATGGCGGGCGACTTGCCGTCATGTACGGCTACGGCAATGATGTTGGCGTGTGGCGGATCACTGGCGAGTTTGTAACGCAGTTCACCCGCCACGAAGGCCAAGGTCCCGGCGGCGATTGCCTTGCTTTCTTGCCAGGCGGAAAGTCGATCCTCGCGCCGGCGCCGACAGATACTGAGCAATCCAAGAAATACGCATTCGGTCTTTGGAACGCTAATACGGGCGAATTGGAGCGCCTGGTTCCCGGCCCCTTTCCCAGTACTCCGCCGCCGCCTGGGCACCTTCTCAATGCCGTCGGAATGTGCGCGCTGTCCGCTGATGGTCGCTACGTCGCCATGACCAGCCGACAGATGTCAGACGCGTACGGATTTGCGATCTACGACGCCTTGAATTGGAAAGTGGTGGATGTCCGAAGAGTTACGGGAGGTGACTTGCCCCTGCGCTGGGGCGGTGAACCGGATACGTATCTCCATGGCGTCGAATGGCCGTCGAGCCTGGCCTTCGGCGCGGCCGATACTCTATCGGTTGGTTTCGTATCATACATCATGAGTCTGGCGCCGCCGTACTCCGGAGCAACGCCAACCTTCATTTACGGAACCAACGATTGGGATCTGCAGCCGCTAGGCCCGGCGGTAAAGATGTTGAACGGCCCGCCTTCGGACGAGGGGGTCTTCGAGCCGATTGCCTATCGCCCTGACGGTGCGCTTTTGGCAATCGGCGTTGACACGATTGACGCTCCGTACAAGACAGCACTTAAAACGACCGACCCAACGATCCTGCGAAAACTTGCGCATCTCAAGATCTGGGATGTGGAGGCGCAAAAAGTTGTCGCTGCATATCTGGACGCCGATTTTGTCAATGCGATCGATTGGAGTCCGGATGGCAAACTGCTGGCCGTCGCCGCGGATGCCTACCTCGGACAGGCGAGTTTTCTGGACATCTACGGACCACCGCGGGACGACGGGCGCCCGCTGCTGCGGATTATCCTAGCCGAAAAAACGCCATTCGTCCGATTTTCGCCAGACGGAACCGCACTGGCGATTACCCAAGGCAATGCCGTGCAGATCTATCGGCTGACGACGAGGTGACGTTAAGGCACCTGCGCCGTTCGCGCCCTGGACCTCCGCTTCCTGGGGCGAAGCGGGTGGAGCGGAGGATCGCCGGCGTCACGATTGTTCACCCGCTCATTCCCGGGGCCGGCGAAGCCGGCAACCGGGAATCCAACTGTGGTCGCCACGGATATTGCGCCGGGCTGCTGAGCCGTCGGCTGGATTCCTGCTTTCGCAGGAATAAGCGGGAGGGGAAAATTCGCGGCCCCTTTCTCCCCTCACCCGGTTCGCCTTCGCGAACCACCCTCTCCCACAAGGGGCGAGAGTTGGAGCCCTGCCCCGCACGCACGACTTTTAAACGGTCGCCTTCCCGTAAACCGCGTCCGCGCGCGCCTCGAAGGCATCGGCGAATTTGCGGAAGGCGGTGTCGAACGCGGCGCCCATGAGCGCGGCGAGCGTGCGCGAGCGGAACTCGTAGTCGATGGCGAAGCGGACAACACACGACCGCTCGCCGGTCGGCGTGAACGTCCAGCGGCTGTCGAGATGGCGGA
>Ga0265342_10004762_pt1 | contig 10549 bp, 9 predicted proteins | sample 4CB327metaG_FD_203125 | JGI IMG/M metagenome (GOLD analysis project Ga0265342, IMG submission 203125) | Rhizosphere microbial communities from Carex aquatilis grown in University of Washington, Seatle, WA, United States - 4-CB3-27 metaG | ecosystem: Host-associated > Plants > Roots > Rhizosphere...
CAGATTCCCCGGCTCAAGGTAAAGATTGCCGCATCCGATCCCTGGCGCGCCTGCCAATCCTCGCGCGGCGTTATGTGTAGACTTCATGCCCAGCTTGCGTGCGGTGTAAGTGTTCAGGAGGTAATTGCGCAACACGCCACGCTCGACGACAACCGTGCGCTGAGAAGGCAAGCCCTCGTCGTCGAAAGGCGATGATCCAAAGCCCCCCACGCCCGACGGGAGCAGCATCGTGTTGTCGTCCACGATGGTCAGGTTCTCCGCGCCAATCGTCTCACCAAGCTTTCCTGCGAGAAACGACGCGCTGCGCCAAATTGAATCGCCGGATGCGGCCTCAAAGACAGAGCCGACAAGCGTCCGCGCCGTTTCGGGAGCAAAAACAATCGGGACGCGTTGAGTGGGCACACGCCGCGCACCCAGCCGCCGCAGCGTGCGGCGCGCCGCTTCAGCGCCAACAGCTTCAGGAGATTCGAGAAGTTTGAGACGCCGCGCGCTCGACCACCAGCCATCGCGCTGCATCTTGCCATTGGCGTCCATGGCCAGCGGCGCCGCGGAAACACCGGCATAGCTGGTGCGATAGCTGCCCACGAATCCGCGCGAGTTGGCAAACGCCTTTTGGCCTGTGGCAGCGTCGAAGCTGCCGCCGTCAGAGTTGGTGATGCGCGGGTCGGCAGCCATCGCGGCAGCCTCGGCACGCCGCGCCCACTCGATACGCTCCGCTCCATCCAGCGAGTACACATCGTCGAAGTAAAGGTGCAGATCGCCGGCGGCGGAGCCAAATCCACCCGAGTCAGGCAAGCCCGCAAAGGGATCCTCTTCAGTGACCTTCGCCAGAGCCAGCGCCCCCTCAACAAGCTGCCGAATTCCATCCGCAGTCAGGTCGCTGGTCGACGCGGAGCCGGATCGCTTGCCGAGAAACGCCCGCAACCCAAGCCCGCGCGAGCCTGATTCCTTCAGCGTTTCCACCTGGCCCAAACGCACATTCACGCTGAATTCGTCGCCCTCGCGCACTACCGCCTCCGCGTCGCTGGCGCCAGCCTTCATGGCCTGTGCGACGACATCGGAGACGAGAGATTCGAGATCGAGGGCGGTTTCGTTGGGCGGGGAAGTCGTTTCGGACATGGTTTCAAGCTATCAAACGGAGTCGGGTTTGGATTTGCCTGGGAAAATCGAAAGGAAGGGAACGACCAAGCCGCTACGCCGTCAACCGCTCCAGCAGGTCCGGCTTCAGGATCGTCAGGCTCGTGCCCTTGATGGTGATCCACTGGTCGCGCCGGAACTGGTTCAGCAGCCGAGTCACCGTTTCGCGCGAGGTGCCGGCCATGTTGGCGATCTCCTCGTGCGTCAGGGCCATGGTGAAGCGAATCTCCTGCTTACCGTTGGCCGACGTGCGTCCCCAATCAAGCAGCAGCCTCGCCAGGCGTCCTGCCGCGGATCCTGAGAGCGCCAGCCGCTTGGCATCGTGGAAAACGGTCAGGTACTCGCCGCTGAGAGACTGCGCCGCGTGCATGGATGCGATCCCGTGCCGGCCCAGGAATTCGATGAACTCCTGCTTGCGAACGGTCTTTACCTGGCAAGGCTCGATCGCTTCGGCCGTTACCTCGTGCGGTACGTTGGCCAGCACGGCGCTCAGCCCCATCACGTCGCCCGGCCCCGCGATCTTTAGAATCATTGTCTTGCCGTCGCGCGAGGTGGAGGAGATCTTCACCTGCCCGAAGCAAATGACAAAGACATTGCGAGCAGGGTCGCCCTCTGTGAACAGCTTTGCCCCGCGAGCATGGCTCATCATGATGCCAATCTGGTCGTAGTCCGCCAGCGCCTCCGGCGTGAGATTGCAAAACATCCGCAGATGGCGGTGCTCACAATTCAGGCAATCTTCCGGAGGGTGATGCGAGTGGAGCGTAGCCATACGTGTACCGTCGGGGGGCTGAAGGCTAAGTAAAGTATAGCGCAAAATCCCCCTTCGGCACGCGGGCCGCTCTCACTTGCTCGATTCCGATTCAGACCGCCACTCCGCGACTGGAGCGTTCTATGCGCTCGCCGCTGCGCTGCTGTGGCGGCGGGCGGGCGTCACGCGAGTCAGGCAACAGGTGATATAGGCCCGCGACACTTCGCGCGCCAGTTCCTCCAGGAGCCGCATCCGCAAAGGTGGATAGCTTTCAAACGACCTGTGCAGCGCTTCCATCGGCAACAACAGCAACGATCCGTAAGTGACTGCGCTCAAGGTGTAGGTATGATGTCCGTCTCCGAGCGCGGCGGCCAGCTCCACCAGGTCTCCGGGCCGTGCCGATCCCAGCGTGACCCGCATTTCAAAGCGCTCCGCCTTGCGCACAAATTCGCCCGAAACGACGACGTATAGCCCTTTGCAGGGCCCTTGCTGGCGAAAGACGATTGCACCGGGTTCGAAATCGACGCATTTCGTCTCTCCGCTCAGTAGGCGACCGGCATCCTGGGGGCAGTCCAGCAACTCCGCGAGCGGATGCGCCGCTGCGGCGGCCAAGCGCTCCAAACGCGTATCTGGTTGAATGCTAACCATTTCCTCGCTCTGTTTTCGGTTTCAGGGCGTCTCGGATTCCTTTTCCCCTGTTTTCCGTTTCCCCGCGTGTAGCTCGAATGAGCGCCGGCCAAAGGCGGTCGCACGATCACCCATCCCGTCGCGCCGGCTCTTCACTGTCCGGTTCTGTGCTCGATTTCTGGTTGGACAAAACGGTGCGGTTTCTCCTTTCACCCGCCCATTTTTCCCTGCAAAGCGATCAGGACCCTGCACTGAAACGCAAGTCCCGGCCTGCTACAGCGCTCCTACGGGCAGCGCAATCTCCCGCTTCGACCCGGTGCGCGTCTGTTCGGGCGGAACGCAAAGAACCGGCACGCGCGAGGCAGAAAGCAAGGCAAAGGCCGTTCCATGAGGCCCCGGCGTGGCGCTCGAGCGTTTTACCCCGGCTACAAGAATGCAGGGATGATTTTCGGCAATCGCTTCTGCCACAGCATCGGCAGGGTCGCCGTCCTTGACGAGGCAATGCACCGGAGCCTCGCTGAGCAGCCAGCCTGAGCCCCCGCTGAGCGCGTGGTGCGGGCGCGGTGGAAGCTTGATGCCAAAATCCGCCTCGAGGCAAGGATCCTTGCCGGCCCTGATCTCGGCGGCTGTGCGCACGTGCAGCACCAGCAATGGCCGCTCAAAAATCTTCGCCAGAGAATAGGCGGTCGCGGCGGCAGCAGGTGCAGATTCGTTTTGTTCCATTGTGAGCAGAACTGGTCCGCCCGGCTTGGGCCGGTTGGAGCCCGCATTCCAGTCAGCGGAAACGGCGAGCACCGGACACGGCGACAGCCTGACGAGTTGCTCCGCGATGGCGCCCACTACCACTGGTCCGGCGCCCTCCATCCCCTTGGTGCCAATCACGATCAGCCCGGCCTCGTACTGCCGCGCCACATCCACCAGCATCTGGGCAACCGCGCCTTGCCGCACCTCGGAATGGCTGTGAATTCCCTCGCGAAGCAGGTCGCCTGCCAGCTTGTCCAACACCTTGCGAGCCTTTTCGGTCAGGTGGCTTGCGACATTTCCGGGGAGCCCTTCTACGGCTGCGTATTCCATCGGATCAAGCCCGTGCGCCAGAACAATCCGCGCCCCGTAGTTCGTGGCCAGCTTACGCGCGTATTCCAGAGCCGCCTCAGCCTGGCCGTCGAGGCCAGTTGCGACCACAATTGTCTTCAGTCCTTGATCGAAACTCACGATTCACTCTCCTCCGGGGTCCACTGCTATCTCGCTCATTGGACTCTGAGTGTGCGCTTCGGGCGCAAGGCCAAGCAGTGACCCCATTCACCCACACCTGTGATTCGAGTCACAACGCAAATCCCTGATTTCGCTGGAGAAATACGTTACCGGTCGGGCGGTCCTGAGGGGCGCAATTCCCCTTCAGCGCTCGCCTCCAGGTCCTCGGCGCCTCGTGTTTTCTCGGCAACGTTCCGGTTCGCCGAACCCGCCAGGGTGGCCATCGTCTCTGGCGAAAGCACCTGCGCATGGTCGAGTCCAAGAGGATAGCGGCCCCACACGAGGCCGTCGGCGATGATCGCCCCGGCCGTATACGGACTCACGATGGCAATTGGGATCACAAGACCGCTGACGATCAGCGACGCGGCGGCGCTTTTGCCCAACCGGCTATGGCGGTGATAGCCGGGGACTAAAGGAATCTCCATCACCGTCAACCGAATCTCGGGGTGTTGACGCGCATATCTCGCCAGCTCGTATGCAACCTGGCGCGGCGTCACCACCCCAAGATCGGGAAGAATGTGCCGCTTGAAGGTGTGCGGAAAATAGAAATCCAGAACAGCGCCGGAAAAGTCGGCGCAATTGCTGAAGAGGTAACTGAAATGAGATCGGTTCACATCGGCATTCATCCTGGCGATGAATGCGTCGTCCTGCTCCTCTGAAGTTTCAAACCGGAGGGCGTAGATGCGTCGCTCGTAGGCTGAGCCCACCATCTCATTCCATCCGCCAAGGAACTCGCCGCCCGCCGGCACGTCCTTGCCCAGGCTCATCAGGTGCTCATCGTGATACTTCAGGCGCAATTGCTGCACCGCTTCACGGTTCACCTTCGCCGGGACCTGGGAGGCGGTCTCAACCGAATACAGATACGGAATCAACGGCACGGCCAGCCAATCGTAGCCTGCGATGTGTCTGTGGCGCGCGATCACCACGCCGAGCTCCCCCGGAGCGCATCGACGCAATTGGGTGAGTGAAGCGGCACAGATGCGCGCAAAATAGACCGAGGTGTGGCCGGTGGGGCTCAGCGCAGCGGATAAGCCGTCGGAGTCCTGCAACAGCAGGGCTCCCTGCGCATGCGCGCGCGCGCACACCGCTGCCGCGAAGGCAAGACCGATCATCAACAGACGGAATGCGCGGGGAATGCGCATCACTCGCATCAACCTCTAAACGATTCGATGCTGATAAGTACTTTACGTGGCGCTCTTTTTCGGGCAGTTGCCGGTAAGGCCCTTTCAGGCTGTATACATCCGGCGGCCAAATGCGATACCGTTGGCGCGTTATGAATTCTTTCAAATTGCTCCCAAACCTCTCTGCCTTTTCGCTTTTTTTCGTCCTTCTCATGGCAGGCTGCCTTTCCGTTTCGGCCCAGGCTCCCGCGCCCGACTCGCCCGCCATTGAAGCTAAAGCCCATGCAATGATCTCCAAGCTCACGCTCGAAGAGAAAATCGAGCTCCTGGGCGGCGTGGACAACATGTTTACGCGGCCCATGCCATCCATCGGCCTGCCCCAATTCAAAATGTCCGACGCCTCGGTCGGCGTGCGTACCTGGGGACCGACGACTGCATACGCGGGCGGAGCTGCGCTTGCCGCCACCTGGGATACCGATTTTGCGCGCAAGCTCGGGGAGAGCCTTGGCCGCGACGCACGCGCGCGGAACGTCAACTTCCTGCTCGGCCCCGGCGTGAATATCGCGCGCTCGCCCTTAAGCGGCCGCAACTTCGAATATCTTTCCGAGGACCCGTTCCTAAACGCCGCACTCGTGGTGCCATTCATCGACGGCGTTCAGTCGCAGGGCGTCGCCGCCACGGTGAAGCACTTCGCGCTCAACGATCAGGAATTCAATCGCCATAACGCGAGCGCCGATGTTGACGAGCGCACGATGCGCGAGATCTATCTGCCCGCCTTTGAGGCCGCGGTCACCAAGGCTCACGTGGATGCGGTGATGAACTCCTACAACCTCGTAAACGGCGTTCACGCAACGCAGAATGACTTTCTCAACCTCAAGCTGCTCAAAGGCGAATGGGGTTTCCAGGGTGTTCTCATGTCCGATTGGGACGCGACGTACGACGGTGTCGCCGCGGTGAACAACGGTCTCGATCTCGAAATGCCCAGCCCTAAATTCATGAATGCGAAGAATCTGATCCCTGCCGTTCAGAATGGCCAGGTGAAAGAGTCCACCATTGATGAGCATCTGCTGAGGCTCTTCCGCACGGAGCTGCGCTACAGCTTCACCGATCGCCCGCAATTCGATCCCGGAGACTCCACCTACTCAGTGGCCGATCGCCCAGTCGCCCTGCAGGGCGCGCTCGAGAGCATCACTCTGCTCAAGAACGACGGAAACCTGCTGCCGCTCGATACCCACAAAGTGAAATCCATCGCCATCATCGGGCCCGATGCTTATCCCGCGGTCACTGGCGGCGGTGGTTCATCAGAGGCCCACGCGTTTGAGCCGGTCAGCATCATCACCGGCATCGCCAACCTGCTCGGCCCTGATGTTCATATCTTCTACAGCGCTGGAATTCCAGACGGGCCCGGACAGAAAGAAGTGGTTGCGCATGCAGATGCCGTCATTCTCTCAGTTGGCTTTAGCGCAGCCACTGAGCGCGAAGGCGCCGACCGCACCTTCACGCTGCCCCCGGGTCAGGATGCGTTGATCGAGACGGTCGCGGCCATCAATCCGCGCACCATCGTGACGATTACCGCCGGCGGAAGCGTGGACACCGGCCGCTGGCTCGATAGAGTTCCCGTCCTGCTCCACACCTGGTATCCCGGCCAGGAAGGCGGCACGGCCGTCGCGCAGATTCTTTTCGGTCAGCACAACCCAGAGGGCAAACTTCCTGTCAGCTTCGACCGCAGCTGGGACCAGAACCCGTCCTCGAAGTGGTACTACGGCGACCCAAAGGACAATGCGACTCTCCACACCACTGGCGCAGACGGCCAGCCCAAGGACTACACCATCGAGCACGTCAAGTACGGCGACAAGCTGATGGTCGGCTACCGTTACTGGACCACCACTGGCAAGCACGCGCTCTTCCCGTTCGGTTTCGGTTTGAGCTACACCACATTCAAGTTCTCAAAGCTCGACATTCCCGCTTCGGCTGCTTCCAATTCTGCAGTCAACGTCAGCTTCGACGTCACCAACACAGGCAGCGTGGCCGGAGCCGAAGTCGCCCAGCTCTACGTCTCCGACCCTTCCGCGCAGGTCGACCGTCCCGAGCGCGAGTTGAAGGGCTTTGCCAAAGTCCGCCTCGATCCAGGCGAAACGCGCCACGTCACGATCAATCTCGACGCGCGCGCCTTCAGCTACTGGGATGAACCCGCCCACCGGTGGATCGTCGATCCGGGCAAGTTCGTCATTCGCGTCGGCGACTCGAGCGAGAACACTCCGCTCGAAGCCGACATTGACCTGCATTAGCCTGTCGTTCATTTAAATTCTTCCAACTTGAAGGGGAATCGAGCCATGTTGAATCGCTGTTTCCGTCTTGTTGCACTTGTTGCTCTCGTCTCCGCCGTCGCCGCTTTGTCCCGCGCGCAGGCCACGCCGCACTCGCAGTGGGTGGGCACGTGGGCCACTGCTCCCATGTTGGCCGACGGCGGCTTCAACGTGCGCCCCTTTAGCGGCGTCACCCTGCGCGAGATCGTTCACATCTCCGCCGGTGGTGCACAGATCCGCGTGCGATTTACCAATGCTTATGGGACGGACCCGCTTACCATCAGCGACGCGCACGTGGCGTTGAGCGCCGGCAGCGCGGCCATCCAGCCCGGCGTCGATCACGCCATCACCTTCGGCGGGGCCACCTCGGTGAACATTCCGCCCGGCGCCGAGCTCTTCTCCGATCCCATAGCGCTTGCCGTCCAGCCGCTCTCCGATCTTGTAGTCAGCTTCTATCTGCCGTCGCAGGTTATGCGCGCCGAGACCTACCACTCCTTCGCGTGCCAGGACAACTTCATCGCCAATGGCGACATGTCCACCGCGCCCGATCTGCCCGGCGCGACGAAGATCTTTTCCTGGTACTTCCTCGATGGTGTCGATGTACAGGCTGTTGACGACTCGCGAGCCATCGTTACACTCGGCGACTCTATCACCGATGGTGCTCTTTCCACCCACAACGCCAATCTTCGCTGGCCCGATCTTCTGGCCGCGAGGCTCAACGCCGATCCGAACCTGAAAAATGTTTCTGTCCTCAACGCGGGCATCGGCGGCAACCGCGTGCTGAATGAAGTGGCAGGACCCAGCGCACTCTCGCGCCTCGACCGCGACGTGCTCTCGCAGAGCGGCGTCCGCTACGTCATCGTGCTCGAGAGCATCAACGACATCGGCCGGCTTGCGCACCTCGGAACCCCGTATGACGACATCACCGCACAACAGCTCGAGATGGCGCTGAAGCAGATTGCCGACACCGCGCACGAGCACGGTATCAAGGCCATCGGCGCAACGCTCACGCCGTATGGCGGCGCAGGCTACTCTTCCGACAAAGGCGAGCAGATCAGGGAAGCCCTGAACGATTGGATTCGCAATAGTGGCACATTCGACGGCGTCGCGGACTTCGACAAAGCCACGCAGGATCCGGCAAATCCAACCCACTTCAATGCGGCTTACGACTCAGGCGATCACCTGCACCCCAAGGACGACGGCTACAAGGCGATGGCCGGCGCAATCGATCTCTCGCTTTTCGCGAAGTAGGAGATCGTTGCTACAAGTCCAGGAAGTCGCGCAGCGCCTGGCTGACCGCTTGCATCGTATTCGTGTTCACGCGACCAATGCGCGGCCCGATTTTGCCGCGCGGCACGGTCGTGGCTTTGTCCACCATGATCTGCGATGAGGCACGTAACCCCGTTTCCCTGTTTGCGCTCACCGTTACTCTGAAAAGCGGCGCATCGTGTAACTCGCTGGTCAACGGCAGCACAATCACGGAGGGATGCAGGTCAAAGGCATCAGCCTGCACCACCAGCGCCGGGCGCGGCTTGCCGTAGTCTCCTGAAACCGCGACGGTCACCAGATCGCCGCGTTTCATTTGCGCCCTTTCGTCGAGCTCACATCCTGAATCCAGCGCATCACTTCAGCCTCGTCCTTTGAGGCGGCGATGAGTTGCGATTGGCGGCGGGCTTCGGCGGCAAAGCGGCGGCGGCGCGACTCCTCGATGTAACTCCGCATCAGGCCGCGCAGAACCTCGGCGGCAGGTCGGTCCTCGGCCTCCACGGCAGAGGTAAACTCCGCCTTGAGCGCCGGGTCGACGCGCAGATTGAGGGTGGCTTCCTTGCTGCGATCTTCAGTCACCGGCATAGCACCAACTCCGTATACGATTGTAACACGATATGTAATGACGTAATAGCATTACATATTTACGTTACACGATTAACGCACGATCATTCCCGCGCCTCGCTATCATCACTCTATGAAGCGCGTTCTTCTCTCGTGGAGCAGCGGCAAAGACAGCGCGTGGACGCTTCATGTCCTGCGCCGCGATTCCTCCATCGAGATTTGCGGGCTGCTCACCACGCTCAACTCGGAGTTCGATCGCGTCGCCATGCATGGGGTGCGGCGCGCGGTGCTCGAAGCCCAGGCTGCAGCCGCCGGGCTCCCACTCTGGATCGTCCCGCTGCCCTGGCCCTGCCCGAATGAAGTGTATGAGCAGCGCATGGCAGAAACCTGCCAGCGCGCCGTCGCAGAGAAAATCGACGCTGTCGCCTTCGGCGATCTTTTTCTCGAGGACGTCCGCGACTATCGCGTACGCCAGCTCGCGCCCACCGGACTCGAGCCGCTGTTTCCGCTCTGGCAGATTCCGACAGATGCGCTGGCACGCGCGATGATCGCCGGCGGATTGCGCGCACGCGTTTCCTGTGTGGATACGAAGCAGCTTCCCGCCGCTTTTGCCGGACGCGAGTTCGATCTGGAATTGTTACGCGATCTTCCGTCCAGCGCCGATCCCTGCGGCGAGCGCGGCGAGTTTCACACCTGCGTGTACGCCGGGCCTATGTTTCGCGCACCGCTGCACATCACAACTGGAGAGCTCGTCATGCGCGACGGCTTCACCTTCGCCGACTTCACGATGCCGGCCGCCGAACCCGCGTTCGTCTAGTTCCGCAGTCCACGAAGCGCCGGGTAGAGCTTTCTCCACCGCGCGTAGCCGGCCTTGTACGCCGCCACATCTTTGGCGTCCGGATCAATCCGCTGCGCAACTTCGATCGCCTGCCCGCACGCTTCGTCCAGGTTCTTCCAGTGTCCGGCGCCTACGCCGGCCATCAGCGCGCAGCCAAACGCGCCGCCCTCCTCGGCGACCAGAATCTCCACCGAGTGCCCATAGATGCCGGCCTGAATCTTACGCCACAGCGCTCCGCGCGCTCCGCCGCCGCCAAGCCGAATGCCGGTGACTGGAATTCCCAGCTCGCGGAAGAGCGTGAAGGTGTCCTGCAGCGAGTAGGCCACGCCTTCCTGCACTGCGCGGACAAAATGCGCACCGGTGTGCTGCACTCCGATGCCCGCGAAAGCCGCCCGTACCTCGGGATCAAGATGCGGCGTGCGCTCGCCCAGCAGATAAGGCGCCCACTCCAGCCCCTCGCAACCTAGCGGGACTTTCTCAGCGCCATCGCTCAGCGCGTCGTAGCTCTGGCCGGCAAAAAACGCTCCGCGCAGCCAGTTCAGGCTCAACCCCGCGCTCTGCGTTACGCCCATTACGTGCCACACTCCTGGCACCGCATGGCAAAACGTGTGCAGGCGGCCCTTCGGGTCTTTTGTCGGCGCCGCTGTCGCGGCGAAAACGACTCCAGATGTTCCGATGGTCGCCGAGACGC
>Ga0265342_10004764_pt1 | contig 10543 bp, 7 predicted proteins | sample 4CB327metaG_FD_203125 | JGI IMG/M metagenome (GOLD analysis project Ga0265342, IMG submission 203125) | Rhizosphere microbial communities from Carex aquatilis grown in University of Washington, Seatle, WA, United States - 4-CB3-27 metaG | ecosystem: Host-associated > Plants > Roots > Rhizosphere...
GCCCTGCAGAAGGCTCAGCCTGCTCCCAAGGGGGCGAAGGGAAAACCGGCTGGCAAGGGAAAGTCACTGCAACTACAGGGACCAGCCGACAGTGGCCCGCGTTGGTGGGAAGCCTACTACAAGAAGGGCGACGCCAAGTTCAACGAACGCACGCTCTTCATCCGCTGACAGAACGGCGGCCTACAAAAGGCGGCTTCCTTGAGCCGCGCCCGCCAGCATCACGACTTGCATGACCAGGGCGCGGTCGCCCTCGACCTGTAGTCGCCCGGCCAGCAACGCCTGCAAGACGGCGAGGGTGCCTTTCGACAGTTCTTCGCAGGTGTGGCTGTCCACTCGCACGGTTGAACGAGGACGGCCGGCGCGCATCCCTGCCGGGCCGAACGCCACGTCGAGGCCCCAGCGCCGCCGACGGCGCCCCTGGATCTCGACAGCAATACGACCGTCGATATGTGCCAGCAGGTCGATCTTGCTTTCGTCGACGCGCAGCAGATCCATCACATCAGTGTTCGGCGGCAAGAGCACGGGAAGATCGGGGTCGTCGCGAAACAGAGCCAGAAAATCAGCCGCGCTCTGCCTGAGCCAAGTGTCGGGATCGGCGTGGGGGCCAGACCGTCCATGCGCACCCGGCTCGCGACGTTGAACGATGAGAGTGTCGTCAGAAACGCAGACATCCCAGGTGCCCCCGCCGGGGCCCGAAAGAGTCACCCGCACCAACGGGCTGTTGGGAGGCAGACGTCGCGACGCCGCCTCAAAAGCGCGCGGCAGCCAGGATTCGATGATCTGGTCTGCCGGCATTTCGGCCGGCGGGCGGCTGTACTCGCTCACCGTCTAGCGCCGCCTCTTGCCCGTGCGCCCGGGTCGCTTGGACGTCGTCTTGCTGGGACGTTTCCCCTTCCGCTGTCGGGCTCTTGCCGGACGTTCGCCTGGCTCGCCGCGCTCGCGCCGCGGCTTCATCCCTTCGCCATGCAAGCGCATGTCCACCTGCCGGCGAGCCACACTGGCCGACAGGACTTCGACCTTGACCGCATCGCCCAGCGAGAAGGTCCGGCCCGATCGCCGGCCCACCAGGCGACAGGCCACCTCGTCGTAGTCATAGAAATCGTCGGGGAGAAGATGTTCGCTGCGCACCAGCCCCTCGACAAAGGGTTGGTCGGTCGCCACGAAAGCGCCGAAGCTGGCGATGCCGGAGATCGTGCCGTCGAGCACGTCGCCCACGCGGTCGCGCATGAAGAAGGAACGGTACAGGTCGACCACCTCGCGTTCCACTTCCATGGCCTTGCGTTCGGCGAACGAAGACTGGGTGGCGACCCGCTGCAGGTCCTCAAGCGAGGCGGCCAGGCTTGGCGGCGGAGCGGAGAATCCCCCGGCCGGCTTGCCCAGGCTGGCCAACCGCTGTTTGAGCAAGCGGTGCACCACCACGTCGGGATAACGGCGGATGGGCGAGGTGAAGTGCAAGTAGGCCGGCGCAGCGAGGCCGAAGTGGCCGACATTGGTTCCATCGTAGGTGGCCTGCTTGAGCGAGCGCAGAAGCTGGAAGGAGAGGGCTTTCTCCGCCGGGAGGCCTTGCAGCCGCTTGAGCACGGCGGCCAGTCCCGCGGGTGTGCGCGCCTTTTCCTCGTCGACCAGGATGCCGTAGCGCTCGGCCATGGCTGCGAAGTTGTGCATCTTCTCGGCGTCGGGCGCGGGATGGATGCGCCACAGGGTGGGCTCGCCGCGCGCCTCAAAGCTTTCGCCCACAGCCAGGTTGGCGGCCAGCATGAACTCTTCGATCATGGCGTAGGCATGGCGCTCGCCGGGATCGCGCCGGGCCCGCCGAATGTCGCGCACCAACCCCGGATCATCGTGGTCCAGTTCCACCACGACTTGCGGCAGATCCAGGTCCAGGGCGCCGCTCTGCTGGCGTCGCGTCCGCAGCTTGCGCGCCAGCGCATCCAGCGCGCGCAGAGCGGGAAGCAGCGGCTCGTACTCCCTTTTCTTCTTTCCCTGCAGCTTGCCGGCCAGGGCCGCGGCCACCCCCGGATAATCCAGACGCGCGCGCGAATGGATCACGGCCGCGCAGAAGTCCTGGTCGCGCACACGGAGGTTGCTGTCAAAATCGATGCGTACCACCATGGCCAGGCGATCCTGGCCGGCCACCAGCGAACAGATATTGCCGGAGAGCGCCTCGGGCAGCATGGGGATGGCCCGGTTGGGCAGGTACAGGCTGCAGCCGCGGCTTTGCGCTTCTTTGTCGAGCGCGGTTCCTTCGCGCAGGTAGTGCGAGACATCGGCCACCGCGACCCAAAGGCGTTGGATGCCGCCGGATAGCGACTGCAGAGCCACGGCGTCGTCGAAGTCACGCGCTGTCTCAGGGTCGATGGTCGTGAACGGGACGTCGCGCAGGTCCGCGCGGTCGCGGCGGTCAGCGTCCTCAACCTTGCGTGGCATCTGGTCCGCCGCGTGCGCCACCTCGCTGGGGAATTCATCCGCGATATCGCCGCAGGCCAGAACCTTCTCCACCTCGGTGCGCGGATCCTCGGGCGGTCCCAACACCTTGAGCAGCGTCACTTCCAGCGGCGCGCCTGTTTGGGTGGGATAGGCCGAGATTTCGGCCACCACGGCCATACCCGGGCGTGGCGGCGCGCCGCCGCCGCGCAGAACCACCGGCTCGGTGATGCGCGGATCGTCGGGTTGGAAGCGCAGAGAGTGGCCCGACGCCACAATTTGCCCCGTGATTTTGCCGCGCCCGCGCTCGAGCACGTTGGTGACCCGGCCCTCCAGTCCGCGCGGTCCCACCCACCATTCGATCTCGACCCGATCGCTGTCCATGGCCGAAGCGCGGCTGTGCCGGTTAACGTGAACGTCCTCTGATCCATCCTCCGGCACGACAAACCCGTAGCCATCCGGATGTACCTTGATTCGCCCCGTAACCACGCGAGGCGCGGGCTTCTCGTTCTCTGTGTTCATTTTGTCATCCCAGCATACACGCGCCCGCCGCCCATGGCTGGAGGCAAGCTAGCTTTTTTGCACCACAGAGAGCACAGAGGTCACAGAGCCGGACCGGAAAGGGAAGGGTTGGATTCGGTCCGGTCCGAACCCCTTCTTCCTTTCCGACCTCTGTGTTCTCTGTGCTCTCTGTGGTGCAAACAGGTAACTTCTACGGCGCGTGCAGGGCGTAGAGCTTCTTGTCGTCGGTGCCCACGTAGATGGTGCCGTCCGAAGCCAGTATGGGCGAGCTGTCTACGTCGCCGCCTAGCTCCACCGACCAACGAAGCTTCCCGTCGGGCTCAAGACAGTAGAGGCGGTCGTCCTCGGACCCGAAGAGGATGGCGCCGGCTGCGTCCACCAGGGCTGACGAAAAAATGCGATCCCCGGTGCGAAACGTCCAGGCCGGCGTGCCGTCACGATGAACGGCGTAGAACAAGCCATCGAATGAACCCACGTACACTGTCCCGTCACGGCCAATGGCGGGGGCGGCTCGGATGTCATCGCCCGTGGTGAAGGCCCACACGATCTGGCCGAGCGGACTTAGGGCGTAGAGCTTGTTGTCATCGGATCCGAAGTAGATGGTTCCGTCTTCCTCGATGGCGGGGCTGGATTCGACGTCGCCGCGCGCGCGGAAGTCCCAGCGCTTGGTACCGTCCTTGTTGATGGCATAGACATTGTTGTCCAGGCTCCCCACGACCACGGTTCCGTCGGGAGTTACCGCGGGCGCACTGGAAACATGCCCGCCGGTGGCGAAGCGCCAGCGCAACTCGCCGTTGGGGTTCACCGCGTAGACTGCGTCACCGCCGAAGTAGATGGTTCCGTCCAGCCCAATGGTCGGCCCGCCATCCACATCGCAGCGACTGGCGTCAGGCCCGACCCCCAGCGTTTGCACGCAGCTGCCTGCGCGCAGCTTCCACAACGACTTGCCGTTCCTGCCGTCGAGCTCATACAAGAAATCGTCGTCGGCCCCGAAGACCACCGCCCCGAAAGCGGAGACGGCCGGTGAGCTGAAGATCGTGTCGCCCGTGGCAAACGACCAGCGCAGCTTGCCTTGCGCATCGATGGCGCGTAGCCGGCCGTCGTGGCTGCCGACCAAGACCAAGCCGTCGGACCACAGTGCAGGCGACGAGGTGATGGGACCGGCGGTTTCAAAGGTCCAGCGGACTACCGGACTTTGGGATGGCAGGCGGTAGGGGGAGCGGCCTCGATGCTGGGGCTCGAAGCGGAACATGGCCTGCGCGGGCGGCCCCACGGGAATTGGCGCCGCGCCCGTGGCGGCAGGAGCCGCCACGCAGGACACCGCCGCCGCTTTGGGCCAGACGCACTGGCCGGCTTCACAAACGCGCACCAGCTTGCAGTCGTTGTCGGATGCGCAGCCCGCAGGCGGCGGAACGTGGGCCGCGCACCCCATCACCCCGATGATCACGAGCCCCAGCGAACACCGCGGCCAGTGCTGGGACTCGATGCGACGACCCACGTTCAAGCGAGATCGCTAGAAGAGGTTGAGCATCAGGTTGACGCCAATGCTGTACCACCATTCGCTCCCGTCGCCTCTGGTCGCAGCGTCGGGAAATCGCGCAACAAGTGCGCCCAGCTCAGCTGCCAGAGAGGAACTGTGGGCTTGCATGAATTCAGCCCCGATGCCCGCAACGAGGGCTTGGCCTCTGCAGTCCGATGCGTCTCCAAAGTCGTCACTCCACTCGATGCAACCCAGGCCAAGGCCTAGCCGCGAATACAGCCAGGGCTGGATGAAGAATTGCGCCCCAGCGGTGTACGTCGTCAGTGCGTAGCTGGCATGTCCGAAAACGCCAGCACCGGAGAACTGGGCCCAAGCTCCATCGGCGGCCAACATGACCATCCAGCGCGGCGTGATTCCGAAGCCCATGTGAACGGCGTACGACATGCCCGGCTCGTGACCCGAGCTGTCCGGGTTGCTGAACGAAAGGCTGCTAAGTCCCAGCCCCAGGCTGAGCATGAAAGGACGGTAGGTCGAATGCATCGGGACTGCGTAGGGCGGTGGGTAGTAGCCGGGATGGTAGCCGTAGCGGTAGCGCGGACCGTAGCCCGGCGGCGGGCCATAGCCTGGCGGCGGGCCATAGCCTGGCGGCGGGCCATAGCCTGGGGGCGGCGCGTAGCCTGGCGGCGGGCCGTAGCCAGGCGGCGGCGCAGGAGTTGCCTGAGGCGGGGAGGGCGGGGTGGGCACTGCCTGGGCTGCAGGTGGCGGCGCGGGCGTGGCATCGGCGGCCGCTGCAGGCGGCGCATCAGGCGCAGGACTCTGTTGCGCGAAGGCCGCAGTGTGAATGCCAAGCACGGCGAGCGTCGCGGTCGCGACAACCGAAACTCGCTTCAACATCCAATCTAGTCCGGTGGATTTCATGACACTCTCCTTAGACTGCTCAGTAGCATACTCGCAACTTACAAGATTGATGCCACGATTCTGAAACCGCAATCTCCATGACGAGATCGCGCCCTGGTGAAGTACAATCACTAACCATGCCGGGCCCAGGCTCAGCGGGATTGTTTGCTTCGCTGCGCAGCGCTGCGCGACTGACCCAGGAACGTTTTCTGGTCGGGCTTGCTGACGCCGGGGAACGGGCACGCGTTGTGGCCGCGCTTTCTGCCGAGGGATCCGTGGTGGAGTTGCCCTCTGCCGAGCAGGCCCTTGACCGCCTGGCTGACGAATCGTTCGAGCTGGCGGTACTCGATGAAAAGACCGTCGAGGCCCAGCGGGATCCCTTCGCCACAGCGCGCGAGCTGCGGCCGCTTGCGGACGTGGTGTTACTGCTGGCGGGCGATCCCGAGCGCTGTTCCGATTTCTACGCACGTGAGGTGGCGGCGCTGCTCACACGGCCCTTGCCGGAAAGCGATGCGCTTTTTCGCGCTCATCTGCGCTGGCTGGCCTCGTGCCGGCGGGCGCGCACGCGCGAACTGCTGCTGGGCAACGCCATTGCTGACCATCGTGCAGACTTGGAAGCGAACGAGCCGGCGCTGGCCAGCGCGCTGGACGCAGCCTTGAGTGAGCGCAAGCGCCAGCCGTTGATCATGGTGATGGGCGACGCGGAGCTGGCCAAGCTCCTGGGGGTCGCGGCAGTTTCGGGTCCTGCCGATGTGGTGGTGGTCGGTGTCGCGGCGGAGGATCGGATAGATGTGCGTTTGCGCGAGGCCCGAAGCCGTGCCGCGGGCGCCGCGGTTGTGGTGGTCGATGCCACCCCAAGCTGCGAACGGCTGGGAGTGGCGGTCTACGGCGGTGTGCGCGCCTATCTGGGCCGCGCGAGGGTGGGGGAGATCGGTCGCGTGGTGGCCAGCACCGCGAGCCGTCGCCGTGCCGAGGTGATGGGCCGTCAGTTGGTGGAGACGCTGGCGCGTTTCGGGGTCATGGATCAGGCGGCAAGCCCGGGTTCGACCCCGGCGGCGCCACAGGACGTGGACGCGAAGCTGATCGCCGACACCGCCGCCACCGAGGGCGAAGCCGTGGTCCCCTCGGCACACGAGGTCCTGGTGGTCGACGACGAAGTCGTGGTGCTAACTGTGCTGCGCGAGATCTTGCGCCGGGGCGGCTATCGTGTGACCACCGCCGCTTCCGCCGAAGAAGCCATCGAGCTGATGCACAAGCGGCATTTCGATCTGGTGCTCACGGACAAGAACCTGCCGGGCGCGTCGGGGCTCGAAGTCTTGCGCGTGGCGCGCACGCTCGATCCGCAACCCGCTGTCGTGATGATAACCGGATACTCGTCCTACGATTCGGCCGTGGAGGCCCTGGACATCGGGGCGCAGGACTACATCGAGAAGCCGATCCGCGATGTGGAGGCTTTGCGCTTCCGCATCCGCCGCGCGCTTTCCCGCCGCGACGAACAGCTGGCGCGCGCGCAGGCCAGCCTGCGGGTCGACCAGGACCGCCGGGGTGAGAAGGGCCGCGTGCTGGTGGTCGAGGTGGAGGGCCCGCGGCGCCAGCTGATTGCCGAGTTCCTGGGTCGCGCGTTCAACGTGACGGCAGCCGCCAACGGCGACGAAGCCCTGGGCCTCATCAAGGAACAACACTACGACGTCGTGCTGGCCGATCGGAACCTGCCGGGAATGTCCGGCTTGCGCGTGATCGAGCAGGCGCAGCGCCTGCTGCCCCACTGCGCGTCCGTTCTCTACACCGCGTATCCTTCATATGAAACGGTGAAGGAGGCGTTCGAAGCGGGCGTGGACGGCTACCTGGCGCGGCCCAGCGAAGATCTCAAAGCCTTGGCCGAGAAGGTGGCCGGCGCGCTCCGCAGCCGCGGCGGGATCTTGCTCGGATAGCGGTTACAAGGAGGTCGCTATGCGGTTCGTCAGTCTCGCCATCGTTGGAATGCTGCTCGGTGCGCTTGGGTGCAGTGACAAGACATCGGGTGAGTGCAACATCTGCCCCTCCGCCACCATGGTCGACTTGGCGGCCTGTGCTGAAGAGGGGAAGAAGGCTGGCTGCACCGTTGCCGAGATCAAGGAAGTGACCGACGATCAGTGCGACATCGGCAAGGCCCCTATCACTCACAACATCTGCGTCTACTCAGACTGCTCCAGCAACCTAAACTGCAGCGCGGTCAGGACCTTCTGAACCGCTTCACCGGGGCGACCGCAGGTCACCCCTACAAGAGGGCGTCGGTCGATGCCCCCGAGCCGTGACCGCTCCTGTCACCGCCACCGCCCCTGTCACTTACACCGCACCCCGCCACTCCGACTTGCGCCGTTCCGATAGATCGCGTGGGAGGCCGGCGAGCTTTGCTCGCCGCGTACCATCGCGGGAGGGCATGGGAACGCTTTGAGGGTTCCGATAGATCGCGTGGGAGGCCGGCGAGCTTTGCTCGCCGCGTACCATCGCGGGAGGGCATGGGAACCCTTTGAGGGTTCCCATGTTGATGTTGACGGACGCCAGTCGACTTTGTTCTACTCTCGCCCCAGACATCCGATCGACACCGGGTGGCGACGACGACGTGAAGATCGCATTTACCCACAACCTGCGCCTCACAGATAGTGAGGACGAAGCCGAATTCGACACCGCAGAAACCGTCGACGCCATCGCCAACGGTTTGCGCGCCGGAGGGCACGAGGTCGAGAAGATCGAGGTCACGGGTCCCGCCTCGCACCTGGCCGCGCGGCTGGAGTCGTACGGGCCTGACCTCATCTTCAACACGGCCGAGGGCCGTCGCGGCCGCACACGCGAGGCCTTCTACCCGGCCTTGTTCGAGGAGCTGGGCTTCCCCTACACCGGCTCAGATGCCTACGTGATGACCGTCACCCTGGACAAGTGGATGACCAAGCTGGTCCTGGGTGCGCAGGGCATCGACACGCCGCGGGCGCGTCTGGTGGTGCCCGACGATGTGCAACGCGGCCGCGACATTGGCCTGCTGGGCCTGGCCTACCCGGTTCTGGTCAAGCCCAACTATGAAGGATCTTCAAAGGGCATCGGCGACGAGGCCGTGGCTCGTGATCCGCGCGCTCTGTCCGAGATGTTGCCGAAGGCGCTGCGCCGCTATTCAACAGGATTGATCGTCGAGGAGTTCGTCGCGGGCACCGACGTCACGGTTCCCTTTCTGGAAGGCGCGGGTGACGAAGGCGTGCTGCTGCCGGTGGACTACGTCATCGACCCGGCGGCTCGCAGTCGCTTCAACATCTACGACTACCGGCTCAAGTCCACCGAGGCCAGTCGGGTGGCCGTGCGCTGTCCGCCCGATCTGCAGCGCGACGTGGTGGCCCGTCTGCGGGCCATTTCCAAGCTGGCCCTCCGTACCCTGGGCGTGCGCGACCTGGGGCGCGTTGATTTTCGACTGGGCGACGACGGCCGTATCTACTTGCTCGAGGTCAACGCTCTGCCGTCGCTGGAACGCGGATCCAGCACTTTCGCCGCGGCCGCGCGCGAGGGGCTCGACTATCAAGCAGCGCTGAGCGCGGTGGTGGCCAGTGCGGCGCGACGCCAGGGAATGAGCGTGCCGTCCGTGGGACGCCGTCGTCGCGGTCCTGAGCCTCTGCGCATCGGGTTCACCCACAACATGAAACGCGTCGATTCCAAAGGCGGCGATGACGCCGAGGCCGAATACGACGCCCCGCAGACCATCGAGGCCATTCGTCAGGCGCTGGAAAGCTACGGCCACGTGGTGGTGCCCATCGAGGCCACGGCCGAGTTGCCCCGCCAGCTCATGGACTCGCCCGTGGATTTGGTGTTCAACATCGCCGAGGGCGTGGAGGGCCGCAACCGCGAGGCGGCAGTGCCTGCGTTGTGCGAGTTGATGGGTATTCCCTACACCGGCTCGGACGCGGCCACGCTGTCCGTTGCGCTCGACAAAGCCCTGTCCAAGAAGGTGTTGCGCCAGCACGGCATTCTCACCCCCGAGTTCCAGTTGATGGAGACCGGGCGCGAACGCCTGTCGCCCAAGCTGGTCTTTCCCCTCATCGTCAAGCCCAACCAGGAAGGCTCGTCCAAGGGCGTGAGTGCTCACGCTTCGGTGGTGGACGACGAGGTCTCGCTGCGGGCCGTGGTTCGCGATCTGCTGGAGAAGTATCGCCAACCCGCGCTGGTCGAGCACTACGTCGCCGGTCGCGAATTCACCGTGGGTCTGCTGGGCGACAAACGACCGCGCGTCTTGCCGGCCATGGAGATTCTCTTTCTCGACAAGAACAATCCGCGACCTGTCTACGACTATCAAATCAAGCAGGAATGGGAGAAGCACGTCTACTACCAGTGCCCGGCGCAGCTCTCGCCGAGCGAGGTCAAGGCCATCGAGCGGGTCGCGCGCGACACATTCGAGGCGCTCGACTGTCGGGATGTGGCGCGCGTGGATCTGCGTATGGACGAGGGCGGCAACTTCTACGTTCTGGAAGTGAACCCGCTGCCGGGGCTGACGCCCGAGTACTCGGACTTGTGCCTCATCGCCAAGGCCGCCAACATCGACTACCGATCGCTGATTGGCGAAATTCTGTCGGGTGGACTCAAGCGATTGCGCGAAAAGCGTCGCGCCGGTGCCCGCGAAGCCGAGGCTGCTCGTAGCGGTCCGGCGAGCAACGGCAACGGGGAAGGCAAGAGCGAAGGCAACGGCAAGGCCGACGGCAACGGTAAGGGCGAGAAGCCAACCGCCGAAAAAACTCCCACGGTGGTGCCGCAGACATCATAGGGCGGGAGCGGAGCGAGCCAATGAGAAAGCGGCTGCGCGACCTTGGTTTCTCCATCGGGCATCTGCCTACGGGACCGCTCAACGCCATCACCGACGTGCCGGGCGTGCGCGTGGGCCACACCACGCTGATCCAGGGCGAGGGGCCGCTGGTGGTGGGCAAGGGGCCGGTGCGCACCGGCGTGACCGCGGTCCTGCCACCTGATCCCATTTTCGACGAGCGGGTCCTCGCGGGCGCTTTCGTGCTCAACGGCGCGGGCGAAGTCTCGGGGCTTACCCAGGTGGTGGAATGGGGACTTCTGGAAACCCCGATCTTGCTCACCAGCACCATGTCTGTGGGCAAGGTATCGGATGCCGCCATCAAGTGGATGACCCGGCGATTTCCCGGCATTGGCACGGAATACGACGTCATCATTCCCATCGTGGCCGAGTGCGACGACTCGTGG
>Ga0265342_10004767_pt1 | contig 10537 bp, 8 predicted proteins | sample 4CB327metaG_FD_203125 | JGI IMG/M metagenome (GOLD analysis project Ga0265342, IMG submission 203125) | Rhizosphere microbial communities from Carex aquatilis grown in University of Washington, Seatle, WA, United States - 4-CB3-27 metaG | ecosystem: Host-associated > Plants > Roots > Rhizosphere...
CAGCCTTTACCATCTCGGCCGACTCACCGCCGCGCGCCGGGTGTTGATTCACATCAACAACACCAACCCTCTCCTGCGTGAGGACTCACCCGAGCGCGCCGAGGCGACGGCGGCGGGGATCGAGATCGCCTTCGACGGCATGGAGATCGGGCTGTGACCGCCGTCGCGGGCCCCCGCGCCGGCGCCGATCCCGGCTCACCGCTCGACGCCGATGCATTTGTCGAGCGGCTGCGCTCCGAGGGCGGGACCCGCTACCACGACCACCACCCCTTCAACGTGGCGATGCACGAGGGGCGGCTTTCTCGCGACGAGCTCGCCCGATGGGTCTTGAACCGCTACTACTACCAGACGCGCATCCCCATCAAGGACGCACTGATCGTTTCCAAGAGCGAAGATCCCGAGTTTCGGCGGGCGTGGGTACGCCGGATTCACGATCATGACGGCACCGTCCCCGGCGAGGGCGGGCTGGCCGAGTGGCTCAGGCTTGCCGTGGCCGTGGGACTGGATGCCCCTACGGTCGCGAGCTGCCGCCAGGTTTTGCCTGGCGTGCGCTTCGCGTGCGATGCGTACGTGTCGTTGGTCAAGGACAGCAGTCTGGTCGTGGCCGTGGCTTCGTCGCTGACGGAGTTCTTCGCGCCGGATCTCATGTCCAAACGAATCGCCGCGTGGGAGCAGCACTACCCCTTCGTCGATGCGGCCGGACTGGCCTACTTTCGCGGTCGCGTGCCGCGCGCGCGCCGCGACTCCGAGGAGGCGGTGGCGTTCGTGGTCGCGCAGGCGCGCACGCGCCCCGAACAGGAAGCGTGTGTGGCGGCCCTGATTCGCAAGACCGAAATCTTGTGGCACCTTCTCGACTGTGTCAGCGCGGCTTCTGACGAAGTCACGGCGCGGGCGGCGCCCAAGGCGTGACCGAGATCGACGTCGGGTCGAAGCCCCGCCTGGCACGCGGCGTGCGACTGCGCCTGGATCGCATCAGCGGGAAGCTACTCCTGCTCCGCCCGGAACAGGGGTTCGAATTGCAGGGCTCGGCGAGCGAGGTGGTGAAGTTGTGCACGGCGAAGCTCACCGTCGCCGAGATCGTGGACCGACTGACCGAGACCTATCGCGATGTCGCGCGCGACCTGATCGCACAGGACGTGGCGCGGCTTTTAGCCCAGCTGACCCATCGCGGACTCATCATTGTCGGGGACGAGCCATGATGGACGATGATGTGGCCGCGGCCGCCGAGGTTCTGCGCCCCTACACGCTGGTGGCAGAGCTGACCTACCGTTGTCCGCTTCGCTGTGCGTACTGTTCGAATCCCGTTCACCTCGACGCGATGGGCGCGGAACTGGACACGGCCGCCTGGACTCGGGTGTTTGGCGAGGCGGAAGCGATGGGGGTCATGCAGGTGACCTTGACCGGCGGCGAGCCGCTCTTGCGTCCCGACCTGGAGCAGATCGTGCGGGCCGCGCGCGGCTGTGACCTCTACACCACGCTCATCACCAGCGGCATTCCGGTCGATGCCGATGGTCTGGCTCGCCTGCGCGACGCCGGGCTGGAAGGTATTCAGCTGTCGTTCCAAGATGTGGACGGTAGCGCGGCAGAGCGCATCGCCGGTGTGAACGCACTGGCGCGAAAGCAGGAAGTGGCCGGATGGGTGGGGGCTCTCGGGCTGCCCCTTACCCTGAACGTCGTCCTACACCGACAAAACCTGCCTCGTCTTCCGGACATGATCGCCCTGGCCGAACGGCTGGGAGCCAATCGTCTCGAGCTGGCCCATGTGCAGTATCTGGGATGGGCGCTGGTGAACCGCTCGCACCTTCTGCCGACCGCGGCGATGATCGCCGAAGCTCGGACCACGGTGTCCGCGGCGCGCGCGCGACTGGCGGGTCGGATGGAGATCGCTGCCGTGTTGCCCGATTACTTCTCCGATCGGCCTCGCGCCTGCATGGAAGGGTGGGGACGCCGGTACCTCGTGGTCGCTCCGGATGGACGTGTGCTGCCCTGCCATGCCGCGCACACGCTGCCTGGCCTCACCTTCGACAACGTGAGGACGCGCGCTCTCGCCGATATCTGGCGCTCATCGCCGGCCTTCACGCGCTTTCGCGGCGAAGAGTGGTTGCCCCAGCCCTGCCGCAGCTGTGACCATCGCACGGTCGACTACGGCGGTTGCCGCTGCCAAGCGTACCAGCTGACCGGCGACATGACGCTGACCGATCCCAGCTGCAAACTTTCTCCTCGACACGATATCGTCGAGCTCGCCCGCGCTCAGGCGGCAAAGACCGGTCCGTCGCGCCCCGATTGGGAACCCATTCGACTGCGTCGGCCACCGACGGTGCCGTGACCAGGCTTACCAGTCGTGCAGCTCGAAACCGGCCCAGGCCGCGCGTGGCGCTCCTGGGCCCTGGAATCGTGGATCGGTGAAGCTCGGAAACACAGTCGTGGCGTCACCTAGGACGCCGAAGCTCGCGTAGGTTGCGCCAAGCACGTTGTCGACACGAAGGAAGACGGAAGCCCAGCGGACGAAGGCATAGTCGGCACGCAGGTTGGCGAGCAGGTAGCCCGGAATCCGTGGCAGCAAGTTCGCTTCGTCACCGCGATAATACTGACCGCTGTTTCCGAGAACAGTCGCGCCGAGCGCCAGCCCGAAGGGTGCGCTCCAGGTGACCGAGGCCTTTCCAACATGGGACGGCGTGGACGGCAAGCGTGCGCCGGCAGCGACGTCGATCTGTCCGTCGACGGCCAAGGGATGGTTGGAGCTCGGCGCGACGAAGGGCGTCCGGAAGGTTGCATCGAGATAGGTGTAGCTCGCCGCCCACGCCAGGCGCCCCATTCGGGGGCCCAGACGAATGCCACCGTGGAGGCGTCCTTCCACCCCCTGCCGGAGGGTATCGCCGACGTTGGCGAAGAAACCCTGGTTGGTGAGCGGTCCCGCGCTAACGAATAGGATGTCATCGCTGTTCGCGGTGCGGAACGCCGAGACGGCGTAGTCGACGAAGGCTCGACCGCGCTCCACACGGCCGCGCACGCCAGCTTCGAAGGTGCGCGCCACCACCTGCGCCAGGGGCGGATCTGCCACGAATTCGCTGGGCAGCCGGCAGGGAGAGGTCGGGCTGGCGCAGGTCAGCTCCATCGGCGTGGGCGCTCGCGCCGACTCGCTGTAGCTGCCATAAACACCGATTTGCGGGAGCGGTTGGTACGAAAGCCCCACGGCCGGGTTGAGGCGCTGGTACGAGTGCTCGCCGCCCAGGTCGCCGCCTAGCTGATCCCGCAGCGATTGCATCGAGAGGTTGAACCGCGCCGACAGGGTCAGGAACAGTGCCGGCAAGAGAGCAAAGGTGTCGCTGGCGTAAATTCCCAGGTTCTTCACCGTGCCGTCGACCGCGACCGGGGAAGTCGGATCGATGAAATCGGTGTCGACCGTGCCACGCGAATCGTTCAGGCGAGCGAGGAGAGTCTCGGACCGGAATCGAATCAGCCCTTCATCCACGCTCCCGCCGACGAACAGATGGTTCTCGCGAGGGCCAAGCGGCGCTTCGAATCTCCCCTGCACGCTCCCGCCGAACCCGATCTGGTGCGTCTTGGTGGTGTGGGCCGACCCGTCGTAGGGATGACTGGGGTCAAGTGGCACGGGATTGCCGGTCGGATCCAGGATAGCCGTCGTGCCACCGTCGGCACAGACGAAGCCGGTCTGGTCGGCTGCCGCACAGGGAGCCCACTCGCCCTGATCCCCGGTACTGGTTAGCGTGCGGCTCACGCGGTAGTAGGCCGCGACCGAAAGGTGGGCAGTCGCCGATAGTGGTCGGTCTCCGCGCAGGATCGCCATCAGCAGCCGGTTATGAGTCTCGTCGGGATAGGTGAAGGCAGCGCTTCGCTCCTGGGCCAGGAGCTGAATCGGAGAGGCGCCGAGCCCGGTCATCGAGGTGCTGGCTCCCACAAGTGATAGGTCGAGCGCCGAGCCCCCCCTCTGATAGACCGTCGAGAAGAAGCCGTTCAGGGCTTGCGAGGGCGAGTGCTGCCGCCAGCCGTCCTCCGTGAAAAAGCGACCTGCGCCGAAGGCGCCCCAGTGCTCGCCGTGACCGCCGGCCTCGAGAGCCAGCACGCGGCGACCCCAGGATCCGCCCGACAGTGCGGCCTTGGCCCCGGGGGAGTCGAAGCCGGTCTTGGTCTCCATCGAAAGGGCGCCGCCCAAGGTGTTGAGACCGAACAGCGGGTTCGATCCCGGCATGAGATTGAGCGAGCGGATGGCACCTGGAGGAATGAGATCCCAATGCACGATGTCTCCGAACGGTTCGTTGAGGCGAACGCCATTCAAGAACACAGACATTCCCTCCGCGGCGCCCAAGACGGGCGAGGCAGTGAACCCTCGATACTGCAGATCGGGCTGGAGAGGATTCTCTTGGACCTGATTGATAGTGACGCTCGCCAACGACTCATTCATGAATTCGGCAAGGTCGAGACTGCGGCTCGCATCAATCGATTCGGCGGTCGCAGTCTGGACATTGGCAGCGACGCGATCGCTCGACAGGAGCGAGCCATGCAAGGGCGTGGTGGCAACGACAACCGTCTCATATTGAGGGGGTGTGACAGGCGCGGCGGTGACATCGTCGGCAGCGTACGAGGTCATTGTTCCGAGCGTGCCAAGCCAAGTGCCGACGCAGATGGAGCCCCAACGCACCCAGAAGTATGATCGCAGCATGCACGCGCCGTCAAGCGAGTCACGGACACGGCAGGGCGCCAGATTGCAGAAGTGCGTACCCGGCCCGAGCAACCGGGTGCTGCCCGAAACGCCGCCGAACTAGGTCGCCATGGCACGCATTGAGAAGGCCAAGCCCGGTCCAGCCCGTGGCGAGATAACGGTAGCTGGCGCGGGCCCTGGCGCTGGCCTGATCGTAGCCATCGCGAAGCCCGAGGCCAACATTGTCGCTTCCTGTGTCGAGCCAAGCGTCTGCGCCCAGGAGATGAAATGCGCGCAGCATTGAATAGGCCGCTGGAAACTCGTCGGAGGCCGCCATCCCGGATACGTAGGGAGTGACCTTTTCGGGGGCAAATCCCTGGCAGGTCACGGAGGCGCATGCGTCGGGGTCGGAGGCGTTCGACCATCCCGCCAAGGTGAGGTTGTTTTCACGGGCGAAATCGTACTGAGCGCGCAGCATGTTGCGCGCGGATGCGCCCAGCGAAAGCGATCCCATGGGTATCTGGTCGCTCGCCAGGTAGAGCAGTCCGGCAAGCTGCAAGAAAGGGCCTCCACCATCGCTGGCCGGGAGGGCAGCGTTGGCGCAAAGGTCGCCTGCATCGTACCAAGGCGCGCCCTTGCGTCCCGTCAACGCACAACCTCGACGCGACAGTCCAGTCGTCCAGAAACACAGGGGTACCTCGCCCGTCGCCCCGGCCAGGAACGCGCCCAACAAATCGTCCGTACCGAAGCGATCCACGGCCCGGTCGGCGGAAAGTCCTGCACAGCGGTCGAAGCCGGATATGAGCGAACCTGGACAGCCAGAGCGGTCGTCGTAAAGCACGGAGAAATCCATCTTGTTTCTCAGGGCCTGAGCCCGCAGGGTCAAGTCTGGCCAGGTGGACTCCACGACCATCAGCGCAGCGTAGAGCTGAGGCTGGTTGGTCAGGCTAGCCGCGCGATTGTGTGGACTCGGCATCATGGAGACTGGCGAGTGCCAATCCTGAAACCACCCGCCGCCCGGATAAGGCAGGCCGTTGGCACGCGTTGCTGCCCTCGCTCCTGGGAAGGATTCCATGCTGGCGAGGATGCGAGTCGCACCTTGCTTGGCAGTGGCTTCGTCGAGCAGGGCTGCGGCCGGAGCCGCGCTGAAAAAGGTCAGCGCGTTGGCGATACTGACCACCCCCGTCTGGGGTTCGTTGCAGGCAAGGTCCGGATAGGGCGACAACGTGGATGGGCACGGGACATCGCAATCGGCTTGCCGAGCCGGATCGGACACGAAGCTTACTTGATCGATCCAAATCGTTGGATTTGCTCCGCTGGCGGCGACCGACGACGCGAAGGCCAGATAGTTGAGATGAGACGTGTCCGTTCCGGGAAAATCGGTGGCAATCGCGAAGGTTCGGTCGGTCCACGCCGTTGAGCCGGACAGGACGACCGCAGGTTCGGCGGTGCGGGTGGTTCCGGAGTTGAGCTTGAGCTGCCAGGCCGAGGCAGCCTCCGAGGTCCGGTAGCGGATTCGAACCTGGGCGTAGCGACGGATGTCGGCCTTCGCCTGCCACAGCAAGCCGCCAAACAGGTTCTCCGCGCCGCTGTCGCCGCCGACGTCGAGGTGGAGGGCTATTTTCAAGGCCCAGAGTAGGCTCGGAAAGGTTTCGTCGGGCGCCCGATCCACGAAGGCCCATTCAATCGTCGTGCGCGTCCGGGCAGCATCCTCGGCGAAGGGCGAAATGTCGGCAAAAGCAAGCTGCGGGACCACGCCCCAGGCTGGGTTCGCGGCGGTCGGATCGGCCGCGCAAGGACCGCCGCAAGGGATGCTGTCGTAGGGCAGCCCGGTCCAGGGATCGCGCAACAGGTTGAGCAGGTTGCCCGTGGCGCGGAGCAATTCGCCGCACACGTAGGTCTTCTCGATCCATTTCCTCTTCATGCCAGGGTCGATGGACACCTCCTCAGAGCAGACGTCCACGGGTAAAGGCGAGGTGAAGGTCGGACTTGGAGGGCTCGGATCGACGGCGGCTTCTACGTCCTCAGCAAGCGGTGCAACCGGCGGGTCGGCGGCGGCGCGTCCCCTACAGGAAATACCAACCAGAAGGAGGGCTGCGGGCACAAGTTCTCCGCACCAGGGCATTTTGGCCATAGCCTAGCCTGGACGGTCGCGTCTTCAAGCACGAGAATCACTTCCCGTAACCGGCAGCAACGATGTTTGCCTGAACCTGGTTCATGATGGAGGCGGTCGCCGCGCCAGTCGTCATCACGCCTTCAAAGAAATATCCCCGACCATGGTCGCTGTTGTCGCCCCCCGTTCCCAAGACGATGGCCCCTTGCTTCTTCATCTTGGTGTAGCCACTCGGCCGCGCTCCGTCGTACATGGTCGTAAGGGTTCCGGTTTGTGAATTCCCGGCCATGAGGGCGTACGTCCCTCCGGACCTGCCGATCAGGACGCCGGTGACATAGGGATAGGGCACGGACGTGTTGCCGGTGAAGGCATTGGTGGAGCCGGAGAAGATGCCGTTCTCCATGTCAGCCATGACCCACGGCCCATTGCCACCTCCATGGCCCCAGCCAGCACCGCCTCCGAAGTAGATGGCCTCCATGGTGGCAGCACCGTCATCCTTGTCGTCGGTCTCAACATTGCCATAATCGAAGCAGCAACCGCTGTTTTGGTGGGCCTCGGTGTCGCCACTGGTCACCATATATTCGGTCTCGGCGTCGTCGCCAGTTGCGATGCCCGTTGTCTTGTCCAGCCGATAGCCTGTACCCTCGCTACCTGCCGGTGGTGTACAGGCACCGTTGTCGTCCGAAACAACCTTGATTCCATAAACCCTATGGCCACCGAGAGTCAGCGGCAGAGCGTCTGCGACGGCCTCGAGATCCTGATGCTTGCACACCTCCCCACCTCCCTGTGACCTCTTGAGGTGATTCGCCTTGCCCGACTGGTCGTAAATGACCGAAATGGTGCACTTCGTTCCGGTGCAGAAAGTGTCCTGCGCGGCAGCGTCGGCCACGCTCGTCTGCGCCAGAAGCGCAATGTCTTGAGTCTTGCTGTCGGAGGCGCGTCGAACCTGGTAGAGGGGGCCGCTATAGGTGCTGAGCAGAAGGCGCACTGTACTGTGAGCGGCGACGCATGGTGTGTTGCCGGTCGCAAAAATATCACAAGGTCCTGTGGCACCGGAGCCTCCCGCCCCAGTAGAACCGTCAACAGCAGAACCGTCAACAGCCGATCCGCCTGCAGCTGCGTCGCCAGTAGACTGTGTACCACCGCTTTGATTCGAGCCGCCTGCGTTCGTAGTCCCTCCTGTTGCAGTGTTTCCGCCAGTGGAAGACTTTCCGCCCGTCGCGTTGGCGCCACCCGTGGCCGCTGGACTCCCACCTGTCGACTTGGCTCCTCCAGTGCTCAAACTGCCGCCGCTCCCGGCCCCCCCCACCCCCGTGCTACTTGATCCGCCGTTGGCGAATCCGCCGGCGCCACTCCCGGCTTTGCCACCCGAGCCATTTCCGCCAGTGCCACTGCTCGTGACTCCGCCTGATCCGACGACGCCCCCGGTAGCGGTCGCAGATGGGCCGCCAGTTCCCAAACCTGACCCGCCATTGCCTCCATTGGACGTGCTAGACGAACAGGAGATGCCAAACAGTACGAGTACGACAACTGTAATCCCGCATAGAAAACGACTCGGTATCATTGATTTCTCCTAGGCCGTCATTGGTTCGATGCCTGTGCGTGGCGATTCACGCGGCAATCTCCCAATGGCAGTGGCGAGTCATTCGGCAATCCGTCAGCTGAAATAGTGAACAGTGGATCCCGATCGATCAGGAGAGCTAAAAGCCATCGTCCGCAGCCACCCACTCGCAGGGGCGGGCACCTCCATGGCGCGCCCTCGGGTGCGGCGAGGGTTCCGGGGGGTACGGGGCACGCTCTCGTGGACGCGACCACTGCCCGAACTATGGACGGTGGGGCGGCGGTGGAGGCAAGTGGGGTGGGGACGCTTGATGGTGGCCTGGTGGACAGAATGGCAAAGGCTGAGACCACGACCGGGTGCCCTCAGAGTCCGAACGCATTCGGCACGGAGAGGGATGACCGTGTCGGTGCGAAGCGACGGGTGGGCTGCCCGGCCGTGGACCAGCGCGGATCTTCAGGGTCGCGGCGGGTGGGGTGGCACGCAGGCCAATGGCCCCGAGCCGCTCGGCGAGACCTTGCACTTACCTTCCATGTCCCGACCATGGTGGGACACGGTACACGTTGCGCCTTCGCTCAACTTCGAACAGGCCGCGAGAGCCTCGGGGGGAGGAGGAGGCATGCATGCAAGCGTCTCATTTCCGCCAGGGCCCCTCCCGCAGGTTCCCTGGACCGAGTGCCCGTGGAATGAAAGCGCGCAAACGGCGCCATCCTTTTGATTGGCGCAGGTATCTATGGCCTCTTGCGGTGGCTGATGGTGGGGCGGCTTGCACGCGAGCGGCTCACTTCCATCGAGACCCGTGGCACAGGTCCCTTCGACGGACCGTCCGTGGAACGAGACTGTACAAACCGCGCCCTCCTTGTGATTGGCGCAGGCGTCCATGGCCTCTTGCGGCGGCTTCGGCGGCGGCGGCATGCAAGCCAGCGGCTCTTGTCCCTCCGGTCCTTTCACGCACTTCCCCTGCACCGACTGCCCGTGAAAGGAAGCCGTGCACGTGGCTCCCTCCTTTTGATTGGCGCAGGCGTCGATGGCTGCTTGGGGCGGCTGGGGTGGACCTGCGTTGTCGTTCGCCGCATAGGCTTGCTTGGGTTGAAAGCCAGTCATCGCAGCCAAGGCCATGCTCGCGAAGAGTCCTAGAGGTCTCATGGTCATCGCTATCTCCTTTGTAGATGGTTTCGATGGCAAGACAGCTCAGGAAGCCCAGGCGTTAGCCCCGTAACGAATGCGTGCACTCGGCTGTCCTTTAGAACACACGCATGCGGCCCCCTCCATTGCACCAGAGTCCGGCCAGGCAGCTGACCGGGAACCCCTGGGCGATTCTGGTGCTCGCTGAGGATCTGGATCTAGGCCGTCGTTTCGCCCAGGCACTCGCACATCCCGATTTCCATTTCGCGGTGGCGCGTCCCGGGGAGATGGTCAAGCTCGTCGGCGGAGTTGCGAGCTTCGACCTCGTCCTATTGCACGTCGGCCTCGAATGCGCCGAGGGCGCCCTGTTGCGTGAGATTCTGTACAAAGGGAAGAGTTGCATCGTGGTTCTTTCTCGCACGGCATCGGGTGTAGAAAGAGCGACGTGGCTCGAGCATGGGGCCGACGATTGTTTGAGCTACCCTTGTGACAGCGAGGAGCTATGGGCCCGCCTGCGCGCTTCCGTCCGACGTCGCCCCCGCGGCGACAAGCGTTTGCGCACGGTGAGGGTTGGGTCGTTGATTCTATCGCCACAGGAAAGGACGGCCGAATTGGGCGGTCGCACGCTTTCGCTCACCACGTGCGAGTTCTCCCTACTGACGGCCTTGGCAGAGCGCGCGGGTCAGGTCTTGAGCCGCGAGCAACTCATGGAGATCGCCAAAGGATCTGCGGATCTCGCATTCGAGCGCTCCATCGACGTTCAGGTTTCGCGCTTGCGCGCGAAATTACAAGATGATTCGCGTCAGCCACGAATCCTGAAAACCGTGCGTGGAGCCGGCTACGTGCTGGTCCCGTCGGACACGCCCCCGCGCGACCGGTCGCGCTGATTTGTCCGTGATGGCTTGGTTTGTTTCCGAATGTTTCAGCCGCGAAAGTCCGCACGGCGAAGTGACGAAACCCGAACTGTCCACTTTACTTCACCCAAGGAGGCCCTTATGTCAGTTTCGAGTGTTGGCAGTTCAACGAGTTCGATTGATTTCTCAGAGCTGCGCAAGAAGATGGCCGATCGCATGGCCGACAA
>Ga0265342_10004772_pt1 | contig 10528 bp, 7 predicted proteins | sample 4CB327metaG_FD_203125 | JGI IMG/M metagenome (GOLD analysis project Ga0265342, IMG submission 203125) | Rhizosphere microbial communities from Carex aquatilis grown in University of Washington, Seatle, WA, United States - 4-CB3-27 metaG | ecosystem: Host-associated > Plants > Roots > Rhizosphere...
ATTTGAAATGTACCGCGCGAAAGCCAGGTTCATTCGCGCCGAATATCGCTATCATCACATCTCGAATAACAACACGGCCAGACTCAACCCCGGTATCGACAACGGCGTAATTCAATTCACATATTGCTTTGGCCATTAGTACCGGGCGACCGCGGGATCGACTTCGGCGGACCAGGCGTCGATGCCGCCGCGCAAGGATTGGGTGTGCTCAAAGCCCTGGTTGCGCAGCCACACGGTCACGTTCATTGAGCGGATGCCGTGGTGACAGACCACCACCAGACGTTCTTCCGGATCAAGCTCCTGGTGAGCACGCGAGGGAACATCGCCCATGGGCATGAGCAGGCTGCCTTCGATGCGCGCCGTCTCAAACTCCCACGGCTCGCGCACGTCGATCAGTCTTGTTCCCTTTTGCTTTAGCAGCGCCGCGGCTTCGGTCCCGGAGATTTCATATTCCAGCATAAGTCCAGTTTAAAGCCTTGGTTCCCGCGCCGGATGTGTCGCCACCGCCGGCGCGTGAACAGATTGTCTATTTCGCAGCCGGTTCGAGACCGCGATCTTTAAGCATGGGACCGATGTTCGGTTCCGCGCCCATCCAAGCCGCATAGGCCTTGGCCAGGTCTTCAGTATTGCCACGCGAAAGGATCATCTGCCGGAAGCGATCGCCGTTGGCGCGCGTCAACCCGCCATTGTCGAGGAACCACTGGAAGGCATCGTCGTCCAGCATCTCGCACCACAGGTAGGCATAGTAACCGGCCGCGTAGCCGTTACCCCAGATATGCATGAAGTAGCTGGAGCGATAGCGCGGAGGAACCGTGCTGAGTGCGAGGTGCGTCTTGTCGAGCGCCGCCGTCTCAAACTTGTCCGGATCGGCGAGCGGGGCATCGGCTCCCATGGTGTGCCACTGCATGTCGAGTTCTGCGGCGGCCAGCAATTCGGTCAGCATGTATCCCTGGTTAAAGGTGGCTGCCTTCTTGATTTTGGCCTCCAGTTCCACGGGCATCGGCTCGCCGGTTTTGTAGTGCTTGGCAAAATGATCAAAGACCGCCGGATAGCTGGCCCAATGCTCATTGAACTGCGACGGGAACTCCACAAAATCTCGCGGAACAGATGTTCCGGAAAGGCTGGGATACTTAGTGTCCGCGAACATTCCGTGCAGCCCATGGCCAAACTCGTGGAACATCGTGGTCACGTCGCTGAAGGTCAGCAGCGCAGGCTCGCCCGCCGAGGGCTTGGCAAAGTTGGCGACGTTGTAGACCACAGGCAGCGTGCCCAGCAGCTTCGACTGGCCGACGAAGATGTCCATCCACGCGCCGCCGTTCTTGTTGTCGCGCTTGAAGTAGTCGCAGTACCACAGCGCCAGCGGCTTGCCGCCGACATCGAACACCTCGTACACCTGTACGTCGGGGTTGTAGACGGGAATGTCGGTGCGCCGCTTGAAGGTAATGCCATAAAGCTTTTCGGCCGCGTAAAACACGCCGTTTTGCAGCACGTTGTTCAGTTCGAAGTAGGGCTTGATCTGCGACTCATCCAGATCGTATTTTGCCTTGCGCACCTGCTCGGCATAGAAGTTCCAGTCCCAGGGCTCCAGCTTGAATCCGCCCTTTTGTTCATCGATCAAAGCCTGGATGTCCCTCGCTTCGCCTTCTGCCTTGGCGGTTGAAGCCGACACCATCGCATCCATGAATTTCAGCGCCGCTTCCGGAGTCTTGGCCATCTGGTCTGTCAGCTTCCAGGCCGCGTAGTTCGGATAGCCCAGCAGCTTGGCCTTCTGCGCGCGCAATTGCGCAAGGCGGGCAATGGTGGCGCGTGTATCGCTGGCTCCGCTACCCTCGGCGCGATTCCAGGAGTTCGCAAAGAGCGCCTTGCGGGTGTCGCGATTGGAAAGCGATTGCAGATCCGGCTGCTGCGTGGTGTTCTGCAGCGGCAGCACATAGCCGTCAAGCTTGCGGCCCTTGGCAGCATCGGCGGCAGCGGCCAGTTCCGCATCGGTCAATCCGGCCAAAGCGGCCTTGTCTTTGGTCACAAAGGCTGCATCCTTGGTGGCGGCCAGCAGCTTGGAGATGAAGGCGGTGGTCAGATTAGCTTCTTCTTCATTCAGCTTTTTCAACTCTGCCTTGTCGGCATCAGTGAGTTTTGCGCCGGCCAGCACAAACTGCTGATAGTCATACTCCACCAGGCGCAGCGACTCGGCGTCGAGGTTGAGCGAGTTGCGCTTTTCGTAAATCGCCGAAACGCGCTTGAACAGCTTGGCGTTCAGGAAAATCCCATCCTGCATCGCGGCCAGCTTCGGAGCGATTTCATCCTGTGTCTTCTGCAGCACGGGATTGATGTTGGCGCCGGTGACTCCGTTGAAGACCATCATGACGCGGCTGACGAGTTGCCCGCTCTTTTCCATGGCGACAATGGTGTTGTCAAAGGTCGGCTCGGCCTCGTTGTCGGCGATGGCTTGAACTTCTTCAAGATTCTGCTTGATGCCGGCCTCGATGGCGGGCTGGTAATCGGTGTCTTTGATCTTGTCGAAGGGCGGCGCATGAAAAGGCAGCGTGCTCTGGGCGTAGAAGGGGTTGGACGGGCCGAAGGTCGAGTGAGCGGCTTGCGCACTGCCCGCGCCCGGCGTTAGCGCGATTGCGCCAGCGGTAATTAACGTAGAGATTTGCGACAAGAGTATCCTCGCCTTGAATTGTTTGATTCTAGTCATGATTGCTTAGACTCCGTACATCAGCGGCCATTTTATAGCAGTTCGCAAAGCCCGGGCTGTGCCGCAGACAGGCTTTGTGACGAATGGCGGTTCTACGCCGATGAGCCGGTTCGATTGGAAAGTGCAGTTCAACTTCGCATCCTGGCAGCGTGAAGAACACAGCATTTCAAAAGGCCCGATTGCCGGATTGGGCCAGACTAAGCGCGGCAAAGTAGTCTTAGAGAGATGCCCCCGATCCTCAACGCACAATCCGTTACCAAGCAATTCGGCGCAACTCCCTTGTTTCGCGACATTTCGCTCACCGTGGAAGACGGCGACCGCATCGGCCTGATCGGCCCCAACGGCGCAGGCAAGTCGACCTTGCTGGCGCTGCTGGCCGGCCAGGTCGAGCCCGACAGCGGCGAACTTGCGGTACGCAAGCGGGCCCGCGCGGCTTATGTGCCCCAGGACTCGCGCTTTGCCGCCGGGCTCACCATTCGCCAGGTGCTCGAGAGGGCCTTGACCTCTGCCCATGTCAATGAATCGGAGCGCGAAGGTCGTTTGCGTGAGCTGGCCGGGCGTGCCGGTTTTGACGACTTAACCGCCCAGGCCGCTTCGCTGTCCGGCGGATGGCGCAAGCGGCTTGCCGTTGTTGAAGCGCTGGTTGGCGATCCCGACGTGATGCTGCTGGACGAGCCGACCAACCATCTCGACCTCGCGGGCATTGAGTGGCTTGAGGAGTTGCTTGCTTCGTCCTCTTTTGCCGCCGTGACGGTAAGCCACGATCGCTACTTTCTTGAGAGCACTTCCAGCCAGATTGTGGAACTGAACCGTATCTTTGCCGACGGGCTGTTCCGCGTGAAGGGGACCTTCAGCCGATTTCTCGAAGAGAAACAAGCCTATCTTGAATCGCAGAGCAAGCAGCAGGAGAGTCTGCGCAACCGGGTGCGCACCGAGATTGAATGGCTGCGCCGCGGCCCCAAGGCACGCACCACCAAGTCAAAGGCGCGCATCGACACCGCCAACGCCATGATCGGCCAACTTGCCGCGATGGACGCGCGCACGGTGGTCAACTCGGCCGGCATCGACTTTGAAGCCAGCATGCGCAAGACCAAGCGCCTGGTGGAATTTTCAGACGTGGCCTGCGATGTTCCAGCGGGCGGCGGCGACTCGCCGGAAGCAGACGAAAAAAGTGGTGGCAACCGACAGTTGTTCTCCGGGCTGAACTTCATTCTGACCGCAGGCATGAAGGTGGGGCTCGTAGGACCGAACGGCAGCGGAAAGACTACACTGCTGCGCTTGTTGCGCGGAGAACTTGAACCCGCCGCAGGCACGATCCGCAGGGCTGAAAACCTGCGACTGGTCTACTTCAGCCAGATGCGCGAACTGGACGAAGACCTGATGCTGCGCCGTGCTCTGGCGCCGGAGGGTGACGGCCTGGTCTACCAGGGCCGCAACGTGCATGTCGCGAGTTGGGCGGCGCGGTTCCTTTTCACCAGCGAGCAGCTTAATCAACCTGTCCGTAATCTCTCCGGTGGGGAGCGGGCGCGCGTTCTGATCGCCAAGCTCATGCTGGAGCCCGCCGACGTTCTGCTGCTGGACGAGCCAACGAACGACCTCGACATTCCGACTCTGGAAATTCTTGAAGAAAATCTCCTCGACTTTCCGGGGGCGCTGGTTTTGGTAACGCACGATCGCTATCTGCTGAATCGCGTTGCTTCTACCGTGCTGGGCCTGGACGGTCGCGGCAACACGGGGCGCTTTGCTGAGTTCGGGCAATGGGAAGACTGGCTTGCCCAGCAGGACTCGGTTGACTCGGACAAGCCCGGCCGACGAGCTGACGGATCGAGTTCGGATGGCTCGAGCTCGGCGCAACGTATAACTGGCGAAGCTGCGGTGACAGCCAAAAAGAAGCTATCGTACCTTGAAGCCCGGGAGTTTGCCGCGATCGAGGAACGAGTGGAAGCCTCCGATGCGCGGCTGGCTGCCGCGCACGCCCGCGTCGAAGAACCCGCCATCGCGTCTGACTCGGCCGCACTGCAAGCGGCGCTGGCGGAGCTCGATGCCGCTCAGAATGAAAACGATGCCTTGTATGCCCGCTGGGCCGAATTGACAGAAAAAGCTGGTTGAAAAGCCGGCCATCCCACCTCAGGTGCATGGAACTGGCCCGCGCAGGTGCATAGACCCACGCCGGTGCATAGAATAGACAGAACGGCTTGTTGGCACTCGGAATAAGCCGGCTCGCTGGCCCCGTAATGTGAAGAAAAGCCTATGCAAAATGCCGTAAAAGTTCTGATTGCCGAAGACGAACCGAACGCGTTGATGGGGTTAGCCGAGCTGATCTCCGGCTGGGGCTACCGCACCGAGACTGCACGCGACGGGCTTGAAGCATGGGAGAAGATCCTTGCCTGGGATCCGGCTATTGTGGTCACTGACCTGAAGATGCCCCGGCTGGATGGCATTGGCTTGCTGACCAAACTTGGAGAAGAGGACGCCGGCCGGAACAACAACCTGGCCGTCATCGTCCTGACCGCCATGGGCTCAATTCAGCTGGCTGTTGAAGCCATGAAGCTGGGCGCCTACGATTTTTTGCAGAAGCCGGTTGACGCCACGCGGCTGCGCACCATTCTGGCCAACGCCACGCGGCAGCGCGAAACCGAGATCGAATTGGAAGTGGCCCGCCGCCGGCTGCGCGAGAGTGGCGTGCTGGGCACTATGGTGGGCAACTCAAAGCCCATGCGCGAGATCTTCGGATTGATCGAACAGATTGCGCCCTCAAATGTACACGTGCTGATTACGGGAGAGAGTGGCACAGGAAAAGAACTGGTCGCGCGCACGCTGCACGAACTAAGCCCCCGCAAGTCCAAGCCGTTTGTGGGCGTCAACTGCGCCGCCATTCCGGAAACTCTGATCGAGAGCGAAATCTTCGGCCATGAGAAAGGCGCTTTTACCGGCGCTGCCGAGAGGCGCTCCGGATGCTTTGAGCTGGCTGCCGGCGGAAGCCTGCTTCTGGACGAGATCGGCGAAATGCCCAACGCCACGCAGGCCAAACTGCTGCGCGTTCTTGAGGAGCGCAAGCTGCGCCGCCTGGGAGCGCGCAACGAGCAGGATGTGGATGTGAGAGTTCTGGCCGCTACCAACCGCGATCCCAACACCGCGGTCGCCGAGGGTCATCTGCGCGCCGACCTTTTCTATCGCCTCAATGTCTTCAACATCCATATGCCACCGCTTCGCGATCACATGGAAGATCTGCCCGCGATGGCCGAAGCCATGCTGGGCCAGATGAATCAGAAGCACAACCGGCGCGTCTCCGGCGTGGCCCCATCCATGCTGGACCGCCTGATGGCCTACAACTGGCCCGGCAATGTGCGCGAGCTGCGCAACACCATTGAACGCGCGGTGATTCTGTGCCCAGATGGCGCACCGCTCGATGTGGGCCACCTGTCTCCCGGCTTTGCCAAGCCGCAACCACTGGCGATTCACGCCTCCGACGCGAGTTTGATTCCCGTACATGTAGGCACAACAGTGGATGAGGCCGAGCGGCTGCTGATTCTCCGCACCCTTGAGGCCACCGGGCAAAACAAGACCCGGGCCGCAGAGATTCTGGGCGTCAGCCTGAAGACCCTCCACAACAAGGTCAAGGAATACGTTCGCAACCGCCAGGACACGGTCGCCTGAGTCATGCGTCTCAAGACCCAACTCGTATTGGCCATCACGACGCTGGTGTTTGTAATTGCAGCGGCGGTTTCGCTGGTCTACGCGGGCCAGTTGCTGCACGCAGCAGTGCAGCAGTCTTACGACACCAACCACATGGTGGCCGAACAGATTCGGTTTGCACTTCAAGATGCACTCGAGAGCGGGCTCCGCGGTCAGACCGTGAATCCCAACGACCCGGGCCAGTTGCGCGCGCTGATGACCAAGGCGGTGCGCGACAACTCCGAGCTGCAGGCAGTGGTGCAGTCGGTCAATCGCTACTCGCTCACCGTCTACGACATCAACATCGGTGACAGCCATTCAGAAACGCTGCTCAGCACCAATCCTGAAAATGAAGACAAGCCAATGCCGGTGCGGCCCGACTACACGCAGCTCCTGAATGCGACTTCGCTTCAGCTGGTGCCCAGGGTCTTTGGACCGCCCATGGTGTACGACGTGGTGGCGACGCTGGAAAACAATGGCGCGCCCTTCGCTACCGTGCATGTTGGCGTGCGGACGACGCTGCTGCTGGCCTTCTACGCGCCGTGGCGCAACGAGGCGCTTACGCTGATGGGCGTTGCGCTCCTGACTGCATTGTTTGCGGCCTTGCTGCTGAGCAACCTGGCGCTGCAACCGATGGAAAAAATCAGCCGCCAGCTTGACCGCTACACCGCGGCCGGCGAAGCGCCGCAGGGGCCAAAGGCCGCGCCCAGGCAGGATACGGCGGCCCAGGTTTCAACCAAGATTGAACGCATTGGCCAGCGCATGCGTAATGTGGAGGAGGTTTTCTCCGCGTTGACTGAAAATCTGGATCAGATCCTCGGCAATCTGCAGGACGGCATCGTTCTCTTTACCGGTGATGGGCGCGCGGTGCTGGTGTCTGAGGCGGCTCGGCGGTTCCTGGATATTCCACGCGAAAACATTCTGGGCATAAACGCCCACGATATCTTTGATCCCACGACGGCGCTGGGCCAGGTTCTGGGTGAGGCATTCGATGCCGGCGCACCTCTGGTCAAGGAAGAAATCCGCACGGAAGCGGGTCGCCGCATCCAGGCGTCGCTCGAGTTTATTCACGACGAGGACACGCAACAGGGCCTGGGCGCGCTGGTCGTGCTGCACGATCTGGAATCGGCTGAAGCGATCGAGTCAGAGCTTGAGCTCTCGCGGCGCATGGCCGCCATCGGCAGGCTGACTTCCGGCGTAGGCCACGAAGTAAAGAATCCCATCAACGCGATCGTGGTTCATCTGGAGTTGCTGAAGACCAAGCTGGGTGACGCCAGCGGCCCCGCGGTACGGCACCTTGAGGTAATCGATTCGGAGATACATCGTCTGGATCGCGTGGTCCAGATGCTTGTGGATTTCTCGCGTCCGGTTGAACTCGATCTTCGCGAACAGGATCTGCGCAAAGTTGTCGGAGATGTACTGACGCTGGCTGCGGCCGAGCTGTCTACGCGCAACGTAACGCTGGTGAGCAACATGCCGCCGAACCCCATGGTGGCCAACGTTGATGCCGATCTGCTGAAACAAGCGGTCTTGAATGTGATTTTGAATGGCGCTCAGTCCATGCCCGATGGCGGAAAACTGGAAGTGTTTCTGGAGGAGGACAGAAGAACGGCGGTCCTGCGCATCTCCGATGAAGGGTCCGGTATTCCCGACGAAATCCGTGAGAAGATCTTCGACCTTTATTTCACCACCAAGAGCGACGGCAGCGGCATCGGGCTGGCCATGACTTATCGAATCCTCCAGTTGCATCACGGCAGCATCGAAGTACAATCAAAGACAGGCCGTGGCACGGAGTTCCGTTTGCGGATTCCTCTTATCGCCACTGAATGGGGACGCCGGCATCTTCAGCCGGCGAGTGCTGAAACCGAAAAGGGGTTAGCCGGATGAAGTTACCTGCCAGGATCGTCGCGTGGGTGCTGCCGTTGCTTCTCTCCGGGTGTTTTCTGCACAAAACTCCCAAAAAACCGCCGTTAGTACTTGCGCCGAGTCTTGGCGACCCGAACGCGATGCCGCCTTCGCAATCGCCACCTCCTGAAATCACCATCCCCACGGAGCCGACCGCCAACATCGAGGACTTGCCCGAGCAGACGCCCAGGCCGCCTGTGCGGCGCAGAAAGCCGCCGGCCGAAAACGAAAGTGACACTCAGCAGGCCGCGGCGCCGGCTGAAGTGAGCGCCATTGGCCAGCTCTCGTCGGGAGATCCGGCCGATCTTCGCCAAAAGACGCAAACCTCCATTGCCGATACCGAGCGTGGCTTGAAAGCGATCAATCGGAGACTAAACGACCAGGAGCAGAAGACCGCGGAACATATTCGCGAGTTCATCAAGCAGGCCAAAGCGGCGCTGGCGTCGGGCGACGTAGACGGCGCGAGCACCCTGGCAGCCAAAGCCAAAGTGCTGTTGAGCGAGTTGCAAAACTGATCCGAGCCGGCCAATAGTCGCGGGTACTCTACTGCTCTCCCCAACTGAGTTTGCTGCGTAGCGCTTCAAAGAAGCCGCCCTCGCTGAGGCGCACCAGCTTCACCGTGAAACTTGACTTGTGGCAGCGCAGCTCGTCGCCGCGGAGCAGTTCCACAGCCTGCTGCCCGTCGACGGTAAGCAGGGCCAGGTTGGGTATGCCTTCGACGCGCACCGTAAGGCTCGCATCTCCGCGCACGACAATCGGCCGCAGGGTCAACAGATGGGGACAGATGGGCGTAACCACCATTGCATCCACGTCCGGGGTCAGGATGGGACCATTGGCGGCCAGCGTGTAGGCAGTGGAGCCTGTGGGCGTGGAGACGATTACGCCGTCGGCACGAAAGCGGGCGACGCTCTTGCCGTCCAACTCGACGGCAAACTCACCCATGCGGGCAATGTCGCCTTTGGACACCACGATTTCGTTGAGCGCCTCGTAGCTGGAATGCAGGACTCCGGCGCGCCACAATTCGGCGTGAAGCATGGCCCGCTCGTCAAGATCGTGGCAGCCCTTGCACCAGCTTTCGAGCGTGGAGTAGAGATCGGCGAGCCGAACCTCGGTGAGAAAGCCGAGGTAGCCGAGGTTGACGCTGAGAATCGGCGTGTTTGTGGAGGCAAATACCCGCGCCGCGGCCAGCAGAGTACCGTCCCCGCCGAGGACGATTACCAGTTCTGGTTTCCAGGCCGGCATCTGGGCGCGCTCCGCTGCTGGCGCGTCGATGGTATACGCGCCACCCTCCAGATCCAGCATGGGATCGAAGCCGTGCTGACGCAGCCAGACGATCAAATCCGGCAAGAGCCGGTTGAGCTCTTCCTTGTTCGGTTTGCAGACAATCGCTACGCGAACCATGCGATCAAGTGTATCGGATCGGGGTCTGGCGATTTGACCACAGCCTAAAGTGCCCCGACTTCCAGCTAACCGGGAGAAATTATTCCGAGCGGAGAACTTTCATGGGCTCGATAGACGCTGCCCTGCGCGCGGGTAAAAACGCCGCAATCAATCCGATGACCGACAGCGACAGTGCGACCGCAACATACGTCCAGATATCCAGCGGCTGCACCTCGTAGAGAAAGCTCTTGATCAGCCGTCCCGTCGCAAGGGCGAGCACGAGTCCGATTGCGAGCCCCCCGCCCACCAGGATGGAACCCTTTCGCAGAACCAGTTGGGCGACACTCCCCCGGGTCGCGCCAAGCGCCATGCGCACGCCAATTTCGCGTTGCCTGTAGCTGACCAACTGCGACATTACGCCATAAAGACCAGCCAATACCATGGCCACCGCCAGCCCCGCAAAGGAGCCCACAAGATAGAGTCCCAGCCTTTGGCTGAAGGTGTTCTGATCCACGGCTTCCTGCATGGTTTGAAAGTTGTCCAGCGCGAACCCTGGAGCATTCTGCTTGAACACCGACCGCATCTCGGCGGCCACTGGAATGTTGCCCTGGGCCTTTACCACGAAGGTCACAACGGTTTTGAGCAGCGCCTGGTAGAAAAGAGACGTGGTGGGGACCTGCTGCTGCGGCAACAAGATCAACGGTTGAATCTGGCCACCGACGCTCGAGTCGACCTGATCGGCGAGCACGCCAACAATCGAATAAGGCTTGATCATTCCCGTGTCTTTGCCGCCAAGGTTCAATTGCTTGCCCAGTGGGTCTTTGCCCGGGAAGTATTTCTTTGCGAAAGCCTCGTTGATTTCAACCACGA
>Ga0265342_10004774_pt1 | contig 10526 bp, 6 predicted proteins | sample 4CB327metaG_FD_203125 | JGI IMG/M metagenome (GOLD analysis project Ga0265342, IMG submission 203125) | Rhizosphere microbial communities from Carex aquatilis grown in University of Washington, Seatle, WA, United States - 4-CB3-27 metaG | ecosystem: Host-associated > Plants > Roots > Rhizosphere...
GCCCGAGGGTCTTCGCTGCTTCGGCAAACTCGGCAAAGTCGACTGGCTTTCGTACGTAGGCGTTTGCTCCCAATGCGTAGCTGCGCAGAATGTCCTCTTCTTCTTTCGAGGCCGTTAGCACGACGACGGGCAGCAAGTTGGTGCGTTCATCGGCACGGATGCGGCGCAGAACTTCGAGCCCATCGACCTTAGGCAACTTGAGGTCGAGCAGGACGACGGCGGGCGGTACGCTGGTGTCGCGCCCCGCGTGCGCGCCGGTCGCGAAAATGTAGTCGAGCGCGTCCGCACCGTCGCGAACGACGACGACCTCGTTGGCAATTCCACACTTTTTGAAAGCAAGAACGGTCAGCTTCTCGTCGCTTGCGTTGTCTTCGACCAGCAAGATTACTTTGCTCATAGTGACACCTCCGAAATTGCTACCCCTGAGGTCGACGACCGCACTGGCAGGGTAAAGTAGAAAGTGGCGCCGCCGTTGACCGCCCCCTCGGCCCAAATCCGCCCGCCGTGTCGGTGGACGATGCGCTGTACGGTGGCGAGTCCAATGCCCGTTCCTGTGAATTCGGCACTGGTATGGAGCCTTTGAAATGGAGCAAACAGCTTGTCGACAAAAGCCATGTCGAACCCGGCACCGTTGTCGCGCACGAAGAAGGCGGCGGGTCCGTCTTGGGTGGTGCTGCCGAGCTCGACGCGAGCAGCGGTAACTTTTGAGCTGAATTTCCAAGCATTGCCGACCAGGTTCTCGAGGAGAGCGCGCGCCAATCGCGGGTCCATGTCGGCATCGAGCCTGCTGGGCGCGTGGAGCTCGACGCTTCGCTCCGGTTCCGCGCTACGCAAACGAGTCATGACTTCCTGTGCGATTGCCGAAAGATCGAGCCGCTCGACCTTGAGCTCGCCTCGGGTAACTCGTGCCAAAGACAAGAGAGCATCGATGAGCTCCCCCATCTTTTGGGCGTTGAGCAGAATCTCCTGAAGCCAGTCTTGCCCCTCCGCATCGAGCTTATCCCGGTAGGTGTCGAGCAAGACCTGCGCGAAGCCGTTCATGCCACGCAGTGGGGCACGCAGATCGTGTGCGACCGCGTAGCTGAAGCTCTCGAGCTCGCGGTTGGCGGATTCGGCTGCGTCCTTGGCTTGGGCGAGGGCGACCTCGGCGCGTCGACGGCCGGTGATGTCCCGCACAATCTTCGAAGCGCCGATGAGATTTCCCCTCGAGTCTCGCACTGGCGAGCTGGTCAGCGAGACATCGATGTCTCGTCCATCCTTCAGTCGCCGAACGGTGTCGAACTGTTCGATGCGCTCACCCTTGGCCAATTTCCCGAGGATCTCGCTTTCCTCGCTTTCGCGCCCCGGTGGGATCAGCACTGTGATCGGCTTTCCGACAATCTCCTCGGACGTGTAGCCGAAAAGGCGTCTTGCCCCGTCATTCCAGCTCGTGATGACGCCCTCGAGTGTCTTGCCGATGATCGCGTCGGCCGAAGAGTCGATGATCGCCGCCAGACGGAACCGTTGCTCTTCACCCTTTCGGCGCTCCGTGATGTCGCGGATGGCGCTCGAAACCAGAACGCCATGCTCGGTTTGCAGCGGCGCAAGGCTGATCTCCACCGAGACTTCGGTCCCATCCTTGCGCAGTCCATAAAGGTCTAGCCCAGAGCCCATGGCTCGCGGGTGCGGATCGGCGAAGTAGTCGACCCGATGCTCGGGGTGGTGCCTGCGAAATCTCTCGGGAATGAGTCGCTCGATGGGTTGGCCGATGAGCTCGGAGCGCTCGTAGCCGAAGAGCCGCTCGGCCTGACCGTTGAGTCGTACGATGGTGCCATTGCCATCGACGATGACGACGGCGTCGGGTGCGGCCTCGAGCAGGCCACGAAACATTCCTTCCGACGCCCGCGCTTCTCGCAGGTGCTCCACGGCCAAGGCTGCGGCCTTGCTGGCCGTGAGATCGAGCAGGAACGAAATGGTCTCCTTGGGGGTCCCTTCGAGCATGGCCGAGCCGATCAAGACTGGGACGCGCGTGCCGTCCTTGTGCATGTATTCCTTCTCGCGTAGCGACCCAACCCCAGAGCTGGCAAGCTCCTCGATGGCTCGAGCATCGACCTCGCGCCATTCCGGTGGCGTGAGATCCTTCCACACGACCCGCCCCGAAATAATCTCTTCGCGTGAGTATCCGACCATGTCGAGGACTGCGTCGTTGGCTTCCACGATGCGCCCATCGATGTTGCCGACGACGATGCCGATGACCCCGGACTCGGAAAGTCGCGCGAACCTCGACTCGGCCTCGCGCAGGGCTTTCGTCGCCGTTTTCGCGGCATCCTCGTTGACGGTTTGCAGAGCGCGGGCCTGAACCTGGATGCGGTCGGCCATGGCATCGAAGCTTGCCGCCAGACGGCCGATTTCGTCTTTGCCCTTCACCGCTACACGCGCGTCGAGATTTCCGTCGGCCAGCGCCTTGGTTGCGACCGATAGCGCCCGAATCGGCCGGAGAACCGTCTTCGAGAACAACGCTCCGGCCAGGAGAGCGACGAGCATGATGGCGACGGCGAAGAAAGTCTTGGTGGCCGTTACGCGGCCGATCTCGGCTTCGAGCGATGCTTCGGGGAGCATGTAGAAGAGCGTCCACGGCACGGCCCGGAACCGCCGCGCAACGCCGTAGCTCAAATGCTGGTTCGCTGGCGCGAACCCGCTGAATACGGTCGTGTCGAGTGGCTCGGATCGAGCACGGTCGAACTGCGCGGGGAATGGGCGAACCTCCTCGAGCAGGTCGCGCGTCTTGTCGCCGAATCGCTTTTCGGCGATGAGCGCAGCGATCGTGCCCGAATCGAGCTTGCCGCCCGGGTGAAACACCAGCTCGTCGCTGTAGGTATGGGCGATTCTAATCCCTTGATGATCGAATAGGACGGCGAAGCTGCTCGGGCCAGCCAACGCATTCGATGCCTTCATCACTTCCCACAACGAACTGGCGCGCACCAAGAACGCAGCGGCGCCGATGACGCTACCGTCCGAGCGCCGGATGGGCGCCAGGTAGGCGATCGTCGGGGCATGGCCGTCTTCGGCACCGGCGAGGTAGACGTCGGAGATGACGGATTGGCCGGCGAGTGCCTGTCGAACGTGGGCCCGGTACGACAAGTCGTGTCCGATCATCGCATCTTCGGTTGCGACCCGCACAATGCCCGAGCGATCGAGGATCGTCACGCCGCGAATGTCGGCGTCGTTTGCCGGCCACGCTTCGAGCAAGTCGCGCAGCGCCGGGTCAGAAGGAGCGGCAGGGTTCGTCAGCGTTTCACAGAACCGAACGACCTCTCGCAGGCGCGCGACTCGCCCGGCAGAGCGCCGGTACTCGAGGTGGAAAGCGTCGAGCTCACCGACCAGCTGATCGCCCCGCGCAGCGAGCAGGGCCGACGCTTGGTCGACAAGACGCCGCCGCGCCTCGCGTATGTCTACGAACGCCGAGACTCCCAGCGGAACGACCGAGGCCACGACGACCAGAACGGCTACCTTGGTGCGTAGCGACCAATCACCAAGCCGAAACAGCCTCCCCAGCCTCCCCATCGCCTAGTCCCTTCAGTCTCGGCAACGGCGGCGTTGTTGCCGTCGGCCATTGCCGAGCGCTCGGGCGAACGGAGTCTTGCCAAGCCGGATCACATTGCTCATCACGTTGCCCCCTGGACGACCGGGCTGGAAACGCGAAATGGAAGCCCCCGCCACTCACCCTTATAGCGTACGAAAAGGCAGAAGCCTCGTCTTTCTCGGTTGCGGCGAATTCAACGCGCACCTGTGGTCACGCCGTGAACGACAATTTCAGCCGCACAATCGCGGTCGGCGAGTGCGACGCCTCAAGCTCTGCTTCATTGCGCCCGATACTCTGCTTCGATGGACAAATCTCGGGCGCTTTCCGTTCCAGAGAAGACACGGGTCCTCCTCGTCGACGACGACAGTGGCGTCCTCAATGTCACGCGGCGAATCTTGGAAAGAGAGGGCCACGAGGTGGTCGCGTGCAGCAGCGGCGACAACGCGCTCATCACGCTCGGGAGAGAAGCGTTCGACGTGATGATCAGCGATATCCAGATGCCTGGTGTTACGGGGCTCGCGCTGCTCCGAGCCGTGCGCGACCACGATCTCGATCTGCCCGTCGTCCTGGTGACCGGAAACCCGGGCGTAAAAAGTGCCGCCGATGCCGTGGAGTACGGCGCCTTCCGTTACCTGATCAAGCCCCTGCACAACGCCGAGTTCAAAGGCGTCGTCTCGCAAGCGATCGCCATTGGACGGGCGGCGCGCTCCAAACGCGAGTATGCGGAGGAGTTCGGCAAGAAAAGATTCGGCGTGGGGGATCGCGCCGGGGTGGATGCGGTCTTGGACCGCGCTCTGGCCAGCCTGTGGATGGCCTATCAACCCATCGTTCGTGCTGCTGACCTCGTGACCGTGGCCTACGAGGCCTTGCTGCGCGTGGAAGAGCCCCTTCTGCCTCATCCCGGCGCGGTGCTCGAGGCGGCAGAACGGGTCAATCGCATTCATGACGTCGGCCGGGCCGTTCGAAGCCGGGTCGCGACGGATTGTCCCGCGGCCGAGGCCGGTTGGCTGTTTTTCGTGAATCTTCATCCCGAAGATCTGCTCGATCCCGATCTCTATGAGCCGACTTCTGCCTTCAGCGCCCAGGCTTCGCGCACCGTTTTGGAAGTGACCGAGCAAGCGTCGCTCGACCACGTGTCCAAGCTCCATGAGCGCATCACGCAATTGCGTACTCATGGCTTTCAGATTGCGCTCGACGATCTGGGCGCCGGCTACGCGGGCCTGACGAGCTTCACGCAGCTCGACCCAGAATTCGTGAAGATCGATCTGTCCCTTGTGCGTGGCGTGCACGAAAGCTCGATCAAGCAGAAGGTGATTCGATCCATGGTAGGGCTTTGCCAGGACATGGGCAAAAAGGTCATCGCCGAGGGCATCGAGACCATCGAGGAGCGAGACGCTCTGCTCGAGCTGGGCTGCGATTTCCTTCAAGGATACCTGTTTGCGAGGCCAGGGCGACCGTTCCCTGGCCTACTGGACGCATGTAACTGACGGACAACGAGTCGGCTGAGATGCTGGCTCAAGCCGTGGCGAGCACGCCTCGGCGGCGCAAATCGTCGAGGTGGGCCATCAACTGCAAGGCCTCCAGATGCTCGCGGGTGGCTGGACTGGCCTCCAGGAACGCGGAATGTGCCGCCCGCATGAAGGCATTGAGATCGAAGTCGAGGCAGACGGCGCTTTCCGCTGCTCGCACCATCCATGCATCCGCATCTGCAACCATCGACTCTCGATTGCCAGGCGACAAGTCGAGAGTGGCAAGTGTCTTTGACGTCTGCTGTCTTCCCTTCATGACCACAATCCTCCCACACCTACAGTGAGCACCGGTCACGTCTGGTCAAGGGCTCAATGCTCCGGAGTGCGCCGAAGCTTTGGATGATGAGGTAAACTAGGCAGTATGGACCGAAGCAGTACCGCTCTTTGCACACGCTCTTCTTGGACCGAGATGCTCCCGCTGGCTCTTTCGATTGGGCTGATGGCCGCGGGCTGTGTTTCCGGCTCGCAGCCCGCCTCTGCCTCAGGCGGCACGAGTAGCACGGGCGGTGGGACCGCGAACGGAGGCGCACGTGGTGTGGGTGGTGCGAGGGCGAGCGGCGGCACACAAGGCGCGGGTGGCACGAAGGCAAGCGGCGGTGCGCAGGACTCGGCGGGGTCGGGTGGTCCGCAAGGGGCGGGAGGCGGCCAGGGACCGGGCGGCGCGCAGGCCGGTGGAGGCTCGGGCGGCTCGTCCGCGACCAAGGCCGATGCGGCCGGCGACGGCCGTGCCATCGATGCTCCGCTGACTGCGGGGAACGACGCCGCGACGGTGTCCGATGTGCACACGCAAGCCCCGCGTCCGGATGCCAGCGCGGATTCGTGCGGGGCTTGGGCCCTGACAAGTGGCGTCTGTTGCGCCCAGTACTGTAGCAACGACAACAAGTCCGAGAGCTGCGACAAGTGCGGCGGTCCGGGCTCCGCGCAGTGTGAGGTGGTCAATGCCAAGGCCTGTACCTCGGGGCAGTGGCCTGAGGTCCGCTCGGTCACCGACAGCGAGGATTGGCACTATTCGCGCTCGACCCATTTCGGGACGGCACCCAACGGAGCCTGTGCGTTTGGCCTGTATGGGATTTGCTCCACGGCCATGAAGTTCGCGGATTCGGCCATGCAGGCGAAGTGCGATACGTTCTGCAAGGCGTATCCTGATCTGTGCAAGGATCCAGGCAACGTGACCCTGCGCGGGAATTTTGCGGCTCCACAGGGCAATTACTACACACAGTTCTGGTCCAGTTTGCCTGGCGACCTCGACAACTACCTGTCCTGCGGTGAGTGCTTCCAGTTGGTTCGCACGCAGAACGATGGCAGCGAATACCAGTCAGGCGCGAGCGGTTATACGCCCCCCATCGTGCTTCAGGTGGCTGACTCGTGCCCATGCTCGGCCAATTCCAAGTGGTGTTGCGGCTCAGGTCGAGACCACTGCGGCGAGGTCGAGGGCGTCTTCAAGTACGGCTGCCAGCTTCCGCCGTCACCGCCGCCACCGCCCGTCGATCACGATCCGCTGCCGGGCGAAAGCATCCATTTCGATCTATCGGACATCGCCATGTCGCGCTTGCAGACCGGCGACCCCAACGGCACCATCGCGGACGGCGTGATTGCCACGAAGTACAAGCGCGTTCCCTGTCCGGTGGTGGGTAACATGTACATCTGGATGCGGCCCAATGCGAGTGCGTACTACTTCGCGCTCACCGTGGTGAACATGGCCGGGCTTGGCGCAGCAGCAAAGGTCGAGGCGCAGTTGCCATCCGGGGATTGGGTGCTGCTCAAACGCGACGCCAACTACAGCTTGTCGCGCCCCCAAGAACGCTTCGGGACGTGGGCTCTTCCGCAAGGCTCCGATCCCTTCACTCTGCCCGTCACTCTTCGCGTGACCGACGGCTCCGGCCGTGCGGTGGTTGCCCAGGACGCGATCAAGACCTGGGCGCCGGCCGACTCGAGCCAGAGCGAGAACTGGTTCATCGATACCGGGGTTCAGTTCTGACGCCTATGCCTTGAGCATGGACCGGACTTCTGCCGTGAGCTCAAGGGTGGTATTCTCAGCCGCGTCTGCGGCGCCGATGAGCGCAAGTTGTCGGAGCCTGATCGTACGCTCGACGCCCACATCGAAGGTCAGTCGGCCAGGGGCGAGGACGCGTTCGGTACCGTCGATGCGCAACACCAGGATAGGCGCGGACAGGTGCTTGGCCAGATAGAACGCGCCCTTCTTGAAAGGGGCGAGCTGGCCGTTGCGGCTGCGCGTCCCTTCGGGAAAGATCAGCAGATTGCCACCGCGGCGCAGGTGCTGTGCGACGCGGTCGATCCAGGGCTGGCCTTTGCTGAAGAGCTCGGGCGCGAGAAATCCGCCGCCGCGCAGGAGCCAGCCGAACACGGGAATGCGAAAGATGTCGGGCCTGACGATGGTGATCAGCCGGGGAACGAGCGCGAGCATGAGCAGCGGATCCAGAAAGGAGAGGTGATTGCAGACCACCACGGTGCCTCGCGTGAGATGCAACTCGCGCTGCTCGGGAACCTCCAGTCGCAGCCGCGGGATGGCCAGTCGAAGCGCGGCGAGGAATCCCCGGGTGTAGCTGCGCAGCGCCCAGGCCAGGCCGCGCTGACCGCGCAGAGTTCCTGCGAAGAGGAAGACCAACCAGTAGCCAGCGACAAATACACCGATGAAATAGGCCCAAAGCAAGAGCGTGATGACGACAGAACGTAGGCGTGCGGAGCTCACGCGTGCACGCCGGTCGTGGAGAGGGAGACGCAGCGTAGCCCGCGGCGTGCGGCTTCCTCGAGGATACCCGGCAGCGCCATCACACCTGCGGGCACGCGTTGGCCGCGCTCGGCGGCATCGTGGAGCAGCACGATGGCCCCTGGCCTGAGGCCAGCAAGGACGCGGCGAAGGACCGTCTCGGCGGAGGTGCCAGCAAGGCCGTCACGGCTACGCACTTCCCATCCAACGAAGTTTAGCCCGAGCCTGCGCGCAGCCACAGCGGTTCTCGAGCTGATATGACCAAGCGGTGGGCGAAAGAGCGAGGGTCGCTTGCCAGTGATGGTCGCCACGGTGTCCTGCGCGCGTTCGACGTCCGCCACGATGCGGCTCGGATGGCGTAGCGAGAACAGGCGGTCGTGCCAGTCGGCGTGGATGCCGATCGTGTGTCCAGCATTGGCGATCTCGCGCAGGACATCTGGCGCGGCTCGCGCCTTTTCGCCGAGCACGAAGAACGTCGCCTGGGCATCGAAGCGGGCGAGGGTGGCCAGGACCTGTCGGGTGGAGACCGGATCCGGGCCGTCGTCGAAGGTCAGCGCGATCTCGGGGCGCGTGCGGTCCGTATGCAGGAGCACGGGCGCGAACATAGCCAGTTGCGGGCTCATGACGCCGCCCAGAAGGACGACAAGGTAACCGGCTAGCGCCGCCAAGCCCAAGCCCAAGGCCGGCGCACCCAAGACCAGCGGCAACACGGCTGCGGCTGCCAACAGCAGCGTCGAGACGAAGAAAAGCGGTTTCCCAGCGGACATGCTACCTCGTGCCGAGGGCCGCGCCTGCCACGACGACCTCGCGGCTCACGCAAAGACCTCGATGGCGGTTGCGGGCGGTCCAAGCTCGAGCAGCAGCAGTCGCCTGTGGTGAAGCAGGAGCGGTGGATCTCCGAACGGAAGCCAACCGCCGACCACGGCACGCGCAGCCATTGCCGTCGCCGTTGCGCTGATGCTGGCCTGCTGGCCGAGCCGGTCGCGGTAGCTAACGATGGGGCACGGCCACAGTGCCTTGGCCAGCTCGGCAATCGGTTGGCTGGCCGCTGCGCCGAGGGACGCAGGAACACTCAGCAAGACCGCATCGTTGCTTCGGGGGTGTTTCAAGATGGAGAGCTTCTCCACAAGCTCCAAGCTAGATCCGCCGCATTCGCCGAGCCAGCGCAAGCGCGCGCCCGGGGCGGCGGCGTCGGCGGCGGGGGCGTCGGAGAGAAGAACGAAAGCCGCGCCCCCGTCCGAGGCGAAGGGGCCGTCAGCTGCGCCTGGTTCGAAGAGCGGGGACAGAAACGCCTCGTGCCCCTCCGCGGCCATCAGCAAGGCACTTCTTTTGCCCGCAGCGATGCCGAGCGAAGCGCAGAGCAGTGCCTGGGCGAAGGAACGATCACCCGCCGAGCAGGTGACGTTCGGCGCCGTGGCGCCAAGGAGGAGGGCACTCTGTCCTGCGGGCGCGTTGTGAACGGAGCCGATGAAGTCGGTGGGGCTGGAAAACTGCTCTGCGGTCTCGAACAGTTTGCGCAAGAAGCTCTGCGTTTCCGCCAGCGGTCCCCACGCAGTGCCCACCGCCACGAGCTCGGGAGGCAATGCTTCGCCGCTCGCGGCGAACGCGCTCTGTGCGAGCGCGAGCATAAGGCGTGGCAGACGCTTGAGGCGGCGCACGAATGCCGCTTGCACCGCTTTGCTGAAGACCGCATCGGGGACCAACCCCGCAACGCTCTGTCCGGCGGCCAAGGCATTCCAGGTATCGTCGAGTCCCCCCTTGGCAGTGAGGCACGCCACACCAGCGACGCGCAGGCTTGGCGCGGAAGGTGAAAATTCCGTGAGTGGACCGTCGACGGCGAGTGATGACACGGTGGGCGCCTGCAGAACCAGGCACGCGTTGTTGCCCCCGAACCCAAAGGAATTGGACAGCACCGTACTGACTTGTGCGTGGGTGGGCTGGCGCACCGGTGAAAGTCCGAGACGCGGGTCCAAAGTTCCAAGTCCGGTATTTTCGGGCAAAAGACCCTCGGTCAAGGCGACGATGGCAATCACCGCCTCAATGGCGCCGGCGGCAGCAAGAGGGTGTCCGGTGAGCCCCTTGGTTGATGACAGCGGGGGCGGCGTGGCGCCGAAGACCTGCCGGATGGCACGTGCCTCGGCAGCGTCGTTGTCGACAGTGCCAGTGCCGTGCAGGTTGATGTAGTCAACCGCCGCGGGCTCGATGCCCGCATCCGCGAGCGCGCGTCGCATGGCCAACGCGGCCCCCGTGCCTTCGGGATGCGGACTAGACCCGTGGTAGGCATCGCAGCTCAATCCCGTGCCCGACAGCAGGGCAAACACGGGCTGGTCGCCAGGTGCGGCTTCCAGGACCAGAAACCCGGCGCCTTCCCCCACTGTCATACCGGTCCTGTTGACGTCGAGTGGCGCGCAGCCCTCGGGCGCGAGTAACTGGAGCGCGCGGAAGCCGTGGAAGGTGAGTCGACAAAGGGAATCAGCGCCGCCGGCTAGAACCCGTCGGGCAAGACCCGAACGCAGGAGTGCATGGGCTATGGACATGGCCACCGCAGCGCTCGAACACGCCGTCGAAAGGGTGAGCACGGGGCCGCGGACGTGAAGCTCTTGCGCGAGGTGCAGCGCCACGGTGTCGAGGGCGTGGTAGCGGTAAGCGAGGGGCGAGGTGTTCCCGGATTGCAGGGCTGACTCGGTGGTCAGGATGCCCCCGGTCG
>Ga0265342_10004776_pt1 | contig 10523 bp, 8 predicted proteins | sample 4CB327metaG_FD_203125 | JGI IMG/M metagenome (GOLD analysis project Ga0265342, IMG submission 203125) | Rhizosphere microbial communities from Carex aquatilis grown in University of Washington, Seatle, WA, United States - 4-CB3-27 metaG | ecosystem: Host-associated > Plants > Roots > Rhizosphere...
ATTCGGTCCCTCTCCGTGTGTCCCCACCTCGTTTCCCTTGGCATCCAAGAGTTTCGCGGCGGGGGCTTTCAACGTCCACGCTGGCGTTCCATTCGCGGATGGGCTGCACGTGTACACCTGCGCCCCAACCGCATGGAAGCGAGCGAGCAGGCTGCTCCCTGGTGGGACCCGAATGGCAGCCGGTACCTGCTTTTCCCCTGCTGCCACATCCGGCTTGGGCAGGGCCGGCGCCGGACTGCCAGCAGAGCTGGCAACCTCCCCACGAGGCTCCGGCGCTGTCCGACAGGCCAATCCCGGCACAACCCCGGCAAGAGACAGACCGACAACGATCGCGATGTCCGTACGGATTGGACCGCGGGAATGCTCTGCCAGAACGGGCCGTACTCCAACTACGTTGATCTTCACAGTCGCAACCTCCACCCGAACAGCCTGACCGACCCAATCCTGTTGCGCAACTCGGCCGGTTCGCCAAGCCTTCGCTGGTGCCCCTTGTTCCGCTTCCAGAGCATGATAGCTTCCTGGAGCTTCCGTTTTTGCAAACATGGAGCCTAGAAATGACGCATAGAGGTTATCTGAAATGTCGCCACTCACCACTGCTTCTCATTCTTGGGTTGGCCTTGGAAGGCTGCAGCAGTTCCAGCAGCCCTCCCGCAACGCCGAGGTGCCAACTGGCCAGCGACTGCCAGAATCTGCTTCAATGCGTGCAGGGGTACTGCGTCGTTGCGTGTGTACAATCGAAGGATTGTCCGTCGGGCGAACGGTGTATTTCGACCGCCCAAGGAGCAAGTTGTCAGCCACCCGAAACGGCGACTTGCAAGTACACGAGTGACTGCACGGTTCCTCTGGTGTGCGCTTTTGACCGGGAATGTCGCAATCAATGTCAGCAAGACATCGACTGTCCCGCCAACCAGAAGTGTACGTCGGTGACCCATTTGTGCGCCGATCCCACCCTCGACAAGAACTACAACCCGACGACCAACGAGTTCAACGGCATGGATGATGCCAGTGTGGCCGATGGCGGCGGGCTGTCGACTGGTGGCGTGGATGCCGCCGCGACTGGCGACGGCGCGGCCGACAGGGCTGTGGATGCGCCTTCGATCGCCGCCGACACTGCTCCGGCCGTGGGCGACGGTGGCGGAGGCTCGGAGGCGGGCGGGCTCTCTACCGGAGTCGACTCTGGAACCGCCGGGACGAGCGGCGGCAACTGTACGGGTCGGACGCCCACAGCCTTTGGATACACTGCCACGAGCGATTCCGATTCTCACTACAAATCCGGCGTTGGCGTGCTAACCGCCACGGAGTTCCTCACGTTCAATGGCTATGTCGGACCTGCCTCAACCGGCGACGCCGATGGTGGCGTGCCTACCGCTGTCAATCGTATTGACCTGCAACACTTCGATCCGATCACAGGGAAGAGTAAGGGCCGTGGCGCAGCTCTGCTGACGGCAGCTGGGGATGGTACTGGACTGTATATCAACGGAGCTGCCGTGGCGCCTACGGGCGAAGTCGCCATCATTTATAGCGCCGCAACCTCCAGCGCTTGGGGCGTATACCTGGTGTTCCTCAGCAAGGATCTGACGGTGAATCAGACGACCCAATTCGTTGCCTTGGGTTCGGACGCCTATCAAGACCAGTCCTACTTGCAATGGATGGGCGGCAAGTTCGTTGCGTCCTCCGTGGTTGGTGGCAATCCCGTTACGATCAAGGTTGGGAAGTTCGGCGCCGACGGCGCCAATGCCGGAGGCATCAGCGCCCTGCCCACGGACGATCCCTCTGGCCACGTCAGGTGGTACAACGCCGGTGAAGGCGAGGTTGCATCCTCCGGGAGTTTGCTCGCCGCCACCTACTACAGCGCGCAAGACAGTACCCTCTATATGACCATTGTCGATGCAACGGGGACGGCGATTGGCCATCCGGTTAGCCTCCCGTCGGCACTCAGCAATTATGGCCCCAACACGGTTAGCGCCGCTGTAGCAGGCACAGCACAGGGGTTCATGGCGGTCTACCCCGGGACTTCTTCGACCAACGCGAGCTCGCTCCTGGCAACCTTTGTTTCGAGCTCACCTTCGGTCGACGCTGGAGTACCCGTCGCTTCGACCTATGCATTTCCAGGCGGCTATCCCTACCAAAGCCCATGGGGCGCGCGCGGCAGCAGCGATGGCACGGGTGCCGGTTTTGCCGTGCTCTACCCTGAAGGCTCCGTCAGCTTCCTGTATTTCAGCGGCGATGGCTCGACGCACGCCAGCCCGCAGAGTGTCCTGACCCAAGCCAATTCGGCCAGTGGAAACGACGAAGTGCAGATTACGAATTTCGGCGGTAACTTCGCTGTATCTCTCTACAGTAGCGCCGAGCACTTGACTCGTGTTGTGGTATCGAGCTGCCAATAGGGCTGCAGGCTACTTGCCGAAGGCATCCTCGTATCGTCCCCGCTGTCCCCGCTCCCACGGGCGGTAGCCGTTGATGAAGTCCACGCGTTCGCCAATGGGGGGATGGCTGGAGCGGAAGATCTTGTAGAGCAGGCCGGGGCGGGGCACGGCCAGGTTTTGCTGTTGCAAAGCGACGAAGGCGGTGGCGGCGGCCCGGTTGTCGTGGGTAAGCTCAAGGCCGAAACGGTCGGCTTCGTGTTCGTGGTAGCGCGAGAAGGCCAGCGCGGCTGGGGTGATGATGAGCGAGAAGAAGGTCAGCAGCAGCATGAGCAGGGGCATCGAAGCCACGTCCGAGAGTTGATGGAAGCCCATGCGGCCGCCGAAATGGCCGAGAAGAAAGCCCGACAAGCGATGGGCACCGAAGAGGCCGATGAGGGTAAGGGCGGTGGAGAGAAGCACACTGGTCCACACGTGGCCGAGAACGTAGTGGCCGAGCTCGTGGCCAACCACGTACTTGGCCTGGGCTGGCGAAAGTCGGGCGATGAGCGTGTCCCACAAGACGATGCGCTTGCTGCCGCCTACGCCGGTGACGTAGGCGTTGACCTTGGCGGTATCCACGCTTTTGTTGACCTCGAACACCCGTGCGCCCTCGACGCCAGCTCGTCTGGCCACGGCCAGCACCTCGGCTTCGAGCACCTTGTCTTTCATGGGGCCGAACTTGTTGAAGAGCGGCGCGATCCACAGGGGCGTGACGATGAGGGTGAGGGTGTAGAAGGGCAGGGCCAGGGCCGAGGTCCACAACCACCAGCGCTGCGGGCTCTTGGCGAGAAGGAGATAGGGAACCCACAGGACGAGGAGCCCGACGATGACGCCCACGCCTAGGCCTTTGGCTTGATCGCTGGTCCACTTGGAAAGGCGCTGGGTCGACAGCCCGTAGGCGTGTTCGCGCGCAAACCCGATAAAGTACGCAAGCGGAAGCTCGACGACGAACAGAAGGATGGAAAGCAGCACGAAGTAGATGGCCAAGGTTGGATAGAAACGCCCGCCCGCAACCTGACTGGCCAGCGTGCGCAGCCAGGCCGAAAGCCCGGTGAACAGCAGCAGCAAGGGCAGGGCTAGGGACAGAACTTGCTCCACGGCCCAAATCGCGTTGTTGCCGTGGTGGTAACGCAGGGCCTTCTCCGACGGCGCGGGAACGTCCACGGGCCCGTCTTCGCTCGCCTCGGTGGCGGACGCTCCTTCGAGAGGCGTCTGCGGAGCCGTGCCTGCGGGGCCGTCGTCGGGAAACGCCGCCTGCGCGCTGGGGATCGCCCCGTACAGGCCAGTTACGGCCGCAAGTCCGAAGGCAACTTTCTTAGCATCGAGCATGGTCCGAGTATAGCGCACGGAATCAGCGGCGATCCCCCGCGCTCGGCTTGATCTCGCAGGGCACCTGTTACTGGCAGACCCCGGCGATGCAGGTTTGACCAGTGAGACAACGCTTGTCGCATGCGCCGCAGTTGTTGGCGTCGGTGCTTGTGTCCACGCAGGCAGTGCCACAGCGCTTGGCGGGGGCCGCGCAGGCGTCGGTGCATCCGCCTTTGACGCAAAACTGGCCGGCCGGGCAAGTCTTACCGCAGACCCCGCAGTTGTTGCTGTCGGTATTGAGATTCGCGCACAAGCTGCCGCACAATTTGACATTGGCGCCATTGCCACAGCCTTGGCTGCAAACGCCTACGGCGCAGCTTTCACCAGGCTGGCACACGTGTCCGCAGCCACCGCAATTGGTAGCCGAGGTCTGCGTATTGAAGCACCCGACGGGTGGGCAGGCTGTGAGCGTGCCCGCACAGGAGGTGCTGCATGCGCCGTTGGCACACACCTCACCGGGCTGACATTCGCTGCCGCAGTCGCCACAATTGTTCCGGTCGGACTGGACGTCGGCGTACGAATCGCCGCAGTCTTTGTACGCGCCGTCCATCGTGCTGATGAAGGCGTTGATGTCGGTGCAAACGCCTTCCACGCAGGCCTGGCCGAGCGTGCAGGACGTCCCGCACGTGCCGCAATTCCAGAAGTCGTTGCGAAGGTCCGTACATCCCCCGCCGCACGGGCTTGCTGGGCCGCAATTGTTCAAGCACTGCGCCTGTCCGCAGACTTGGCCAGCCGCGCAAACAATGCCACAGTCCCCGCAATTGTTGCGATCGTTGGTGATATTGGCGGGCCGGCCGCCACAGTCTTTGATGGGCGGGTTTACCATGAAGGCGAGACATTGCCCCTCGACGCAAGTCGTGTGCGACGGGCAGGTGTTGCCGATAGCGCCGCAGTTGTTCGCGTCCGAGGCCGCAGCTACGCAGCTTGAGCTGACCAACGTTTGACTGGCGGGACAAGTATCGGTGCAGGTGCCCGCGAAACAGGTTTGGCCAGCCTCACAGATCGTCGAGCAATCCCCGCACTGACCGAACGACGACATGGATGCGCAGCGGCCGGGATCAGTTGCAGTAACTCCACAAAGTTGCGCGTTGTCCACACGGCACGATGCCACGCATGTACCACCGATGCAGCTTTGGTTCGGGCTGCAATGCACGCCGCAAGCCCCGCAATTGTAGTTGTCGGTTGGCAGGAAGGCGCACGTTCCCCCACAGTTCGTGGACGGCGCTGGACAGTCGGTGGTGCACTGGCCGTTGACACAGATTTCTCCGGACGCGCATTCCTTGTAACAATCGCCACAGTTGGTGGCCGAGGTGGCGGTGTTCACGCAGGTGCGCGCGCACTGTTTGAGCCCCGCGGGACAGGTGGTGGGCAGAGGCTGACAAGCGCCGCCCGAGCAGAACTGACCGGCAGTGCAGGCGATGTTGCAAGACCCGCAGTGGTTGGGGTCGGCCGCCACATCGACGCACGAGCCCTGGCAATTGGGTCCAGTCGGGCAGGCCAGGGAACAGGTTCCATCCGCGCAGGCCGTTCCATTCTCGCAGACCGTGCCCACTGCTCCGCAGTTGTTCGAGCTCGACCGCAGCGCCACGCAAGCGTAGCTGGGGCCTTCGTTGGAATACACCTTCGCAGGTACGAGATTCGATGCGCACGCATCCGCACAGGTGCCGTTGGTGCAAATTTGTCCATTCGCACATGCCTTGCCGCAGGCGCCGCAGTGCTTGGCCGTGTTCTCCAGATTCACGCACAGCGAGTTGCACACGGCAAGTCCTGGCGGGCAAGCCGGGGAACACGTGCCGCCGACGCACTCCTGTCCGGCCGGGCAACTCTGGCCACAGGCCCCGCAGTTTTGTGGATGACTGAAGAGGTCCACGCAGCCGGCGCCGCACAGGGCGCGTCCAACGGAGCACGAACCATCGCTGAGGTCCCTGTACACGGGCAAGCCAGAGCTGCTCGTACTCGACGAACAAGCCCCGGACAAGGTGACGATCAAGGTCACGACAAGTGAGAAGGATCGGTTTGGCATGGCAAACTCCCGCAGGATCAGATGTCGCAGAGCTCACTGAGGGTAGCCGCGAAAACAACCAAAGCCTCACTTTGAACATTGCCATCGGATCTGCCATTCTTGCACCTGTGGCTCGCCTGCTTCACGCTGGCATTGAAGATCCGCGCCCTTGCTCGTACTTGCCGGACGTCCCGGCCTCGCTAGAACATCGGGTGTTGGTGGATGTTTCGCCCGACGAGGCGGAGGCTCTGCTGTGTCGAGGCTGGCGCCACTTTGGCCCCGGCTGGTTCCGGCCGGCGTGCGTAGGTTGCGAGCAGTGTTTGTCCACGCGCATCGTGGTGGAGGCCTTTGCCCCCAGCCGCAGTCAGCGCCGTGTGCAGCGCCAAGCTCGCCACCTGCACGCCGAGATTGGCAAACCCACTGTCGACAAAGCCCGTCTGGACCTGTTCCACGCCTGGCAGGGCGATCGAGTGCAAGCCCGCGGGTGGGAAATGGCGGAGCTCTCCGTACAAGACTATTTCATGCGCTTTGCCTTTCCATCCGCCGTGGCACGCGAAGTCGCCTACTACGATCCCGAGGCTGGTGACCGGTTGGTGATGGTGTCCATTTGCGACGAGACGCCATTGGCCTGGAGCGCTATTTTCTGTTTCTACGACCCGGCCTACGCGCACATCTCACCTGGCATCGCCAATATTCTCCGGCTGGTCGATCTCGCACGGGCCACGTCGCGACCCTACGTCTACCTCGGCTACTGCGTCTTGGCTTGTCAGTCGCTGCGCTACAAGGCAGCATTTCATCCCCAGGAGCTCCTGGTAGGCTCACCCGGCGACCATGAGACACCGCGCTGGGATCGCATCGTTCCCTAGTGCCGCCATGGCCGCTCTTCTGACCGGCGGCACTAGACGCTGTCGAAGCGCCTACGCTTCGCGAAGCGGGTCTGATAGTTTTCTACGCATGAAGCTCCGGGTTCCCTTGCTCATCTCACGTGCCCTCTTGGCCGTCCTCATGGCGGTGTCTTTCGGAATCGGCCTTGGGGGCTGCGCCACCGGGCAAGGTCGCGGTGCCACGCCAGGAGCGGGATCAGGACAGGGTCGAAACGTGGGTGCCTCGGCCTGTGATTGCCCCTGTGCGCGCAAGAACGCACAAGGCAAGGCACAGGAACCCACCCCCGACTCCTTGGCGGCACCTGTCGGAGTGGTGCCGGTCACGGCCAAGGATCCCTCCTGGGGCAACCCGGAGGCGCCGGTCACCATCGTCGAGTTCAGCGACTTTCAGTGCCCGTTCTGCGCGCGCGTGGGTGAGACCCTCGATGAATTGAGACGGGTCTATGGGCCCGGCCAACTTCGCCTGGTGTGGAAAAACTATCCCCTGCCCTTCCACAACCAGGCCCGGTCAGCCTCGGACGCGGCCATGACCGTGTTTGCCCTTGGCGGCGCGGATGCTTTTTGGAAATTCCACGATCTCGTTTTCGACAACCAGAGGGAGCTCTCGGCCGAAAATTATCAGGGTTGGGCAGTCCTGGCTGGTGTCGACGGGGCCAAGTTCCAAGCCGAGCTTTCCACCCGGCGGCAGTCGGCCAAGGTCGACGAGGATGTGGCACTGGCCACCCAGCTCGGTGTCACGGGCACGCCCGTGTTTCGCATCAACGGCATTCCGCTGATGGGGGCTCAGCCCATCGATCGATTCAAAGAGGTCATCGACGTGCAGCTGGCGGTCGCCAAGGCTCTGGTGTCGAGCGGCACGGCTGCTAACCAGATCTACAACGTGCTCTCGGCTCAAAACGCCCGGGCCGTCCCAGCCGAGGTTGAAAAGTCACCAGAACCCGAGCCTCAGGACACGTCCATCTGGCGCGTGCCAGTGGGAAAATCCGATCCCACGCGAGGACCGGCCGATGCCCTCGTCACGCTGGTATTGTTCAGCGATTTCCAGTGTCCGTACTGCAAACGCATGGAAGAAACCCTGACCACTCTGGAACAGAAGTATGGGGCGGATCTTCGCATCGTGTGGAAGGACTACCCGCTGCCCTTTCACGATCGCGCGGTCTCGGCCGCCGTGCTGGCCAGGGTTGCGTTGGCCAAGAAGGGGATGAAGGGGTTCTGGCAGGCCCACCGCGTGCTCTTTGAGGGGCAGGACGATCTCGATGACGGCGCCCTGAAGGTCATGGCCAAGGCGCTCGGGTTGTCGTGGCCGGACATTCAGCGGGCGATGGCCGACCATCGCTTCAAGGATGTCTTCAAGGCGTCCGAGGATTTGGCCAAGACTCTCAAAGTCAGTGGCACGCCCTGTTCGTTCGTGAATGGCTATCGGGTGGCGGGTGCGATGCCTGCCGAGAAATTCGTCGAGGTCATCGATGCCCAACTTGCCAAGGCCAGGGCCATGGCCGACGATCGCCACTCGCAGGTCGGGATCTACGAAGCCATCGCCAAAACGGGCCAACCGTCGGAGGGGCCGGAGCGCAGGGACGTCGAGGCCCCAACCAGGGACAACCCCTCGAAAGGCAGCCCACGGCCAAGGTGACGGTGCAGATCTTTGGCGACTTCCAGGTGCCCGTTTTGCGAGTGAGTCAACCCAACTCTGGCGCAGCTCGAGCAGCGGTTTCCCGGACGGTTGCGCATGGTCTGGCGGACTATCCCATGCCCTTCCATGCCCATGCCGCCCTTGCCGCGGAGGCCGCACAGGAGGTGTTCGCGCAGAAAGGGGCGTCCGCATTCTGGGAGTACCATGACCTTTTGTTCGCCGCCCAGGCCAAGGACGGTCTCGAACGGCCGAATCTGGAAAGGCTGGCGTGGAAACTTGGCGTGGACCTCAAGCGATTCGGTGCGGCCGTGACGCGGGCGGTGGCAGAATCCGAGCTGGCGAACGGCCCCGCCACAAAGCCGTGACGCGACGGGACTGCGTGCGCTCTTTTCTTGTGGGGTGGGGTTGGCGGTGCGAAAATACCGACTTCGCAACATGTGGCGTCTGCTTTGGCAAACTCGGCGAACTTCGGACGCATCACCAACTCGTTCTCGGACTAAGCCCATGACCATTCGGTTAGCACTTGCCGCCATCGCCGTGTTCCTGACTGCCAGCAGCGTGCGCGCCGAGGACTGTCCGAGCGACATCCCGGAGGACAGTGGGATTCGTCGGGTGCAGGCCAAGAAATGGTTTTCCAAAGGCCAGACGGCCTCGAACGAGGGCGACGACGTGGCTGCGCTCAAAGCCTATCAGTGCTCCCTAAGGTACGTGCCCCACGGGTTTACGGCCTACAACATTGCGCAGATCGCCGAACGTATCGGCGATTTGGAAGTGGCCATTGCCAGCTATGGCCAGTACCTGCTGCTCGTTCCAGACGCCAAGGATGCGCAGGAAGTTAACGAGAAGACCATCGCGCTGAAGGAACGGCTGGCCAGGGCGCGACAGAAAGAGAAAGAGATTACTGCGACGTCACCGATCGGTGGGGCCGCACCTCCATCCATGCGGGGCTCGCAAGGACAGAGATCGACCCCTCCACCTGCTGGCGGAACTGTCTCGGGCGGGCAAGACACCAAGCCGTCTGGCTCGGTCGTTGAGGAGAAGTCGACGGCGACGAACTATCGCATGGCAGCCTGGATCGTCTATGGCGGCGCAGGCGCTGCGCTGGTTGCGGGCTTGGTCACGAATCTTCTAGCCCGCAGCAAGATGGATACCTGCAACTCTCTGTACAAGAAGGATCCCAACAATCTATCTCCTGCCGAAGCCGCGTGCAGCGACGCCAAGCCTCTTGCCTATACATCCTACGTTTTTTTTGGCCTAGGCGCGGCCGCAGCCGTGGTGGGCACGGTTCTCGTGCTTCGCCCCACCGAGTCCAGTGAGGTGGGGATGAACCTACTGCCCGAGGGCGGTCTAGCGTTCGGCTGGTCGGGCAGGTTTTAGCCTCCTGAATCAACTCCCCTGCCAGTAGCGGACTTTTCCCGTGTCGGCGTGGATGAAGTGCGTGCGCGGATAGAAGCCCACGCCGCCCAAGTGTAGTCCGCGCACGAATTCGCGCAGAGTCTCGGTTTCTACCCCGCGAATGCGAAAGTCGACCGCTGTGCCCTGCATGTGTTGGCTCTCGCGTGCCACCTGGTGGCCCTTCTTTCTCAGCATCAGATTGTATTTCGGCGACCGGAAGCCCGACACGATGTCGACCCTCGGCGCGTGGAATCTGAGCGCTGCTGCCGCGAGGATTGACGCGAGCCGGGTGTCGGCCTGGGTCGATTGCTTGGTGTAGTGATCGCGCAGGAAGAGTTGGAAGGGATGCTTGTAGGGCTGGCCTGCGATGAGCGGCAGGGCCTCGTGGTTCCAGATGTTGAACAGAGTCGTGACAGGGTGGATGCACGTGCCGACGGGTTCCATGACATCGGCCAGGCGTGCCGCGGTGCCCAGGATGGCGGTGTGTGCAGCCTTGGCGCTTGACATGGCCGGCTTGCGTATGGGCGGCAGGTCGGCATCGCGCACGTGAACACTTGGGCGCCAGGCCTTTTCCAGACGCCAGATCTCCTTCTTGCTCCGCTCACGTAGCGGGGGGGCAAAGTGCGGCTCACGCTCGTCGGACAAAGCGACCAGCGGCTCGGCGGGAAGTGTGGCGCCGAACCCGTCTGTTCCCTCACCCGCGGCGGGCAGGGCGGAAGCGCAAAGAAAGGCAATCACAGCGTGCATGCCCACACATCATACCCGGTAGACGTGGCGTGCGTTATCGGACAGGATAGCAATTCTCAGGCGGGCGTGGGCCAGCCCTAGCACAGCGA
>Ga0265342_10004777_pt1 | contig 10522 bp, 7 predicted proteins | sample 4CB327metaG_FD_203125 | JGI IMG/M metagenome (GOLD analysis project Ga0265342, IMG submission 203125) | Rhizosphere microbial communities from Carex aquatilis grown in University of Washington, Seatle, WA, United States - 4-CB3-27 metaG | ecosystem: Host-associated > Plants > Roots > Rhizosphere...
GCACTGCTGCACGAGCTCGTTGTCGGCGCGGATCTCGACGCCCATGGCCTGCAGCTCGACGACCTTCGTGAAGACGTCGCCGGCGCGGTTGAACAGCGCGCCCGCGAGCATCGCCGCCTTCACGCGCCGTCGCCGCGGCTCGCCCTCGAGCGCGTACGCCCGGCGCGCCTCGTCGAGCCGCGTGCCCGGGATGTTCACGCCGTGCTCGACGTGGTTGAAGAGCCGGCGCGTGAGCGCCTCGATCAGCTTCTTCTTCGTGAGCAGCGTGTCCGCGGGTGCGTCGTAGGCCTTGATCCAGTACCCGTCGTAGAAAACCCGCCACTGCCCGTTGACGGCGCGCTTGGCGCCCTGCGCGGCTCGCGTCTCATCCATGCCCGACCTCGACGAGGATGCTACGCCCCGGGTTCCGGGAGCGGGTCAGCCGCAAACGAGCGCGTGCATTTTTGGCCCGACGGATTCAGCCCGTTGACCAACCGGAGACGTCAGCGAAGCCTGACGGCAACGCAGAAGGAGGAACTAACTTCCCCAGGTGCAGGGGCCGATCGTCTGCGCGGGCGGGACGGCGACGGGGGCGTTCCAGGTCAGGCCGGCGGGCGCGTCCACGGCGGAGGATTCGACGAGACCCATCGGGACGGTCACCGGTGTGCAAACGGTCTTCGCGCACAGGATGTACATGGAGGGGTCGACGGGCATCTGGTAGCCGCCGCGGGTCGTCTTGCGCGTGACGGCGGGCGTCGCGGACTGCACCCCGTTGAGCATCGTGAAGAGGTCGACCTCGACGTCTTGCTCGAGCACGTTGTTGGAGTCGACGATCTCGCCGAACACGCCGTGCGTGATCGGCTTGTTCGGGCAGATCTTCGAGAGGTCGGGGCTGATGCAGCCGCCGAGCAAAATGAGCGTGGCCAGACCGAGGATCCGCACGCCTCCTTCTATCCGCGATCGACGGATTAGGCCAGCAGCTCGCTGATGACCTTGGTCGCGAGGCCCGCGCCCGCGCCGAAGCTCGTGACACCCGTGTCCATCGCCTGCATGAGCGTGAGCGGCACGCAGCTGACGTTGCGGCCGTTGTTCTCGTTGGGCGCGTCGCCCTTCGCGGGTGAGGCGTAGTGGATGCCGGGGTGCACGAGCGCGCCGCCCGCGCGACCCGCGACGATCATGGGGATGCCGGGCTGGTTCTGCGCGTTGTGCGTGCGGCCCTCGGAGCACTCGGTGAAGCCGAGGATCGCGCAGTTGTCGAGCAGCGTGCCCGCCCCTTCGGTGAGGCCGAGCAGCCGCTCGAGCAGCGCCGCGAATTTCGACATCGAGTAGGTCACGCACTTCTGCACGTTCGGCTGATCGCCGCCCTCCTGGTGCGTGTAGCCGTGCATGCTCGTGCCGGTGTTCGTCGTCGTGGGATCGATCGTGAACGTCGGGAAGCCGGGGTAGACCGTGAAGTCGTTGCAGGGGCTGAAGCGGTAGGTGAAGACGCGCGTCTGGTCGCAGGCGAGCGCGAAGACGAGCAGGTCCGTCATCGCGGCGTTGAGCGGCTCCCACTGGATCTGCTCGTTGTCGATGGCGGGGTACGACGACATCGGCCGCGTGGGCGTGCCACACCCGTTCATCGCCATCGAGGGCATGCCCGTCGTGAGCTGCTTCTCGAGATCGAGCACGCCCTGCAGATGTTGATCGAGCCGCGCCTTGTCGGTCGCGCCGAGGCGCAGCTCGAGCGCCTTGGCGTCGGCGGCGACGAGATCGAGCACGCTCTTGCGCGTCGCCAGCGTCACCGACGAGACGCCGCCGCCCGCGCCGCCGGCGCCGCCGGTCGATCCGAGCGCGCCGAACACGCGATCGTAGAAGGCGATCGGATCGTACTCGGGCAGGTTGGGGCTGTTGGGCCCGTTGTGCGAGATCGACTTGGCGAGCGCGCCGAAGTCGGCGTCGCTCGTGTCGGTCGACGCGACGCCGAGATGCAGCGAGCGGAAGCGCGTCGTCGCGCCGATCTTGTCGGCGATGAGCTGGTCCATCGTCTTCGCGGCGTAGGCGACGTTGAGCCCGCCCTGCGGCGTGCCGAGCACACCCGAGGTGATCGACTGCAGCGAGCCCATGTGGCCCGTGACCATGTACTGGATGTAGACGACCGTGCCCGAGACGATCGAGACGTAGTCCTTCACGGTCTGGAACGGCATGAGCAGCGGCGAGAGCTGCCAGCCGGGGCCCGTCGTCGTCGGGATCCAGTTCTTGATGATGACGCCGTTGCCCCAGTAGAACTCGCCGAAGCGCTTGGGCAGCGGCGCGCCTGCCGCCGTCGCGTCGCCGTTGTCATTGAGCATGGCGTTCAGGAGGGGCAGGCCCACGGCGGCGCCGACGCCGCAGGCGGCGCCGCGCAGGAGCGTGCGGCGTGACAGCGTGTATTTCTTCGAAGTGAGCATGGTCGTCAGTTGGGTTTGGGCAGCGTGCGAAAGCCGTCGCTCGCGACGATCGACGCGAGCAGCGCCTTGAGGCGCGCGCCGTTCGCGCCGAAGTCGTGGACGAGCGAGGTGAAGGTCGCACGGTCGTAGTCCGTCGCGAGGTGGCCCACGGCGGCGCCGTAGAGCGACTGCACGAGGCAGGGCTCGAGGGCCGCGTGATCGCGCAGCATCGCGCCGAGACCGAGCTCGCCCTGGAACGTCTGGCCGCCGTACGTGCCCGTGTCGTCGATGGGCAGGCCGTGGTCGGTGTCGCGCCACACGCCCATGGCGTCGAAGTGCTCGAGCGCGAGGCCGACGGGATCCGTCTGGTGGTGGCACGCCGCGCACACGGCGTTGGTCGCGTGCTGCTCGAGCCGCTGGCGCGCCGTGATCATGCCCGTGGGCGGCGGCGGGATGGTGAGGTTCGCGGGCGGCGCGAGCGGCAGGTCCTGGCAGAGCAGGCGCGTGAGCACGAAGAGCCCGCGCCGCGTGGGCGACGTGCCGTCGGCGTGATCGCGCGCGGCGAGCACGCCCGCCTGCCCGAGCAGCCCCGCGCGGTGCGCGCTCGCGGGCAGCGTCACGCGCGCGAAGCCCGTGCCCGCGGGCGCCGGCACGCCGTAGAGCCCGGCGAGCTCGGCGTTGATGAACGTGTCGGTCGTGTCGTACGCGTGCCGGTAGTCGCCGTCGCTCGTGAAGACGAGATCGTCGAGGAAGGTCAGCGTCTCCTGCTTCATGGCCGGCCCGAGCGTCGCCGTGTACTTGGGGAAGAGCTCGACGGGCCGCGTGAGCGTGTCGAGGTTGTCGAGCGCGAGCAGCGCGCGGAAGAACGAGCCCACGGCCGCGTGCGCCTCGGACAGCGCGAGCAGGCGCGTGGCCTGCGCCTGCACCGCGGCGGGCGTGACGAGCGCGTTCGAGGCCGCCGCGGCCAGGAGCATGTCGTCGGGCGCGTCGTTGGTGAGGAAGTAGGAGAGGCGCGAGGCCATCTCGTACGACGAGAAGCGCAGGCGGCCCGCGCTCGCCGGATCCGGCTCGCCCACCTCGGCGAGGTAGATGAAGCTCGGCGACTGCAGGAACGCGCTCGTGATCGCCTCGAGCCCCTGCCAGACGTCGCCGAGATCCTTCGCGGCCTGCGCGGCCGCCGCCGCGTAGCGCGTCTGCTCGTCCGCGGTGAGGGGACGCCGAAAGGCGCGCTTGCCGAACGCGGCCACGAACGAGCCGAGGCACGTCGTGTCGGCGACGCCCGCGGGCGTGCAGGGCACGAGCTTCTGCTTGTTGGCGGCGTCGGCGAACGCCGCGTGCGCGAGGAAGCGCGCCGCGTTCTCGAACTGCGCGACGCCCATCCCCGACACCGAGCCGGACGCCGCGCCGATCGCGGCGAAGCCGCCCACGGGAGAGACCTCCTCGATGGCCGGCATGCCCGCCGTGCTCACGCCGAGCAGCGTGCGCGCGCTCGTCGTGTACTGCTCCGTCGTGAGCCGGCGCAGCTGGAAGGCCGTCGCAGGGCCGAAGGCGGGCCAGCCGTCGTTCTGGGGCGACGAGATCGCGCCACCCGCGGCGCCTCCCGCGCCCGTCGCACCGGCGCCGCCCGAGGTCTGCGAACCCGCCGCGCCCGTCGTGCTCGGCGCGCCTCCGCTCCCGCCGCCCCCCACGCGGCCCGCGCAGGCGCCCGCGCAGAGCACCGCCACGAGCGATGCCGTCACGACGCGCGCGCTGATCTCGATGCGCCTCATCGGTCGATCTCGACGCGCTCGATCCTCGTCCCGGCGCGCGCGGAAGACAACCCCGTTCGCCGGCGAAACGCGCCGGTTTTCAGCGAAAAAAGCAGGGGATCGTTGCGCAACCCGCTTGTTGCGCAACGCGATCGGCCGCGACACGCACCCGAGCGCAGCGCGGCTTCGCCGCGCAGAGCGAGCGCAGGGGGCGCGGGACCCTGTGAGGCGCTATCCCGCACCCCGAGCGCAGCGCGGCTCCGCCGCGCGGGAGCGAGCGCAGGGGGCGCGGGACCCTGTGAGGGTCCCGAACTCAATCGTTGCGCGGGACGCCGCAGGCGATGGGCATGCCGGGCATCGCCTCGGTGCCGTTGTCGATCACGATCGAGTGCAAGAGGATGTCGCTCGTCGCGTCGCCCGTGCCGATCGTCCAGTAACCGGCCGACGGCGTCATGTACGTCGCCATGCCGCCCTTGCCGCCGTTGCACATGATCGTTCCGAGCATCGCGCCCTTCGGCGACCAGATCATCCCCGAGTTGATGCCGTCGTTGCCACAGTCGGCCATCTGGTGGATGTGAAACGAGTGCGCGCCGTTGCCCGGGCAGTTGATCGCCTGCAGCACGAGCTTGATGTTGCCCGCGCCGTCGGGCGTGAACGTCGCCGTGCCCTGAACGCCGTTGCCGTTCGCCTGCGCCATCGTCGCGATCGCCGGCTTGTTGCTGCCCGCGCCGCCCGCGCCGGTCGTCGAGCCGGCCGCGCCGGTCGAGCCCGCGCCGCCCGACGCCGAGCCGGCCGCGCCGGTGGTCGAGCCGGCCGCGCCGGTGGTCGAGCCGGCCGCGCCCGTGCTGCCCGCCGCTCCGCTCTTGCCTCCGGTGCCCGACGGCGTCGAGCTCCCGCCCCCGCAAGCGACCAGCGAGGCGCACGCGAGGAGTGTTCCAATGAAGAAGGTAGCGGGGCGGCGCATCATCGTCGGACCTCCGGGTTTGCTTCCTGGTGGTGGGCGTCGGGCGCGACTTTAGTCGCGTCGCCTCCGTCAGGATGTGCGCCGGCGGCCATGACTCCGCAACAGCCGCCCGCCTCCCGGACGGTGCGCATTTTGCATTGCCAAACCCGCGTAGGCGTTACCTTTACGCCACAAAGTCTTGCTGCCCGGCTTGTCCGGGCGGTATGGTCCGAGCCATCGAGGGGAAGGCGCAGCGTGATCACCAAGACCACGATTGCTGACGACGAGGACGAAGGTGGCTCCTCGGCGGGGTTCCACATCCTCCTCATGTCCCCCGACGTGTTTACGTCGCTCCCGCTCCCGAGCTCCGGCGCGCTCACGATCGGCCGGTCCGCGAAGTGCGACGTCCACGTCGACGATCCGATGGCCTCGCGCGAGCACTCGAAGCTGCACGTCGAGCACCTGAACGGCGAGCTCCGCCTCTCCATCGAGGACATGGGGAGCGCCAACGGCACGCGCGTGCGCGACGCCGTCATCAAGCCTCACGACCGGGTCCCCATCCTGACCGGCGACGCCGTGATCGTCGGGTCGACGGTCCTCATGGTCATGCAGAACCGGTCGTCGATGGGGCCGCGCCGGCTCTGGTCGCACGCCTACTTCGAGGCGCGCATCGACGACGAGTGCTCACGCTCCGCCAAGACCCGCTCGTCGTTCGCGCTGACGCGCGTCCGGTTCACCGGCTCGGCGCACTGGACGCGCGTCCTGCCCGTGCTCGCGCGCGAGCTGCCGTCGCCCCACGTCTTCGCCACCTACGGCCCTCGCGACTACGAGATCCTCTTCCTCGACGTCGGCGAGGCGCAGGTCGAGGAGGCGATGCGCTCCCTCATCGCGAGCTGCCACGTCGCGGGGCTCGACGGCCGGTACGCCGTGGCCTGGTACCCGCGGAACGGTACGAACGCCGAGACGCTCATCGCGTCGGCGAACGGGCTGCTCAACGTCCGCAAGGGCCAGAACGGAGAGCCGCTGGGGCCGTCGGTCGCGCTCGGCCCCAGCATGCAGCGCGTCCGGGAGATGGCCAGCCGCGCCGCCTCTTCGCCGATCAACGTGCTCATCTTGGGCGAGAACGGCGTCGGCAAGGACATTCTTGCGCAGTTCGTGCACAAGCTCTCCTCGCGCGCGCACAAGCCGTTCGTGGCCCTCAACTGCGCCGGGCTGTCCGAGACGCTCATGGACAGCGAGCTGTTCGGACACGAGAAGGGCGCGTTCACGGGCGCGACGAGCGCGAAGGTCGGGCTCCTCGAGTCGGCCAACGGCGGCACGGTCTTCCTCGACGAGATCGGCGACATGCCGATGTCGATGCAGGCCAAGCTCCTGCGCGTCATCGAGACGCGCGAGGTGCGGCCCGTGGGCGGCCTCAAGGCGCGTCCCATCGACGTCCGCTTCGTCTCGGCGACGAACAAGGACCTCGAGGCGGCGGTCGTCAAGGGCGAGTTCCGCACCGATCTCGTCTATCGCCTCAACGGCCTGACGCTCGCCGTGCCCCCGCTGCGCGAGCGCACCGACGAGATCCCGGCGCTGGCCGACACCTTCGTCGCCGCCGCCTGCCACGGCATGGGTCGCGACCCGAACGTGCGCGTGCGGGCCGACGCCCTCGATCATCTCCTGCGGTACCGCTGGCCGGGCAACATCCGCGAGCTCAAGAACATCATGGAGCGCGCCGTGGCCATGTGCGACAGCGACGAGATCACCCCCGAGCACCTGCCGCTCGAGAAGATGAGCTCCGTCTCCGACGGCTACGTCGATCTGAAACGGATCACGCCCGTCGCGCCCACGGCGGCGATCAACCAGAACCTGCCGCCGCTGTCGGACGCGACGAAGCAGGCCGAGCGGCAGCGCATGGTCGACGCGCTCGTGGCCTCGCACGGCAACCAGACGCGCGCCGCGCAGCTCCTCGGCATGCCGCGGCGGACGTTCGTCTCGAAGCTCGACCAGTACCACATCCCCAGGCCCCAGAAGGGGGCGCCCGTGGACGACGTACGGAAGACGCTGCCTGCGCCCTTGCCGAAGGTGCCGAGCGCCAGCAACTCGAGCGACTGAGCCCGCCGTCGCATGGGCGTAAACAAGCGGTTGGCGGGTTGTTCCCTGCGCGGGGACGCGTCGCTGGTATCTTGCGGCCCGACATGAAGCAGGCACCCACGAAGGTCGCCATCATCGGCGGGGGCTGCGCGGGGATCACCGCGGCGTTCGAGCTCACGCGGCCGGCGCTCGCGGGCAAGTACGAGGTGACGGTCTACCAGCTGGGCTGGCGGCTCGGAGGCAAGGGCGCCTCGGGGCGCGGGCCCGCCGATCGCATCGAGGAGCACGGCCTCCACCTCTGGATGGGCTTCTACGAGAACGCCTTCCGCGTCATGCGGGAGTGCTACGCGGAGGCCGAGCGCGATCCGGCGACCTGTCCGATCGCGACCTGGACCGACGCCTTCGTGCCCGATCACGTCGTGGGCGTCATGGATCACGCGCCCGACGGCCGCTGGATGCCGTGGCTCTCGCCGTTCCCGCCGCTGCCGGGCCTGCCGGGCGATCCGGGCGAGCCGGCGCGCTGGAGCATCGTCGACTACCTGACCCGCGCCGTGACGCTGCTGCGGACGCTCTTCGAGGCCGTGCAGCGGCGCACCGAGCACGTGACCGAGAGCGCGGGTCCCGCGGCCGCCGCGGCCACGCCGACGTCGGCGCCCGCCGACATGACCGACCGGATGACGCAATTCATGCGCGCCGGAGCGCTCGCCACGCTGAAGGCGTTGCTCGAGTCGATCAGCATCCTCGACACCGTCGTGCGCGCGCTCCCGAACTATCCGGGCGAGCTCATCCTGCAGTTCCACGACGTCATCACGACGGCGGCGCGCCAGCAGCTCGAGCTGCTCGTGGCGAGCGACGACGGGACGCGCCGGCTGTGGGAGGTCGCCGAGCTCGTGCTCGCGACCATCCGGGGCATCGTGCGCTTCCGGCTCGCCACGGACGAGCGCGGCTTCGAAGCGATCGACAACTACGACTGCCGCGAGTGGCTCAAGCTCAACGGCGCGTCCGAGCGCGCGCTCGACAGCGGCTTCCTGCGCGCGCTCTACGATCTCGCCTTCGCCTACGAGGAGGGCGATCCCAAGCTGCCGAAGATCGCGGCGGGCCAGGCGCTGCGCGGCGCCGTGCGGGCCTTCTTCACGTACCGCGGCGCCTTCTTCTGGAAGATGCAGGCCGGCATGGGCGACATCGTGTTCGCCCCCTTCTACGAGGTGCTGAAGAAGCGAGGCGTGCGCTTCGAGTTCTTTCACCGGCTCGAGAACGTCGGCCTCGCGCGTGACGGCTCGTCCGTCGAGACGCTCGCGTTCGACGTGCAGGCCGAGATCAAAGGCGGCAAGCCCTACGCCCCGCTCGTCGACGTGCGCGGGCTGCCGTGCTGGCCCGCCGCGCCCGACTGGGAGCAGCTCGCGGACGGCGCGCGGCTGCGCGAGGAGCGCTGGCAGTTCGAGTCGCACTGGGACCGGCGCGCGGCCCACCGCAAGACGCTGCAGGTCTCGCGGGACTTCGACCTCGTCGTGCTCGCCGTGCCCCTGGCCGTGCTGCCCCACACGTGCGGCGAGCTCATCGACAAGAGCGCGAAGTGGCGCAACATGGTGACCCACTGCAAGACGGTCCCCACCCAGGCCGTCCAGCTGTGGATGTCCGAGGACATGGCCGGCCTCGGCTGGACGGGCGAGCAGACCAACATCGCCGGCTTCGTCGAGCCGTTCGACACGTGGGCCGACATGCGCCAGCTCATCCGACGCGAGAGCTTCAAGTCGCGCGTGGGGTCCATCGCTTATTTCTGCAACGCGCTCCCCGACGCGAAGCCCGGCGAGGACGTCGGCAAGCCCGAGTACCCGCGGCGGCGTCGCGCGGAGGTGCGGCAGAACGCCATCGACTTCCTCAACAACGACGTGCACCACCTGTGGCCGCGCGCGCGCGACGCCGCGGGGCGGTTCCGCTGGGACGTGCTCGTCGACGCCAGCCGCACCGGGACCACCCCGAAGAAGAACGAGCCGCGCGGCGAGAGCCGCATCGACTCGCAGTTCTGGACCGCGAACGTCAACCCGACCGATCGCTACAGCCTCAGCTTGCCGGGGACGTTGCGCTATCGCGTCTCGCCGCTCGACGACACGTTCGACAACCTGACCATCGCCGGCGACTGGACCGACTGCGGCTTCAACGAGGGCTGCGTCGAGGCCGCCGTCATGTCGGGGCGCCTCGCGGCGCACGCGCTCTCGAAGAGCCCCCCGCTGCGGGAGATTGTCGGCTTCGATCATCCATGAGGAGAGCATGAAACCGTCGAAACGAATCACGCGGCCGCCGCTCACGCGCAAGGCGCCCATTCGCGCCTATTCGACCCTCTTCGGGCCGCCCGACGACAAAGCGTCCGATGCAGCGTCGCCCGCGGCGGCGTCGAACGGCGCCGCGAAGGGGCCGCGAAACGGCGCAGGCGCGCCGCGCCCCTCGCCATTCGCGGCCATCGAGCAGGGCATGGGGCTCGCGTACCGCGTCAGCGAGGAGTTCTTCGGGCCGAGCCGCGGCCTCGCGCAGGTGTTCTCGCGCCCCTTCGCGGGCTCCTCGGCCGCCCCGGGCTCCGAGGGCGGGCTCGCTCAGCTCTCGGAGCGCATCATGCGCTTCACGGTCGAGCTGTCGTCGATGTGGATGGACGCCGCGCGCATGATGCCTCAGGGCGGCGGCCTCGGCGCGCCCGGCGCGCCCGGGCCGCGCTGGCCGTCGGAGCCCCCGCGCGCGCCTCAGCCGCCGGCGCGCCCGTCCCGCGGCGTCGCGATCCAGATCGACTCGAAGGCCAAGGCGCGTGCGACGCTCGACGTCCGCGGTCCCGTCGCGCGCAGCGTGCGCGTCGAGCCGCCGCGGCTGGTCGGCGGCGCGGCCCGCATCACCGCCGTGAAGGTGGAGAGCGACGGTGACGACGGGCCCGTCATCGTGAGCGTGCGCGTGCCCGCGAAGCAGGCGCTGGGCACGTACGTGGGCGACGTCCTCGACGCCGACACGGGCGCGCCCCTCGGGACCGTGACCATCCGGATCACGAAGTGAGGATCGAGGCGCGCCACCGCCCGGCGTCCGAGGCGCGGCCCGCCGACCTGGTCCCGACGCTGCTCGACGAGTACGGCGCGAAGACGAAGGAGAGCCTGCGCGACTACCTGCGCAGCCGCGGCTCGGGCCACCTCGCCTACCTCTACGATCTCCTGCGCGACTACCCGTCGCGCGGCGGGCGCTCGCTGCGGCCGTCGCTGTGCATCGCCGCGGCGAAGGCCTTCGGCGGCTCGCTCGACGAGGCCCTCAACAGCGCCGTCGCCCTCGAGATCCTCCACAACGCGTTCCTCATCCACGACGACGTCGAGGACCTGTCGGAGCAGCGTCGCGGCCGC
>Ga0265342_10004778_pt1 | contig 10516 bp, 6 predicted proteins | sample 4CB327metaG_FD_203125 | JGI IMG/M metagenome (GOLD analysis project Ga0265342, IMG submission 203125) | Rhizosphere microbial communities from Carex aquatilis grown in University of Washington, Seatle, WA, United States - 4-CB3-27 metaG | ecosystem: Host-associated > Plants > Roots > Rhizosphere...
CGTGGTCCACAATCCTGATGAAGCGCTGGCGGCGGTGCATCGCGCCAAAGACAGCGGCTATTTCGCCATCAAACTCTACGGTTCGCTCGACCCCGCTTACGTCAAACCGATGGCCGATCTGGCGCATAAGCTCGGCCTGCGTGTCCATGGTCACATACCGCACGGCATGCGCCCATTGGATGCCGTTCGCGCAGGCTATGACGAGATCACGCACATCAACTTCGTGATGATGCAGGCGATGCCGGACGACGTCGTGAAGACCTCCAACGGCATGAACCGCTTCATCGGCACGGGAAAATTCGCAGCGGGCGTCGATTTGCATTCTAAGGCGATGACGGCCTATCTCGATGAGTTGGCGGCGCGCCACATCGCGGTGGACCCGACGCTGGTGACGTTCGAGGACCTCTATGTTCCCGAGCGCGGCACCATTCCGGCTGCCGACGCGCCCTATGCCGACACCCTGCCCCCGCAAATGGCGCGCGGGTTCCTTTCGGTCGCCATGGCGCCGACGCCCGATCTATCGCGCGAGCAGATGCGCGCGAGTTTCGCGAAACTGAAGGCGCTGATCCCCGAATTGCAGAAGCGGCACATCTCGATCCTTGCGGGCACCGACGGCGTGGGCTTCGAGCTGATCCGCGAGCTAGAGCTGTACGTCGAGGCCGGATTGTCACCGGCCGACGCGCTTGCGGCAGCCACAATCACGCCGGCCAAGGCCTTTCATCTCGGCAAACAAACCGGATCGATCGCGAAGGGCAAGCTTGCGGAACTGGCGCTGATCGATGGCGACCCGTCAAAGAACATCGGGGACCTGCGCCAGGTCGAACTGGTGATGCGCGACGGCAAGCTGATGAAAGCCGCAGACCTTCGCGCGGCGCTCGGAATCTCCGGGCCGCCGAAGAAATGAACGCCGTAGGTGGGGCGGAACGCTATCGTCAATATGTCTTGTATCGAGGCGATCCATCGAGCAGCGAGATGCAAACGGGCGAATAGGGTTCGGAAGAAGGAAGCTAACGAACACCAGCCGCCAACTGAGCGAATTCTCGTACCGGGGGTTCCGCTTTGACGGCCGACATGGATTGCTCTTCCGCGTCCTGCACGGCGCCCCAGAATTGGGCGACTGTCGGGCCCCGCCTCAGGCGGCGGTCGACGAAGAGAAACTGGAATATCTCATGCGGCCAGACGCGCCGCCCCATCTGCGTGTACCAGCGCATGGCGTGACGCAGTCCACGGTCCGGATGGAACAGCACCCGCCAGAGCGCCTTCGGCCGGGATTGGACCACGAATTCGGTGAATTTGAACCACAACAGCACGCGCCAGGGCGGCATGTGTCGCGTAGCGAGAACCTGATGCTTGTAGTCCCAGCGGCGGCGATCCGTTTGAATTACTTCGCGCGCCTGAGCCAAACGGAAATAGGGCGTCCAGCGATGCGGCGTGACATAGAGCATCTGGATCTGGTCCGGATCGTATGACAGAAGCTGTCTGAGTCCGCGCCAGTGATCGCGGTCGGTCTCCTCTTCGAAGCCGACGACCCAGGTGGCCATCGACAGGATTCCGTGCCGGCGCATCAGATGGATGGCCTCGCGGTCGGTGGACGTCGTTGTGCCCTTGCGGATGAACTCCAACGTCTTCTCGTCGGTGTTCTCCAGTCCCAGCAGGAAGCGTTGCCAGCCCGCCTTCTTGTAAAGATGCAGGATGTCGGCATCGCGCACGATGTCGCCGGCGCGCGTCGAGCCAACCAGGATCAGATCGACATTCTCCGCAATGAGCGCCTCCAGAAAAGCCAGCCAGGCTTTTCTTGAAACGGTCGGGTTCTCGTCCGCGAAATTGACGACCTTCACGCCGCGTTCTCGATTTAGGCGCGCCAGCTCCTTCGCGAACAGCACGGGATCGCGATGGCGCCAGCGCGTCCAGAAACCGCGCTGGCCGCAATAATTGCAGAGGTGCGGACAGCCGCGCGAGAACTGAACGACTACGGCGCGCAGGCCGCCCCAATATGAGTAGCGGGCGTGATCGATCAGTTCCCAACCGATGCGATAAACGTCGAGGTCCTGGATGACCGTCGCCGGCCGGGTTGCCCGCACGCCGTCCGCGTCGCGATATGCGATTCCGGAGACGTCGGCGAGCGGAGCACCGCGCTCGTAGGCGTGTGCCAAACGGCGCATGGTTTCTTCCCCCTCACCGCGCACGATCGCGGCGACATAAGGCTCTTCCGCCATGATCTCGCGCCAGTGATAGGTGGGGAAAACGCCGCCATAAACGATCCATGCTTCCGGCAATGCCCTTGAGACGGCGGAAGCGACCTCAGCAATCACGGGATGCCCGGATGTCGAACCGGAATGACCGAACAGGACAGCGTCCGGCCCCAACCGCACGGTTTCGTCCACGATTGCCTTCACCGTCATGGGCCCGAATTCGCCGTCGATGAGATGCACCTCATGACCGTCATCGATCAGAGGCCCGCCGATCGCCAGCAACCCCAGCGGCGGCAGATGATCGTCGGGGATGCGGCTGCCGATGGCCGGATGCGGCACATTGATCAGGAGAATGCGCATCGTCAGGCAGCCTCGACCGACAGCCCGCCGAACCGCCGCTCCCGCCCGCGAAACGTCGCCAAGGCTTCGGCGAGGTCCGCGCCGGTGAAATCGGGCCACAGAAACGGGGTGAAATAGAGTTCTGCGTACGCGCTTTCCCACAGCAGAAAATCGGACAGGCGCTGCTCGCCGCTGGTGCGGATCAGCAGATCCACGTCGCGCACGTCTCCCGAGACCAGCGCGGCGAAAGTCTCGTGCGTCAGCTCGGGCTGCTTCGCGGCAGCGGCGGCCGCCCTGAAGATCGCCTCGCGCGAGGAATAATCGACGGCGATGCGCAGATGCAGCGCACCGCCCCATTCTGTCGCCGCTTCGGCGCGCTCGATCTCGGCGGGCAGGCTTCCGGGCAGGCGGTCGCGCCGGCCGATCACCGTAAGACGCACGTCATCGCGCACCAGATCCTCGGTCTCGGAATCGAGATAGCTTCGCAGCAACGTCATCAGCGCGGCGACTTCCGCTTGCGGGCGCTGCCAGTTGTCGCAGGAGAACGCGTAAAGAGTCAGCGTGCCCACGCCCTGCTCCGGCGCGGCCCGGACGACGCGCCGCACCGCTTCGATACCCGCTTCGTGGCCACGAATGCGCGGCAGCCCTTGCTGCCTCGCCCAGCGCCCATTGCCGTCCATAATGATAGCCACGTGTATTTTGCAATCGAGAGTACTTGGCATCGCAAAGTTTCCTTCCAAAAAAATGTGTCAGCCCGGCAACAGCCGCAACCTTGCGCTGCCGAAATCCTCGCCCGCAGTCTTGGCGGCGTCCTGAACCAGCTGTTCCAGCAACGCGAGATAATCCAGGAAGCGGCGGCGTCCGCTGCGTGTCAGCCGGCAGCTGGTTTGCGGACGGTTGCCTTCGAAGGTCTTGGTGATCTCCACCAATCCGGCTTCCTGCAACACCTGCAGGTGACGGCTGAGGTTGCCGTCGGTGAGGCCACAAAGCTGTTTCAGGTCAGCGAACGCAAGTCCCTTGGGATGTGCGATCAGCGAACTCAGCACGCCCAGCCGCGCTTTTTCATGCATCACGCGGTCAAGCCCCTCGTAGGAAAAGGGCGCGTCGCTGGTGTCAGCCTTCGCCATCGGTACTCCTCGCGGACGAGTACAGGATCGCGGCCATCAACAGCTGGCCTCCCAGAAACGGCAGTCCCATCAGCCATGGCGAAAGCGCATGGGATTCGCTGGCCAGCATCAGGCATGCGAAGCCGGTCACGAGATACCAACCGCCGGCCAGAGTCATGCTGCGCGGCAAAGTGCGGACGGACGCGAAGATGCCCATGCTGACGAACAACTGCCACAGCCCCGGCAACATCCAGACCGACAGCGGTGAAAAGCGCAGGAAGAAAAGCGGCAAGAAGATACTCGCGGCGGTGGCTGGCAGAAACTGCTCCATCGCCTGATGAATCATCGCATCGGCGAGACTGGAATGATGGCGCCGCGAACGGCCCTGCATCTCGATCCGGACGACGATCGCCGAGAGGCTTGCGGTCCCGATCCATCCCGCGATGAACAGACCGGGACTCCCGCTCGGATCAGGCAGCCAAATGCTTTGCGCTAGTGCGGTGGCTAGTCCCAAGAACCCGGTAATAACGAGCGCGACCGGACCATATCCCCGAAAGGCGGTCCCCGCCGCAATCTGGCTGCGTATCTCAAGAATGTCGGCCAGGGCTTTGTCGATATCGCGCATCGCAGGCTCGTCCCAATGACGCATCAAACTTTGCGATGCAAAGTATACTACCCCGCAAAGGAAATGCAAGGCCCTTTTTCGCGCCGGCCATTCTGGACCGCATCGCCGGCAGAGGCGGGACGTCCGCTCCGACGTCCCGCCAAAGCCCGGATTTCCTATTCCAGCACGTGGATGTTCTTTTCCGCGCAGATGTCCTTCAGTTGTTTGGGCCACACGGAGACGGTCACTTCTCCCAGGTGCGCCGTGCGCAGCAGGTACATGAACGTCCGCGCCTGGCCGATGCCGCCGCCGATGCTAAGCGGAATCCGGTCGCCCAGGATCGCGTGATGGTAGGGCAGCTTGAGGAAGTCCATCTGGCCGGAGAGTTCCAGCTGCGTCTTGAGGGTTTCCTTGGTCACCCGGATTCCCATGCTGGAGAGTTCGTGGCGGCGCTTGGTGACCGGGTTCCACACCAGAATGTCGCCGTTGAGCCCGTGGGTCGCATGCCCGGTCATCTTCGACGTGTCGGTCACCCAGTCGTCGTAATCGGCCGCGCGCATCTCGTGGGGATAACCGTCTTTGAGCACCCAGCCGATGCCGATGATGAAAACCGCCGGGTGTTTTTGCAGGATCGCCGTCTCGCGTTCCTTGCGGGACAGGTTCGGGTACTCCGCCAGAAGGTCCTCGGCGTGGATGAAGGTGAGCTCTTCCGGGATTTCCGGATAGCCGCCTTTCAGCAGAGCGGGGAATTGTTTCTGGGCGAGGAGGCCCGCGCCGTGGATCACCTTCCAGATGGCGCGCACCGTGGTTTTGAGGACTTTCAGATCCCGCTCGGCGGGCGTGATGCGCCGCTCCCAGTCCCACTGATCCACATAGGAGCTGTGGTCATGGTCGAGGAAATAGTCCTTGCGCACCGCGCGCATGTCGGTGCAGATGCCCTCGCCCGGCTTGCAGCGAAACTGTTCCAGCGCCATGCGCTTCCATTTGGTGGCCGCTTGCACCACCTGGGCTTCGATGCGTTTGTTCAGGCCAAGCCCGCACGGAAATTCCACGGGCGTGCGCGAGCCGTCGCGGTCGAGGTAGTCGTTCACGCCGCTCGCCTTATCCACGATGAGCGGCACCTGGACCATGTCCAAGTTCAGCGCCTTGCATAGATTGTCTTCGATATAGCGCTTGATGGCGAAGACTGCGCGCTGCGTGTCCATGCGGCCAAGCATGGGCTTGTAGCCGTTGGGGAGAATCTTGGCGACTTCCTCGTATGTGCTGATGCCGGGTCCCGCCAAGTCTGCTTTCTTGTTCGACATGGGAACTCCTCTTGGAGTGAATCAGGCCGAAGCCTTTGTTGGCCGCGAGGCTACGTCCGGCAACGGCAAATGAAATGAGCAAAGTCAACACGGGTGGCATGCGCAGTTCTGCGCAAGCGCGGACTATCCGCCGGGCTGTTTTCTTTCTCTAGAGATGGTTCGTCCGCATCATCGCTGCGCATCGATATGGACCGGCCGAACGATTGCGGCGGAGCGCTACCGGCGTGCGACTCCAACGGTCCTCAATGTCCTGACGAAGTCGCAGCACCAGGTCACCAAGTGTAACCAATTCCGCCCATTCCCGTGTACGTCTGTGATTTGGACGAGATCGCGCTGTCGATATGCGCACTTAGGCGAAATCCCCCATCGAACTTGATTTCCGAACCCAACGAAACGAGGGCGGAGTCCCTGCCGGCCTTCGCGTGATAGACAGTGAAGTCCGAGGACGGCAGCGCCACAAAAGCCGCGCTCGCCCCCGACTCGGCGAAGAAATTATGTGCCCAGGCCACCCGGCCCGACAGATGCACCGTGCCATCGGGCGTCAGGACCCATCTCGGCGTGAAGTCGAAGTCCATACCTTGGCGAACACCCAGCTCCGTGCCACCAACATTGACCGAGCGTGCCGCGTAATGAAGCGCGAAGGTGCTCGCGCCGGACGATGCCGTTTCGCTATAGGCTGGCAGTATCGAGAACTCGTCCTGCAATGCGATGTAAGGTGTCGCCCAACCCAGCGAAACGCCTGCTTCATATCGCCCGCCGATAATGACTGACGTGAGTTTTCCGGTCAGATCGTCTGTTCCGGAGACCGTCAAGACACGGTCGGTCGTGACGCGATTCAACGCGAAGGCGCCAGCAAAGGAACCATAGAAATGGGGGCTGAACTGAACCAGGCCGTAAAGCCCCGCCTGCACAGCATTGGCTTTGCCCGTGCCAAGATCGTCGACGAGATGGAAATTCGCAAAGCCCGCCGACACCGCCGCACCCAACATGAAGTTTGGCGACAGTGTCCAATTCGCGCCACCTACGAAGCCCGCTACATTCGATTTGAAGCTATGTCCTCCCGTTGTGTCTGGAGTTCCCGCAATGAGGCCCGCCCCATCGAACCCCGACATCCATATTTCAGCTCGTTGTTGCTGCGGGTTGTTCGCCAAAGCCGGACCGTTTGCGTGGCCATCGCTGATGTGATCAAAAATCGCGTCGAAAAAGGGCGTCAACAGCGCATTGCCAACTTGAGGAATATCGCTGCCAATCTCGCCCGCAAGCTGCGTCGCGTCGGTTGCCAGAGTTGCCGACGAGACATTGCCGAAATTCTCGAATTCCTGAGGCAATGTCTTCCCGGCCGCGATCGCAGCGTCGATCCCACCAACCACATTCACCTGATTGGCGGAAGCGCCGGATGGCAGCAGCGGTGACAGTTTGGCCAGGTCGATTTCGAGGTAGACATTGTCAGCATCGTAGGACAGCGCGGACGAGAAGGTTGCACCGGTACTGGTGATCTGGGCAAGCGTGAAACCACCGGTTACGCCGCCACTTGCCGTCAACACAGTCAGCTTCTGGCCGAGAGGATACGTACCATCCGTGCTGACGGTGGTAAGCGTTCCCGCCAGCGATGCGGTACCGGATGTGGTAAGTTTGGTGGCTGATGTGGAAGAGAAATTGACAACGAAGTTGCTGCCGCTGGCAAAGGTAACGGCGCCTTTTGCATTTAACGTTCCTGTGTCCGCCACGCCTGGTGCCAGCGTGCCACCTTTGTCGACAGTAATCGCGGAGACCGTGCCGGTGCCTGCCAGCGTCCCTCCGGAATTGACCGTCACGCCCAGCGAACTGGCAATTGATCCATTGATCGCGAGCGTTCCGCCCTTGATCGTCGTGATTCCGGAATAGGTATTTGTGCCCGAGAATGTTTCCGTACCCCCACCGATCGTGACGCCGCCCGCGCCAGAAATCACGCCGGAAAATGTACCGGATGCGCTGGTCAAGGTCAGCGATTGCGATCCCAGCATCACAGCACCAGTGCCGGCAAGAGACGATATCTGAGGTGCTGTCGTAACAGCCGAAACATCAAAGGTGCCGTTGTCGGTAATGTCTTTGGAAGCCGCAATACTGCCGGCGCCGCTGAGCACCAGATCGGCAGCGCGGTTGATCGTTGTTGCGCCCGTATAGAGGTTGACTGCGGTCAACACCGTCGTACCGCTGAGTTGTGTCAGCCCGCCGGTTCCGGAAATTACGCCACTGAAATTTGTGGTATCGGAACGTCCGAAAGCCAGGGTGCCGTTGTCTGTAACGTCGCCGAGAATGGAACCGCTGGTGCCGTCGTTACCGATCTGCAAGGTCCCGGCCGTGATCGTCGTACCCCCGGCGTAGGTGTTGGCCGCCGTCAATATCGTGGTGCCGCTGCCGAATTGGACGACGGAGCCTGTTCCCGAAATTGTGCCGGAAAACACGTTTGTGTCCGAGCGGAAAAATGACAACGTACCGTTGTCGAGAACATCGCCGAGGATCGAACCTCCGGAAGAATCGGTGCCGAGCTGCAGGGTTCCCGCGCTGATGGTGGTTCCGCCGGTGTAGCCGTTCGTTCCTGCCAGGATCTCGGTGCCACCGCTGACCGTCAAACCACCAGTGCCCTGAATCGACCCAGAAAAGGTACCGGACGCGCCGGAGAGATTCAGATTTTTGGCGCCGAGAGTCATTACGCCGGACCCGGAAAGAGAAGCGAACGTGATGGACGCACCGGGCGTCGCGGAGACGTCAAAGGCGCCGCTGTCCGCAACACTACTCGTCGCAGCGAGGCTACCGGTGGCAGAAAGCACCAGCGCTCCTGCCGAGATCGTCGTCGTGCCGGTGTAGGTATTGGCGCCGGAAAGCGTTTCCGTACCACCGCTTATCGTCAGCCCGCTGGTGCCGGAAATCGCGCCCGAGAAAGTGTCGTTCGCATTAGTCAAAATCAACGTGTACGCACCCAACGCCACTGTACCGTGACCGCTGAGCGAAACGATGGACGCGCTTGTCGAATTGGTCAGGCTTGACGGAGAGATGCCGATGGCAGCGTCATCGACAACACGGACGGAGCTTTGGCTCGTGCCGGCCGAGAAGATCAGGGTGCCCGACGTCACGGTTGTAATGCCGGTATAGGAGTTGGAGCCCGACAAAGTCTCGGTACCGCCTTTGAGGAGCAAGCCGCCAGTCCCGTAAATCGTCCCCGCGAAGTCGTCCGCTGCGTCGGTCAAAGTCAGATTTTCGTCTCCGAGGTACACATAGCCGTCGCCGGAAAGGGACATGATCGAGGCGCCCGGCGCCCCCGAAATGTCGAGCGTTCCGGTCGCAGTCACACTGCTGGACGTCGCGATGCTGCCGTTGCCGGACAACGTCAACCTGCCGCTCGTTATCGTGGTGGGGCCGGTATAGGTCTGAGGCGTCGTTATCGTCGTGCTTGCGCCGCCGCTTTGCGTGACGGCACCCGGTCCGGATATGACCCCGCTCATGACGATGGTGCTGGAGCCGTAGAAGCCAAACGTCCCGTTGTTGGAGATATTGTACGCGATCGTGTTGGAGCCGATGTCCAGCGTTCCTCCGTTGATCGTGACGGGCCCGGTGAAGCTGTTGACGCCGGTCAAAATCTCGGTGCCGCCGTTTAGGGTCAAGCCTCCGCTTCCCTCGATGAGGCCTGAAAATGTTCCATGCGCATCCGTCAATGTCAGCGTCTGAGCGCCGAGTTCCACTGTGCCGCTACCGGAAAGGGACTTGATCGAGACGCCCGACACCGCCGATATATCGAACGTTCCGTTGGCATTGACACCGGACGACGTCGCGACGCTGCCCTTGCCCGACAGCGTCAACGTGCCCTCCGTTATCGTGGTGAGGCCGGTATAGGTGTTGGCGCCGGAAAGAGTTTCTGTCCCGGAACTGAGCATAAAACCTCCCGTTCCGGAAATTGTGCCGGAGAACGTGCCGGAAGCATCCGACAGCGACAGCGTCTCGGCACCCAACCTTACCGAACCAGAGCCCCTGAGCGAGACAACAGAGGCCCCGCTTGTCGTAGCCGATATGTCGAACGTGCCGTTGTTGGTCAAGTTGCTGGATGAGCTAATGATGCCAGAATCCGACAGCGAGAGAGTTGCTCCGCTGTTTATCGTCGTTGCGCCAGTGTAGTCATTGTCGCTGCTGGTCAGTGTTAGATTGCCGCCGCCTACGCTGTCGGCAAAAGTCATAGGCCCGGCGCCGGTGAAGGCCCCGCTCATCGTCACGGTCTTGCCGTAGATGTCGATCGTATTTGTGCTGACATCCTCAACGGTGAAATCCTTGGAGATCGTCGTTGAGGAGTCGAGTTCTAACGTCCCCCCGTCGAAATCCGGATTAACCGAACCGCCCAGATTGGAGGCTAGAGAGGTCGAACCCGTAGTGATGTTGGAACCGGCTACCGCCGTGTCGTGGAATGCAACGACCGTGACGGCACAGATGCCGGTGGCGAATGCCGTTCGCGTAAAGGATCGCCTTGATGCCCACCGCCAGCGCTGATGTCCATTTCCAACACACGTAACATATCGATGTCCCACGGCGCCCTCTCTCGACAAAGCGATGCACATGAATCAATGGCGCCAGTGATCACTGTCCGTAATTTTGCACGACCAAGTCGGACTTGACCGTCCGGACTTCCGTTCCGGCCGCTGGCATGCCCAAGTGCATTTCGACTTGTTCTTAGTGCATCATGGATACATCCGCATGCGGAGCTATATCGGATTGTCGCCTCCGCGTTCCCATGAGATCATTTGCGACAACTCTGACAAGTCTGTCGCACAACCCAAGATAATCGGACGCTCTGTCGCATCTCAGCGTGGTCGGTGTCACGGTCCACGCATCTTGCCTAACCGCAACGTCTGCGATCGCGGCAAAGCAGAGCTATGGCGTGCGCCGATCTAGCGGCGGCCGGCCCCGCCGCATTATCGTTGCGAAGCGAGATTCACCGGCCGAACG
>Ga0265342_10004780_pt1 | contig 10513 bp, 9 predicted proteins | sample 4CB327metaG_FD_203125 | JGI IMG/M metagenome (GOLD analysis project Ga0265342, IMG submission 203125) | Rhizosphere microbial communities from Carex aquatilis grown in University of Washington, Seatle, WA, United States - 4-CB3-27 metaG | ecosystem: Host-associated > Plants > Roots > Rhizosphere...
CCGGATTGCTGCCAGGAACACTGCTACGCAACGCTAACCTCAAATTTGTATGCAGGAATGTTACATTGAATATTGAAAACAAAAACACCATTTTTACCAATTCGTTCAACGGAAATCTTAATAATCAGGGATTTGTTATACCTGTTGCGCACGGCGACGGCAACTATTTCTGCGACAGCGACACGCTGAAGGAACTTGAGGATAACCGAAGAGTAGTTTTCAGATATAAAGATAATCCCAACGGCTCGATTGCCGATATTGCCGGGATAATGAACGCAAAAGGCAACGTGCTTGGGATGATGCCGCATCCTGAAAGAGCAAGCGAGGATTTGATGGGAGCTCACAACGGGAAATACATTTTTGAAAGCGTAATACAGAGTTTGAATTAATAATTCCTGTCCCCAAAAAACAGGAGAAGGGAAGTAAAATAAAATGTTTGGTTTAGGATCGCAGGAACTGATACTTGTATTACTTGTAATACTTGTATTGTTTGGCGCTAAGAAAATTCCGGAAATGATGCAGGGACTCGGAAAAGGCATCAGGGAATTTAAGAAGGCGACAAAAGACGTGGGTGATGAAATCACAAAGCCCGAAGATGAGAAGGATAAGACCGTAGTTAAATAATATGTTCAATGATTACCTGTCAGTACGAAAAGACATAGAGTCAGGAAAAGTTTCAGCGGTTGAAATTGTAAAGTATTATTTGAATAATATACAAAAGGGAAAGCGTTTAAATGCTTTCCTTTCTGTTTTTACAGACAGCGTTTTGGATAGAGCGGCTCTTGTTGATGAGAAGATCAAAAAAGGAACAGCCGGAAAACTGGCCGGAATGGTCGTTGCAATTAAAGACGTGCTTGCTTTAAAAGGGGAAAAGCTTACATGTGGTTCGAAAATATTAGAGAATTTCGAATCGCTTTATACCGCAACATGCGTTCAAAGACTGATCGACGGGGATGCTATAATAATCGGCAAAACAAATTGCGATGAATTTGCAATGGGCTCGTCGAATGAAAACTCAGCGTACGGTCCTGTAAAAAATCCGTTTGACGAAACACGAGTCTCAGGGGGCTCATCAGGCGGCAGCGCTGTTGCGGTTGCAGCAGATATGTGCATGCTTTCACTGGGTACAGATACAGGAGGCTCAGTAAGGCAGCCTGCGGCGTTTTGCGGCGTTGCAGGGATGAAACCTACTTATGGGAGAATCTCTCGCTATGGACTCACCGCCTTTGCTTCTTCTTTCGATACGATTGGAATCTATTCAATAAACATAACTAATTGCGCGCTTGCGCTTGAAGTCATGGCGGGACCGGATAAGAAAGATTCAACATCGGTTTCATTAGATGTTCCTTCATATACGAACTCGCTTGGCATTGAAGATAAAGCCAGGGGATTAAAGATTGGAATAATTGAAGAATATGCAGAGTCTGAAGGATTGCAAAAAGAAATAAAGGAGTCATTTAACAAAACAGTTGAAGCGCTGAAAGCAAAAGGAATTAGCGTTCAGCCGATTCATTTGCCGCATTCAAAGTATTCTATTCAAACTTATTACATTCTCACAACAGCCGAAGCATCAAGCAATCTTGCAAGATATGATGGCGCCAGGTACGGATTGCGTTCGGAGGATTCCGGTACAATGGAGGAGATGTATGTTAATTCCAGGACTGAAGGATTTGGCGAAGAAGTAAAAAGAAGAATTATGCTTGGTACCTATGTGCTTTCGGCAGGATATTATGACGCGTATTACAAAAAGGCGCAAAAGGTGAGGCGGCTGATAAAAGAAGATTTTAAGAAAGTGTTTGAAACGGTTGATTTCATTATCTCGCCGACTACTCCGACAACAGCATTTAAAATAGGCGAGAAAATTGACGACCCGCTTGCGATGTACTTAAATGATATATTTACGACAGCCGCGAATTTATCATGCAACCCCGCAATAAGTATACCCGCAGGCAAAGATGCCTCGGGACTTCCAATTGGTTTACAGATTATCGGCAGGGATTTCGATGAAGAAGGAGTTTTGAAGTTCGCTGATCTTATTATGCGTAATTACTGACCTGCAGCAGTTCAATCTCAGGAATTGTAAGGTTCATTTTATTTTTTAACTGCATTAAGATAGTATCTTTCTTATCGCCCAAATACCATGACCTGCTTTTCTTAAACTTAAAGCCTTTTAATATCTCGCTGTCTAATATACTTTTAACTTTAGGAACATCATCCGGGTTGCTGAGAATTATACCTCTCACAATTCCTTCGCCGGCAAATACAATAGTATCAAGCCGGAAATCTATCGAAATATTTTTTAACGCGTTTATTGCCTTAGTAAAAAGTCCTTTTTCCATATCGTTTCTATGCTGCTATTTCCATAAAAATACTTAAATCCATAAAAATTTAAAAGGCGCTTAAAGTACCTGAATTATGTTCGTTAAGTTCATTATAATTGTGAAATCATGGAAAATAAAATAAAAATAGCCGGAGTAGGCGGAAGCCTGGAAAAAAACTCATCTACTTACGCAGCGCTTAAGTTCACAATGGATGAGCTCGCGTCATTCGGAGCCGAGGTTAAAACATATGACCTGAGCAGAATGAAATTGCCGATCTATAATCCGTCAAAAGGAATTGAACAGGGCGGCGCTGAGCTGAAGAAATTTCTCGACACGATCCGGAAGGCTGATGGTTATATTTTCGCTTCGCCCGAGTATCATGGCTCCGTTAGCGGCGCGTTTAAGAATGTTATCGATTACATCGAATTCCTCTCTTCCTCCAAACCGCCTTACCTAACTCTTAAGCCTGTGGGAGCTATAGCTACGGGCGGCGGCGATGTTTCGGGCGCTGCAACATTACATACAATGGTTAACATTATACATAGTTTCAGAGGTATATCCGCTTCTTCAAATGTTGCGATAAGCTCTTCACAACTGCATTTTGAAAATAATGAGATCAAAAGCGATATAGTCAAAAAAAGACTCAGAAGGCTGGCGGCTGAAGTTTATGCTCTGGCTTTGAAGCTCAGGTAACGGGATCAATTCTGTTTTAATTCAAAAATCTCAAATTTAATATTTATGACAACAAGAAGAGACTTTCTTAAAACGTCTGCATTACTTGCAGCAGGCGCTATGATTCTTCCGGGAACGTTTAACATAAATCTTAAGCCAAAACCACGAGTGATAATTATAGGTGCTGGATTTGCGGGCCTTGCCGCCGCGTATAAACTCAAACAAAAAGATTTTGATGTCACAATTCTTGAAGCAAGGAACCGTATAGGCGGAAGGGTTTTTTCCTACGAAATTGATAAGGCTGAAAAACTTGTTATTGAACTAGGCGGCGAGTGGATAGGGGACTCGCATACAAGAATTAAGGAACTGTGCGCTGAGTTGGGTTTGACCCTGCAGAACAATCAGCTTGATACGCACCTGATTTTTGCCGGCCAATATTATCCGAAAGGGAAATGGGATTACTCGGCTGAGTGGAAAGAAAAATACAGTAAGATCATGGCTGATTATAAAAACTTTACGGATGAAGATAAAAAGCGGCTTGACAAAACCGACTGGTGGCGTTTTCTTATGAGCAAAGGGATCGGCGAACGCGACAGCCAGATAAAAGAACTTTTTGACAGTACAGATTTCGGGGAAAGCATCAGGCAGGTATCAGCTTACCAGGGAGTGGCGGAATATGCAGAGTCAGATGAGCGCGACGAAATGGATTACAAAATTAAGGGCGGTAACGGAAGGCTGGCCGAAAAGCTTGCAGAGAAAATTGGAAGCGAAAATATTAAGCTTCAGCATGTAGTTTACGAAGTTACGCAAGCTGATGGCGGAGTTTCAGTTCTGTGCAGCAACGGACAGATATTTTCAGGCGACCAGCTTGTATGTGCAATCCCTACTTTTGCTATAAGCGCAATCAACTGGAAACCGGGATTGCCGGAAGGATTTACAAACGCATTGAATTTGCTCCAATATGCAAGGATAAGCAAACATGCTGTTTTATTCAGCGAAAGATTCTGGAAAGATGAATCGTTTGATATGGTGACGGATGCTTACGGCCATTACTTTTATCATGCGACAAAGAACCAGAGATCTGATAAAGGAGTATTAATTTCGTACACAATCGGAGATAAGGCTGATGTAATATCAAGACAGGATGATAAGTTCAAAACAAGAATGATAACCGAATCTCTTAAGCCTGCGTTTGGAGACGTGTCATCTAAAATTGAGAAACATGTGAATTATTACTGGGGTATGGATAAATATTCATACGGCTCTTACGCTATTTATAATAAAGGGCAATGGTTTAACGTAATGCCGGCGCTGAAACAGAAATTTATGAATACGCATTTTGCAGGAGAGCATCTGGCCGACTGGCAGGGCTTTATGGAAGGCGCAATTAATTCAGGCGAAGATGCCGCAGGTGAGATTATTGGATAGAAGCTTTTTTCCCGCCCCACATCGAGTGCGGGATAAACTCCGGCGAGAATTGTTCTTATTTAAGGAGTAGAGTGTGGTTTTTTTCCCGTCTCCCCTCTACGAGTCTTCGACTCGTCTACGATCCTTCGGGTCGAAGACCCGTAGGGAAGAGTCGTAGACCTTACCAAGGGGGAGAGGGGGTCTTAAATGTTATCTTGTCTGGTTATCAAAACTGCTTAAAAAAGCAAGTAAATCTTTATCGAATTGATCAAGATTTTTCCCGGTTAATTTTTCAAGCTGTGAAATTCCGGTCTTGTCTTTTTGATATGTATCTCTGAAATTTATGTAATAATCCTTTAACAGCCCCTGCTGCTGAAGCATCATTAACAGGTAGCGTGATTGCGCGTAAAAGAATGAGCTGCGTTTCCCGTAAAGTTCTTCGTCGTTGGTATTCATAAGTTCTTCAAGCCCCGTATAGGTATTTTCAGATAGCGCTCTTCTGGTTGATAAAATCCTCCAGCTGAAATCGCCTACCAGCGTTCCGTTTTTAAAAGTAGATTTCTCATGCAGCGCTGCGAGACCCTCATTGAACCATGAAGGAATATCCGGGAAATCGTTTTGTATCATCGCATGAGTTACTTCATGAGCGATGCTTCCTTTCCATGAAACATATCTTATAACAATTACGTCCTTCGAAATTTTGTAATAACCATACGGCGATAGATCGGATTCATCCATATTAAAAGTATTGATGGAAAAATTCCTGTAGCTGTCGTAATCCTCAAAAAGAAATACCGGCGTAACTTTATCCGGTTTTACTTTAATGTACGTGTTGAGCATAGCGTCAATTGTGAGCCTTATATCATTATCGATAAGATTATACGTGAGCTCGGGCTGCAGATTTGAAACAATAACAAAGTACCTGAACCGTGTGATAGATGCGCCTGAGGGTAGGGCGCTCTTATATTTATTTATGACTGAGTTGTAATCTAAGTTTTGGTAAACCTCTTCAATTTCCGAAAGATCTTTTCGTACGCCATTGTTTCCGTTCTTTTGAATTAAGGTGTCCTCTTTCTGAAAGCGGTAGTCGTTCTTTGCCCCGCATCCCAAAAGGACGGAAAGTATTATAAAAATCGATATTATTAGGATTTTTTTCACTTAAATTTGGTTTTCATATATAAACATTTAAAATTATTATTAAAATCCCTATTAATTTATTATCACTAAGGTAACAATATGCGAATTCTGATACTATGCACTGGTAATTCATGCCGCAGCCAAATGGCTGAAGGTATATTACAAAATATGAACCCGGATTTAGAAGTCCTTTCGGCGGGTACAAAGCCTGAAAAGGCGGTGAATCCGTATGCTATCAGAGTTATGAGCGAAATTGGAATTGATATAAGCCTGAATCACCCCAAAAATGTCGATGAATTCGTAAATCTCCCTTTCGATTATGTTATAACTGTTTGCGATAATGCCAAAGAATCCTGTCCTGTGTTCACAGGCCATGTAAAACACAGGCTTCACATCGGTTTTGCCGACCCTGCAGGCGCTGTTGGAACAGATGAAGAAATTATGGATGTGTACAGGAAAACCAGGGATGAGATAAAGGAAGAATTCAGTAAGCTTTACAGTCAATCAATGAAGAAGGCTTAAGCTAATTCGGGATTGTTTCCTTAAAATGGATCGTAAACGTTGTACCCCCGCTATTTTTCAATTCAATAAACCCGTCTATCTGGCTGACAAGCGTTGTTACGAGCTGCAATCCAAGCGAAGTTGTATTCCTGAAATCTACATTATCAGGGAAACCTGCGCCGCTGTCTTTTACGATCATTGTATATTCATTGCATTCGTTTGCGCATAGCTTAATATCAATACTTCCCGAACTGTTATCGGGGAAGGCATGTTTAAGCGAATTTGACACCAGTTCGTTTATAACCAGTCCGCACGGAATTGCGGTATCTATGCCGATTGTAATGTTTTCAATGTCCAAATTCAGTTTTATCTTCTTACTCTTTTCTTTGAACGAATTGAGTATATGATGCAAAAGCTGGGGAATATATTCGTTTAGGTTAATATTTGCCAGGTCGGCTGATTGGTAAAGCTTTTGGTGGACAAGCGCCATTGATTGCACGCGGTTCTGGCTATCCAGCAGAATGTCGCGGGCATCTTTATCTTTTATTGACGTTGACTGGAGTTTCAGCAAGCTTGATACTACCTGAAGGTTATTCTTGACGCGGTGATGAATTTCTTTTATCAGGAGCTCTTTTTCTTTCAGAGAACCGGCAAGCTGGGTCTCGATATTTTTACGTTCAGTTATATCTATCATCACGCCGGAGAAATAATCTCTTCCGTCCAGTCGTTGCGATTTGAACATGTGGTCCTCAAGCCAGATAAATTCTCCGTCTTTTCTTTGTATCCTGAATATCTCCCTGAAAGCGCCTTTCGCGCCGGATTTATGCCAGCGCTCGGTCTTTTCCAATATTCTTTTGAGATCATTTTTGTGGATCAGGGAATCGAAAAGCCCGGGGTTGTTATAAAAGTCTTCGACCGGATATCCCAGCATCTCCATGATGTTTTCGGAAATAAACTGTTTGCCAAAAGCATTCTCATATATAACTACGTTCGGAAGATTATTCAGAACGGAAGTGAGCCTCATCTGGGTCTCTTCAAGTTTGATCTCTGCATTTTTCCGGTCCGTAACGTCAATCATGAAACCTGACCAGTACGATCTGCCGGATGAATTGATCCCGAACATATGGTCTTCTATCCAGATATAAGAACCGTCTTTTTTCTTTACCCTGAATTCAAAATTAAGCGGCGCCGGATGATCTTTTACCCTCCATGATTTCATCTGCCTGTTTATCATTTCCATGTCTTCTTCGTGCATTATCGATTCGAAAAAGCCGTCATCTTCGGCAAAAGCCTTCGCCGGGTAGCCAAGCATTTCTTCGATATTATCCGAAACAAAAACACCGTTGCGGTCTGACTCATAAAATACTATGTCAGACAGGTTATTGAGAAGCGAACTGAGCCTGAGCTCTGTTATTCTTAGTTTTTCTTCGCTTTCCCTCTGGCCGGTAATATCTTTCACCTGTGCAACATAACGCGTTACCTTGCCTTCGGAATCCTTCAGGAACGATATGCTTGTAGAAGCGTAAACTATTCCGCCGTCTTTTTTCAGGTATCTTTTTTCAACTTCACATGAAGATTCACCTTTTTCTATTGCATTCTTAATAGCTTCAAGGTTATCTTTTATATCATCGGGATGCGTTAATTCCTGGAAACTCAATTTCAGCAGTTCCTGCGGGCTGTAACCCAATATTTTGCACAGAGCTTTATTAACTCTTAAGAACTTTCCTTCTACCGTAGTAAGACTGTTACCCGCATTGGAGTTTTCAAATATTAAGAACAGCTGTTCTTCGCTGTTCTTTAAAGCTTCCTCGGTTCTTTTCTTGTCGGTAATATCAATCAGCACTCCCTGCATCGTGTCCGGCTTTCCTCCGGTGAAGTTCACCGAGGTCAGGTCTTTAAACCATTTTATCTCCCCGCCTGCCGTGATCACCCTGTAATCCAGTTCAAAATCCAGTCCACTGGTCATTCGTTCATCGCTTAGAGCTATTACTTTTTCTCTGTCGTCAGTATGGATTATATTGAACCAAAAATCTTTTTCACGCCATTTGGAAAGCGGGTAGCCAAGCAGTTCTTCCGCGATCCGGCTTACATAAACATAATTTGCTTTATCAATTTCATACAGCCATGTTATTACATTAACGCCCTCAACAAGCATCCTGTATTTCTCTTCGCTTTTTTTCAGTTCTCTTTCTGAAGCTTTTCTCGCATCAATATCTCTTCCGATGCAAAGCAGAGCGGTTTCATTTTTATAGGTGACAATTGACAGGCTCATTTCAATGAGACGTCCCGGAGAATCATTTGACTTCAGATGCACGTCAAAGATTTTCGATTTATTGTCGGCCAAAAATTTGTTTATACTGGACCGGAATTTTTCCGGTGGGTTCGATATGTCTGTAATATTCAGATTTGCAAGGACTTCTTTGCCGTAACCGCACAGTTTTTCTGCGCTTAGATTGGAATTGAGTATCTTAAAGCTTCCCAGGTCAATGACCAAAGCCAAATCGTTGATTTGATCAAATGCGGCGAAACCTTCGTATATATCTGTATATATTGTTTGTAAGCTGTTATCCAATAAAGCGCTTTTTGTTTAAACCCGAGCTATCAATTTAAGTAAAAAACAGAAGCTTTGAAAGGTAAGATGTTAACGTAAATAAGGTATGCCTATTGAGCGCTCAATAGGCAAAAAACAATAACTTGTTTGATGAGTTTTAGTTTTTCAGTTTAAAAACAAATGGGACGGTAACCCATACTTTTACAGCTTTGTTGTTCTGTAATCCCGGTGTGAAAACCAGGCTTTTTGATTTTTCTTTTACTTCATCATAGAATATTTCGTTGCCGCTCAGCGACCCAACTTTTACCACGCTGCCGTCTTCGTCTACCATCACTCTAACAGTAACTCTGCCTTCAATACCGGCATCAACTGCCAGTTTGGGATACTCGATCGAACCCTTCACCATTTGAAGATTTGTACATTCCGGAGCCACGCCAACTTCGAAATTTTCATAAACCTGTTTATCGGGCTTATCAATATCCTTCCTTATCTTATCGGTTACTATATCATCGTCAACTCTGGTTACCAGGTTATTTCCCGCAACATAAACCACGCTGTCTCCTTTGCTTGAAACATTATTCTGGGTTTTATCAAGTTCATCCTGAGTCTTCATAAGAACGTTATCTGATAGTTCTTTCGGAACAAGCTTCGGCTCAAGCGCCGAGATGTCTTTGGGTGGTTTCACAATATCTTCCTGCTTGATCTTAGGCAGGTCTTCATCGTTAATGGAAGGCGACTGGTCTATATCCACGAATTTATAATCCTTAGTCAATGGAATTTTCCTGTCGTTTGCATTTGCCTGGTTTATGTATGTTATCAGCAGGTATGCAGCTATTGCGGCAACATGGAACAGAATTGCTATTACCAGAGCCTCGCGCAGATTACGGCGGTATACCCTTTGGAGCTCAGGCGCGCCGTATTCAGTGTTGTTGATGAGTGCTATTGTGTCTTCCATTTTCGCCTCCATGTTTGGCGGTTATTAATGTGGTTTCTTAATGTTTATACATGGAGCATATAAAAATGTTCCGGTCATATTATGATTATGTAATTCTGAGGCTGCCTTTTTCTGTTTGCTAAATCCGCCTCTGTTTTCTTGTATTATTTTCAATGTTTATTCTGTAAATTGTACTTATGAAAATCAGGTATTTTTGCGCTTTTTCAACCAGTTTGTTGCCGGTATTAATATTTAGCCTGCTGTTTAATTCGGGCTGCGGATTTAAGTATGAAAATAATTCCGGAGATAAGAACGTCAAAACTAAAGACCAAACATCGGCTCTTTCGTGGTACGACGTCGAAAATGAAAATGCCGCCGGCATAACGCTGTCGGATGAGCTGGAGCAGATCTCGGGCCTTTGTTTCACCGCTGATAACCGCCTTTTTTGCGACGGGGATGATTCGAGCGGCGTATTTCAGATCAATCCTGATAACGGAAAGATAATTAAAGTCTTTTATGTAGGCGAAGGAAAGAAGAAACGCTCGGACAGGATAAAAAGCAGCTTCGAAGACCTTGCAATTGTTGGCGACCGTTTCTTCATACTGCAAAGCCACGGCTCTATATTTGAATGCAGCGAAGGGGCTGACGGCCAGTATGTTGATTACAAAGTCTACAAGACCAAACTGAACAAAGATAATAATATCGAGGGATTATGTTTTGACCCGGCGACAAATGCACTGCTCTTAGCCTGCAAAGATTATCCGGGCGACGGATATGATAAGCGTAAGACGATCTATTCATTTTCGCTTGCGACAATGACGCTGGATGATACTCCAAGATTTGCGATCCGCTCGAACAGGGTTAAGCGTAATACTATAGACGGTGAGTTCAGGCCCTCCGGAATTGCCCGCCATAATTTTACAGGAACTTTCTTTGTGATTGCTTCGCACGGTCATACGATTATTGAAATAGGCGCCGACGGGGAAATCC
>Ga0265342_10004783_pt1 | contig 10507 bp, 10 predicted proteins | sample 4CB327metaG_FD_203125 | JGI IMG/M metagenome (GOLD analysis project Ga0265342, IMG submission 203125) | Rhizosphere microbial communities from Carex aquatilis grown in University of Washington, Seatle, WA, United States - 4-CB3-27 metaG | ecosystem: Host-associated > Plants > Roots >...
TGCTCGAAGCGGCCCGCGATCTTGGCATTTCGCGCGTGGTAACGACATCGACCAGCGAAGTCTATGGGACGGCGCGCTTTGTGCCGATCACGGAGCAACATCCGCTGCAAGGTCAATCGCCTTACGCCGCAACAAAAATCGCCGCGGACCAGATCGCGCTGTCGTATTTCCGCTCGTTCGGCACCCCGGTCGTCGTGCTCCGCCCCTTCAATACGTTCGGCCCGCGACAGTCCGCCCGCGCGGTTATCCCGACGATCGCGACGCAATTGCTCAACGGCAGGCGCAAGATCAAGCTCGGCTCGCTGCATCCGACGCGCGATTTCTCCTTCGTCATGGATACGGTGCATGGATTCGTGCGCGCCAGCGTCGCTGACGGCGTGCTCGGCGAAGTGATCAACCTCGGTTCGGGCTTCGAGGTGACGATCGGGGATACGGCGAAGCTGATCGCTGAGACGGTTGGCGTCGATATCGAGATCGAAACGGACTCTGACCGTCTTAGGCCCGCGGCCAGCGAAGTCGAGCGGCTGTTCGCCGGGACGGAACTGGCCCGCGCCAAGCTTGGCTGGGAGCCGAGGTATGGTGGCCTGGAGGGTTTCCGCCGCGGACTAGCCGAGACGGTGACCTGGTTCTCCAATCCGGAGAACCTGCGTGGCTATAAATTCGACCGCTACAACATCTGACCATGCGAGCGATCGGTACGAGTGTCGTGGACGGGGCATCGCAGGAATGATGTCTTTCGTCGCACGCAGTGAGGGGATGGCGGACGAAACATGCGAGATCGTCGCGCGCATAAGGTCCGTCCTGCCGGCGGGACTGGATCGCGTTGCGCTCCATGAACCGCGCTTCGGTGGGCGCGAACGTGAATATCTCAACAACTGCATCGACACGGGCTGGGTGTCGTATGCTGGGCCTTACGTACATCAGTTTGAGGCCGCGCTGGCGCAGGCGTGTGAGGTCCCGCACGCGATCGCGGTCAGCAGCGGCACGGTGGCCCTCCAGATCGCGCTGACGACTGCGGGCGTCGGGACGAGCGACGAGGTGCTGATCCCGTCGTTGACTTTTGTTGCGACTGCCAACGCGGTGGTTCACGCGGGAGCCGTACCGCACTTCGTGGATGTCGATGAGAAGACGCTCGGCATCGACCCCGCTGCCTTGTCGGCACATCTCGCGTCTACCGCGGAGCGCCGTGACGGCGCAACCTACAACAAGGCGACCGGTCGGCGGATCGCTGCGCTGATGCCCGTGCACATCTTCGGGCACCCCTGCGACATGGACGCGCTCGACGCGATAGCCGTCGAATTCGGGCTGACGGTCATCGAGGACGCGACGGAAGCGCTCGGGAGCCGTTACAAGGGCAAGCCGTGCGGGAGCCTCGCGCCGCTCTCAGCCTTGAGCTTCAACGGCAACAAGCTGGTGACGACCGGCGGCGGTGGCGCGGTGCTGGTGAATGACAATGGAGTCGCGGATCGTATCCGTCATCTCACGACGACAGCGAAACTGCCGCACCGCTGGGCGTTCAACCATGACGAAGTCGGATGGAATTTCCGACTGCCGAACATCAATGCGGCGGTGGGCCTCGGACAGCTTGAGCAGTTGCCTGGAGCGTTGGCGGCGAAGGAGCGGCTGTGGCGCCGTTACATCGATGCGTTCGTCGGTTTCTCGGCCGCGCGTGTGTTTCAAGACGCCAGATTCGCCGAGAGTAACCATTGGCTGGTCGCGCTCATCCTCGAGAGGGGCAGTGAGCCGTTGCTGGAGTCGGTCCTGGCGGCGACGCACGAAGCCGGCATCATGACGCGTCCTGCCTGGACGCCGATGCACTTGCTACCGATGTATCGCGATAATCCGCGCAGCGGACTCGCCGCGACCGAATCGCTGGCGCGACGCATTGTCAGTCTGCCGTCGAGCCCGTTTTTGGCGCCCGCGTGAGCATGCCTCTTCGCGTTTGTGCAGTATCGGGCGGCCGGGCCGACTACGGGCTGTTGGTGCCCGTGCTCGAGGCATTGCGCGACGATGCGCGGTTCGACCTGCAACTTGTCCTGACCGGCCAGCATCTGATGTCCGATGAGCACGACTTACTTGCATTGATCGCGTCGGATGGTCTCGCCGTCAGCGGCACGGTCGATATTGGCCTTGCCGGCGGCGATTCGGTCACGGTCATCGAAGGCGCGGGCAACGTGCTGCGCGGCATGGCGGGCACCATCGCCAAGCTCAAGCCGGACATTTTCCTTCTGCTTGGCGACCGTTACGAGATCGTCTGCGTTGCACTGGCCGCCACCATCGCAGGCATCCCCATTGCGCACATCGCTGGCGGCGACCTGACATTTGGCGCGTTCGACGATGCGTTCCGGCACTCGCTCACGAAGATGTCGCACCTCCATTTCGTGACGAACTCAGACGCAGAACGGCGCGTGCGTCAGCTCGGCGAACCGGCCGACCGGATCCATGTCGTGGGCAGCCCCGGGCTTGACCGAATCCGGACCGTGAAGCTGCCGTTGCGCGACGCGTTCTTTCGTTCGGTCGGACTAGAGCCAAAGGCGATTAATCTCGTCGTGACCTTCCATCCCGAGACGCTCGCGCAGGAGCCGGTCGCCGGCCTCGACGAGTTATTTGCTGCGCTGGAGCAACTGCCGTCGGAAGCCTCGGTTCTTTTCACAGGTTCTAACGCGGATCCGGGCGGACGGCAGATCGATCAACGCGTCGAGGCGTTCGTCCGCGGCAAACCATCGATGCGGCGCGTCACATCGCTGGGCTCGGCCGGGTATTTCGCCGCGCTCACGTACATGGATGCGGCTATTGGGAATTCGTCGAGCGGCTTGTATGAAGCGCCGAGCTTCGGCCTTCCGACCGTCAATATCGGCGATCGGCAGAGCGGCCGGCTGAAGGCGGATTCGGTGTTCGATTGTGCGGCCGACCGCAAGGCGATTTCCGCGGCCATCGTGGCCGCGCTTGCCCGTGGGCGGCGACCGACCGTCAATCCCTACGGCGACGGCCGCGCTGCCGAACGCATTGTCGCCGCGCTGGGCAAGATTTCGGATGTGCGTGCGCTGCTGAGCAAGCGCTTTGTCGACCTTGAGGCTGCCTGAGATGGTGACCGTCATCGCCGAGGCGGGCGTCAACCACAATGGCGAGTTAGCGCGGGCCGAGGCCCTTGTCCTGGCCGCGGCGGAGGCCGGCGCGGACATCGTCAAATTCCAGGCGTTCTCGGCGCGCGAGTTGGTCGCGCGGAATACCAAGACCGCTAGCTATCAGATGGCGAACACGGGCGAGACTGACCAGTCGTCGCTGCTCGCGCGGCTCGAATTTGACATGACGGACTTCGCGCGTTTGGCGCAGGTCTGCCGCGACCATCGCGTCGAGTTTCTCTGCACGGCATTCGATGTGGGGCACCTCGAGCCGCTGATCGAAGTCGGCATGCGAAGAATCAAGATTCCGTCCGGCGAACTGACCAACGTGCCGATGCTACGCCGCGCCGGGTCGTTCGGACTGCCAGTCATCTTGTCGACCGGCATGGCGACCGGGGACGAGGTTGAGGGCGCACTCGAGGTTCTGCAGAGGGCGGGGGCCGGGCCGGTCACGGTCCTGCACTGCACGTCGATTTATCCTGCGCCCGACGCGGCGATCAATCTGCGCGCAATGGTGACAATGGGGGAGCGGTTCGGCGTGCCGGTCGGTTACTCTGATCATTCGGCTGGAGACCAGATCGCCATTGCCGCGGTAGCGCTGGGCGCGACGATCATCGAGAAGCATTTTACACAGGACAGGGAACTCCCTGGTCCGGATCACAAGGCGTCGCTGGAGCCGGACGAGCTTCGTGCCATGATCGACCGAATTCGCTCGGTCGAGCGTTGCCTCGGTGACGGCGTCAAACGACCGGCCAACGGCGAGGCGGAGATCGCCAAGCTCGTGCGCCGGAGTTGGCGCGCGGCCCGGCCGCTTGCTGCCGGCTTGGTCCTCACGCGTGACGATGTTGTGTTGAAGCGCCCGTGTGACGGTCTGGCGCCCGATGTAGAGCTCGTCGGCAAGCGATTGCGCTCGGCGCGCGAAGCAGACGATCCGATCAGGGCCGAGGATTTGGCCTGACGCATGGCCGCGTATGTTATGATCGGTTCGGGAGGGCATGCGAGAGTGCTTGCGGATGCGTTGGCGAGCAACGGCATCGCGCTCGCGGCCGTCGTCAGCCCGGACGCGGAACTGTCGAGCGACTTTGGCGACTTGCAACACATCCGCGATGACGACGAATTCCTCGCCGAGACGTCGCGCGAGTGTCTGCTGATCAACGGCGTCGGCACGGTTGGTGATGTTCGCGTTCGTCGAGGTCTGTATGAGCGGTTCATTGCCGCTGGCTTCAGATTCGCGTCGGTTATTCACCGCTCCGCGGTCATCTCAGCGAAGGTGCATGTAGGAGCGGGAGTTCAGGTGATGGCCGGCGCGGTGGTTCAGGCCGGCGCGCAGCTCGGCGCCAATTGCATCGTCAACACAGGCGCCCTGATCGATCACGACTGCCGTATCGGCGCACATGCGCATGTCGCGCCCGGTGCGTGCCTGTCGGGACATGTCGCGGTCGGCGACGCTGCCCATATAGGCGCGGGCGCCACCGTCATTCAAGGCCGGACGATCGGCGACGGCGCGATCGTCGGCGCCGGCGCCGTGGTGATCGCGCATGTGCCGGCAGCTTCAGTCGTGGTCGGTGTGCCTGCCCGCGCAATCGAGCGAAACGCATAAATCAATGCAGTCTCTCAAGCAAATCCTGATCGGGCCCGAGGCGTCGATCCTCGATGCGATGCAGACCATCGAGAAGGGCTCCTCCCAGATCGTTCTGATCGCCGATCAGGCGGGACGGCTTCTCGGCACGGTGACGGATGGCGACATCCGGCGCGGCATTCTGCGCGGCAAGGCCCTGCACGATCCGGTTTCCACGGTGATGAACGCCAATCCGTTGACCTCCGGCGATGGTCAGAGCCGCGACGCGGCGATCATACTGATGCGAGACAACCTCATTCATCAGTTGCCGGTGGTTGACAAGGACGGACGCGTCGTCGGTCTCATCACGCTTGACGGCGTGCTGCGCGAACTGCGCCAGGAGACGCTCGTCGTGATAATGGCCGGCGGGCTCGGTACGCGCCTGCGGCCCCTGACCGAAGCGACGCCGAAGCCGCTGCTGCCGGTCGGCGGTAGGCCACTTCTCGAGATCACCATCGAGAATCTTGCCCGCCAGGGCTTCGTCAATTTCGCGCTGTCGGTGAATTACAAGGCCGAAATGTTCCGAAACCACTTCGGCTCCGGCGAAAATCTCGGCGTTGATATTCAATATCTACAAGAAACAGAGCGGCTCGGGACAGCCGGAGCGTTGCGCTTGCTTCCGCAGCGGCCGACCGCGCCGATCCTGATGATGAATGGCGATATCCTCACGAACCTCGATGCGCGCCGGCTGGTCCAGTACCATCGCGAACATGGCGCTGCGATCACGATGTGCGTGCGGGAATACGAGTGGAAGGTCCCTTACGGCGTCGTCAGCATGACGAACAACTATCGCGTAGCGAGCCTCGAGGAGAAGCCGTCGCGACGCGAGTTCGTCAACGCCGGTATTTATGTGGTCTCGCCGGAAGCGCTCGATCATCTGCCGGAGACGGGTTCGATTGACATGCCGAACTTGATCGACAAGGTCGGCAGCGTCAGTGGCGCGGCGGCGGTGTACCCACTGCACGAATACTGGCTCGACATCGGTCACCTCGATGATCTGCAGAGGGCGCAGGAAGACCTGCCAGGTCTGTTCCGGTGAGTATGCGCGCGCTCATCGTCGGTTACGGGTCGATCGGCCGGAGGCACGCCGAGGTCCTCGAATGCCTCGGTCTCGCTGTCGATGTGGTTAGCCGGCGCCACGATGCCGAAGCCCGAAAGGTCTTTGGCAGCATCGATGCGGCGGTCGCGAAACACGGCTATGAATACGTGATCATTTCCGATGAGACGGCGCGCCATCGAGACAGTCTCGCGGTGCTGAGTTCTGCCGACTATCGCGGAACGGTGCTCGTGGAAAAGCCTCTCTTCGCAACGATCGAACCGCTGCCGCGAAATGACTTCGCGCACGCCGGTGTCGGCTACAATCTTCGCTTCCACCCCGCGATCCGCGCCTTGCGTGAGGCGCTTCGCGGCCGCACGCCGCAGGTTGCGCATCTCTACGTCGGCCAGTGGCTGGACGACTGGCGCACCGGCCGTGCCGGAGCGGACAGCTACTCGGGACATCGCGCCGCCGGAGGCGGGGCGCTGCGGGATCTCAGTCACGAGCTCGATCTCGTCGGATGGCTATTTGGCGCGTGGCGCGAGGTAGCTGCCCTCGGTGGACGCTTCGGTACGGTGACTGCTGATGCGGATGATGCCTGGGGCATCTTGGTCTCTTGCGAGCGCTGCCCGTTGGTGATGGTGCACCTGAATTGCCTTGATCGCGTGCCACGGCGTGCGATTGCCGTGCAGGCTGACGGCCAATCCATTTATGCCGACCTGGTGGCAAACTTCTTCAGGGCGGACGGGGAGACGCAGACCTACAGCGTGGAGGGGAACGCGACCTATGGTGCGATGCATCAGGCGATGCTGGCAGGATCGAACGAAGTCTGTTCTTTCGAACAGGGGCTTCGAACCGTTGAATTGATCGCGGCAATCGAGCAAGCTTCTGCCGAGCGCCGGTGGATCGGACGTGCCGCATGAAACGCCTCTGCACAATTTGCGCGCGCGGCGGATCGAAGGGCGTGCCCGGCAAGAACACGCGCATTCTCTGCGGCAAGCCGTTGATCGAACATTCCATCGAGCAGGCGCGCCGTAGCGGTCTGTTTGAATGCATCGCCGTGTCATCCGATTCTGCTGAGATCCTCGACGCCGCGCGCCGCGCCGGAGCCGACGAGATGATCGAACGTCCTGCCGAACTCGCGACCGATGCCGCAGGCAAGATTCCTGCGATCCATCATGCCCTGACGACCGCAGAAGCCAGATGCGCCACGAAGTTCGAGGTGCTGGTCGATCTCGACGCGACGTCGCCCCTGCGGAGCATCGACGATATCCGAGGCGCGGTCGCTCTGAAACAGAAGACTGGCGTGTCGTCGGTGATCACGGGTGCGCCGTCGCATCGCTCGCCCTATTTCAACCTGGTGGAGCAGCGCGCCGACGGAAGCGTCGCGGTTTGCAAGCAGCTACCGGCCTCGATTGAGCGGCGACAGGATGCGCCGCGCACCTTCGACATGAATGCCTCGGTCTACGTCTGGAATGCCGAGAAATTCCGCGCCGATCCGCGGATATTCTACGACGACACACGCCTGTTCGAAATGCCGGCGGAGCGTTCAGTCGATATCGATAGTCTGCTCGACTTTGAGATCGTTGAATTTCTGATGAAGAGAAAAATGGAAGAGCTGGTGGCGAAATGAGCAACGACTCCGTGATCCGCGTGTTTATCGGCTACGATCCGAAGGAAGAAGTGGCGTTTCACGTCCTTCAACGATCGATTCATGAGCGCGCGTCGCAGCCGGTGTCGATCACGCCGATCAGCCTGACGCAACTGAATGGCATTTTCTGCCGCGAGCGAAATCCGCTGCAGTCGACGGAATTCTCGTTCTCCCGCTTCCTGACTCCATGGCTTTGCGGCTTTGAAGGTTGGGCTTTGTTCGTCGATTGCGACATGCTGATGCGCGGCGACGTCGCCGACCTTTGGAAGCTGCGCGACCCGAAGTACGCGGTGCAGGTCGTCAAGCACGACTACGTGCCGAAGGAAGAGACAAAGTTTCTCGGCGCGGTTCAAACCAAATACCAGAAGAAGAACTGGTCGAGCGTTATGCTCTTCAACTGCCGCGAATGCGCTGCGCTGACACCGGACTACGTCAACACGGCGACCGGCCTCGAGTTGCATCAGTTCAAGTGGCTTGGCGACGACAGCAGAATCGGCGAAATCCCGTCGGCGTGGAATCACCTGGTCGACGAATATGAGCCGAATTCCGACGCGAAGCTTGTGCACTATACGCTGGGCGGGCCGTATTTCGACGAATACCGTGGCTGTGAATTCGCCGGGGAGTGGTTTGATGAACGCGATCGACTCTCGAATGTGACCCAGCGTTCGGCCCTCGCGGCGAAGTAATCCAGTGACAGTCGTACGCAACCAATTCGATCTATCGGGCAAGGTCGCGCTCGTGACTGGTGGTGCCGGAATTCTTGGACGCCATTTCGTCAAGGCGTTGCTCGCGCACGGCGCCGCCGTCGCCGTCGTCGATCTCGATCCGGGCGCGGCAGTCGATGCGCTCGCCCCGGTCGGCGGGCGCCTCGCCGGAATGCCCTGCGACATCACTGATCGGGAGGCGTTCCGTACGGTCGTGGATCGGGTGGAGCATGATCTCGGCCCGATCGACATCCTGCACAACAACGCAGCGACGAAGGGCAGTGACCTTGCCGCCTTTTTCGCGCCGACCGAGTCGTATTCGGAGACGACCTGGCGCGAAGTCATGTCGGTAAATCTTGACGCGATGTTCTTCGTCGCGCAGGAGGTTGGCAAGCGCATGGTCGCGCGCCGCAAGGGATCGGTCATCCAGACCTCGTCGGTCTATGGCGTCTTCGGCCCCGATCAGCGGATCTACGAAGGTTCCGAGTACTTGGGCCGTCCGATCAACACGCCGCCTGTCTACTCGGCCTCGAAGGCGGGCGTCATCGGTCTGACAAAGTTTCTGGCCACCACCTGGGCGCCATATTCGGTTCGCGTGAACGCGCTCATCCCGGGCGGTGTCGAGAGCGGCCAGAACGAAACCTTCAAGACCCGGTATGGCAATCGCGTGCCGATGGGCCGTATGGCGCAGCCCGAGGAGATGACCGGGCCGCTGATTTTTCTGGCTTCGGATGCGTCGAGCTACGTCACCGGGCAAAATCTGCTCGTCGATGGCGGCTTGAGCGCATGGTGACGGAGCAAACGCGACAAGAGCAGAGTGACATGCACAGACACCCTTATCCCGCGCCGGTCGATCACACGGCTTTTTTGCCGGGCGCGAACACTGGCGAGCCGAAATACGGTCTGCCGAAGCGAATTGCCTTTTGCCGCGCCTGCGTGATCTCGAACCAGCGGCCGAATTCGGTGGTCGAATTCAAGCACACCAAGCGGAGCCTCAAGTCGACCATTGCGTTCGATGCCGACGTCATTTGCGACGCCTGCCGCATCGCCGAACAGAAGCACGAAACGATCGATTGGGCGGAACGCGACAGCAGGCTCCGTGCGCTGTGCGATCGTTTCCGCAGTCGTAACGGCTCGTACGATTGCGTCGTTCCGGGCTCAGGCGGCAAGGATAGCTTTTATGCCGCGCACGTCCTCAAACACAAATACGGCATGCACCCGCTGACCGTGACCTGGGCGCCGCACGTCTACACCGAGTGGGGCTGGAAGAACTTTCAGGCGTGGATCCAAGCGGGCTTTGATAACTATCTCTGCACGCCGAACGGCCGCGTGCACCGGTTGCTCACGCGCCTCGCAGTCGAGAATCTCTTCCACCCATTCCAGCCGTTCATCCTGGGGCAGAAGCAGCTCGCGCCGAAGATGTCGGCGCTGTTTGGCATTCCGCTGATCTTCTACGGTGAGAATGAAGCCGAGTACGGCAATCCGATCGAGGATGCTGCGCAGGCGCAGCGGCAGTGGGACTATTTCACTGCGCAGGATGAGAGCGAAATCTTCCTTGGTGGGGAGTCGGTTGCGGACCTGCGCGCGCACTACGGACTCGAGACTTGCGACTTCGAGCCCTATTTGCCGGCGAACCCGAGGAAGCTGAAGGAGATCGGCACCGAGGTGCACTATCTCGGCTATTATCTGAAGTGGCACCCGCAGTCCTGCTACTATTACGCGGTCGAGCACGGCGGATTTCAGGCGAGCCCCGAGCGCACGCCCGGCACCTATTCGAAGTACAATTCGATCGACGACCGCATCGACGACTTCCACTACTACACAACCTGGATCAAGTTCGGCATCGGTCGGGCCACCTACGACGCGGCGCAGGAAATTCGGTCGCGCGACATCACGCGCGAGGAAGGTGTCGCGCTGGTGCGCCGTTTCGACGGCGAATTCCCCGAGCGCTTCGCCGATGAAATCTTCCGTTACCTCTCGATGCCGGAAGGCGAGTTCCCGGTCGCCGCGAAGAACTTCGAGCAACCGATCGTGGATCGCGCCTATTTCGATGACCTGGCCGACCGCTTCCGTTCGCCGCATCTGTGGATGTGGACGAATGAAGGCTGGAAGCTTCGGTCGACCGTGTTTGCGGAAACCGCGGCCGCCTAAGACATGCGTACAGTCCGCCTGATTGCTCGCCTGGACGTGAAGGCGCCGAACCTCATCAAGGGCATTCACCTCGAAGGGCTTCGCATCGTTGGTGATCCCAATGTCTTTGCGCGACAGTATTACGACGCCGGCGCCGACGAACTGCTCTATATGGACATCGTCGCGAGCCTCTACGACCGTAACAGCCTGACAGACATCGTTGAGAAGACGTCGCGCGACGGCTTC
>Ga0265342_10004784_pt1 | contig 10506 bp, 7 predicted proteins | sample 4CB327metaG_FD_203125 | JGI IMG/M metagenome (GOLD analysis project Ga0265342, IMG submission 203125) | Rhizosphere microbial communities from Carex aquatilis grown in University of Washington, Seatle, WA, United States - 4-CB3-27 metaG | ecosystem: Host-associated > Plants > Roots > Rhizosphere...
TGCGCATGTGGGCTCGCTTGTTGACCATGACCCAGCTCATGTGGGCCGCGCCGTCCTTGCACGTGGCGCAGTCGCGGGTCGCGGAGGTGCAACAGCGATGCGTCGTGTATAGGTCAGCGGCCCAGCGGCGGAAACGAATCAGGCGGCGCGGCTGTGGTTGGCGGGTGTCGTGCGTCTCGGACACCGACGGGCATTCCTGCCAGCCGAAGCGGCGACCAAGCATGGCCCCGGAGGTCAAGACTTCGTGGTAGTAGCGGGAGGAGATGACCGTGTCGGGGTAGCGGTCGAGCATGGCATCCATCTCGCCACGCACGTCCGTGAGCTGCTCAGGCGACCAGAAAAATCCGTCGGCTCCCTCGTCATTGGACAGCAACTGGAAGTGAACCTTCACGCCAATGTCGCGGATGCGCCGAACCATGGCTTCGACGTGGCCAAGCTGCTGCGAGGTGATGGTGTAGAGGTAGTAGGTGAAGGCATCTCCAGCGTAGTTCTTGGCCGAGATGGCAAAGACGTCGCGTCCACGCAGGGACTTCTCGGTCTCGGCATCGCCCCACAAGGAAATGCCAACCATCATGTTGGGGAAGCGATCGCGCGGAATCTTGATGAGGCCGTTGGTAGCGCAGAAGGAAGGCAAACGCCTGTAGAAGGCCTCGACCCGGTCGAGGTGCAGGGTGGGCTCGCCGCCGATGAGAATGGCCAGATTCACGCCACGCTGCTTCTCCGCGTCGATGAAGGTCTCCCACTCGGATACGTCCCTTGCCTCACCGGTCAGGTGCTCGTCAGACGAGAAGAAGAAGCAGCCCTTGCAGCGCAGGTTGCAGGCGTTGGTCACGTCGTAGATCGAGCTGCGGATGTTGAGGTTGCAGATCCTCTCGTAGCGACCGTACCAGGCGTCGTCCAGGAGAGAGCGGACGGTGATCATCTACCCGTTCCTTGCGGTCGCGCGCTGGCCGGGGCATCACCCTGCAGCGCCAGCGATGGCGAAACCGGGACAGCGCACAGGTTGGGGCTCTTCGGGTAGCCCTGGATCCACACCGCGAGGTAGGTATCGACGTAGTCGAGCCAGCAGCGGAATTGGTCGGCGCTTCCGATGTGGCGGTTCATGCGCGCGGTGACGATGGCGCTCCCCGCCGCGTAGTGGCGGCAGTCGGCGCAGTCGGTATCGGGGACGCAGCACGAGTCCTCGCGCACCCACGTCAGGTCGGAATGATACTGGCGGAAGGTGCGGCCGAGGCCGAATTGCCCCCGATTCTGCCGAGGGTAGGGGCAGGTGTAGAGGTTGTGTAGGGAGAGCGCGTCGGTATGCGCGGCCGCGCTGTAGGGCGAGAAGAGCACATGCTCGGGGAAGTCGTGGAGCAGACTCAACATGGTGTGTCGGGTCTCAGCCAGCGACTTGGGCGAGTGCGTGAGCGCTCCCTGATAGCCGACGGTGGCCGAAAACATGTTGAAGGTGACTTTGCAGCCGCGGCTGGCCAGAATTTCGACCACGGTCCGCGACTCCGCAAGGTTCTCGCGTGTGAACGTGTAGACGAAGACAGCGCGGGGGTCACCAGCGTAGATTTCGATCTGGCGTTCGAGCATGTGTTTGGCCTTGCGAACGCGTTCGGAGGTGGCGTCGTTGCCCCACACGGAAACATGGATACGATAACCGACGGATTCCGGAATGTGAACCAGCCCGTTGGAGGCGATGGTCCCGAGCGGGATCTCGCCGTAGCCTGCCGCGAGCAGTTCCGGCACCAGCGCGGGCTCGGCGCCGGCCAGGACGACAAAGGTGATGCCCCGGGCTTTCTCGGCGCGAAACAGGTCGCGCCAGGCCGCGACGTCGACGTTGTCCCGGGAGCTCTGCTTGTCGCCCTCGAAGTAGTAGCAGCCGTCGCAGCGTACGTTGCACCGGCTGGTCATGTCGTAGGTCGACTCGCGCAGGAAGAAGAAGCGACGAATCTTCTGGAAGCGCTCGGCGATGTCCGGGCTCTTCAGGATTTCCGCAAAAGTGACGGGCATAGCCGTGGGCGTCGTAGAGAGCTTCGCTTGGGCCGCGGCTCGAAATTCGAGGTCCATGACCGTGTCAACGTTCGCGACTAGCTGACTGTCCCTTGAAGCTGTCGGATCTGGTCGGCGATGGCACGCACGCTGGTCAGGGACGGGTAAATGTCCTCATCGAACTTCACCTTGTACTCGCCTTGCAGCACCAGCACGATGGTGGTCAGGTCCATGCTATCGATGCCTAGCTCCTTTACCAAGTCGCAGGACACGTCAAATGTGTCCGGCGTGACGTTTTCGAGCTTCAACTCCTGGATCAGAATCTCGGCGATTCGCTGTTCCATCAAGCCATTTTGCGTCTGCGGCATCTGATTTGAAACACCCCAAAAACTAACTCGCCGTTTAACATGGCCCCTCGCTGACAGTCAAGGCGTGGGCCGGCAACTTCCGCGCACGTTTTCGCGCCGACCCTGTTGGCGTCACAAGATCCGCCCGACGCGGTCTTGCAAACGCCCGGCGCGTCGAGGCAAGAGGGGCAAACACGAGGGTGGTGCCACCAGCCGCCAGCCGCAACGGTTCTTGCGCTTCCCTGGGGGCGCGGGCAGACTGCCTTGCCTTCGGCGAGCACAGCAGCATGTCGCATTCAACAACCGAGCCCGTGGTCGTGGGCCAAGGCCCGCTTGGGATCGATGCTTTCATCCGGATTGCCGTGCATCCTCTCGGGCGGCGCGTGGAAGCTGGAGGGTAGGGGCGTGGACTCCCGTCGCTCGGCCACCGTGCGCTTCTCCATTCCGTTCTGCGACGTGGACGCCATGCAAGTGGTGTGGCACGGCAACTACTTCAAATATTTCGACATCGCCCGCGACCGCCTGTTCAGCGATGCCGGAATCGATCTCTACCGGGCCGTCGGCGATTGCGGTCTGGTCTTTCCCATCACGCGCACGCAGACCAAGCACATTCGTCCGCTGCGCTTCCGCGACGAGGTCGATTGCAAGGCGACGCTCATCGAGGCTGAGTGTCGCCTTGTGGTCGAGTTCGAGATACGCGTCGCAGGCAGCGGTCAGATGTGCACCACGGGTCGCACCGAGCAGGCTGCGGTTCGTTTTGCGGATGGCACGCTCGAGCTGCGGCTGCCCGAAGCCTTCCGGCGGGCCCTGGGCACATCGATCGGCGATGGCGGCTGACGGCAACTGCGGCAGCGGAGACCTGCGCTCGGCGTTGGCCGCTGGCTGCGCGTGCACGGCGGCCTGGGCCGAAGTTCTCGACCGCATCAACGTGTTCCCGGTTCCCGATGGCGACACCGGTCGTAACCTGGTGCTGAGCTTGTCGCCTTTGCGCGATCCGTCCGCTGGCGACCCCGCCCAACGTCTGCTCCTGTCGGCGCGAGGAAATTCGGGCAATATCGCTTGCGCCTTCCTGCGGGCCTTGCTCGATGAAAGCACGGGTGAAGGCCTGGCTGCTCGCTGTGTGCGCGGCGCTATGCATGCGCGTTCTGCGGTCGCGGTTCCCCAACCTGGAACCATGCTGACGGTGCTCGATGCCCTCGCCGGCGCGGTGGCATCCGGGCTTGCGGCCGCCACCGTGCCTGGGCTGCTGGCGTCTCTCGCACGCGTCGTGGAGGAAACCTCCTCGGCGCAAGAGTCCCTGCGGAGCTCGGACGTGGTGGACAGCGGCGCGCTCGGCATGCTGGTCTTTCTCGACGGGATGTTGCGTGCCTACTACGGGCTTCCCGACGAGGCAGGGGCACTGGCCATGACTTTTCGGTCGCTGGTTCGTTTCCAGCGCCCCACGGCTTCAGGGCACGGGCAACATGGAGCCCAGTCTGCTTCGCAGAAAACATCGCTCAACGCATCGCACGTATCGCAAGCCGTATCGCACGTATCGCAGGTGTCGGAAGACGGATTCTGTGTGGACGCCATCGTGCGCATTTCCGCTGACCGTCGGCCACCGCACGAGGCCCTAGCTGGCTTGGGCAGCGAGCTCGTGACCGTGCGCGAGGGAGAACTGTGGAAGATCCATCTGCACGCGCGTGACGCGAAAAAGGCGCGCCTGGCGCTCGGCGGGCTGGGCGAGGTCGTGGGCTGGTCCTGGGACGACCTCGGTGAGCAGATGTCGGCAAGCCCGGCCGTGGCCAACGAGGGCGATGTTCACATCGTGACCGACGGGGCCGCATCGCTTTCCCGGCGCGAGGCAGAGGGGCTGGGCGTGACCCTGCTCAACAGCCACATCGACTTTGGCGACCGCTCACTGCCCGAGACGTGCCTCGCTCCCGATGACGTGTACCGCGCCATGCGCCGGGGCGTGCGGGTGACCACCGCGCAAGCCTCGACCTACGAACGCCACAAGCACTACGAGCGACTGGCCGCACAGTTTCAGAACGTGCTCTATCTGTGCGTGGGCTCGGTCTACACCGGCAACCACGCCGTGGCCTCCGCCTGGCGCGCCTCGCACGGGTCCGGCAAGCGCATGACCGTGCTCGACAGCGGCGCAGCCTCGGGCCGCTTGGCCGTGGTCGTGCGCAAGACCGCGCTCGCAGCGCTTGGCGGTACCGAGATCGGCGCCTTGACCGCTTTCGCAACCTCGGCTTTGGCGCGCGCCGAGGAATACATCTTTCCCGAACGCCTGGAGTACCTGGCCCGCGGCGGCCGCCTATCCAAGACCTCGGCGTGGTTCGGCGACGCCATCGGCCTGGCGCCCGTCGTGTCGCCCATGCCCGATGGTGCTCGCAAGGTCGCCATGTTGCGCAAGCCCGAAGACCGAGTGGCCTTTGCCTGCGAGCGGGCGGCGCACGCCTTCGCCACGGGTTCGCACCGTGGCTTCCTGCTCGCCGAGTACACCGACAACCGCGCCTGGGTCGAGGGCATCCTGTTGCCGCGATTGCGTCAGGCCGCACCCGATGCCGAGATCGACATCGGCCCGCTCTCTCTCACCACCGGCGCGCACACCGGACCCGGAACGTGGGCCATCGCCATGCTTCCGGGCCTCCCCCTGTAACCATATTGAAAGCCCACGCAAGGCGCGTGACAGGAGCACCTTTCCCCTGGCATGCTGGGCGCGCACATGAGCGTTCGAGGAAACCGCGTCGTCGTCACTGGAATGGGCCTGCGTTCGCCGCTCGGGCACACGCCCGCGGCCTTAGGCGAGGGGTTGCTGGCCGGGCGCAGCGGGATTCGCGCCATGGCAGGCTGGGAGGGGCTCGATGGCCTGCGCACGCGCGTGGGCGCGCCTTGCGACGGGATCGACAACAGCTCGATCCCGCGCAAGTACAGCCGGACCATGGGCAGGGTGGCCGTCCTGGCGGCGCTGTCCGTGCGCGATGCCATTGCCGACTCCGGAGTACCGGGCGGCATCATTGCTTCTCCATCCTGTGGTGTGGCGTTCGGGTCGACGGTGGGCAGCACGGTCGCGCAAGAGGACTTCTTGCGCCCTATCCTCAACGACAATACCCTGCGCGGCATCCTGGCGTCGACCTATCTACAGTTCATGAGCCACACCTGCGCGGCCAACATCGCCATGATGTTTGGCTGCAAGGGGCCGGTCATCGCCTCGTGCACTGCGTGCACCTCGGGGTCGCAAGGAGTCGGCATCGCCTACGAGCAGGTGCGCTTCGGTCGGGTTCCCATTTGCCTTGGCGGCGGTGCGGAGGAATTACACATGCTTCACGCAGGGATCTTCGACATCATGCGCGCGACCTCGGTTGGCTACGCCGAGACGCCCGAGCGCACGCCGCGGCCCTTCGATCGTCGGCGCGACGGTTTGGTGGTGGGTGAGGGCTCGGGCTGCCTGGTTCTCGAGGAATACGAGCACGCGCGGCGCCGCGGCGCCACCATGCATGCGGAGATCATCGGCTATGGTCAGGGCTGTAACGGCACGCACCCGACCAATTCCGATCCGGACGGCATCTGCATTGCCGTTCACGCGGCGCTGCGGGATGCCGAGCTGGGGCCAGCGGATATCCAGCACATCAACGCGCACGCGACCGGCACCGACGTGGGCGATGCCGCGGAGGCCGTGGCCCTTCACCGCATTTTCGGCGCCAAGGTGCCGGTGAGCGCGCTCAAGGGCTACCTCAGCCACACCCTTGGCGCGAGCGGTGCCCTGGAATCGGTCGCCACCATCGTGATGATGAAGGACGGCTTCATGGCGGTGTCGAAGAACCTGGACGAGCCCGATCCCGCGTTACCGCCCCTCGATCATGTGCTCGGCAGCGCTCGCCAGGGGCCGATCAAAATCGCCATGAACAACAACTTCGCGTTCGGCGGGATCAACACCTCGCTGATCTTTCGCGCGCTATCGTAATGAAGCCGGTTCCCTCGTGGCAAGCCCTGCGCGCCCGCTTTGGCGAGGCTGCTTTTGCGTTCGTGGTTCCGGTGTACAACCACGCCCGCAATGTCCGAGAGGTGGTGCTCGCGGCGGTGGATAGTGGCGCACCGGTGGTCGTGGTGGATGACGGTTCCACGGATGGTTCGGGCGATGCGGTGGTGCCGATCCTTGGTGCGACCTTGGTGCGGCACGAGCAAAACCGTGGCAAGGGGGCGACGATTCTCTCTGGCCTGGCGGCGGTGGCCGCGCCTCCTGTGGGCGCGCGTTTTGCTGTGACGGTGGACGCCGATGGACAGCACAATCCTGACGACGCGCGCGGGTTGCTTGCGAAGCTGTGCCCTGACGGCGAGTGTGCGCCCTGTGCGGGAATCGTGCTGGGGTCGCGCATGGGCATGCAGGGCAAGGCCGTGCCCTGGTCAAGCCGGATGGGGCGCGGTTTTTCTGGGTTCTGGGTTTGGACTTCGGGGGGCCCGGCGCTGTCCGATTCGCAGTCGGGATTTCGCGTGTACCCGGTGGCCGAAACCCTTGCCTTGCCCACCCGTGCGCGGCGTTTCGAGTTCGAGGTCGAGGTGTTGGTGCAGGCGCGCAGAGCAGGTATTCCGATTTTCGAGGCGCCCGTGTCCGTGACCTATGAACCGCCTGGCGGACGGGTGTCCCACTTTCGCCCGTGGCGGGATTTCGGCCGCAACGCCGCCACCTTCACGCGTTTGATCGCGACCAGGTTCGTTTCTTCGCGCCGGCACAAGGATCCTTCCCCAGGGAATATCAGATGAACCCTCCGATGAAGCGTGAGTCCACCATTCACTGGAGGGTGCTGCTTCTCGCTTGCGCGGCGAGCGGCCTGCTGGCCTGGTACGGCCAGGTCCGCCTGCGCATCGACACCGACATCACTTCGGCGGTGCCGACAGGCAATGTGGCCTTCGAGAGCGCCCGGCAGGTCTTGGCGCGCCACACTTCGCTCGACCGGGTGGTGATCAATTTGTCGTTGCGTGACGGACGCGCCGAGCCCGACGTGCTCATCGCGGCGGGCGACGTCGTCGTGGCCGAGCTCGAGCGCTCGGGGCTGTTCACCATGGTGGGCACATCCGCAGCGGCGCGTGGGATCACGGCCATCTACGCCGATCTGCCCGCGCAATTGCCGCTGCTCTTTTCGCGTGAAGAGCTGCAGCGACTGGTGGCTCCACGCCTCGCCCCAGCCGCACTTTCGGCTCGACTGGGCGAGCTGGCCGCGGAGGCATCCGATCTGTCGGGCATCGGTGCGGCCGCGCGCGTGGCGCAGGATCCACTCGGGCTGGGCGAGCTTGCGCTGGCCCGGCTGGGCGACCTCATCCCCACGCAACAGGGGCGCATCGAGCGCGGTCACATTCTGGACACGGACGGGAGGAACCTTCTCGTTGCCGCGGTTCCGCGCGAGGTTACCCGCGACACGCGCGCTTCCCACGCCATCGACGGGGCCATCCAGGCCCTGGTCCGGCGCTTCGCGCGAGCGAAGGCAGGGGAGGCGGGCGACGGTGTTGTGCTGACCCCCGTGGGTGGGTACCGTGCGTCCATCGACAACGAGACCTTGGTCACGCGGGATGCGAACCTGACCATGTTGGTCTCCACCATCGGTATCGCGCTCTTACTGCTCGCGTGCTTCCCTCGTCCGTGGCTTGGCGTGTTCGCTTTGCTTCCCGCGCTGACGGGCGGGTGCCTGGCGCTTTTCGCCTACAGCCTCATCGAGTCCGATATTTCGGCGTTGGCTCTCGGTTTTGGTGGGGCGTTGATCTCCATTACCGTCGATCAGGGTGCGGTGTACCTGCTGTTCGTCGACCGTAAGACCAAGACGGCGGGACAGCGGGCAGCGCACGAGGTCTTCTCCATCGGCTCGCTCTCGACCCTCATCAACATCGGGTCGTTTCTTTCGTTGCGTTTGACCGGATTTCGCGTGCTTGGACAGATCGGACTGTTCGCCGCCCTCGGCATCGGGTTCTCCTATCTTTTCGTACACCTCGTCTTTCCCCACATCTTTCCCAGCGTGCCGGCGGCTTCGCGCTCGGCCTGGGTACCCGTCGACAAGTGGCTCAGCCGCATCACGGTGGGCCGCGGCTTTCGCGCCCTGGCTGTGGCGGTGGCGCTCTTCGCCGTCGGGTTGGTCTATAGCCGGCCCAAGTTCTTCGTGGACATCGCGGCCGCCAATACCGTGCGACCCGAAACCCTGCGTGACGAGGCCAAAGTCAAGGCGGTGTGGGGCGACATCTTTCATCGCGTGTACTTGCTCATCGACGCTAAGGACGACGCGGATTTCAGACGCAAGTCCGATGCGTGGTTGGCCTTGCTGGAACAACAGAAGGCCGCCCTGCTGGTCGCTCACGCCTTTTCGCCCTCCATGCTCAGCCCTGGGCCATTGACCTCGGCTGCACATCGGGAGGCGTGGACGGCATTCTGGAGCAAGGAGCGAGTCGAGGCTGTCTCCGCTGCCTTGAGCGAGCCCGGCACAAGGGTCGGATTCGCCCCCCAGGCCTTCGTTCCCTTTCTCGGCCGCTTGAGCGCGTTGGCCCCTCTGCCGTCCACAACGACTTCGTCCGCCCTTCCCGAGGGGGTGCAAGCCCTCTACGGTATCGGGCCCGGACGGGACGGCCATGGGGTGGTGTGGCTGGGCGGCGTGGTGCCCGGGCCGAAATACGATCCCGCGGTCTTTGCCGAACAGGCGAATCGGGCGGGATTCTACGTCTTTGACGGGGAAAACTTCGCCCGGTCGTTGGCGGATTTTCTTGCCCGGTCGTTTCGTTCCATGTTCGTGGTGGTGGTTTGCTTCGTGGCCGGGTCGGTGCTGCTCTTCTTCCTGGACCTGCGTGTGGCTGCCTTGGCGCTGGCCCCGATGACCTTCTCTTTTGTGATGACACTCGCGACCCTGCACCTCGTGGGGCGGCCCATCGACCTCGTGGGTTTGATTCTGTCGGTGCTCATCTTCGGCATGGGGGTCGACTATTCCTTCTCGTTCTTGCGCGTGTACCAGCGCAGTCTCGACGAGCACCACCCGTCGCACGGCCCGGTTCGTACGAGCATCTTCCTGTCCTCCAGTGCAACCTTGATCGGCATGATCACCATGACCACCGGTGACCATGCCGTCACGCGCAGCGCCGGCATCATGGGCACGCTTGCCATTGGCTTCTGTGCTCTGGGTGCGTACGTGATCCTACCGCCGGTGCTGCGCCGCCTCTATGCCGTGAAGCCTCTTGCGCCGGCCGATCGGGTAAGACCCGAACGCTGGGTGATGCGGCGGTTCCGCCGGCTCAGCGCCTTTCCGCGCATGTTTGCCTGGTTCAAGATGCGCCTGGATCCCATGTTTCCGCGACTGGGCGAGTTTGTGCCCGAGGAGGGGCTGGTCCTGGACATTGGCTGCGGCTTGGGTGTGGCTGCGGCCTGGATGCTTGCCCGATCGGATCGACTGCGTGTGTTGGCCATCGAACCTGACGAAGATCGAGTGACGACGGCGCGCTTCGTGCTTGGAGAGCGCGGCATCGTCCAAGAGGGCAGCGCGCCGGGTGACCTACCAAGTGTGACGGCCTCGGCCGTTGTGTGTTTGGATGTCATTCACCAGCTCGATGATGCCGGCTTGTCTGCCACGCTGGCCCACGTGCGGTCGTGCCTCGTGCCAGGGGGCAGACTGGTATTGCGCGCGACGGTGCCTGCGCCTGGACGGATGCCATTCTTTCGCTGGTTCGAAACGCGGCGCCTTTCCCTTGCGCAGCTGGCTGCGCACTACCGGAACCGCGAGGCCGTCGAGCAAGCTATGGTTGTGGCTGGCCTGCGCGTGGTACTGGTCGAGCCGACCGCACCAGGGCGAGAGGAAACCTGGTTCATCGCCGAAGCCAAAGCCGCAAGCGAAGCCGTCATCCTAGACGGCAGGGGCATCTTGCAAGGATCCTGACCGTGCTCTTCTATCGAGCGATGGCGCAGATCTCCCGCGTGTGCGGGCTTTGGGTGCTCAGGTCCATGGGCGCCGTGGTCGCTGCGGGATACTTTCTGTTTCTGCCGCGGCGGCTTGGTCACAGCGTGCGCTTTTACCGCGGGCTGTTCCCCGAGCGTTCCTCGTTGCATGCTCTTGCGTGCGCGTGGAGGCAGTACCAGGATTTTGCGCGCGTCTACAGCGAACGTCTCGAGATCGACCGCCGACCGGACGTGGTGTTCGAGAGCGAAGGATACGGTTACCTCGAGGAG
>Ga0265342_10004787_pt1 | contig 10503 bp, 12 predicted proteins | sample 4CB327metaG_FD_203125 | JGI IMG/M metagenome (GOLD analysis project Ga0265342, IMG submission 203125) | Rhizosphere microbial communities from Carex aquatilis grown in University of Washington, Seatle, WA, United States - 4-CB3-27 metaG | ecosystem: Host-associated > Plants > Roots >...
CTTCGATTTTTCGACCCTCCCTCAAGGGGAGGGTAGGAAGTATACTCGATATACGGGCTCGAGCCTGACAAGTCATGAGAGGGGCGATCATGGCGCATCCGACAAACATGGACATCTTCTTCGCAGCCTTCATAGGCATCGGTCTCGGTGGATGGGGCGCCTATCTCCTCATTTTTGCCAAACGTTTCCGCGACTACGAGATCAGACAGTTACAGAAACAATGGACTGTTCTAATATACCGTGTTTTTGGCGCGTTCTTTACCGCGGCGGCTCTATTCGCCGCATGGAACATAATTGCAGAAGGAATTGTGCCTGCGCAGGTAGCAGACGTTCGTCCAGTTGCGATGCGACAAGCCAACGAACCGCTCGTACAAGATGCGCAAAGCGCCATCCGCATTGCGCGCGCGCTTTCGCTGGCAGAACGGCCGGATGACGGGGCGATCCTAAGCGAGGCTCAATGGCAGGCGAATTGCCAAGCCAAGTTGCTCAAAGGCGTGTGGCACGTTACGCCAAAGGCGCTGGTCACGTCGCACAACCACCCCGACATTACCGGTCCCGTTCCGCTATATTGTTCGGGGGCAGCATCTTTCGACGTCGGCGCTCAGGACGGCCGGTATATGGGCGAGTTTTTTGCTGACTAACCCCCTCCTTGCCTCGCCTGCCCCTTTCCGCTATATGCCCGCGCCTTAGGTTGCGGTCGCCGGTTGCATCCTGCATTTGCGGCGATCCGATATGGGCGAAGGCTACCCGGCCACCCCGTACCGCAGCCCGGAAAGGGACGGACATGGCTCTTTACGAGCATCTCCTGATCGCGCGCCAGGACATCAGCGCGCAGGCGGTCGATGCGCTCGCCACCCACCTCAAGACTATCGTCGAAGGCGAAGGCGGCAAGGTCGAGAAGCAGGAATATTGGGGCCTTCGCAGCCTCGCCTACCGCATCAAGAAAAACCGCAAAGGGCATTACGTGCTCCTCAACATCAACGCGCCGTCGAAGGCCGTGGTGGAACTGGAGCGCCAGCTCAAGATCAACGAAGACGTGCTGCGCTTCCTCACCGTGAAGGTGGATGCGTTCGAGGTCTCCTCGAACAAGGCGCGCCGCGACGATGCTGCCGGCGTCGTTGCGGTCAAACCCGAAGGCATTGCCGAGGAGATCGCACTATGAGTTACGGCGGACACGGTGGCGGCGGAGGCCGCGGCGGCGATCGCGGAGAACGCGGCGAGCGCGGCGATCGCGAAGGCGGACATGGAGCAGCGGGCGGCCAGCGCCGTCCCTTCTTCCGCCGCAAGAAGACCTGCCCGTTCTCCGGCGCGGGCGCACCCAAGATCGACTACAAGGATGTGAAGCTGCTTCAGCGCTTCATCTCCGAGCGCGGCAAGATCGTGCCGTCGCGCATCACCGCGGTTTCGACCAAGAAGCAGCGCCTGCTCGCAAACGCGATCAAGCGCGCCCGCTTCATGGCGCTGCTGCCCTACGTCCTGGAATAGGAGCGCGCTATGCAAGTGATCCTGCTCGAACGCGTCGAAAAGCTCGGCCAGATGGGCGACGAAGTGAAGGTGAAGGACGGCTTCGCCAGGAACTTCCTGCTGCCCGAGAAAAAGGCCCTGCGCGCCACCAAGGCCAACCGCGAATATTTCTCCACCCAGAAGGCGCAGCTCGAGGCCACCAATCTCGAGCGCAAGAAGGACGCCGAAGCGGTCGCCGTGAAGCTGAACGGAAAGAGCTTCGCGCTGCTGCGCCAGGCGGGCGACCGCGGCCAGCTCTACGGTTCGGTTTCTCCGCGCGACATCGCCGAGGTCATCACCGCGGGCGGCTTTACCGTCAACCGCAACCAGGTGCCGCTCGACAAGCCGATCAAGAGCATCGGGCTGGTGCCGGTGACCGTCGTGCTGCACCCCGAAGTGCGGGTCGGCGTGACGCTTAACGTCGCGCGCACCGAGGAAGAGGCCGAGCGCCAGGCGCGCGGCGAGGACGTTCTCGCCGAGAAGACTGAGGCCGAAGAGGCCGTGGTCGCCGCCGAGGAATTGTTCGAGGAAGGCGCCGCGCCCAAGGAAATCGTCGAAGGCGAGGAAGCCCCGGCCGAGGAAAAAGCGGCGGAAGAGTAAGGCCCTTCCCCCATTATGTTTTGGAAATGGCCGGGGCTTCCCCGGCCATTTTCGTTTGATGTGAAGCGCTGACGCCGCCCTGTCGAGAGTGTTATTGTGTGCCCCGGGTAGCCACCATGGTGGCGGCGAACGTCTTTGAATGAGGCTCGGCGATGCGCCCGAAGATCGGCCTTGCGCTGGGAAGCGGCGGAGCTCGTGGCTGGACGCAAATCGGCGTCATCGAGGCACTGACATCCTTCGGGATCGTTCCCGACGTCGTTTGCGGCACGTCGATCGGCGCGCTGGTGGGCGCCGCCTATGTCACCGGAAAGCTTGCGGCGCTCAAAACCAAAGTCGAAAGCTTCGGCCGGCGCGAAGTTGCGGCGATGTTCGACATTCACCTGTCGAGCGGCGGCCTGATCGAGGGCCGGCGCATCGAGAGATTCCTCGACGAGCTGGATATCTCGGGAAACATCGAATCCCTGAATATTCCCTTCGGCGCCGTAGCGACGGAGCTTCGCTCGGGGCGCGAGATTTGGCTTCAGAAAGGTCCGATCGGGCGGGCGGTGCGCGCGTCCGTCGGCGTACCCGGCGTTCTGAGCCCGGCGAAATATGAGGACGGCGGCTGGCTGGTTGACGGTGGTTTGGTCAACGCGGTACCGGCGTCTCTCGCGCGCGCCTTGGGCGCCGACATTGTCATCGCTGTGCGGGTGAACTCGTATGCGATCGAATCTTGGGTCCGCCCCGAGGGTGACGACGACTCTGCGGCCAAGGCGCCAGCCCTCAAGGTTCCTCAATGGCTCAGCAACGCCGTCAGCCCGATCCTGGAGCGCGTGCTGCGCGCCGCGCCCGAGTATCCGAGCTATTTTGAAGTCCTGTCGAACTCGCTGGACATTATGGAGGACCGCATCACGCGCATGCGGTTGGCGGGCGATCCGCCGGATGTGCTTCTGCGCCCCGTGCTGACGGATTATACGTGGCTCGATTTTCACCGGGCAAAGGAGGCGATCGCCGCGGGTTGGGCATGCGCAGAGGCGGCAAGGCCGATCCTCGAAGAGGCCTGCCAGCTAAAGCAGACACACGGCTGACCTTGGGCAAAATGCCGAACGAAGATTTCATGCCGGTGGGCCACCTTGCGCCAATTGCCGACATACGAATTTGGCAGTAGGGGAGCGCTTGTCGGAACATTGGTATTGTTCTAAATTTGTGCAGGTTCGGGGATGTTCTCGGAACGTGCCAAGGGGGGACAATATGCTTAGAGCAAAAGCAAAGACCGGATTCATATTTGCCGGAATATTCGCCGCCGCCGTGATTGGGTTTGGGGCACCGTTGCAGGCTGCGCCGTTGGTACTGATACGTGGCGGATCGCAGGCCGGCGCGATCAACATGACAGGCATATGGTCGATCAGCTGGGATGTTAACGGGGCTCCAAAGAACGCCCACTTGACTCTGACGTCGTCCGGAACTGCCGTTTGGGGATCCTATGTCGCCAGTCCGCTTGAGGATGGATCCATGTGCGGCCCCGTGGGCGCTCCGACCAACAATCGTCATTTCACCGGAACCGTCTACACGAGCGCGCGCGGTTCGGTGCTCTCGATGATGGAGATTTGTATGCCGGTAAACTATCTGGCGCCGATGGGCGGCCATTTCGCTGGTCCGGGCCTCGTGGTCGGCACCTGGACCGACGTCGACGGCAACAGCGGCCACTTCAAGATGCAGAAACAATAGCCCTCGCGCCGGCAGTCCGAGGCCGTGCGCTGCGGTCTCGGACTCGATCTCCGAGCGTGCGCCGAACGCCCGCATGGGCGCGGACCGGAAAATCCTGTTTCTCGCTTGAATTTCTGAATTTAGTCCTACATCTCCCAATGCCGAGCAAATGGCCGCACTCGTTCGCGGGTGCAGCATCGGCTATAGTGGCGTCGCCCCCTCCGGTCCTATGGACCACCTCCCCCGTAGATGGGGGAGGAAAACGCGGAGAACGCCATGTCCGCCGTCACCCAATCCAAGCGCATTACGGTGCCCGAGATCATGGCGCACAAGAACGCCAAGCCGGTCGTGTGCCTGACCTGCTACCACGCCCACACCGCGCGCCTGCTCGACGAGCATGTCGATCTGATGCTGGTCGGCGACAGCGTCGGCAATGTCATGCACGGGCTGGAGAACTCGCTCGGCGTCACCCTCGAGATGATGATCATGCACGGCAAGGCGGTTATGCGCGGCGCCGAGCGCGCCCTCGTCGTGGTCGATATGCCGTTCGGCAGTTACGAGGAATCCCCGCAGATCGCGTTCCGCAACGCCGCGCGCGTCATGCAGGAAACCGGCTGCCAGGCGATCAAGCTGGAGGGCGGCACGCGAATGGCCGAAACCGTCCATTACCTCACCCAGCGCGGCATCCCGGTGATGGGCCATATCGGGCTGACGCCTCAGCGCGTGCAGATTTTCGGGGGCTTCAAGACCCAGGGGCGGACCGAAGCGGAATGGCCGGCGATTGAGGCCGACGCCAAGGCGCTGACCGAGGCCGGCGCGTTCGCCATCGTGCTGGAGGGCATGGCCGAGCCCTTGGCCGCCAAGATCAGCCGCGACATTGCGATCCCCACCATCGGAATCGGCGCTTCGCCCCAGTGCGACGGTCAGATTCTGGTCATGGAGGACATGCTGGGGCTGAACCCAAACCCGCCCAAATTCGTCCGCCAATATGCCAGCCTGGGGGCCGATATCGAGGCCGCGGTGAAGGCCTATGCCGCCGATGTGCGCGCGAGGACCTTCCCCGGCAAAGAGAACGTTTACAGCATGAAACGGGCTGGATGAATCATCGGCAAGTTGCGCTGGGGCGGCTTGCGGGGTAATGAACGCGCCCAGTCAAGGCTTTGCCCCCGAAAGGATTTCCCGTGTCCGACATCTTCCGCGAAGTGGAGGAGGACGTCCGCCGCGAACGGCTCGAAAAGCTGTGGAAGCAGTATGGCGACTATATCATCGCCGGTGTGGCGGTGATCGTTGTCGGCGTGGCGGGCTTCAAGCTGTGGCAGCACTACGAGGCCCAGCAGCTGGCGAAAGCCTCGGCCGCCTACACCGCCGCCATCGATCTGACCAACCGCGGCAGGAACGACGACGCCGCCCAGGCCTTCGCGAACATCGTAAAGAGCGCGCCGAGCGGCTACGCAACCACCGCCAGGCTGGCGGAGGCCGACGCACTGCTGGCGGGGGGCAAGAGCGCCGACGCCGTCGCGCTGTACAAATCCATCGCGGATAAGGACGACACCGAACTGGGCGAGCTGGCGCGCGTGCGCGCCGCCTGGGCGCTGGCCGACAAATCCTCGAAAAGCGATCTGCAGAACCTGCTGGCGCCGCTGCTCGACGCTAAATCGTCTTGGCGGTTCATGGCGCGCGAGATTCTCGCCTATTGCGATTTCCGCGACAAATCGTTGATGGCCGCGCAAAGCGAATATCAGAGCCTGGCGCGCGATCCCGAGACGCCGGCGACTCTGCGCCAGCGCGCCACGGCCATGGTGTCGCTGATCCGAGCGGGCGGTGCCGCGGATTACGGAACCGTGCCGCCGTTGCCCAAACCGGACGCCGCCGCGCCGGGCGCCCAAGGAGCCACACCATGACGCCGCGCACGTTTCGCATCGTGGCGGCTGTTGCCGCGCTCGCGTTCTTGCTGGGCGGTTGCGGCGGGTTGACCGACACCGTCGGCAGCTGGTTCAGCAGCCCGCACAAATCGAAACTCAGGGGCCAGCGCATCTCGGTTATGGCGGCCGATGAGTCGGTCAAGCCCGATCCTGCCCTGCAAAACCAGGCCGTCGTCCTGCCGGCGCCCTACCGCAATTCGGAATGGCCTGAGCCCGGCGGCTATGCCGACAACGCGATGTACCATCTGGACGCAGCCGGTCCGCTGCTGCAGATCTGGCATCGCTCCGCCGGCGACGGATCGGATACGGATACGCGCCTCAGCGCGCCGCCGGTCGTCGCGGCCGGAAGGATCTATACCCTCGACGCCACGGCGCATGTCTACGCGTTCAATGCCGTGACCGGCACAAGGGCGTGGCACGTCAACGTCGCGCCGAAAGGCCATCAGGGCTTTTTTAACGCGGTCAGCTTGGGGCTGGTCGGCGAAGACACCAAACCCGACCAGACCAAGGGCTTCGGCGGCGGCGTCGCTTATGACGGCGGCAGACTGTTCGTCACCACCGGCTTCGGCGACCTCGTGGCGCTCAACGCCGCAACCGGCGCCGAGGTTTGGCGGGTCAATGTCGGCGTACCGATCTTCAACGCGCCTGTGGCGAACGGTGGGCGGGTCTTCGTCTCGGCCCAGGATAATCACTTACACGCCTTCGCCGAGAGCAACGGGCGCGAACTTTGGGACCACCAGGGTATTGCCGAATCGGCGGGCATCCTGACCAGCACCAGCGCCGCGGTCGCCGGAGAGTTCATCATCGCTCCTTACACCTCGGGCGAGATTTATGCGCTGCGCGTGCAGAACGGGCGCCCGGCCTGGTCGGACATGCTGACGCGCTCGGGCAATGTGACGGCGCTCACGGAACTCGACGACATCGCCGGACGCCCGGTCGTCGACCGCGATCTGGTATTCGCGATCAGCCATTCCGGCGTCATGGCGGCGATCCAACTCGGCACCGGCGACCGGCAATGGACGCGTGACATCGGCGGCATTCAGACGCCCTGGGTCGCAGGCGACTATCTCTACGTGCTGACGGCGCAACAGCAGCTCATGTGCCTCGCCCGCAAGGACGGTGGCGTCAAATGGATCCACCAGCTGCAACGCTGGGTCGATCCCGACGACACCTCGAGCGCTCCGGTGGTCTGGTCGGGCCCGGTTCTAGTGTCGAACCGTCTGATCCTCGCCTCGTCGACCGGCGAGGCCGTCTCGATCTCGCCCTACACCGGCGGGATGCTCGGGCAGCTCGACATTCCCGACGGAACCTACATCGCGCCGGTGGTGGCCGACGGGACGCTCTACATCCTGACCAACGAAGCGGAGCTGGTCGCGCTGCGGTGAAACGCGGGCGGCTCGAAGACAGGTCATGCCGCTCACCGTCGCCATCGTCGGCCGGCCCAATGTCGGCAAATCCACGCTTTTCAACAAGCTCGTGGGCAAGAAGCTCGCCCTGGTGCACGACACGCCCGGCGTGACGCGCGACCGGCGCGACGCCAAAGCGACGTTCGGCGCGCTGGCGCTCAGGCTGATCGACACCGCGGGCATCGCCGAGGGCGCCAAGCAAAGCCTCGCCGCGCGCATGACCGCGCACACTATGACCGCCGTCGCCGATGCCGATGTCTGCCTGTTCCTGATCGACGGGCGCGAAGGGGTGACCGCGGCTGACGAGATCGTGGCTGAGGGGCTGCGCCGCTTGGGCAAGCCGGTCGTGCTCGCCGTCAACAAATGCGAGGGACGCGCGCTGCATTTGGGCGAAGGCGAAGGCTGGGCGCTCGGCTTCGGCGAGCCGCACGCGATCTCTGCGGAGCATCGCCTGGGATTGGAAGAACTGATCGAGGCGCTCGCCAAATTCGCTCCCGCAGAGTCGAGCGCCGAGGAAGATGCCGGCGAAGACAAGCCGCTTCGTCTAGCGATTGTCGGCCGGCCCAATGTTGGAAAATCGAGTCTGTTCAACCGCCTGCTCGGAACCGAGCGGGCGCTGACGGGGCCGGAGGCCGGCATCACGCGCGATTCCATCGCGGCGCGCTGGCAGGCCGAGGGTCGCGAGATCCTGCTGCACGACACGGCGGGTCTGCGCAAAACCGCGCGCGCCGCCGGCCACACGCTGGAGGAAATGTCCGTCGCCTCGACGCTCGAAGCGGTGCGCTTCGCCGATTGCGTCATCGTCGTGCTCGACGAGGGCGCGCCGTTCGAGAAGCAGGATCTGACCATCGCCGACATGATCGCGCGCGAAGGCCGCGCGGCGGTGTTCGCCGCCAACAAATGGGACCTCGCGGCAAACCGCGCGGGCGCCATCACCCGGCTGCGCGAGAAGCTGGATCGCCTGTTGCCGCAGCTTGCCGGCGCGCCGCTGATCGCGGTCTCCGCGCTGACCGGCGAAGGGACCGACCGGCTGTTGCCAGCCGTGCTGGCGGCCGACCGCGCCTGGAACACGCGGATCGCGACCGCCACGCTCAACCGCTTCTTGGAGAGTGCTTTGACGCGCCACGCCCCGCCCGCGATCCACGGACGGCGCGTGCGCATCCGCTATATGACCCAGCCAAAGAGCCGCCCGCCGACCTTCGCCATCTTTGGAAACCAGTTGAAGGCGCTGCCCGAGGCGTATCTGCGCTATCTGGCGAACGGTCTGCGCGAAAACTTCCATCTGGAAGGCGCACCGATCCGCTTCCTGCTGCGCACGGCGAAGAATCCGTTTGCGGAGAAGGATTAAGGGAAAGGACGGCCGGTTGCGGGCCGAGTCCTGCCCTTTGGGCTACCGCTGAAATGCGCGGCGGTTCGTTGGCGGGTTGTCGATCTTCGACCTGCTTCTTCCGCACATCCGGACGGAATGCTATGCTCGCCGTTCTATAGGAGATGCCTTTTTCGGGGGGGCCACTTCAATGAAAATCTCATTTTCCCTTGGCGGCGGTTTTCTCGCGTCGATGTTGCTTGCCGGTTGCGCGGGTCATACCCCTCCGCTTCAGGTAATCGACGTTCACGCAATCGGCGCTGTGCAAACCGAAATCAAAAGACAGGTCGGCGTCTATTTGGCTGCCGCGAAGGCAGGTCCAAGGGTCGATGTTAATGGCGTGATGGTGCCGATTTCTCAAATCGATCCGAAGCATAGGACCTTTATGTGCGGTGCGGGCGCGATTGGGTTTGATATCTCGTCGATCAAGGCGGAACTGACAACGACGACCGATACCACCACCGATTTGAAGGCTGGTCTGTCCATCCCCGTCGACATCGTTACACTCGGACCGTCCGGGGAAGCAAAGCGCGAAGCGCTCGATACGGAAACGCTCGATTACAATCTCTGGCCGTTGCCGGAGTCACGGCAGAACCCGGACGTATACACACAGGGAATTAGCGATGAGGATGTTCGCAATGCGCCGATTGCAAGGGCTCTGCGGGATTTGCGCGACGCACTAATTTCTGGGGCATTGATGTATGACCTTTCCGGCCCGACGCCCCAGCAGAGAAGACCAACTGCCTGTTTCACGGATTACAATCCGGACAAACCGAGCGGCGATACCGGTGATATCTACAAACTTGGCCTTTCAATCACGAATGACGTGAGCGGTGGTATTTCGATCAAGGTCGCGATTCTCACTTTTGGTGCAACAGGTGAAGCAAAATCGACGACGGGAAACACGCTTACTGTCTCGTTCCTCCAATCCGGAGTACAAACTCTTCAAGCACTGAAGGACGCCGCCGACGCTGAATGTAAGCACCCGAACGAACTAGCTAGTGGTTGTAAGAAAGCCAAAGACGCTCTGTTGGATGCCGAGAAGAATCAGGGCGTTGGCTTACGGTGGTGATTCTTGTTGAACGCCACCAGTTCGCCGTTCTTCTGATACGACGGCGACAGCATTTCGACGATCAGCGGCGCGAGCGCGTCGGGCGGCGACAAACTTTCCGGATCTTCGCCCGGCATCGCCTTGGCCCGCATCGCGGTGCGCGTCGGCCCGGGATCGAGCAGATTGACTTTGACCGCCGTACCTTCGCACTCCGCCGCATAGGTCAGCACGAGCGACTCCAGCGCCGCCTTGCTCATCGCGTAGCCGCCCCAAAAGGGCCGGTGCTTGCGCGCCGCGCCGGAGCTGACGAACAGCGCGCGCCCGGCGTCGGCGAGGCGCAACAGCGGATCGAGCGAACGGATCAGCCGCCAGTTCGCGGTGACGTTGATGTCGAGCAATTCCTGAAACAGTTTCGGTTCGAGGTGGGTAAGCGGCGTCACCGCGCCCAGCACGCCGGCATTGCCGAAGAACGCGTCGAGCCTGCCCCAGCGCTCGAAGATCGAGGCGCCGAGCCGGTCGAGCGCCTCGAAATCCTTGAGGTTCAAGGGAACCAGCGTCGCCTCTCCGCCCACTTTGCGGATTTCGTCGTCGGCTTCCTCGAGCCCGCCCACCGTGCGCGCCACCAGGATCACATGCGCGCCGGCCGCCGCCAGCGCCACGCCCGCCGCGCGCCCGATCCCGCGCGAGGCCCCGGTCACCAGCGCGATCTTGCCGTTGAGCGTCACGCCACTTCGGCGAGGAAGGAAAGCTGGCCGGTCTTGCCGCCGCCGGCGGCATCGGTCAGCGCGATGGGATAATCGCCTGAGAAGCAGGCGTCGCAGAAGCGCGGATGCTCCCCGTCGCGCGCCTCCTCGCCCATCGCGCGGTAAAGCCCGTCGATGGAAACGAACGCCAGGCTGTCGGCGCCGATGAAGCGGCACATTTCCTCCAGCCCCATTTCATGGGCGAGCAGCGCGTGCTCGTTCGGCG
>Ga0265342_10004788_pt1 | contig 10503 bp, 10 predicted proteins | sample 4CB327metaG_FD_203125 | JGI IMG/M metagenome (GOLD analysis project Ga0265342, IMG submission 203125) | Rhizosphere microbial communities from Carex aquatilis grown in University of Washington, Seatle, WA, United States - 4-CB3-27 metaG | ecosystem: Host-associated > Plants > Roots >...
CTGGGGGCCCTTCTTGCCCTGCACCACGTCGAACTCGACCTTGGTCCCCTCGGACAGGATCGCGCCGCCGATGTCGTTGGCGTGCACGAAGACGTCCTTGCCGCCCTCGTCCGGGGTGATGAAGCCGAAGCCCTTGGTCGCGTTGAAAAACTTGACTGTACCCTTTTGCATCTTCCGTCTCCTTGTCAGCTTCCCGAAGTGGGAAGTACCGCGGGCGAGTCGACGGGTCCTGACGTGACGTCGACGCCCTCGTTGACAATCCAGCCGCTCCCCGTTCCCTCATCCGTTCCTCATGCGCGCACGAGGAAAAAAAACGCGGTGTCCGGCGACGCCGAACACCGCGTTTTCCTTGTAGCGGGGGCAAGATTTGAACTTGCGGCCTTCGGGTTATGAGCCCGACGAGCTACCAGGCTGCTCCACCCCGCATCGATTTTGGAGCGGGCACCATGCACCATGGAACGGCGAACGTCAAGGGTCGACGCGGCGGCCGACCGCCGGAGATGAGACCGTTCTCATTCTCAGGCGGTCGCGACCGGGGGTGCGCCCGAGACGTACTTTGCGATGAGGCGGCCGAGCCGCGGCACCGCCGCCTCGACGTTCTTCTTCCCCGACGGGCGCAGCTTCTCGTAGGCCTTCTTTACCGTCTGGTTCTTGGCGCGGGCCGCGCGCTCGTCGCTGATGGCCAGCAACGCCTCGGCGACCGCGCCAGCGCGGGCGTTCAAGAAGGGACCGATGGGCTCGTTCTTCTGCTGGGCCTCGGTATGGAAGGGCTCCAGGCGGCGAACGAAGTCGTCAAGCATGTGGTCGACGGACTCGGAGATGAACCCGGGCTTCACGGCCTTGACGACCATGAACGCCCCTTTTATCGCCAGACCGGAGAGGCCTCCCTTCGAATCGACTTCCTCTTCGATCAGGCGGACGCAATCGGGGATCACTTTTTGGCGGGTGCCAGGCACCAGCAGGATTTCGGTCAGCGTGCTCATCTGGCGGACTCTAGCATCAGATGCAATTCCCGGATCCATTCGAGCCGTGGTACGGATGACGTATGCGCAAGCCGCCGTCAGCACGGACCGCGCTCAGCGTCCTGACCGGCGTGAACCTGCTGAACTACGTCGACCGCTACATCCCCGCGGGGGCGATGCCGCTCATCCTGGCGACGTTCGGCGCCTCCGACGCGAAGGGTGGGCTGCTGCAATCCCTGTTCATGTTTCCCTACGCCATCGTCTCGCCGCTGGCGGGGGCGCTCGGGGACAGGACGCGGAGGTTCGGCGTGGCGGGCGTCGGCGTCCTCATCTGGAGCGCGGCGACGTTCGCCTCGGGGCTGGCGCCGAGCTTCACGATCCTCATGATCGCGCGCGTGGTCATCGGCATCGGCGAGGCCAGCTACTCGGTGGTCACGCCCCCGCTGCTCGGTGACTACTATCCACCGGCGCGCCAGGTGCGCGTGCTGACCACGTTCTATTCGGCGCTGCCGATCGGCTCCGCGATCGGCTTCGCCGTCGGCGGGGTCATCGGCTCGCACTTCGGGTGGCGAATGGCCTTCTTCCTGGCGGGCATTCCGGGCGTGTTGCTGGCGGTGATGCTGCTATCGTTCCGCGACCCGCCTCGCCCGGGCACGCGCGCCGCGCCCGACCGCGGGCACGATCCCCCGCCGGCGACCGCTGCCACGGAGGCTTCGGACGTGGGTCTCTCGCCGCCTGTGGGCTGGCGGGAGCTCGCCCGCTATCCGAGCTACATCATCAACGTCCTGTCGCAAACCATCTACACCTTCGCCATTGGTGGCCTCGCCGCCTGGATGCCGACCTACTTCTTTCGCGTGCGCGGCCTGCCCCTCGCCAGCGCCACGGTCATCTTTGGCGGCATCGTCTGCGTCGCCGGCTTCGTCGGTACGATCGCAGGCGGCCGGGTCAGCGACGCGGTGGCGCGCAGGAGCCCGGTGGCGGCGTTCACGGTGCCGGGCGTCGCGCTGGTCGTGTCGGCGCCGTTCACCTGGCTTGCCATAATGTCGCCGACGCCTATTGTGTTTTGGCCCGCCATGTTCGTCACGCTGATGTTGTTGTTCGTGAACACGGGGCCGCTCAACGCCGCCATGACCAACGTTCTTCCGTCCGGCGTCCGCGCGCGAGGCTTCGGGGTCTCGACGATGTCGATCCATCTGCTCGGGGACGCGCTGTCGCCATTCCTCATCGGCCTCGCGTCCAGCCACATCGGCCTGCGCCTGCCCGTCGTGACCACGGGGGTCCTGCCGCTCGCCGCCGGCGTGGTGCTGCTGGCGGGCCGGGGGGCCTTCGCGCGCGATCTCCAGCGCGGAGGCGCGGCGGCCGCCGCCGCGGCGGTGACGGCGTGAGCGACTACGCCCGCGAGCTCGCCCAGGCGCGCGAGATCGCGCTCGCCGCCGCGGCGGTCGTGATGTCCTACGGCCGGACGTTCCGCGTCGACGCGAAGGCCGGAGACGAGCCCGTCACCGAAGCGGACCGCGCGGCCAACGCTTTGATCGTCGCGCGCTTGCACGCGGCCTTCCCGGACGACGCCATCCTCTCCGAGGAGCTGCCCGACGACGGCTCGCGCCGGGGGGCGCGACGTGTGTGGATGGTCGATCCCATCGACGGCACCCGCGACTTCATCCTCGGCGACGACGGGTACGCCGTGATGATTGGCCTCTGCGTCGACGGCCGTCCCACCGTCGGGGTGGTCAGCCAGCCCGCGACGAAGAAGACGTACGCGGCGGTGGTCGGGCGAGGCGCCTGGCTCGAGACGCCGGAAGGGCACAGCACCCTGGTCACCTCGGCGCTGGCATCGCCCCCCGGTATCCGCCTGGTCGCGTCGAAGTCGCACCGCACCGGACGCGTCGACGCCATAAAGCGCGCGCTGCAAATCACCGACGAATTCAACATGGGCAGCGTCGGTTTGAAGATGGGCCTGGTCGCGGAGAACCTGCGCGATCTTTACGTGTACACGGGCGGGCGCACCAAGATCTGGGACACCTGCGGCCCGGAGGCGATCCTCGTGGCCGCCGGCGGGCGGGTCACCGACCTCGACGGGCAGCCGCTCGGCTACGCCGAGTCCGATCTCTACAACCGTCGCGGCATCGTCGCGTCGAACGGCCCATTGCACGACCAAGTCATCGCGGTGATCGCCCCCTTCCTCGGCCCCAAGGCCGATTGAGGCGCGGCGGTCGCTCGCGAAAGGGGCTTCGCCCCTCCCGCGGGCCCTCCCCGCTACACGCCGACGCCGGCGCAGCAAAGCTGCGCCTCCCGATCCTTGGACTTGCCCTCGTGTCGTCGGACGTCGATTAGGCATCGCCGATCCGCCGATCGCGCGGTCGATCCAAGAAGGGAGAGGTCCAGCTCGGCTGGACCGGCCGCGCCGTCAAGCAATTCCGTGCGGGTCCGTGCGGGTCCGTGGGGGGGCTTTGCCCAATAAACCCGCCCGGCCCCCGAATTATTAGGCAGGTCGGGGGATTATTGGGCAAGACAACGATTAGTAAGTGATTCCAACGGTCTTCCTCGTGGCGTCCGCCAAACAAGCGACAGATTTGTGAACGGTGGTACGTTGATTTCATGTCAGCGCCGCCGCCGTTTTACGTCTACATCGACGAATCAGGGGACGAGGGGTTCACCTTCGACAAGGGCAGTTCGGAGTGGTTCGTCCTGGCGGCGTGCCTTGTTCGTGAGGCGAACGATCGGAAGCTGGGCGACTTGGTCGATGGGATTCGTTCCCTCTACAAGAGCCAGCAGAGGCGGGATCTTCACTTCAAGGACATGGAGGAGGCGAAGCGGTTGCCCTACGTCGCTGCCATAGCCGGTGCTCCCGTGCGGGCTGTGAGTGTCATGTTTCGAAAGCCGCCGCTCGCAGAGAGGTTTGCCGGTGGAGGGCAGCGCCTTTACAGCTACGCTGCTCGGTATCTCATCGAGCGCGTATCGGCAGCATGTATCAAGGCGCGGAAAAAGACCGAGATCGGTCCTGCAAAAATCATTTTCTCGCACCGGACGACCACGTCTTACGATGATCTTCGAGCCTACCTCGATGTTCTAAAAACCAAGGATGACTGCACCATCGACTGGTCCGTAATCGACACCAAACGGATTTCAACACTTCAGCACCGAGAGCGCCCTGGCCTGCAGATCGCCGATGCTATCGCTAGCAGCTTCTACACAGCGGTGACGAAGAAACACGGCGTGTGCGACGATCGATATGCGCGCCTGCTACATCCCGTCATACATCGCTCGCCGGACGGCGAACGCCTAGGGCACGGTGTCAAAATATGGCCATCGCTCTCAGCCGAGGAGGCCACGAGTTACCCGTGGATGGTGCAATACCAAAAGAAATGACAGGTTCCGGGCTCCAGGATCCCACCGACCAGCGGCTGCCGCCCATACGGGCGACCTGGAGTACCCCCGCTCCCCTGTCGCCAATAGTGATATCAGGTCATCCGTTCAGGTGTCCACAGATTTCTGTATACAGAAATCTGTTTGCGCAAGCCGGTTTGCGTTTTTTCGAAAACATTTCAGTAGCTTGCCGCGCTTTCCTGTGGCGGATTACGCCCGCAGTGCGGGCAGGTTCCGGCGGGCGGAAACGTCCCGTATAGCAGGTCCTCGATCGACACCGACGCCAATCGCGCTACCCGAAACGCCATCGTCGGGCTGACGTTCTTCTCCCCCTTCTTCACGTGGATGAGGGTGTACTTGGAGAAGCCCAGCGCCTTCGCGAGCGGCTTCCACCCGCCCGAACGCGCCCGGAGATAGTGCATGGCTGCCCTCACGTGGGACTGCTCGTCTGGCGTCAGGTCGGTCACGCCTGCACCATGGCGGCGTCCGGCGAGGGCGCCGCGAAGCTCGGTTCGATCCCAAGCTCGTGCATAGCGCGGACGAGGCACGAGAGGTTATGGCAGAGGATCTTGCACAGCACCTCGTTCACCTGGGCCGTGAACGTCTTGGACCGCACGGCCGACCCAAACTTCCGCTTGATGGCGCTGAACGTTGCCTCAACGTTGCTGCGCTTGTGGTACGTGGCCATGAATTCGTCCTGGCGGTACATGAAGACCGCGTGCATGCGGCGCCAAGCCGCTGACCCGGTGCCCTTGCTGTTCGACTTGAAGGGCACGTAGGGGAGCGCGCCCGCGGCCTCGACGGCGGCGAGGTTCGCATGACCGAGGTAAGCCTTGTCGGCCGACACCTCGGCCATGGTGAACCGCTCGGCCGTGGATGCCACGAGCGCGGGCATCTGCGGCGAGTCCGCCCCGCTGGAATCGGTCACGGTCACTGCGGTGACGACGTTCGTCTTTGTGCCGACCATGGCGTGAGCCTTCACCCACGTCTGCTCGCTCATTTCGCGGCCGTACTTGTGATCGAACCACCGACGGTAGACCGTCGTCCCGAAGCCCGTGGAGTCGACGGCGAAGGCCGTCTCGACGCTGGCAAGCGGGACGGCGCTCTGTTCGATAAGCCGGGTCAGGATGGGCGTCATCGCGGGGTTGTCGAAGTAGTTCAGGACCGAGTTGTAGTGCGGGGCGCGGGTGATTTTGCCGTCCTTGGCTAGCGCCTTGATGTCGGTGGTCGCGCGCCTCGCAGAGACCGTCGACCAAACCTTCATGGCCATCCCGAAGATCGCGTCGGAGTACGGGATCGGCTTCGGGCCACGGCCAGGGTGCGCGGGCGTGGAGACGCCATCACAGAGCCCACGCAAGAGCGCCTGCATGGTCTCCTTCTCTTCGCACTGAGCCGCGTTGTACGCGGGCCAATCCTGCGTGTACGTCTTCCGTGTCACCTTCACCGATTCCGTCACCACCTGCGTACCGTCGGCGTGCGTCTCGACGGTGCGGACCATTTCCACGGCCCACATGTGTTTGCACTTCACGCGGCGCAGCTCGTAGTCGGGGCAAGTGCAGACGCCCGTGCCGAGGTTCACGAGGTAGGCGCTGGCCTCCTGGCTCTGCGAGGGGACGCCCCACGTCTCCCCGGCGATGCGGCGGATCCGCTTGTCCTTGGCCAGAATTAGGCCCTTCTCTTGTCGCGTATCCATGTGCCTAACATTGTCCTAACATGGCCATATTGTCAACATGAAAAGATGGCCTTGTGTTAGGTCCATGTTAGGACTACGTTAGGTCAATGGCCTCCAAGAAGCCGCCAAGGCGAAAGCCGGGCGAAGAACCGCCTACCCGCCGGAAGTCAGACGACGAGCGGCGGGAAGAGATCATGAAAGTCCTGGCCACCACCGACGAGCGGGCGGCCTTTCAGGCCGCCGCAGACGCGGCCGGGATGAGCCTTTCGACGTGGCTACGCCACGTCGCGATCAGAGCGAGTAAGGCGCGAGATGCTGACTAGTCAGCAAGCCCGTACGATCGAAAGAATCAAAGGAAAGAGGTACTAGCGCGTTTCTTGGGGTGCACGGCCAGGGAACTTGATGATGTCTCCGCGGGGCCCCGAATTCTGCACGGGAATGGTGTCCGCCCGCTTGGGAAGAGAGACGATCTCTGCCTCTTCAAGATTAAAATAGCCTCTCTCGAGTCCCATCAGTTCTTCCATGTAGCCCTGGCCAATCGGAACGCTGGCGAGCGCATCTTCACGAACCTGGAGTTTGTTGTTCAGGATCGCACTGAGAGCCTGCCGGAAGAGCCTCGGTTGTTCGACGGGCAGATCGTCGTCGAGCGGCTCCCATTTTCTCCAGCCCTTGCGGGAGTAGCTGATCCAGAGATATTGAGCGCGTTTCTCCGCAACCAACCCCAACTGAACGGCCCGCATGAGCATCGTTCCGATTGATACCTTCCAGCGCTCCTTCAGCATCCGGAACTGATCAAGACTCGGCGCATGAACCTCGGCGGTGAAAGTCTTCTGCGGAAGAAGAAGGGCGCTTGCGAAGCTATTCGCTTGGTCCTCGATTAGTTTGTGTTCGGCGGATCGATGGACGATGCCGCTATCGACTCCGCGGTGCAGGACAAGATGGCCAATCTCATGAGCCACGTCGAATCTTGACCGCGCCGCGGAACACTTGTCGGCGTTAAGCAGAATATGCGGCCTCTCGTCTATCCACTGCGACTGTCCGTCCAGTGCGTCTGCATCCAGGCCAAGCCGAGCGACCACGGCGCCCTTATTCTCGGCCAGCCAGACCATGTTCGCGATGGGACCATCGCCCATTCCCCAGTGACGGCGAGTTCTGGTGGCGAGATCATCTATCGCGTCGTCCGATAGCCTCTCCAGATCGTAAGGCAAGTCGAACGACGGAAAATCCACCTTGGGGATCTCGATCCACTGCGACACGTAGCGGCGCAGATCGACGAGCCATTCATGTGGAACAGATGTTCTCTCCCTCGCCGTCTTGGTGGCGGATGCCATGGAGCGCCAGAACATCGGGCCATGGCGATCCATAGGCGGCATTGGCCATGTAAAAAATGCGGTCTTGTAGTTCAGGATTCGTGCGATCCGCTCAAGAACGTCCGGACTAGGGGTCTGTTGAGCATTCTCATATTGCGATATTGCCTGACGACTAACGGACACCTCGCGCGCCAGATCCACCATGGACATTCCACGACTCTTGCGGGCCTGAGACAGGCGCTCGCTAACAAATCCCGGCGATCCTGGTCGCACTATCCGTTCTCTTCCTCGTCATCGATCCTGGCTCCCGTCTTTGCGGAGAAACCAAGATTGAGATCGCCGGCCTGCTCAACATCGGCGAGCTTCGCTGAGTCGATCTCGTAGCGAAGCTGGGCGGTGAGGTCGATCATCGCAATCGAGCCGGTACAGTCTTCGTTGGGAAAGGAAATCCCAAGAAAATCCGGCTCACGAATATTGAAGCCTGGTAGTTTGCGACTCTCTAGGAAGTGTCCGTGGTAGATGACCGCATACGATCGCGCCGTTGCTACATCGGCATCGGCGCGGCGCCCTCTGACGGCTGGGAAAAAAAGCTGCGATTCCGCCGCCATCTCTCCCCTAAAGTCAGCAGGCCGACGGATTCTGCCAGGAGAATCCACGGCACATTGAGTCAGGCGCAGGCGTCCGAAGTCTACGCGCGTGTAATACGCGGTCCCCGGCCTGTTCCTAGGCGTTTTCGACTGCCCACCATGGCGAACCGCCTGGCTTCTCAGCACGCCTTCGATCAGGCCGCGCCGAATGTCGCCAACTGAATCGTGAGCCTCGGGCTCGTCGAAGTTGTCCCTGCAGATTTCATCAGAACGCCGGTAAGCCCACAGAAGCGCTTTGATGAATCCGCGCAAGAAGGATGGACGGACGTTTTGAAGAAGAAGCTGGCGATGAAAAGAGGTCGGTTCGATAGGCGGGGTTAGTCCGGGGTCATCCGTGCCATTGCTTGCCTTGGTTGCCATGTCACGCAAAGTGACATAAACGCTACTCCCCGTCAAGTTATGTGACATCCTGGTCGAAATTTTAGGGCCAATTTTGGATGGACATGTAGGCGAGACCGCACCATGTATGCGGTCTCGCCTACCTGGGACCAGCTTAGAACCCCCGGCCCGGCATCGGCATTGCTCGCTTGCGCTACGTCCAGTGGAGCGATCCCGGCGTTGCTACACTCTTACCGCCATGAGCGGCAGCAACGGCCCCGACCTCTACCGGCGTAGCCTCGCCTTCGCAAAGGACACCTGGAACGAGCACAAGGGGCACCCGATGGTCTTCTGCTCGCCTCGTCGGAAGGTGCGCGTCTTCAGCCGCTCCGATAAGCGACGTGCGCGGCAGGAAGCGCGCTGCCTTCAGCTTCGGCGCAGTCCGCCTCGATTTTGGCTTTGGCTAGCGGGCTTGGGAGGAGACCCGGAAGAAGCTCCACGGCTCGTTCGACGCAGGCTTCGACGTTTGCCTTGTGCGCATCTAATACCTTCTGCCGGATGCCGGACTCTTGTTCGGCGCGCAGTGCTCGGCCATTGGCGAGCGCTTCCTCTCGAACCGCTGCCCAGTCCACCTTCGCAGGGTCCAGTTGGCGCTCCCTGATCGCGATCTGGACCCGCTCACAGACGAAGCCGCCCACTACCGGTACCAACAGGAGAAGGAGCCACAAGCGAGATATTCGGGGCGGTCGCTCGTGGCCTTCTTTTCCCGTGGAAGCCATCCCGGCCACCAATCGTGCCGATTAGCGGTCGCCTTTTCAAGCACGGGGACGTCGAGCCGCCGATCCGGAATTATTAGGCAGCCGCCCGAATTGTTGGGCAGAGGCTAATCGTTGGGCAAAGCCTCCGTGGGGGTCTCGCAGGGGGCCGTCCGCGGCCCCTTGCGGTCTTTTACGTGCCGGCGATCGTCATCTTCGAGACCCGGAACGACGGCACCTGCACCGACGATCGCTTGTCCAGATCGTCGCCGAGGGCGTCGACCCCCTTCCACAGGTCGTCGAAGTTCGCGGAGATGGTGATCTCGCTGACGGGGAACGCCCGCTCGCCGCCCTCGATCCAGAAGCCGCCGGCGCCCTGCGAGTAGTCGCCGGTGACGGCGTTGAACCCGAAGCCCATCAGCTCGGTGACGTAGAGGCCGCGCGGTAGGCGCTCGAGCTCAGCGGCAGGGGTTCGTCCGGGGCGCAAGATGAGGTTCGACGTGGTCACGTGCGGCCCGCCGCCCACCCCGCGCCCGGCCGAGCCCGTCGAGCGCCGTCCCAGCTTCCGCGCCGAGAAAACATCGCACAGGAACGTCCGCAGCGCTCCCCCCGAGACCAGCACGTTGGTGCGCGCCGCAAGCCCCTCGCCGTCGAACGGCCGCGAGCCCGGTCCGTGCGGCAGCAGCGGATCGTCGACGATGTCGCACAGCGTGGACGCGACCGCGGTTCCTTCGCGGTCGGCCAAGTAAGTGCTGCGCCGCCACACGGCGCCGCCCGACATCACGCCCGCCAGTTGCCCCAGCAGGCCCCGGCCGGCGTCCGGAGAGAACACCACCGGCACCTCGCAGGTGGCGATCTTGCGCGAGCCCAGCTTCGCGACCGTGCGCCGCGCCGCCTCGAGCCCCACCCGCTCGGGATCCTCCAGCCCGGACGCAAACCGCGACGCCGTCCAGTAGACGCCGTTGCGCTTCTTCCCGTCGGCGTCATCGCACAGCGGCTCGACCGCGAACGACACATTCGTGCCCCGGTAGCTGCCGGAGAATCCCGCCGACGTCGCGAAGGCCGACGCCCCGATCACCCGCCCGAAGGTGGCGCCGTCCGAATTGGTCACGCGCTTGTCGAACTTCAGCGCGGCCGCCTCGCCCGCGCGAGCGCGGTGCACGGCCTCCGCCACGTCTATCTCGAGGACAGCGTCGTCCCACAGCCCGAGCTCCGGCACCTCGCGCGCCATCTCCTCGGGCGCAGGCAGATCCGCGAGCGGCTCTGGCTCGGCCAGCTGAGCCAGCTCCACCGTGTCGCGCGCCAGCTTGGCGAGGCCCTCGTCCGAGAAATCAGAGGTGTAAGTGACGGCGGCGCGGTAGTCCTTGATGACGCGCAACCCGAGCCCCCGGCTCCCCGCCTCCTTCACCAGCTCGGGCTCGCCGAGGCGAACCTTCACGGACAGCTCCCTCCCGTCGCGCACCAGCACCTCGG
>Ga0265342_10004789_pt1 | contig 10502 bp, 7 predicted proteins | sample 4CB327metaG_FD_203125 | JGI IMG/M metagenome (GOLD analysis project Ga0265342, IMG submission 203125) | Rhizosphere microbial communities from Carex aquatilis grown in University of Washington, Seatle, WA, United States - 4-CB3-27 metaG | ecosystem: Host-associated > Plants > Roots > Rhizosphere...
TTCGCGAAGTAAAGATGCTGGCTTGAAGCCTGGGCGTCAAAGACGAGACCCTGGGGCATCCCGCAGAACAAGGGATTGACTCAATAGTATTGAGCAAAGTTGACCAGCCATCCTCTACTCTTCAACAGTAGATTCCGCTTAGGAATGTATTGGAGGATTTGCCATCATGAAGGGAAGCGAAAAGGTCATTGCCGCGTTGAATAAGACTCTGCAAGAAGAATTCACGGCGCTCAGCCAGTATTTCATTCATGCCGAGATGTGCCAGAACTGGGAATACAACAATCTTTCCAGCCACCTGAAGAAGGTGTCGATTGTGGAGATGAAGCATGCGGAGAAACTGATCGAGCACATACTCTTCCTGGAAGGGACTCCGAATATGACTGGGCCCGCGCATATCAAGGTCGGGAAGACGGTGCAGGAGCAGTTGGAGAATGACCTGAAATCTGAACTCGTCGCGATCAAGTCCTACAACGATGCGGTAAAACTGGCACGGGCCGAGGGAGACAACGGAAGCGCCGAGCTGTTCACCGCGAATCTGAGGGACGAGGAAGAGCACACCGACTGGCTGGAAGCGCAATTGAGCCAAATCAAGGAAATCGGCTACGAGCGCTACTTGAGCATGCAGTTGCACGGAGAGTAGACAGGCAGGCATACCTGGGACGATCTTCCGTGATTGTCGCGGCGGTTCGCGCGCCCGCGCCTACGCTGTCACCGGCGACCCGCTGGCACAGGAGCCCTACTGCATCTACCAGCCCAAAAACTGGGACCCGCAACTGGAGAGCGAAGCGGCGGTATTTTCAAAATCCTAGCAACCTATCTTTAGCATTTATTCAACAAATGCTGTCATCCTGAGCAGCCCTGACCCTGAGCTTGTCGAAAGGGAAGGGGAGTCGAAGGAACTGCGACTCCGTCTTGATGCCTGAAAGTGCCGCTATAGCGGTTCTCCAATTGCTGTACACCGAAAGCACGATGTCGAGTGGCTTTTTCCTCAAGAAAAAGCCACCCTGCACACTGCCGAGTAGTGCACGTGAATTGGTGAACCGCTCTAATCCGTATCCACGCGCCGCGACCCGAAAGACAACAGTACGCCATCGCGGTCCGGCTGATCCGGTGGAATGTGGAATGATGGAACCATGCGCACGGCGATCATCGGAGGCGGAATAGCGGGGCTGGCGGCTGCCTATGAACTGGAGAAGGCGCGCAATGCAGGCGCACGGGTTGAGTATGCGCTCTTCGAAGCGAGCGAACGTCTTGGTGGCGTGCTCTCCTCCGAGATTGTGGACGGCGCTGTCCTGGAGCGGGGGCCGGATTCCTTCTTGAGCGAGAAGCCGGCGGCGGCCGAGTTATGCCGTGAGCTGGGCCTGGGAGCCGAGCTAACGCCCTCCAACGACGTGGCCCGCAAGACCTGGATCGTGGTGAAAAATCGGCTGGTTCCCCTGCCTGACGGCCTGATGTTTCTGGTGCCCACCAAGCTGATTCCCACGGCGCTGACGCGGCTCTTCAGCCTGCCTACCAAGCTGCGCATGGCGCTCGAGCTGTTCCTTCCGCCGCGGCCTTCCGGTTTGCTCGACGAGTCAGTTGCCACGCTGGTCGAGCGCCACTTCGGCGCCGAGGCTGTAGACCGGCTGGCCGATCCGCTGCTTTTGGGCATCTTCGGCGGCGTCGCCGCCGAACTCAGCGCCCGTGCCGTGCTGCCGCGGCTTGTCGAGATGGAGAGCCAATACGGCTCACTCACCCGCGGCATGTTGGCCGCCCACCGCCAGATGCGCGCCCGCGTCAAAGCCGCCGTTCAAAAGAACGGAACTGCGCAGGCCGGTTCACGCGCCGCGCCAAGGCCCATCTTCACCACCTTGCGCGGTGGGATGCAGCAGTTGGTCGATGCTCTCAACGCCCGGCTCAACCCTGCCTCGATTCGCCTGTTCACACCGGTCAGCGGCCTCGAAAAAGTTGACGGCGGCTGGATGGTGAAAGCTGGAGGCGCAGCGGAGTTTTACGATGCGGTGATACTGGCCTCGCCTGCATGGGCCGCCGGCGCGCTGCTCGGGCCAGTAGACGCGGAGCTGGGCGAGGAACTGAGCGCCATCCCCTACTCCTCGTCGATTACCGTCAACCTGGTATACGACGAGGCCAAACTGGGCCGCCTGCCCGATGGATTCGGCTTCCTGGTACCGGCCGTGGAAGGCCGCGTCCTACTGGCCTGCACCTTTGTCCATCGCAAGTTCCTGGGGCGCACTCCACCGGGCAAGGCCGTTCTACGGGCTTTTTTAGGCGGCATGAAAAACGAATCCCTGCTGGCCGGTACCGATGATGTATTGGCAGCTACCGTTCGCCGCGAACTCAGCGAGATTCTGGGCGGCGTTGTCAGTGGAATCGGGATCGAGCCGGAATATACGCAGGTCTCGCGCTGGCCGCGGGCCATGGCTCAGTATGCAGTGGGTCACCAGGAGCGTTTGGAGCGTATCGCAGTCCGAGTTGCCGCGCTCACCGGCCTGCGCCTTGCCGGCAACGCCTACGATGGCATCGGCATACCCGACTGCATCCGTTTAGGACGGAAGGCGGCGCGAGAGCTGATCGCGGCCATCTAGTAGTGAGTTAGAGGCATTTGTGGTTTCCCACCCTTTCCGCAGAAAAAAGCGGAAAGGATGGGGCACGGGAGTATTCGAGATACTATCTGCCTTCTTTATCTCGACACTACCGGCAGCACCAGCGCGCTCGGATGCTCGCTGTCGTGGAGGATGGTGTTTGTCGCCTTCACGAATATCGAGCTCTCTGCTGCGGTTTTTCCCGTATTCAGGTTGCGATCGAAGCGTGGGAAGTTGCTGCTGCTGACTTCGAGCCGGACGCGGTGACCTTTCAAAAACACGTTGCTCGTAGACCACATGTCGATCTTGTACTCGTAGACTTTGCCGGGCACGATGGGCTTGGCTTCGCTCGCTGACTCGCGATAACGCGCGCGCAGAATGCCTTCGGTCAGATTCTGCGCGAAGCCGTTGGGCCAGACGTCAACCAGCTTGGCGGTAAAGTCCGTATCCACGGCCGAAGTCGATGCAAAGAGATCGAGCGTCACCGGACCGGTAACTTCCAGGTCCTGTTCCAGCGGCGGCGTGGAGTAGACCAGCACATCGGCGCGCTTTTCCACCTCTTGCTGGTCCCTGGGTCCCGGCGCCAGATGCGCCACATCGCAGCATAGCGGGCCGCCCACGGTCGGCGCCGGATCAGCCGGGTCGTAGACATATGTGTCGGGGGCTTCTTTGACTTTGAATTCAACGTCTTCCGTGTAAAGTGACCCGTCGCCCGCAGCGCCGTTCGCCTTGCCGGCCGAGTGCAGCCGGTAGCGCGTCTCCTTGGCCCCTTCTAGCGGCCAGGCCGCCTCGTCACGCCACTTGTTCTCGCCCATCACGAAGATCTTGACCGGCTTGCCGCTGGCAAACTCATTCTGCTTGCCCAGAAACAAGTAGTCGTACCAGTCCAGCGTAATGGCGTTCTCGTCAAAGGGGGCATCGGCGCCGAAGTCCACTGCGCCAATGGTGCGGCCCCAGCCGGAGTGGCCACCCAGGGTCACCACCAGTTGCTGGCCTTTGCGCGCCGCCTCCGTGCCGGCGTGCGCCTTCATCCCCATGTAATTGCGCAGTGAGCCGCCCTGGAAGATGTCGTACCAGGCCGTAATGGTCAGCGCGGGCACCTGAATCTTGTCGTAGTTCTCCTCGATCGACCACTGCTTCCAGTAGCTGTCGTAGGCCGGATGATCGAGCCAATCCTGAAAGTAGGGCGCCAGTATGCGGGTCAGGCCCACGCCGTCCAGCGGGCTGTCGATGTTGAAGACGGGGTACTTCTTCAAAGGCAGAACGGTGCTCCCTACCCGTGCATTGGTCTCCTGCTTGATTTGCCGGTTGTAGGTGTCAAAGGCCAGCGACGAGGTCCACGACTCGTTGAACCACTGCTCGAAGGCGCCGCCCTGGTAGGTCCAGTTCTCGTGGTAGTTGCTGGCGGTCACAATCGGGCAAATCCCTGCCAGATGCGGCGGATGGCCAATGGCAGCCAGCACCTGCGTCGCGCCTACATAGGAGCCGCTGAACATGCCTACTCTGCCGTCCGAATTGGGCAGGGCGGCGGCCCATTCAATGGTGTCGTAACCGTCTTCGGTCTCGTGCTTGAAGGGGTACCACTCGCCCTCGGAGGTAAAGCGGCCGCGCACATCCTGGACCACCACCATGAAGCCGCGCGCCGCGCCCATTTGCCCAAACCGCGCCGTATTGTCCTTGTTGTAGGGGGTGCGCGTCAGCAGCACCGGATACTTGCCCTCCGCGGCTGGCCGGTAGATGTCGGCCCGCAGGGTCACGCCGTCGCGCGTCGTCATCGCCACTCCGCGCTGGACGGCGATTTGCGTTGAAACAGCCGCGGCAGGCGCCTGGGCGCGCAAATTGGCGGCGGGCAGCAGCGTTGCGGTCACAAAAAGCAGGCAAAGCATTTTTCTCAGCATGAACTTCTCCGTGGGGCGAATGCCGAATTCATTTTATGCGCGCAGATCGATGTGTGCATGAGCAGAGCTGATTGCTAGGGGTAGATGCGGTGTAGGGTGCGGGCAAACGGAATCGTCTCTCGCGCGTGGTCGGGGCCGCAGATCCACGCGACGGCGCGCTTCACTCTGCGGCAATACAAGGCAAAGGCCGCCAGTCTGCGTCGGTTACTTGCACTGCGAGTATTCCACCCCGTTGACGACGACAATCGGGTATCCGTTGCTATTCCGCTTGACCACGGACCGCACCGGCTGCGGAACCACATCGCCAATGTAGAGCTCGCCATTGACCACCTTCCAGCGGCCGCCGCCGCTGGAGTTGTGCTGGCTTGCCATCGTGCCGCCGTAACCGCTGGAATAGCCTTCGCCGCGCCCGCCCTTGCTGTAGGTGCCGTTCGGGCTGAAGACCAGCCGGGTTGTATTGGAGTAGCCGCTGACCTTGTTATAGGAGAATGTGCACCAGGCGCTCGACACCATAAGACTCTCTGACATTCCGCCGCCACCGCCGCCTTGAGGCGTTGCCCCCGGCGCCGCTTGTGCCCCGCACCGGAAACTCTGCACTGCGCCGTTAATCAGAAGGGTCAGCACATCCCCCTTCAACTGGTACGGATAGCGGAAGGTGCCGTCGCTCCCAACCAAGGTGATGACTTTGACGTCCGCAGTGTAGCGATACCGGACTCCATTGACGACGGTAGTGCCGTCCTGGCCAAGGACAACGGTGGACTGGGGTCCCGCCCACGTGCCGACAAGGCCATTGCATTGCGACTTGCCCGGCTGCTGGCCGGCCACGGGGTTGTTGAGCTGCGCGGAGGCCGAGGCCGTCACAAGAATCACGACTGAGACGAGGAGGGCGTGCGTTACGCTGAGTCTTGGCATGATTGCCAATCATATAGCTACGGTTCACGGAGTTGGAAGAGTAACGCGCTGTTCAGCTCAAAACTTCGCCTCAAAGACACGGAAGCGCCGCTCCAACTCCCACTGAGCGGCGGCCTTTTCGCTCTTGTCGAGGTAGGCTTTACAGGCGGCAGTGAGTTTCTCTTCACCCAGCGGTTGAGCCCTACAGGGCGCTGCAGGCGCAGTGAAAACATCCTCGGCAGCCCACAGGCTCTCGCCGGGCAGGAAGTTATGTTCCATGCCCGTGCGGGCCAGTTGCTTCAGATCCTGATAGCTGAGGCGGTAGTCCAGCGCCGCGCGAACGTACTCATGAGTAATATCGATGCGGCTCACGCCTTCATCGTCGGTCGAGAGCGCCACCGGCACGTGCGCAGCGCGGTAAAGCGGAAACGGATGCTCGGCGCCCTTCACGCCCAGTATGGCCTCATTGGAGCTGAGGTTAATCTCGACCATAATGTGTCGCTGGGCCAGTTCCTTCAGGAGTGCCGGAGCGTTGTCCTCATATAGGATGTCCACGCCGTGTCCGATGCGCTGGGCGTGGCCGAGTTCCACGGCCTGGCGAATGTGGAAGCGCAGCCCCTCAGGCGGCGATAGGCCGGGAGCCAGCTCGCCGGCGTGCAGGCTGATGGGAACATGCGGATAGACCGAGTGCAGGTAATCCAGCATCCTCATCTGCAAGATGTAATCGCGCATCGAGATGAAGCCATCCTCCGGCTGCACGAAGTTGATGCCGACGAAACCCGGTTCAAGGCCGGTCATGCTCGTCTGGATGGTTTCAAAGCCCAGCAGCGTCTGGGCGAAGACCTGCTCAGGCGGTGCGCCGCGCAGAACCTGATAAATGTAGCGGATTTCCACCTGGCAGGCGGGCGCGGCCTTTGCAGTGTCGCATTGCTCGATCTGTCGGCGACGCGCCTCGGCAGAATGTACGTCGTCCCGATCCGCGGCCACTTCGTCGCGAAGGCCGTGCTCCAGCAGCGCCTGACGAAGCCGTGTAAAATCTTGCTGCTCCGGGTTCCATCCAATCTCATGGGCGATTGATGCGGCGTGGCTGAAGAGCGGCGTCTCCATCAGTTCCAGATACTGCTGGTTTTGCGCGGCGGCGCGGCTGGCCGCCTCGTCCACCCATTCGCCGGTATGGCTTTTGCTGATCCCGCCAAAACGCGTGAATGTGGCGAAAAAATGATCGTGCGCGCTCTGGCCTGAGGTGGGCACAAAGCTGCGCATGGAGAAGGCATTGATGAGCCGGTCGTAGAGATCCTGGTTGGCCGGAACCGCTGATGCAGGAACCAGCGGCGCTGCGCAGGGAGGCTTGACGAAGCTCAGCGCAACCGTGTCAACGCACAGGCCGTCCTCGCCCGCCGCGCGGATGAAGCTCTCCGCATACACCGCCCCGGAGAGGTGGACGTGCAAGTCTGCCCCTTTGGGGAACTCGGCCAGAAAGGCATGTAGCGCCAGCGGACCATCCTTCACTGCGGCCCGGAAGGCGCGGTCGGCGCGAGCCTCCGGCGTGGACAGCTTGGACGCTGGTGTTTGGGCATGATTGGCGGCGGTGGCGAGGGTGAGGCAAGCGAGGAAGAAATTCAGACGGTGCATAGTGCCTTCCAGTGTAGAGCAGAAATCCTGCCGCATGGAACGCCGTATAGAAGCGTTTGGCGTGGAGATTCGGAGTTGGTATACTTGTCTCAAGTTGTTTTGAGCGCCCTGCAAGTGGATTCGCCCACCTTCTCCGGCGACGCCGGATTCCGCGCAGGAAAATGCAACTGATAGTTTGCACTGAGGCCAGGTAGCTCAGTGGTAGAGCGCGGCCCTGAAAAGGCCGGCGTCGGCGGTTCAATCCCGTCCCTGGCCACCACTTTAGAATCAATACCCTATACATGAATGCCGGAGTTCCTGCTACACACCAACGCTGGAAGATGAATCTCTGATTTATCGCCCTAGATACACCCGGTACTGCTGCTCCAGCACGCCGGCGGCGCGCGCCAAGGCCAGCTTGGAGAGGTTGTACTGGTAGAGGCTTTCCACCAGGCTGCTCTGGGCGGCGGCCAGGGTGGACTGTGCGGTAACCAGGGGCAGATTGTCGTCCACGCCGGCATTCACGCGGTCGGTTTCGTCGCTCAGCGCGCGATTGGCCAGTTCGACATTGGAGCGGGACACGTCAACCAGTTTTGAGGTTGCATCTACGTCCAATAGCGCCGAACGCACCTGCTGGTCGATGCGGCCTCTCAGGTCGGCCAGTTGGGCTTCCACGGCGGACCTCTGCGCCTGTGCAGTCTCCACATCGCCGCGCAGTTTTGCCTCGCGGAAGAGCGGCATGCTCAGAGTGCCAACGGCGACAAAGTTCCCGTGGGCTCCAACTCCTGTCACTTCGCTCATGCTGTAGTAGCCGCCAAAGCTGAGGCTGGGCAGCCGCTGGCTGCGATAGGCAGTGTGAATGGCCTTGAATTCAATCGCCTGATTTTGCAGTTCCCGGTAGTCCGAACGGTTCTGATAGGCGACGGCGCGCACCTCTTCGGGGGTCTGCGCGGCCAGTTCGCTGTACGGCGCCGGGTCGGTAAGCGCAATCTTCTGCCCGGGGTCGATGCCGATCTCGCGCTTGAGCAGGATCAGGTTTTTTTCTAGACCGTTTTCAGCGGCGATGAGCGCCTGCTGCTGGGCCTGGAGCTGAACCCGCGCCCGCAGTTCGTCCAGATTTGCGGCGATTCCTGCCTCGTGGGCGGCGTGGGCATGGTTGAAGAGCACCTGGGCGGTGGCTTCAAGTGCTTTGGCGTTGTCCACCTCGCTCTGGGCGGCAATGGCGTGCAGATAGGCTGCTGCCACCTGTTGCACCACCTCGCCGCGGGCCGACATCCGGGCGAAATGGGCCGCGTTCTCCGCCGCGCCCGCCGCTTTGAAGGCGGCGATCACCGGGCCGGAGAAGAGCATCTGGCTGTAGTGGATTTGCCCGTCGGTCAGGTCGTCGCGCGTAATTTCAGAGAGCCCGGCGGGGATCTTGCCGCCGGGAAAGAGCGGCGCGAACTCGGCGATCACTCCCGGTCCAAAACCCAGGGCGGCCAGGTTGTGTTGGTAAACGCCCGTTGAGCCGGTAAGGGTGATGGTGGGAAGGAAATTCTGGAGCGCTTCGTTCTTTTGCCCCAGGAGCGCCTTTTCGCCATTCTCGGCCTGCTTCAGGCCCAGGTTATTCTTGAGACCGAGACCGACCGCCTCGTCCAACGAGAGTTTCAGGGTCTCATCCGTGGCTGGATGTGAGGTGATGCTGCCGAAAAATGGGTTTGTGGCAGAGGTGGGATTGGGTGACTGTGCGTAAGCGGCTTCTCCCGCGCACGCCCAGGCCGCAATCGCAAGAAACACCGGCACCGCTGCCCGCCAAAGAACAAGATGTTGCGATCGAATCACTGCTTCTATTCTCTCAGATGAGGCATCCGCTGGGAGTGATTCCAGGAGGCGGGCGGAGAGCCTACGGAAGGCGGCAGAGGTTAGTTTCCATTCGAGGTCCATTGCCCCTGAAAAGGCTGCGGTTACCTTTGGGAGAATTTCAATTGATTAACGAATAACTATGACTGCGTCGTTGCGATAAACTGGTGTCCCGCGCCATGGACATGTCCAGCATCTCTGTGAACGATCTGGCCAAGGCCTGTGCCCACTCCTCCGATGCGGTGGAATGGGAGGAGTTTCTGCGCCGCTGCGCGCCCTTGGCCTCGCTGGTGGCGTTGCGCGTCTCCAGGCATTGGATGAACAGCACATCCCCTGGAACGGTAGACGATATCGTGCAAGAGGTGTTCCTGAAACTCTGCGAGAGGGAGCGCCGCATCCTGAGAGATTTCGTGCCGCGTGGAGAGGATTCATTCCTGGGCCTGCTGCGCATTGTTTCGGCCTCTGTAGCCAACGACTACTTTCGCCGCATGTCTTCGCGGAAGAGGGGTGGCAAAGTGGTAACAACTCCGCTTACCGAGGATGCGGTTTCTCTGCCCTCTGCTGGCGCTTCGCAGGCTGCGCAAATGCGGAGGTCGGTGCTACTTTCAGAACTGGACCGAAAGCTGCGCTCAGCGCCGGACGTTTTCGGAGAACGCGACCGCGCACTGTTCTGGCTCTATTATTTGCAAGGACTTACGGCGGAAGAGATTGCCCGCCTGCCGGTTGTCGGACTTACGGCTAAGGGCGTGGAGAGCGTGTTGAGGCGCGTAACCAGGTGGCTCCGCGAAGAGATTGAAAGGCGAAGACCGGAGGACCAGACTGAATCCGGCCAGGAAGAAGCAACCGTTTCGTGAAAGGAATGTTGCGCCCATTTCCGATACGTAGAGTGCGGATATGAATGATGATCTAACCTCCAATCCGGCGAACTACTCCGACGATGCCTTGGCAAGGGCGTTGGAGGAGATTATCAGCGAGCGTGCGTTTCGTGGCGGGGTTTCGCAGCCAGACGATGCGAGCGTGCCACTTGAGGGCGTATGTCCCGAGCCGGGCGAGTGGCTGCGCATTCTAAGCGGAGAGGCGCGCCCTGCGGAGGCGGATGCATTGCTGGCTCATGCGACAGCTTGCCATGTCTGCGCAGCGCGTCTGCGCATGTTGTCAGCGGATGCTTCCCAGGAAGAGACCGCTGAGGTTGGCAAGCTGGCCTCTATATCCTGCGAATGGCAACACAAGCTGGCCGTTGAGCTTGCCCGCACCTCAAATCGACCTGCCGGGAAAAGGGCGGCGTGGCTGTACCTCTGGGTGGGAGCAGGGCTGGCCGCATCGCTGGTCATCGCTGCCGCGCTTACCATCTGGTGGCAGCGCGTAAATACACCGGAGCGTCTGCTGGCCGAGGCCTACACCCACTCCCGCATCTTTGATCTGCGTATGGCTGGCGCAGGGTTTGCGGAAGTGACACCACAGGCGCATCTTCGCGGTAACTCCACGGGCCGCGAGTCATCCCAACTACTGGATGCGCGTGCCCACATCGAACGCCAGTTGGAAAGCGCTCCCGAGAACTCGCATTGGCTCCAGCTCGAGGCTCGTGCCTACCTGCTGGAAGAAAAATTCGATCCGGCCATCGATATCCTTGACCGTCTGCTGGCCGCCGGTCCAGTCACCTCCGATCTTCTGGTAGACGATG
>Ga0265342_10004790_pt1 | contig 10500 bp, 10 predicted proteins | sample 4CB327metaG_FD_203125 | JGI IMG/M metagenome (GOLD analysis project Ga0265342, IMG submission 203125) | Rhizosphere microbial communities from Carex aquatilis grown in University of Washington, Seatle, WA, United States - 4-CB3-27 metaG | ecosystem: Host-associated > Plants > Roots >...
CATGCGGTGCGCGACCGCGTACGGCAGGTAAGGCTCCTCGGCGCCGTCGAGAAGGACCAGCACCCGCCGCGGGACCGACTCGATCGAGCCCGTACCCATGCGATCGCGCGCGGCCGGCGCAGGCGCCACCCAGGGGACGAACCCGAGGGCCGCGACCTCGACGGCCAGCGCGCGCGCCGCCGTCCGGCCGCCCGCCGGCGCCGCCTCGACGTCGACCACCGGCAGGCCCGTCGACGTCGTGAACGACTTCAACATCTGGAGGCGGCGCCGGCGCAGCGCGGCCGGCACACCGCCCGCGCGCGCGCGCGCGGTATCCCACTCCGAGAAGAGCGGCCCCGTCACCAGGCCCGAGATCTCGGTCGCGATCGGAACGACCCCGGCCGCGGCGCGCTCCGGCGCAACCTCGAGCCAGATCGGAGCCACCGGCCAGCGCGCGCGCAGAGCGTGCACCAGCGCCGTGAGCTGGGCACCGACGGCGGCGGCCGCGGGCTCGACGACGAAGCCGGTATAGCCCTGCTTCATCGCCACCGCGGCGCGCGCCATCGCGTCGCGCGCGGCGGCGCCCCGATCGGCGCTTGCCGGCGACGAAAGCGGCACGCGCGCGAGCACCGTCGTGTGCGCCGCGGTCAGCGTCTTGACCGCGTCCTCCGGCGCCCGTTCGGGATCGAGCACCACGCGCTCGAAGAACACCAGCGCCTCGACGGGCGGCGCGGCGCCGTAGTGAAAAGCCGTCGCGCCGTCACCCGTTTCGGCCGCAGCGGCCGGGAGGGTTACCGCGGTTCCGGCCGCGAACGCGAGCGCGCCCAGCACCCATGTCGACCGGCGGGTCATCCACAGGTCCCGTCGGCGCGGCAGTAGCTGTCGCCGCCGCAATCAGCGTTGCGCAGGCAATCGACACACAGGTGGCTGCTCGGATCGCACACCGAAAGGTCGCCGGGGACCGCCGGACCGTCCTGGCAGTCGCTGTCGGCGACGCACGCGTCGGAGCAGCTGTGGCCGGGCGTGCACACCGGCGAGTCAATCGGACAATCGGCGTCGGTCAGGCAATCGACGCAGGCGCCGCCCGCGCGGTTGCAGTGCATCCCGCGCGCGCAATCGCTGTCGTGCACGCAGGCGACGCAGGTTTCGGTCGCCGGGTCGCAGACGCCGCCGGCGCCGCAACCGCCTCCCGCGCGGCAGGTGGCGACGCACTGGTGGCGCGCCTCATCGCAGGTCGGCGTCGGCGCGGCGCAGTCGTCGTCGGTCGCACACTCGACGCAGGCGCCGCTCGCGGGATCGCAGACGCTGCCGCCGGGGCAGGCGGTGTCGACCGAGCAGGCGGCGCAACGACCGGTTGCGAGATCGCAGCGCGGGGTCAGCCCGGCGCACGCGTCGTCGCTGTGACAGATCCGCGGCAACGGCATGTCGGTGCCAGCGTCGCTGAGATCACCGCGCACGGCGCTCCCCGTCGAGGCCGCGCCGCCGCCGCAGCCCGCGAGCGTTCCCATCACGCATCCGAGAATCAACCGTGCCGCCCTCCGGCCGCGCCGCTGCAAAGTGCTCCCCACCCTCAAAAAGACCAGAAGCAAACCGCGTCCTGGTTTGCGCTCGAGATGGTGGCATACGGCGAAAAGCCACGCTCGCGACTTTTCACGTAGATCCGTCGCGCGCGCGCATCTTGATTGCAGCTCCCTACGTAGTCCTCTGTAGTGATCGAGAACGGACGCCCGTTGGGTGCCAGCGACAGCCGCTGCCACGCGAGCAGCTCTGTCTCGGCGTCGCGATCGTACTTCGGCGCGTAGGCTTCTTCGCGCGAGACGCCGTCGAGCAGCGACGGGAATGCGACGCCGCCGACGCGCGCCTCGCGCGTCGCGCTCGATGTCGCGTTTTGCATCACCAGCACCAGGTCCGGAAACCTGTGACGCAACTCCGCCACCAGCGTGAGTGCCCCTGCGACGCATGTCGTATCGCAGGGCGCCTCTCCGTCGTGAGCGCCGTGTTCGACGATCTCGAGGTTGTCGAGGAAGAACCCGTCGACGCCGGTCGCCGCCAACCGAGGCGCGACGTGCTCGACGATCAGGCGCCGGTAGTCGGCGTTGCCGGGATTCATCCAGACCTCCTTCGGAAAGCGGTGGTAGGCCGCAATTTGGGCAGCCTGGTTCGTTCCGCAAGGGATCAACCCCGACGGCGCCGACCGCCAGTAGGCGCGGTACCGCTCGCAGGCGCCGACGTTGAGGTAGCTGAGCACGGTGTTGCGACCGCGCGCACGCAGCGTCGCGATGTCCGCGCGCGTGAAGTTGCCCGCCGTCGGGTCGGCGTCGATGTTGATCAGGCGAAACGTCGCCGCCACCCGACGGAGATCACCCATCTGCCGCGCGGTGCCGTAGAACGACACCCAGGGCACGTTCTCGAGGATGCCGCGTTGCCGGGCGCGCATCGGCGCGCGGGCGCTGGGGCTCGCCGGTGCCGCGGCGATGATCGTGAGTGCAACCACGAGCCCGACCGTCACGGGCTCACACCATGGGGCCGGGGCCGCCGGTGCGCAAGGCTACGGGCGCGAGTTAGATCCTCGGACCGATACCGGTGGCGTACGGCGCGGCCGGCGTCGTCCCGGTCACCGCCAGCCCCGAACAGGAGCCGTCGCCGAAGGCATCGCCCGCGAAGTAGTTGTCCGACACGACCTCGGACGCGCTCGTCGAGCACGAGCCGACGTTGACGTCGTTGTCCTCGAAGTTGTTGTGCTCGATCTGACCCGACTGGGACGAGATCACCATCAAACCGTACGCGTTGTGGTGAACGAACGAGTTGCTGATGGTGGCTCCCGTGCTCTCGTTGAAGTGGAACGCGCAGTGCGAATCCGCGACCTCGACGTGATCGAACACCGGCGCCGACGCGGAACCGCCGACCACGATCATGTCGACGCCCAGGTACAAGCCCTGGGTGACCGAGGTGTCGGTGATCTGCGGCGAGGCGTTGGAGATCAGCACCGGGGTGCCGAACTGGCTGCTGCCCAATCCCCGGAACGTGCCGTGGGCGATGGTCCCGTTCGACGACAGCACCATCATCATGGTCGACGTGTCGACCACGACGTGATCGAAGCTGTACATCGATCCCGGACGAGCGGCGATCGCGGTCTGGGCGTCGTGGATCTCGACATAAGTCGCCGTGACCTGCGCGCCCGCGTCGAGGACGAGCCCCGTCCAGGCGCCGTCCGCGTCCGTCGCGCCGACCAGCTTCACCGGGCTCGCCGCCGTGCCCTGGATCTGCAGCGTTCCGTCGACGGTCAGGCTGACGTCACTGGCAGCCGTGATCGTGCTGCCGGCGCAGATGGTCAGCGTCTGTCCCGCGGCGACGGTCCGGCTCGACGAGAGCGCCACGCTGCCACACAACGTGTCGCCACCCGATGCCGCGCCTCCCGCGCCTCCCGCGCCACCGGCGCCCGGCGTGTTCATCGATCCGCACCCGACGATCGGAGTCAGGAGCGCGATCGAGGCGAGTAAAAGAAACGCGGTGGACACCAGCGGCGTGGCTTTGGCGGCAGACATCGGGAACCTCCGTTCGGCTCCCGAAGATTAGCGCGACCGCGCCCAACAATGCTCAATTACCTGCGCTGCTTTGCGATTGCGATCCAAACAAATCCCGGAATCGCACGAATGCGAGCGCGACGGCGTGAGGTGTCACGCTGCCGCGCCGCCGTGCGTACGACCTCTGACATCAGCGGATCGCGTGGGCCGGAAGATCGACCGCGGCGGTGAGCAACCTCTTGTGTTCGGAGGGCGCCTGCACCGCCGGGTTCTCCTCGGCGGTCACGAAGACCTCGAACTTCGGAAACGGCGTCTTGAACTGCAGCTCACCGTTCAGGTCCTTGTCGACGCTGAGCACGCCCATGTTGATCGGCTCCTTCGCCGCGTCCGGCTCCAGCCAGACGACATAAACGCTCGCGCCCGCCTTCACCTTCGCGGCCGGAGCCATGTGCTTGACCGTGAGGTCGACGACCTGGTTCGGGCCCTCGGACCCCTTGACCGCCAGACGCCCCTGCGCCGACGGAATGTCGTTGCTGGAGCGCAGGGCGACGTTCGCCGTGTCCTGCGACTCGCCGTGAACCATTCGGTTCCACGATGAGCACCCCGCGAGCGCGGAGAGCGCCACGAAGACTGCCTGCCTGATCATCTTCTTGCTGTCCATGATCCTTACCCCGCTCGTTGAGGTTTCCGTCGGGCCGGCTCACTTGTTCGGCCCTCGAAGCTAAGGCTGGCGACTCCTTCGGGCGAAGCAACTACAGCCGTGCCGGTCTTCTCACGGCCGGGCTCCGCGGCCGCGGTTCATTTGCCTAATTCGCGGCCGCAACCAAGTTGAGCTCATGGTGATACTGGGCATCGCTCTCGTCGTGGCAGCGACCGCCGGAGTCCCCTCGGCGACGCCGGGAGGGCTGGCCGCGGCGCCCGCTGTCTCCGTCGAGAACCGCGTGCTGGCCGCTCAGCCGGGCAACACGCTGACGGTGGAGATGGGCACGCAGACTTCCTTCACGGCGGTCGATCGCAACCACGTGCAGGGGCGCGCCGTCGATCTGCAACGCGCCGCCGACCACCTGCGCGGCTTCGTGGGCGACGAGGCGACGGACTTGCAACTGGCGCCGAACCACATCACCGGCCGCGTCGGCGCGCTTCCCGTGTCGCTGGACGTTGCACGCACGAACGGCGCGCTCGACGTCCACGGCGTCTTCGGACGGCGCGCCGTCGCGCTGTCGCTGCACCCGAACAGTATCGACGGCGACGTCGGGCCGTGCCGTTATACCCTTCGCAACCAGGTCGGCGACTACACCGGCACGGCCGCGTGCGGGGGCCGGCCGACCGCGGTGCGCCTGGAGTTGCCGGTGGCGCTGGTGACGCGTGACGACGCCGAGCTGGCGGCGATCATGACCGCGCTGCTCGCGTCCTCGTGACGTCGCAGCCCGCGCGCGGGCGTCTTCGCCTATGGCGCGAGCGTGAAGGTCGCCAGGTGGTCGCTGTCCCAGACGGTCAGGCGCGGCGCGAAGGCCGGAACCAGGGACAGCACCGGCCACCTCTGCGCTGCCGCGGTGCCGGCGGCGACCGCGCCGCTCCAGGTCGTGCCGTCGTCGCAGCTCTTGTCGACGACGATCGCGCTCTGCGCGCCGCCGTCCGATGCGCGATAGGCGATCCACAGGATGCCGGCGAAGTCGTAGGCCATCGTCGGATTGAGCGCGATCGCCGGCGCGCTCTGTCCGGGGAAGGTGTAGACGGGCGCGCGTACCGGCGCACCGAACGCCGCCCCGTCGGCGCTGGTGGCGACGAAGAGATCGCCGGGCGCGCCGGTCGTCCAGATCACGCCCGATCCGCCCGTGGGCTTCGCCGCGCCCGACGCGGTGCTGGGCGCCGTCGCCGACGACGGATCCAGCACCAGCGGCGCCGAGAAGGTCTGGCCGAGGTCGGCGCTGCATTGAATGTACGAATGCACCACCTTGACGTTGCTGCCCGCGCCGCCGTTGACGTCGCCGACGTAGACCACGCACAGGTCGCCCGCGGGATCGGCGAACAAGCGCGGCGACTCGGTGGTGCCGCCGGCGGCGTCCGTTCCTCCGCCGCTCTCGACGAAGAGATGCGCCGCCGTGCACTGGGGGTCGCCGACGAGATCGTCGAGCGCGCCGGTGTAGCCGCCGGCGAAGTACTCGACGGGCGCGATCGTCGACGAGCCGGTGGCGAACCCGGCCCCGCGCGCGTTGTCCGACCAGACGAACATGTCGCGCCCGCAATTCGCCCAGCCCGGCGCGACCACGGTGACGGCGCCGGAGACCGGCGATGCGACGTCGGCGCACACGCCGCCGCCCGAGCCCACGTGCAGCACGCTGGTCGTCCAGGTCACGCCGGCGTCGGTGCTGACCGCGAACAGGATCGTCTGCGGACCGCTGGCGTTCGCGTCGAGCGGCATCGAGTCGTTGTTCTCGACGTTGACGCGCGCGACGGCGTACACGGTGTCGGGATCGCCGGCATCGATCGCGATCGCCGGGCACTCGATCCCGCCGTCGCTGGTGGTCGCGGCCTGCAGCGTCACCGAGATCGCGCTCACCGAGGGCTGCCAGGTGGCGCCGCTGTCGTCGCTGCGCGCGACTTTGAGGCCGGCGTTCGATGAGCCGGCGGGGTTGTCGGGCCACGCGGCGTAGACCCGGCGTCCCTGCGCGGCCACCGTGTGCAAGTAGACGCCGGCGCCGGGGCTCCCTGAGATTCCCGTCGCATCGGCGATCGTCGTCGGCGCGCCCGGAAACGCGGTGGCCAGCGTCAGCGCCGCCCGGCCCGACTGCTTCGCATCGGCATGGCTGGTGGCGACGATGCTCACCATCGGCGGGCTCGGCGGCACGGCCGGCGAGCTGTACGATCCGGTGGCATCGATCGTACCGGCGCCGCTCGCGGGGTCGACGGTCCAGGCGACCGTCGTGTCGGTTGCGCCGGTCACCGTCGCCTGGAACGGCTCGATCGTGCAGGTCAACACGCGGAGCGGGTTCGGCGTCACGTCGACCGTCACCGGTTTCGAATCCGAGCAGCCGGCGAGCGCGAGCGAACCGGCGAGCAGCGCGAAGCAGCGTTTCATGCCGGCAAATCTCTCCTGGAATCTTCGCCAGTCGTACTTTTTTTCGCGATGCCCGGCGTCGTTCTTCGTCTCATCAGAGCCGAAATTGCGATGCGGCTCACAAGCCCCCCACCCGAACCACCCCCGAGGAGAAGCCGGCAAGGAGCTCGCCAAGACTTGATTGAACGCACAGTCTGGGGTTGCGCCCGCGGCGGAAGCTGCTCAGATCCGGGGCGGTGACCGCCGCCGCGACCCACGCCGCAATCGAAGCCGTCTGGAGGATCGAGTCGCCGAGGCTGATCGCGAGCCTCGCGCGGCTGGTCCGCGACGTCGGGCGCGCCGAGGAGCTGGCGCAAGAGGCGCTGCTGACGGCGCTGGAGCGCTGGCCGGAGTCGGGCGTTCCCGACAACCCGGGCGCGTGGCTGATGACGGCGGCGAAGAACCGCGCCCTCGACGAGCTCCGCCGCGACCGGCTCCTCGATCGCAAGCACCAGCAGCTGGGGCACGAGCTGGAGGCGTTGGGCGAGGCGGCGGCGGCGCCGGATCTCGACGCCGCGCTCGATGATGACGTGGGCGACGACCTGCTGCGGCTGGTGTTCGTCGCCTGCCACCCGGTGCTCTCGACCGACGCGCGCGTCGCGCTGACGCTGCGGCTGCTGGGCGGCCTCAGCACCGACGAGATCGCGCGCGCTTTTCTCGTCTCCGAGCCGACCATCAGCCAGCGCATCGTGCGTGCCAAGCGCACGCTCTCCGACGCGCACGTGCCGTTCGAGGCTCCGCGCGGCGCCGAGCTGGCGGCGCGGCTGGCCTCGGTGCTCGAGGTCGTCTACCTGATCTTCAACGAAGGTTACTCGGCGACGGCGGGCGACGACTGGATGCGTCCGGAGCTCTGCCAGGATGCGCTGCGCCTGGGGCGCATTCTCGCCGGGTTGGCGCCCGACGAGGCCGAGGTGCATGGACTGGTCGCGCTGATGGAGATCCAGGCGTCGCGCGCCGCCGCGCGCGTGGGCCCGACGGGCGAGCCAATCCTGCTCATGGATCAGAACCGAGCGCGCTGGGATCAGCTGCTCATCCGGCGCGGGCTGGCGGCGCTCGCGCGCGCCGAAGCGCTGGGCGGCGCCACGCGGCGTTACACGCTGCAGGCGGCGATCGCCGCCTGTCACGCGCGCGCGACGACGGCCGAAGCGACCGACTGGCGGCGCATCGCGACGCTGTACGGGGTGCTGGCGCAGGTGACGCCGTCGCCGATCGTCGAGCTCAATCGCGCGGTCGCCGTGAGCATGGCCGACGGCCCGGCGGCGGGGCTGGCGGTCATCGACGCGGTGAAGGACGAGCCGTTACTGGCGAGCTATCACCTGCTGCCCGGCGTGCGCGGCGATCTGCTCGCGAAGCTGGGGCGCCTCGACGAGGCGCGCATCGAGTTCGAGCGCGCGGCGTCGCTCACGCGCAACGCGCGCGAGCGCACACTGCTCAGTGAGCGCGCGGCGGCCTGCGTTCCAGCGCGCCGGCCGTAGGCGGCTCCGCCGACGGAGCCCATCTTCGTCAGGTTGGGCGGTTTGGAACCCGCCAGGAGGTCCGAGCTATTTGGTAAGTCGATCGAGGTGCATCCGGATGTGCGCGGCCTCGACCGGCGTGTGCGCGAGCGCGATCGCGCGATCGAGCGCGACGCGCGCCTCGGCGGCGCGGCCCAGCTGCTGCAGCAGCGCGCCCCGCAGACCGAAGAAGTGAAAGTACCCGTGGAGCTGCGGCGCGAGCGGTTCGATCATCTCCAGCGCCGCCGCCGCGCCGCGCACCTTGGACACCGCGACCGCACGGTTGAGCGTGACCACCGGCGATGGGGTCAGCCGCTCGAGCGTCGCGTAGAGCTGATCGATCTCTGCCCAGTCCGTCTCCTCGGCGCGCGCGGCGCGCGCATGAATCGCGCCAATCGCCGCCTGCACCTGGTACGGCCCCGGCCGGCGGTGGCGGATCGCCTTGTCGAGCAGCGCCAACCCCTCGGCGATGAACGCGCGGTTCCAGAGACCGCGATCCTGGTCCTCGAGCAGGATGATCTGTCCGTCGGCGTCGAGCCGAGCCGACACACGCGCGTGCTGCACCAGCATGAGCGCCAGCAGACCCATCATCTCGGGCTCGTCGGAGAAGAGCCGCAGCAGCAGGCGCGCGAGCCGGATCGCCTCGTCGCACAGCGGCGCGCGGATGTGCGCCTCGCCGCCGGTCGCCGAGTAGCCCTCGTTGAACATGAGATAGATCACCGCCGCGACCGCCGCCAGGCGCGGCGCGCGCTCGGGGCCGCCCGGCGTCTCGAAGGGAACGTCGGCGGCGGACACGCGGCTCTTGGCGCGTGTGAGCCGCTGCTCCATCGCGCTCTCTCCGACGACGAAGGCGCGCGCGATCTCCTTGACCGAAAGCCCGCACACGACGCGCAGCGCGAGCGCGATCTGCTGCGTCGCGGGAAGGTCCGCGTGGCAGCAGATGAAGAGCAGCCGGAGAATGTCGTCGCGGTAGTGAGCGCCGTCGAGCCGGTCGGCGAGCGTCGCCTCGGGATCATCGCCGTCGGTCCCATCCGCGGGCAGCCGATCGTCGCCGGGCAGCGCCTCCAGCTTGCGGCGCCGGCGCGCGTCGTCGACCGCCGCGTTGCGGCCCACGAAGATGAGCCAGGCGGCCGGATCGCGCGGCGGCCCGTTCTCGGGCCAGTTCTTGAGCGCCGCGAGGCACGCGTCCTGGAACGCCTCCTCGGCCGCGTCGAGATCGCGGAAGTAGCGCAGCAGCGCGCCCATCGCGCGCGGCCGCGCCGAGCGCAGCGCGAGATCGATCCAGCCGGCGTCGGTCACCCGACGCCCGAACCCGGCAAGAACAGGGAGACGGGGCGGATCTCGTAGGCGCCGCCGGGGTTGGCGACCGAAAGCTCGCGCGTGATCGACAGCGCCTCTTCGAGATCGGTGCAGTCGACGATGAAGAAGCCGAGCAGCTGCTCCTTGGTCTCGGCGTACGGCCCGTCGATCACCGTCGGCGGCTCGGCGCCCGCCTCGAGCCGCCGACCCTTGCTGACCTTGCGGACCGTGGTCGCCGCCGTGGTCGGCATCAGGCGCGCGGTCGGGCCGAGCTTGCCCTGCGCCTGCAGCCGCTCGTGCACGACCGCGAGGCGAGCCAGGATCTCGTCGTCCTCTTTCTTGCTCCAGGAGCCGACGATCTCTTCGGAGTTGTAGCAGAGCAGTGCGTAGAGCATGCGTGTCCTCTTCAGTTGTTCCTAGGACGAACGAGTATCGCCGTCCCCGACACCATGCCCGAAAAAAAGGCCGCCCGGCCCCCTGTGAGCCCGGCGGCCACAAGGAACCGCCAAGGCGCCGCAGAAGCCAGGTCCGGACCCTTCAAAAGTCCAGATCTTGGCGTGATCGGCGCCCTGGCGGTTTCCTTTTCTGACCAGGCGCTAGGTGCGCTTACCGGCGCTCGGGCGAGCGTTATCTGCGCCCTTGCCCGGATCGCGCTCAGAAGCCGGACGCGCGTCCTTGCCGCCGGGCTGCGGCGAGCCGGAGCGCGCGCGGCGTTCGGCGTCTTCCAGGTCACGGCGCTGGCGATCGTCATCCATCGAGCGCTGCGCCTCACGCCCCGCGGGGTCGGGGCGGCCCGACTTCACGTACTCCTCGGTGGCGTCCCGGTAACGGCGATCGGCGTCGTGGTTGCCCTCGCCCATTTCATCTTCCTTGTTCTTCTGTCCCGGATTCTTGTCGTTGGGCATTGTTTCCTCCGTGCAAACAAGGATGACCACGCTTCGGTTAGAGGACAGACCCGGTCCGCAGCAATCCGATCGAGCGTCATTCGGCGTAAATTCGAGCGGCGCGCGCGACCTCATCCGCAACCTCCGCGCGAAGCGACGCTGGCTCCAGCACCGTGGCCTTGTCGCCGAAGCCGAGCACCCAGCTCACGAGCTCGACCGTGCCC
>Ga0265342_10004794_pt1 | contig 10498 bp, 6 predicted proteins | sample 4CB327metaG_FD_203125 | JGI IMG/M metagenome (GOLD analysis project Ga0265342, IMG submission 203125) | Rhizosphere microbial communities from Carex aquatilis grown in University of Washington, Seatle, WA, United States - 4-CB3-27 metaG | ecosystem: Host-associated > Plants > Roots > Rhizosphere...
GAGGTTGCCGATGGCGCCCGCCAGGTCGCGATGCACGATGCCGTGCCCGCAGCCGGGGCAATAGTGGGTGCTGTGGTCCTTCAGGCCCTCGCCGTGCGCATGGCGTTCGAAGTGGTCGTAGAATACGGGCGTTTTCATGCGGCGGCCTCCCCGTTTTCGCGGATTTTTGCCAGGATTTCACCCTGCTGCGGCAGCACGCCGCCGAGTCGGCGCACGTGCGCGATCGGAGGAGGCGTGCGTCCGGCGTGGCTCAGGGCCAGCCTGAGCTCATCCTCGAGCTGGCCGGGGCTCGCCTCGACAACAATGATCCGCCTGACGCCTGGCAGCAGCCGGACCAGGGCGTCGATCGGAAACGGCCAAAGCGTGACGGGCCTGAATAGCCCGGCGCTTATGCCATTCGCGCGCGCGGCCCCAACGGCCCCCTTTGCCATCCTGGCGGGCGTGTTGCAGGCCACGACGAGCACGCGGGCGTCGTCGCACCGGTACAGGTCGGCCCGCTGCTCCCGCCTGCCGATTGCGGCGTACTTGCGGTTGAGATGCTCGTTGTGGGCCTCGAGGTCGGGTTCGGAAAGGTGGATCGAGTTGATGAGGTTGTGGCGGTGCGCGAGATCGCCCCACACCGCCCAGTCTGGCCGGCCCGGCCTGCGCAGAGCCGGGGGCAGCCTCACAACCCCGGTGACCTGGCCGAGAAACCCGTCGCCCAGGACGACGACGGGGTTTCGGTACCGGAAGCTGAGCCTGAACGCCTCCATGGTCAGGTCGAGCATCTCCTGCGGCGTGCTCGGAGCGAGGACGAGCGCATGCGTGTTGCCGTGGCCGAGCCCGCGGCAGGCGAGCTTGATGTCGGCCTGTTCGGGCGCGATGTTGCCGAGCCCCGGGCCGCCTCGCATCAGGTTGACGAAAACGCCCGGCACCTCGGCGCCGATCATGTAGCTGATCCCCTCGAGCATAAGGCTGAATCCAGGGCTGCTGGTGAACGTCATCGCGGGCACGCCCGCGCCGCCCGCGCCGTACATCATGTTGACGGCGGCCACCTCGCTCACGGCCTGGACAAACCAGCCGCCGAGCCTGGGCAGCATCTTCGCCATCAGCTCCGCGCCCTCCGTGCTCGGCGTGATTGGATAGCCGAACACGTGCCGGCAGCCCGCCAGCACCGCGCCTATCGCGGAGGCGTAGGTGCCCTTGAGCACGAGCGGCCCGCACGCCGGCAGCGGAACCTCCGCGTCGGGCTCGTCGGGCCCATAATAAACGCTGACGAGCTTCCTGCCGAAGAGCTTCGCCGGGTCCTCGAGGCGGAACTCGCCCTCAAGGTGCGAGGCCACCCCGACGAGCCGGAGCCCGAACGGCTCCGGGCACGCCTGCACGCAAAGCGAGCAGCCGTTGCAGTTCTCGAGGCTGAGTTCAACGGGAGCGACGCCCGTTGTGGAGTTTATGGCGGAGCCGGGCGCAATGCAGTGCTGCGGGCACGCCTCGACACAGCGCAGGCATCCCTTGCAATACGCCGGATCGAGGAACGGCCTCGGCCGGGCGGTTGGTCTGATGGACATTTTTGAACCATTTGGGGTTTGCGGTTCATCGGCGCGGCGGAAGGCGCCCGCAATCCGGGCGTGGCCGCGCTTTTTTGTTGGGCCCAGTGTAGTCCCATCCCGGCCGCAAGACTTCGCATCTATTGGCTTAGACTGCGCGCAAGTTGGCCCGCCCGGTCAAATGCTCATGGCCGGTCGGAGCTGCAGAAACGGACAGGGATGGGCGGACGCGCTCCTCAGCACGAAGACGCCTCCGACGGTCCCGACATCGCCGGCTTCAGGGCCTGCGGATGCGAGGCGCTCCGGCTCAATATCGCCGGCGAACCGGAGCGCGGTAAGTCGAATTCGTTTCCTTCATTCGGAACGTAATCCGCGCCTTGTTCGTGTCATAAGGGCTCATCTCCATTTTCACCATGTCGCCGGCGGCAATCTTGATGTAGTGCTTTCGCAGTTTGCCCGAGATGTGCGCAAGGACGATGTGGTCGTTCGCCAACTTCACCCGGAACATCGTCCCCGGCAGGACCGTTACGACCCTGCCCTCCAATTCGATGGCGTCGCCCTCAGAGGCCGTGGAGACGGGAGCTTGTGTCGCTTTGGTGTCGGTCGGTGGGAATGTTTTCAGACCCGCAGTAAGACGGGTATCGGGCTCTTGGCAACACTTCGATCTTCGCGTGCCGGGCCGTATTCCGTTTCGACGCCGCCCAAAGGACGAGGCGGACCCATCCGCAAGTTGCTATTTTACAAATGGATGGTGGATACGCTGCTGGGCTCAAACCGGCAGCGGAAATCCTGGCATCGCCAGTCAAGTCGATGCGCCGGAAATCGAGGAAATGGGCCAGTGCGCCGATTTGGGCTCCCGAAAACCGCCTGGTGCGGTCATCCATGCGCAAAATTCCCTTCCGCAATGCCGCATATGCTGGTACGTATTCCTTCACCCCGTTCGCGAATTTATCGCCACCCCGCCTGACCGCCTCCAGGCGAACCGCCGTTTACCCATGCCTTCCGCCGCCGTCCACCCCCGCCTCCTCGCCATCTGCATCCTTGCTCTCGCCGCCGCCGGCGTCATTCGCGCTCAAGCGCAGCCAACCGCACCGAATCCCGCCCGAACCTACGATGTCCGCGCCTTCGGCGCCACCGGCGGTGGAAAAACGCTGGATACAGACCCCATCAACCGGGCCATTGCGGCCGCCGCCGCGGACGGCGGCGGCACGGTCGAGTTTCCGCCGGGCACCTACCTGAGCTTTTCCATCCGGCTAAAGAGCCATGTATGGCTGCACCTGAGCCCGGGCGCCGTGATCGTCGCGGCAACGGAGGCGCCCGGCTTCGGCCACTATGATGAGGCCGAGCCGAATCGGTCGGGCTACACGGATATCGGCGGCAGTTTTCACAATGCCCTGATCTGGGGCGACAGCCTGGAGGATATCGCCATCACCGGTCCCGGAGTCATCTATGGCAAGGGACTCCCGCGCGCGAATGGCGGGGGCGCCGGGGCCAACCGCGACTTCCAGGGGCCTCCGCTGCCCAAGGGCCCCCCGCTGCCGGCCAGCGTGGGGGTGTCCGCGACCGGCCGGGGAGGCAACAAGTCGATCGGCCTGGTCAACTGCCGCAATGTCCTGATGCGCGATTTTTGGGTGCGCCAGGGCGGCTGGAGTGCGCTCGACGCGCTGGGTGTCGACAACTTCACGATCGAAAATGTCAAGGTGGACACCAACCGCGATGGATTCGACATCGACTGCTGCAGCAACGTCCGGATCACCGACTGCACGGTAAACGCCTTGAACGACGACGCGATCTGTCTCAAGGCCCCGGACGCGCTCGGCGCCCTGCGCGACTGCGAGAACATAACGATCACCGGATGTCGGGTCAGCGGTTATGACACCGGCTCGGTCTTCGACGGCACCTACCGGCACAGTCAGGCCGTCGCCCCGGATCGCGACGGTCCGACTGGCCGGATCAAGTTCGGAACGGGATCCGCCGGCGGGTTCAAGAATATCACCATCGCCAATTGCGTCTTCGACCGAAGCCGGGGCCTGGCGCTCGAGGCGGTCGACGGGGGCACGATCGAGAATGTCACCATCACGAACATCGCGATGCGCAATGTTTCCAATGCGGCGATCTTCCTGCGGGTCGGCAACCGCGCCCGCGGCCCCGCGGGCACGCCCGTCGGCGCAATCCGCGGGGTGAGCATAAGCCACATCGTTGCCTCGGGAGTCGACGGCCGCTTCCCGATCATCATCGCCGGACTGCCGGGCCACCCTGTCGAGGATGTTCGCCTGAGCGACATTCGCATCACCTCCCGTGGCGGCCTTTCCCTGGACGACGCGGCCAGGCAGCCGGCCGACCTCGTCAACCGGTTCTTCCTCCGCGCAGCGGGCCTCGCCGATCCCCGGGATCCCTACAACCCGCCCGAACAGGAAACGGCCTATCCCGAGCCGTCGATGTTCGGGGTGCTTCCCGCCTGGGGATTGTACGTCCGCCACGCGAAGGATCTCGCGTTCCGCGATGTCAAACTGAGCCTTGAAAAGGACGATACGCGGCCGGTCATCGTGCTCGACGACGTAGCCGGCGCCGAATTCAAGAACGTGAAGGCGCAGCAGGCCGGCGGTGCGCCATTCTTCGTCCTGCGCAAAGTCACCGGCTTTTCCGTGGGTGATTCCTCCAGCGTTCCGGATCGGCAGCTGGCGAACGTCGAGCAGGAGTCGCTGTAACAGGCTCCTTGCAAAACAAGGCCCGGGCTGGCGCTTCCACACCGCTTTAGGCTGGATCGGCAGGGCTCTTGCTGGCACGCATGGATTGTAATGTCCGGTTCCCCCACCAGTACGGAGGATGGCTTGCCGCCCCGCGCCGTCTTTCTCAGCTACGCCCGGGAGGACGCTGCCGCTGCGCAGCGCATCGCCGAGGCGCTGCGAAGCCACGGCGTCGAGGTATGGTTCGATCAGAATGAACTGCGGGGGGGCGATGTATGGGATTCGAAGATACGCCGGAAAATCAAGGAGTGCGGGTTGTTTGTTCCCGTTGTCTCCGCTCATACCCAGAGTCGCGGCGAGGGCTATTTCCGCCTGGAGTGGAAACTCGCGGTCGAGCGCACGCACCTGATGGCCGAGGGAATGACCTTCATCGCTCCCGTGGTGGTGGATGACACGCCGGACGTGGGTGCGATCGTGCCTGCGGAGTTCCTGCGCGTACAGTGGACGCGGCTGCCCGGCGCCCTGCCGACGCCTCAATTTGTGCAGCAGGTGCGGAGGCTTCTGGAAATTCCGCGCAACCCGGGGGCGCCCCTGGGTTCCGCGGCCGCCGGGATCGGGGGGGCGTCGGCTGCAAGAAAGTCCTCACCCCTGGCTTGGACCATCCTTGCGGTCGCGGCCATCGGCGCTGGCGCCGCGTTTCTTGCCCTGCGGCCATCGGGAAGTCGGACTACTTCGGCGACTTCACCCAGTCCCGCCTCGGCGCCTTTGTCCGAAGCGCGTCAACTTGAGGCGAAAGCCTGGACGCTCTGGGAAAGGCAGGACGACGCCGAGCGGGACGACTGGGCTTTGGCCGAGCAGTTCTGCCAGCAGGCAGTCGCCGCCTCCCCGAATGACGCCGACGCCTGGGCCGTGCAATCCCAGGTGTCGCTTGCCTTCATCATTTTCGGATTTGATCCGTCGCCGGCCCGCTATGAGGCGGCGCGGACCCAGGCGGAGCGGGCGGTGCGGCTGGCGCCGGATTCGAACGAGGCACAATTTGCCCTGGCCAACTACTACCGTCGGCAGGGCGCCACCCGCGAGGAGGGCATCCGCATGCTGCGCCAGTTGGTTGAACGCATGCCGAACGACAAACGGGTGCTGCGGACGCTGGCGAGCGCGTTGCGCGGGCAAGGCCGCGACCAGGAGTCGATCATCTATTCCGATCGCGCCATCGCCCTTCCCGGCGGCGACCCGATCGCGATGTTCGGCAAGGACGAGGCCTTGCGGAACCTGGGCCGCAATGACGAGGGCGAAAATGTCATCGACCAGGTGCTCGCGGTGCATCCCACCCCCGCCGGCTTTCTAAGGAAGCTGTATTACGTGGTTGGCATCCACGGCAATCTGGACGAGGCGCGGGACCTGCTGGGAAGAATTCCTGAGCCAGTCTTGTCGGACGAGTGGGGTGCATACTGGGCGAGTCATATTTGGCTCTGGCGACGCGAGCCGGAAAAGGCAATTGCCGTGCTGAATTCGCTTCCAAAAAATTACATTGAAAAGGGCAACTACAACGGGCCCAAGGCCTATTTCACCGGCTTGGCCCGGCAGATGTTGGGAAACGTCGATGCCGCACGCTCGGATTGGCGGGCCGCGCTGCAAGTTGTTGAAGAGCGGCTAAGGGCGCAGCCCAACTCGGCCGTATTGCTCGGTTGGAAGGCGCTGCTGCTTGCCCGATTGGGCGAACGCGCGGAGGGCGAGGAGGCATTGCGGATCTTCGTGCAGATGGTCAGCACCGGAAGCGGGGACAGCCGCGTTGTCAATTCCCTCCATGCCGGCCGGGTTTTGCTGACCATGGCGGTCCTGGGCCATCAGGAAGAAGTCTTCGACAAGCTGACCCACCGTCAGCCATCGCCGGATAATCTTTACTCCCCTGAGTGGGATTGCATCCGCGGCGATCCGCGTTTTCAGGCGTGGCTCAAGGCGAATCCGCCCGCGAAATCGAAATGAGCGATTCAGGCAATTCCAAGACCCGCTTATGACAAACAAATTGGTTCGTCTGCGCGCCTGACCGGGGGTCGCCGACCCTCGACTTTCCCCTTCCGTCTTTCACGAGCCCGCGTTGCGATCAGAAATCGAATTGATCGATGTTCCCCTTGTCGAAGACGAAGGGTTTTCCCAGGAGAATCTGGTCTCCTCTGATCTGGAAGGTGCCGAGCGAACCGGCTGCGAGAGTCTGGTCGCCGGCTTTCAGGCTGCCTTTGACCAGCGCGACCGCCGCCCGGAGGGTGAGGCTTCCCAGGTCCTCGGTCCGCCAGAGGATGATGTTGTCGGTCACGCCCTCGTGGACGTAGCGCTTGTTCTCGTTGGGGAGGCCGAGGCCGATCACCTTCACTTGGCCCTCCTTGCCCGCCTCCTTCACCGCCTGGGCGGCGCCAGGAACCCCGGGCGAGCAGATTGCCATGATCAGTTTCAGGTCCGGATAGCTTTTGAGCAGGCTGGCCGTCTCGACGCGGGCCTTCTCGATGTTGTCGTCGCAGGGCCGGATTGCCACCATCTTGATCCCGGGATAAGTCCGATTGCGCTCGTCGATCCAGTGCCGCCAGCCGTTCTCATTGGCTGAGGTCAGATTGGCGGTGATCATTGCGTATTGCCCCTCGCCGCCGCAGAGGCGGGCGGCGTCGTCCATCAGGGCCGTGCCGATGCTTTCGGCCGTGGCCTGGTTGACGAAAAAGGCGCGGGCGTCGGCTTGGGCGTCGGCGTCGTAGGTGATGACCTTGACACCCCGGCTCCCGGCCCGGCGGAGGGCCGTCGAGAGGCGGTCCTTGTCATCGCAGGCAGCCGCGATTGCATCCACGCCGCGGCTGATCCATTCGTCGACGATGGCGTCCTGCCGGGCGGGATCCGGCTCGGCCGGACCACCCAAGATCAGGTCGACGCCAAGTTCGGCTGCGGCCTTCTGAGCCCCGTGGTAGCAGGACATGAAGTAGACGTTGTTCGTGCCGATGACGAGAAAACCGACAACGGGCCGCTTTTCAGCGCCGAGGGCCGAGGGGCTGAGGAGGGAGGCGGCGAGTGCGAAGGCGCCGGTGAAGAGCAGGGGGTATTTTTTCATGGGGGCGATGAATCCTGACGGCCCAGACAAATCGAAAGGGTGCTGAAGGTCCACCTGTTAACCGGCAGCCCGCGCGCCAGGACGCCGAGCGATGGTGCGCTGTGCCGGGACAAGCCCGCTTTAGGCTGGATCGGCAGGGTTCTTGCTGGCACCCATGGAATGCAATGCCCGGCTCCCCAATCAGTCCGGCGGACGGCTCGCCGCCCCGCGCCGTCTTTCTCAGCTATGCCCGCGAAGATGCCGCGGCGGCGCAGCGCATTGCCGACGCGCTGCGGGCTTTTGGCGTCGAAGTATGGCTCGACCAAAGCGAACTTCGGGGTGGTGAGGCCTGGGACGCGAGTATTCGCAGGCAAATAAGGGGTTGCGCATTGTTTCTCGCCGTTATCTCGGCCAATACGAAACGCCGGCGCGAAGGCTACTTTCGCCGGGAATGGAACCTGGCCGTCGAACGCACTCTCGGCATGGCGCATGATGCGCCATTCGTGCTGCCCGTCATCATCGACGAGACCTCCGAGGGCGAAGCCTCCGTTCCCGACTCGTTCCTGCGCGTGCAATGGACGCGATTGCCGCATGGCATCCCGTCCACCCAGTTTGTCGAGCAGGTGAGGCGCCTATTGGAGCCGCAGAAACCTTCCCTGGTTCCGCCCATGGCCGGAAGCGGGGCGGATCGATCCCGTCCTGTCATTCCGAAACTGGCTCGTCGCATCGCACTGGCGTGCGGCGTGGTGGCGGTGGTCGTCGGGGTCGTCTGGTGGAAGTCCGGGCCGCGCGGCGGTGCGGCCTCGGTCGCCTCGACCCCCCCCGTGGTTGTCCTGATGGACACTCCTTACGCCACCCATGTTTATGATCCCGCGACGCTCAAAGTCGGCGGAACGAACGCCGACGACATTACTGACGTGCTGCGGGACTTGCCGGTCAAGATTGTCAAGGAGACGACGAGCGGGCTCTGGCGGCGCGAGGCCCAGGTCATCGGGGAAAATCCTGCGCTCATCATCATGCACCGCTCGTGTTTTGATACCTATCCGGAGAGCATGAACAACGACGTTTATCCCCTGGTCGACAACAAGCTCGTGGCTTTCATGGGCTATGTTGCGACGCTCAACCCACACACCAAGTTCATCGTATACTCACGACATTCCTGGGAAGACGCCGAGGCTGCGGCCAAGTGGCGGCAGGATGCCGCCGAACGGTTCCCCGTGCTCGCGGGCAAGACCGAAACCTGGCGGGTGCCGCTGGATCGAGCGACGTTTCGCAATCCCCTCACCGGACGGGAACTGAGGGACAGCGTCGTCCAAGCGCTTGGCCTGACAGAGGCGTCGTCGCCGCGCTGACCGCGCATGTCTCCTTCGACGATTTGTTGTTGTTACGCAAGTTGCTCGTCAAAACAGAATGGTGGAGGTGGCGTGAGCTGAACCCGCAGGCCCTCACTCCTCTATGACAGCGACCTCGTGGTCGAGAATGGAGCGCAGTTCGAAACGCGCCCAGCCGTCGGCAGCGACAAGCGCGGGCTTTTCGTCGGAGACGAGCAGGCGCAGGTTGCGGCCGCGCAGGCCGGCGGGCAGGCGCACCCCGATTTTCAGCGGACCGACCGGAATCAATTCCTCCACCGGCCCGCGCCAGGTGTTCGCGTTGGTCAGGTTGACCAGGTGGACAATAGCGCGGCCGGGCTGGCGGTAAAGATGGGTGTCGATCACGCCCGGGCCCTCGACGGTCAACGGAATATCGTCGCGCGCCGCCCAGCGCACCAGATTGGCGAGCAGGCGGCCGAAATCGGCCGTGTTGGTGCGGGCATACCTGCGGTCGAGATCGGCGGCGAGATAAGCCACCCGTCCAAAGCCGGGGTGTTCGTTCACGATCAGGCCGGGGAGGTCGGTGTGGTCGTGCTGCGACCAGATCGCCTCGGGCGGCGTTGCGGGGCGCGGAGGGACGAAAGTCAGCAGGACCTGGGCGGACGGATCGACCGTGAGCGGTTCCAGCGCGCCGCCGTAAGGCAGGATGTCGGTCTCCTCGAAGCCCCGGAGCGCCGGGTGGCGCGTCCCCGTGACGGGCGGTTCGCCGGCGATGTGCGGGCCGTGCACCTGCGCGCGCAGTTCCGGTGTCAGGCGCAGGTAGGTCTGCTCGATTGCCGCGGCCGATCGGCTGCGCACCGCCTCGTGGCGCGCGCCGTGGCCGGGCGGGAGGCTCACGCCGAACAGGTCCGCCAGGGCGAGGTCCGCGCGCGCGTCGCCCCATTGGTCGCACAGGCTGGCCGCCCCGCTCCCGACCAAGCCGCCGCCATTCTGCACGAACCGCCGCACGCCGGCAACTTGCACGTCCGTCAGGATGCCAAGGTTGGGGAGGACAAGGAGGCGCAGGCCGGCGGCATCGCGATCGAGGTCGTCGGCGTTCACCATCTGATAGGGGATCCGCGCGCGCAGCAACGCCTCGGTGAAGCCCCGCTGTGGCGCGCCGACCTGCGCCTCGGCGTCGTCGCGCCCGAAAAAGTCATAGTTGCGCTGCGAATACAGGACTCCGACTGTCGCGACCGGTTGGCGGCGCACGAGATACTCCTCGTTCTTCCGGAGCCAGGCGCTCAGCGCGAGCGGCGTCGCGTACATGCGGCGATCCTCATGGTAGGCATTGATGAAGTGCCACTTCACCTGCATGCCGGCGGCGATGCCATCGAGCGCCCACAACCGCACCTCCGGCTCCGGTTTGCTGGCCAGGCGGAAATCGTACCCGCCGGCCATGGTCTGCGCCTCATACGTCGCGATGCTCTCCGGGGCGAGTTTGTCCCATCCCATCAAGCCATTGACGAGCCGGCCGGTCACCCCGTTCGCCTCGAAACCGGACCCATCGGAGCGGTGCTGATTGTCGAGCATGAGGATCTTCACCCGCCGGCAAATCTCGCGATAGTCGCGAAAATCCTCCGCAGCGCCGGAAATATTGCCGCCCATCTGGCCGACCCAGAGACAGTCCGGGCCGCCGGCGGCACTCACCACCTTATTGTACATGTCCCAGTTCTCGAGGCGGGAGGCGTAGCTCCATTCGATCCAGGCCCGAAAGGCGCCGTCGTTCCAATCCCAGGCCCCCGGCAGGGCGAATCCGCGGTCGGCGAGAAACTTGCTTTTGCAATTAGCGCAGTAGCAGATGCTTTTCCGCGGCAGACCGCTCCAACTGTTGTCGGCAAAGCCCTCCGGATGATAGGTGCCGGCGAT
>Ga0265342_10004795_pt1 | contig 10496 bp, 10 predicted proteins | sample 4CB327metaG_FD_203125 | JGI IMG/M metagenome (GOLD analysis project Ga0265342, IMG submission 203125) | Rhizosphere microbial communities from Carex aquatilis grown in University of Washington, Seatle, WA, United States - 4-CB3-27 metaG | ecosystem: Host-associated > Plants > Roots >...
GGAAGCTCCAACCCAATGCAAGCCCACCCTCAAAGGACGCCCTTGGAGGGCAGAAACAGCACTTAGGGCGAAACGCGCCCCCGGTAGAGTTACGTACGACTCTCTAAACCGGCTTTCGAATCTTTCGAACACCGGCGGCGGCGGCGCGATTTCGAACTTTTCGTATTCGTACGATTCTGTGGGGAACCGGCTTTCCAAAACGACTTCCGCTGGCGCGGAAACTTATTCCTACGACAATTTGAACCAATTGACTTCCGTCCAGTACCCCACGGCGGCGGCGTTTCCCAACACCGGATTCAATTACGATCCTCTTGGCAACCGCACCACCATGACCAACGGCGCGGCGACGACGTACGGAACAAACAATTTGAATCAATATACAACAGTTAATTCTAATACGTTGGGCTATGATAATAATGGTAATCTCACCACTCAAAACGGTTGGACATACGGTTATGACTACGAAAACAGATTAATATCTGCCACAAACGGTACAGTCAATGCAAGCTACGGGTACGATGATTTTGGCAGAAGAATCAGCAAGACCGTTGGTGGAGTTACTACTAATTTTGTTTATGACGACGATAATCTTATCGCTGAATATGACGCTACAGGCACACTCGCGAGAAAGTACATCCACCCTGATAACATTGATGAACCGATTGCCATGATAAGCGGTAGCAATACCTATTATTACAACAGAGATGGTTTGGGTTCAATTACTGAATTGACGGATAGCAGCGGAGCGGTGGCAGAAAAATATCAATATGACGTGTTCGGAAAAACAATTATCAGGGATTCAATCGATAATATTTTAACTGCTTCTGCGATTGGCAACAGGTTTGGCTTTACGGGTAGAGAACTGGATAGCGAAACTGGGCTTTATTTTTACAGGGCAAGATATTACTCATCTGACCTGGGTAAATTTTTGCAGACTGATCCGATAGGGTATTATGATTCAAATAATCTTTATTGCTATGTTGACAATAATCCTATTAACTGGGTTGATCCTTCCGGCCTCGTATCATTAAATCTTCTGCCAAATAGGGATAAGCTTAAAGTGGTAATGAATAATATTAATCCACCAGGTGTATATAGCATTGCTGGACACGGTGCAGCACGTGCGATGGGGGATTCTTATGGAAATGAAATTACTCCTAGCCAATTAGCTGATAAAATTATACAAGATAAGGTTTATGTCCCCGGGCAAACTGTTCAACTTTATGCTTGCAAGACAGGCTCTCAGCAAGATGGTTTTGCGCAACAGCTTGCAGAAGAACTTACTAAACGAACAAAAATAGAAACAACAGTCATTGCTCCCGATAATCCTATCGGGGTATCTTACCCTCACGGCAAAAATGTTACTATAGCTAATAATGGTCAGTGGCAATCTTTTAAAGGAAAATTAAAAAAATAGACGAGGGGGTAAAATGTATAAAATTATTTTGCTTATATTATTGTCAACACTTGTGGTATCTTGTGCAATGAGAAAACACATAACGCCTCAAAGCGGTTATTGCAATAAGACTGAACTTATAGTACTAAAAAAGGCTGCGGAGAATGGTGATGGGAACGCCGCGATGAAGCTGCTTACTATATCTCAAATAGATTATTATAATTTAACTAAGGATGAACTTATGGTGCTAAAAAAGGCTGCGAAAAATGGTAATGCGGACGCGGCGATGAGGATATCCAAATATTATGATTTTGCGTTATTCGATAGCGAAAATGGTTTGATATGGCTCAAAAAGGCCGCCGAATTAGGAAATAAAAATGCAAAAGAAGTTCTTCCGGGAATGTTGGACATGATGGGTAAAAAACTAGAAGATATACCAGAGCCAGACTTAGAATGAAAAAGTAAAGTATAGTATGGTTATATTCTGTTGCGCTTCATCTTCCGCTAAAAATATTCGGTGTGATAAGAAATTTTTGTAGTAGTAATTTTTAGATTAGTTCATTGATAATTAGAAATTTTAAAGGTGGCGACTCCCGTAAATTTGCTTACGCAAATAACGGGACAAGCAGATCATTGCCGAATACGACGGCGGTGGCGTGTTGCAGAAAAAATATGTTTATGGTTCTGGTATCGATGAACCTATTGTGATTATCTCTGGCTCGAATACGTATTACTACAACCGCGACGGCCTAGGTTCGGTTAGTGAGCTAACCGACAGCACCGGCGCAGTTATAGAGAAATATTTATACGATGTATATGGGAAGACAATCATAAAAGATGCTTCCGATAATGTGCTAACTACTTCTGCAATCGGCAATAGCTACGGATTTACAGGGCGTGAACTGGATTTTGAAACTGGCCTATATCACTATAGAGCCCGCGCATATTCACCGGATTTGGGGAGATTCTTGCAGACTGACCCAGCGGGGTATTATGATTCATCGAATTTGTATAAATATTGTTTTAATAATCCTTTAAATTATGTTGATCCATCAGGTCTAATCGCTGTGGGTCATTATGATATTACTCCTAAAGTTGAATTACCTTCTGGGTATAATAAGATTTCAGAAACTGCAACTATTAGCAAAAAAATCCGCCATGTTACTGGTCATGATCCTTTTGGCAACCCATCAAGTGGATATTATACTATTGAAACTCACATACAAATAAAAGGAAAAAAATGTGGTACTGGTGAAGAACTGACTATGGAGTATAATCAGGAAGATATAGTAAAAAACCGTATTACAAGTAATTCTCTATATGAAGTGACGGCAGCCATAATTCGTGCCGTGATGAATGCACCTTTAAAAAGAGTACCAGGCATGCCCGAGATTATTCCTAGCCCTTCAACCCCTGAATATGATAAGGATTGGGAAAATAGAAATGAGGATCCAGACCAAATGATTTAACGTATATACACAAAAGGAGATTATGTATGCGCAAGAAAGTAGTTATATTAATAGTAATCGTTTTTTTTGGGGTATTATTAGCTTCATTAAATAGTTTTTTCCAGAAGAAACTATTGCAATCTGACAATGAAATCATGTGTAGCATTGCATCAAATATAATTGTTATTCAGAAAGACGATAAAGGCGTAGGTCTTTTGGTTGATACGCTGGAAAACAATAAGTGGGGCTGTCGTTTTAAAGCTATGAAAGCTCTAGAGAAAATAGGCGGTACTCAAGTGGTTAGGGAAATTGAAAATAAATTTTCCAAGAAAAATAGTATTGCCAAATGGCATATGATTCTAATTTTGGAGAAAATTAATAGCCAAGATAGTATGGCGCTGATTGTTTCCGCCTTGTCTGATAATGACGAATCTATTAGAGCGGAGGCCGCGAGATGCTTAGGCGATCTTAAAGCACATGGTGCCGCAGATCGTTTGCGTTATCTAGTTTTAAATGATAAGAGTGATTTGGTAAGGTCGGAAGCTGCTGTAGCCTTAGCAAAATCAGGAGACCATGAAACGAAAAAAATACTTATATCATATTTAGACAATGATACTTTAAAAATAAAAATTAATAGCGTTATTGGTTTAGCTTTTATAAAAAACGATTCAGATGTTATTCCAGCGCTGGTTGGTTGTTTACGCAAGAATAACAATTATGATTTACGTTACTTATGTATAAAGGTTTTGAGGAGATTAACAAGCGAAAGTATTGAAAAATTAACAGGAAAAAGTGAAGATTTCTGGCTTAAGAATTCAGATAATAGCGGCAAGACTTTATACGTGGGTAACATAACTACAAAAAGCGAGCAAGTAGCCGGCGCAAAATAACAGATAATGGGGTCACTGTGAGGTGGCCCGGCTTATTTCTCATCGCAACTTTTCCTAAATTAAGCCTGTATAGATTTTGGCCGCAAAACCGGTGTTTACCGAATTGATCTGTATTTTGGAGGAATTCGGACAGAGAATTAATGACGCCAATATACCATATAATCCGTTTGGTGATAATAGTAATACCGTAGCTTATCAGGCGATTGAAATGTTAGGGCTTCCGCATCCTGCTCCTGTTGGATGGGCTCCAGGGTCACACGACAAGTTGGTAAAGTAAACGAAACAAAGGAGAAAAATAATATGCGTAGTCTATTTTTGCTTGTTTTATTGTGTTTTACTTTATCGTGCAGCAAGGGGGGTGTAATGCCAACGAAACAAAGCGTTGAAAATCAAATGCTAAGCAATTTACCGGTTGGTACTTCGTTTGAAAATGTTAAAGCGTACTTGGATAGCTCCAAAATAAGTTATGATTGGTATGCAAAAGGTAATACTTTTTATTCTATAATACGAGATGTTAAAAAAAATATCTTATCGAGAGAGAGTATACAAATTATTATTCACATGGATGATAATAAAAAAGTAAAATCAATCGAAGTTAAGAGCGTGTATACTGGGTTATAATAAACAGTTGTAAGAATGAGAACCCAAGTGATTTTTTTTAAACGGTTAAAAATACAGCGGCAGATTTTCGGAATAAAGGTTCATTTGTTCATTATGAATATTGTTTTAGCGAGCGTTGAGCAAGAGTTAAAGAAATCAAAAAATAAATCCCACCCAACCCATATCAAAAGATCGAAGACATACGCGCAGATGAAACAAGATAAAGCATCGCTAGAACAAAAAAAATCAACAAAAACAGAACGGAAAATGTCCTACAAAATAAGGAGGAAATATAATGAATATACTAGATATTTTATTTTGGATTTTTTTAGCGTTATTTACTGCATTGCCTATAATTTTTCCTGATAGAAAAATTATACGTTGGAGTAGTGTTATATTTATACTTATTTTTGCCTTAGATTTAATGAATGCTGGATTACATATGGCAGCAAGAAATGTTACCATGCCCTCTATCGAATTGGCTAAAAGCGTTGTCCCGTATGGTGAGGCTTGGCAAGCAGGGCGTTTAGCTACTCAAGAACGAGTAGATGTTTGTTTGTTGCCATTGCTAGGTATATTTATTAGCATGGCATTGATTAGTTTATTTTCGACAAGAAAACAAAAAAGTTGATTTTTTTATAAACCGTTTTTTTAAGGATTAATTATTAATGCCGACCATAAACAGAAGCGCAATAATAGTAAAACCCGAACAACCATTTTTGGTTGGCTTAAGAAATATGATACCAATGCATAGAAATGTACAAAATTAACCGAAATACAATTATATTTACGCCCAAAGAAAAGCTGTACGAATGGTTAAAGGAAAACGATCCAGAGATTAGCTTTACATTCGATCAGCTAAAACCGCAAAAGGTAATATTTTTGGTTAAAGAACTTAACGATGCGAATAAAGCTGAAAAGTACATGCGTGATAATTCTGCAAGTTTAGGGCTATTGATTCTTTCGAGTTTGAATATTGAAATACCTATTCCACCGAACAAAAGGGGATGGGAAACTCTCAGAGAATGGTTCTCGATAGAATGGCATAAAAATGTCTGGGATATTGAGGACGAAAAAATAATAAAAGAAATTTAATTTTTTGATTTCTTCAGTATCTCGGTATGTTTTTCGGTCAGATAGATTTTTATCAGCGTTGGCGCATCTAACCCCTTAACAATTTTCCCCATAAGCTTGTCCGAAGGAATAAACCCCTGATTTTCTATTTTAGAGATATAGGTGCGGTGAGTTTTTATCTTTTTGGCTAATTCCTCAATGGATAAGCCTAATTTTTTCCGCCGCGCCCGAATAGCATTTCCTAGCTTAGTTTCCATAAATCAATAATAGCAGATTAAAACCGTATACGCAATGTAGAAAAATATTCTACATTTATGTTGCAATAAAATAGGGAATGTGATATATATGGAAGTGTAGAAAATAATTCTACATTAACAGAGGGATAACAAATGAACACAAACCAACAAACAGCCATTCAAACGCAAAAGCTTCTCGCGCGGGTTATTGAGTATTACAGGAATAGTTTTAAGCGTAGCGGCGGCGTGCAGGAGCAATTGGTAAAACGCCTTGGTATTACCGACTACCAGATTTTTGAACAACACAAAATCGGCTATTGCGACGGTACGCTGGCTAAAACTATTCCTTCTCAGGGTCAAGCCGTGGATTTGTTAAAATCGGCCGGTATTCTTGATGAAAAGGGAATAGAAATGAATACCGGCTGTTTAGTTATGCTAGTAATCGACGCTGAGGGTAATTGCTTAAAACTATTATCAGTCAAGCTAACCGATGATTTTAGCCTAGCTGCTTTTGAAGCATTTATACAATCAGCCGATGACGCAAATGCCGAAGCGTCACCCGCTAAAAATAAAGAAGAGATTCAGCAGGCTAAAGACGGCTTGACCATTCGGCTCAATAACCGTGCGTACCTTATTAGAGGTATGGAACAGGCCAGCGCCAAAAAGTTACGGGTAAATATCAAGATCATCTGTGACGGTAAGTTTTATTTGGATTCGTTCGATTTATACATTGCTAAAGCGCGCAAAGTCTTTGCTAAAGAAGCCGCCACTATATTTCACCAGCCATTGTTGGTAATTGAACAGGATCTACTAAAGATTCTTACGCTTTTAGAGGCCAATATCCAGGACAAGAACAACGAAGAAAAGCAAGTACCGGTCATGACCGAAAAAGAGCGCAACGAAGCTTTAAAATTCCTCAAATCACCCGATTTAATAAAGAAGATATTGGCCGATTTTGATACCTTGGGCTTATGCGGGGAGAATACTAATAAGCTAATTGGGTATTTAGCGGCGGTGTCGCGTAAATTAGACGATCCGTTATCATTATTGATTCTATCGCGCTCATCCGCCGGTAAATCAACCTTACAAGACGCCATTTTGGAGCTTATACCCGAAGAAGACCGGGAAAAGTATAGCCGCATCACTTCTCAAGCTTTGTACTACAGGGGTGAAAACTCCCTATACCATAAACTAATTGCGATAGAGGAAGAAGAAGGAGCGAGTAAGGCATCGTACTCGTTGCGGATCATGCAATCGGCCAAGGCTTTAACTATTTCCATGCCGGTTAAAGACCCGTTAACCGGAGGCTTGAAGACCCAGGAAAATAAAGTAAAAGGGCCGGTATCGATATTTTTAACTACTACCCGCAACGATATCGATGCCGAAACTATGAGCCGCTTTTTAGTCCTGACTATCGACGAGAGTAAAGAGCAGACCCAGCTTATTCATAAGTTGCAAAGAGAAAAAGACACCCTTGCCGGTTTGCTGCGCGAAGAAGACAAGGAGGCGGTGATCCGCAAGCATGCTAACGCTCAGCGTATTTTAAAACCGTTGAAGGTAATCAATCCCTATGCCGATCAATTGACCTTTAACGAATTCCAATTGCGCGCACGTCGCGATCATAAAAAATATCTTAATTTAATCAAAGCCATTACTTTTTTACATCAACATCAACGCCCGATCAAACAGGTAAAACATCACGACAAGATGATCGAATATATCGAAGTAACTTTGGACGATATTAAGCTGGCGAATACCTTATCCCGCGAAATTTTGTCGCGCAGTTTAGACGAAGCCTCGCCCATGAGCCGGGAACTATTGCATCTTATTAAGGCCATGCTGACGCGCGAGGCCAAAAGCGAAGGCAAGGCAATCTTCGAATTGCCATTCAGCCGCCGGGGTATTCGGGAATACAGCCAGTGGGGCGACTATCAGTTACGGGTGCATTTAAAACAACTGTTAGATTTAGAATATTTAATTGTTAAATGCGGCCGTAACGGGGTGCGCTTTATGTATCAGTTAAATTATGACCCCGATGCGCCCAATACCGCTAATGACCCTATCGGCTTAATCGACTGCGCAACTTTAAGCCCCGTGAGGGCTTGTGATAGTCGCCTTGCGCCACCTTGCGAAAGCCTTGCGGCGGGGGTAAAGCCATGAACAAGCCAAAAGAATCCGAGATTTTTCACGAATACCCCGGCACCTTGCGGCCTCGCGAGAAAGCGCGTATAGCGGATATGCCGGATAAGATTACCATGGATAATCAAGTGATCCTAGACCAATGTTTGGAAGACCTTAAAATTAAAGCTTATTCCTTAAAGGGGTTAAAGAGCGTAAGGCATTCGATGAATAAGTTTTTCCGGTATATCCATAAGCCATATTTATCTATCACCAAAGAAGATATTGCTCAATACGGCTCATACCTAAAGGAACAAAATTTTATGCCGCGCAGCATTGAGCGTTACTTGTGCAGCCTGAAAAAATTCTATGGTTATTGTTTCGATAATTTTTTAATCTTGGTAAATCCGACTGATACTCTGGTGATGAGCCGAATCCTGCCATCCCTGCCGGACGTGCTGACGCAAGAGGAGGCGCTAAACCTTCTTGAGCAACCCGATATTTTAACGCCCTTAGGGTTGCGCGACAAAGCCATTCTGGAAACTCTGTACTCAACCGGTATCCGGCTAAGCGAAGCGGTGAATTTGAATGTCGATGATATTGATATTGTTGCCGGATTCTTACGGGTAAATTTGGGTAAGGGAAGCAAGGACCGGGTATTGCCTTTGACTAAATCGGCCTGCGCCGCGCTCAAGGAATACCTAACGAATATCCGGCCGGTATTTTGCAAGAATAACCTAAGTGAAGCAGCCTTATTTGTTGGGGTGCACGTTGGTCATCGCATTGATGCCACTTTTGTTTCGCGGCTGGTTCGTGGCTACGCAAGACAAGCGAATATACCTAAACGGGTTACGGTGCATCTTATCCGTCATTCCATAGCCACACACTTATTGCAAAACGGCGTTCACTTAACCCAAATCCAAAAACTTTTAGGCCATACCCAGATATCGATTACCCAGCTTTATACTCATATCAACCCTAAAGAATTAAAAGAGGCGCAGAATAACTATCACCCGCGGGAGGCAGGGTTAAAATGGAAGATTTAGACTTATTCTTGAATCGGTTTAAACAATATCTCGAGCTTCAAAGTTGGGCCCCGATATCGACCAAAAACTATATACTTATGGTGAAAAAATTTTTCGAATTCCTTAACTCCGCAGGTATTACGAGTATTTACCAGATCAACAAAGAACACATCGTAAACTACCAGAAAGAGCTTTTTTACCGGATTAATAATTGGGGCCGTATGGATACGCCACGCAGCCGCAACAACCACCTAAAAGTGATTAAGAAGTTTTGCCGCTTCCTGAAACGGGAAGATTATCTAAGCGTTGATTTGGCTCATGATGTGGATTATGCCAAAGTGCCGCAGACGTTACCAAGGACGATTTTATCCCGTGACGAGATCGAGGAACTCTTGCGTCAGCCCGATATCCATATGCCGATCGGTTACCGCGATCGAGCGATTCTTGAGCTTCTGTACTCGACGGGTATTCGTTGTCAGGAGGTTCTTAATCTTAAACCCCAAGACCTTGACTTGGAACAGGGCTTTGTGCGGGTTATCCAAGGCAAGGGGGGCAAAGACCGCGTTGTACCATTGGGCCAAGTCGCTTGTAAATACTTGCACAGCTATATCACCTTCGTGCGTCCTGAACTATTAAAAAATTATCGTTCGGAATACCTTTTTATTTCCAATGCGGGAACCTGTATGGTCGGGAACGGGTTACGCTTTATTGTAAGCAAATATGCCAAGCTGGCTGGGATTGCTAAAAATGTTACTCCCCATGTTTTTCGCCACACCATGGCAACTCATTTAGTGCAGGAGGATGCCAATATCCGTTGTGTTCAGGAGATCTTAGGCCACAAGAATGTAGATACAACCCAGCGTTACACCCAAGTTACGATTAACGATTTAAAAAAAGCTCACCAGAAGTGCCATCCCAGAGAACAGATAACAGAAATTAAAGAATAGAGGATTCAAGGGTTCCGGGCGGCCGTAAGGCCGCGAGCCCCGAAGGGGCTACGTCGTCGCCGCGCCGTTGGTCATGGTCGTCCGGTTGCCGAGGGGGTCGTAATTGAATCCGGTGTTCGAAAACGCCGCCGCCGTGGGATACTGAACGGAAGTCAATTGATTCAAATTATCGTACCCGTAGGTTTCCGTGCCCGCCGCCGCTGTCTTCGAGAGCCGGTTCCCCGCCGCATCGTACGAATATCCGAAGGTCGAAATCGTGCCGCCGCCGCCGGTGTTCGAAAGATTCGAAAGCCGATTTAGAGAGTCGTACGTAACTCTACTGCCGGCGAAATTTTTCCTTAGTGTGATTTTGGGCTTGCGTTGGGTTGGAGCTTCTAGCGTCAACATGCAGATATTCTATCATACAAAAGCCGGTCAGGATAAAGAGAAAAGAGATTCTTTGATGAAACTATACCGCCCCGCTCGTCGCGGGGCTTGGTGGTCATTCAGTCTGCCGCTTGCCCCGCTGGGGCGGGGGCGCGCTGCGTGGTTGCCTGCCTTGGCGGCAGGCGGCTCGCTTGGCTGCTTCGCCTTTTAAGCGGTCTTGTCGTGCGGGCTGCGGCACTCGTCGTGCTTTCGCTGCCGCACTCCAAGCCCGCGAAGCCGCGTGGCCGCTCAAGCGCAGCGTTTTTTATTTCCTTCCTCAAGCCCCCGCCCTCGGCGGTCTTTTCCGGAACTTATTTTTCCTTTCCCTTCGGGCACTCCCCACCTTGGCCGCGGGGG
>Ga0265342_10004798_pt1 | contig 10494 bp, 9 predicted proteins | sample 4CB327metaG_FD_203125 | JGI IMG/M metagenome (GOLD analysis project Ga0265342, IMG submission 203125) | Rhizosphere microbial communities from Carex aquatilis grown in University of Washington, Seatle, WA, United States - 4-CB3-27 metaG | ecosystem: Host-associated > Plants > Roots > Rhizosphere...
CGCCGGCGGCGCGGACAGAGCGCGGTTCTGGGCCGCCTACTTCGCGCACCGGGACGGGCTCGACCAGGGGAAGGGCGGCGTCGCCGGCTACTGGCGGGCGGTGGCCGACGAGATCGGCGCGAGCTGGGACGAGGCCCGGGTGCACGAGCTGTGGGCGGCGGACTTCCGCAGCTGGCTGTCGGTCAACCCGGACGTCATCGACCTGCTCACCGACCTGCGGGCCGGCGGGACCCGGCTGGCGCTGCTGTCCAACGCCGGCCCCGACTACGGCAGCTACTTCAGGCACGGCCCGCTCGGCGACCTGTTCGCCGCCTGCTACGTCAGCGGCGAGCTCGGCCTGCTCAAGCCGCACCCGGAGATCTACCGGCACGTCCTTGACGACCTCGGGATCACTCCCGGCGAGGCGGTCTTCATCGACAACCGCGCGTCCAACGTGGCCGGCGCCCAGGCGCTCGGCGTCACCGGCCACGTGTTCACCGGCGCGTCCGCCCTGGAGGAGTTCCTCACCAAGCTCGCCGCGCCCGCCGCCCGCTGAGCCGACCGCGCGCAGACCCTGTGGTTGTGACAGCAATACGGTCATAGGAGCTAGGACGCCGCCGGCGGGTGCACCGTAGTGACCGTGCCATCGCTCCACACGATCGTGACGCTGGCAGCCATCGCCCGCACGTTCCCGCCCGGCAGGCAGCCAGCGGAACTGGCCGCACCGCTCAGCTGCGCGGGACCGCCGCCCGCGGCCTCCGCCTCACCGCCGCCCGTGCCCGCCGCTTCACCGCCGCCCGCGAAGGCCGCGCCGCGGCCGGCGGCGGCCGCGGCGCTGCTGCCGGCGGCGGCCGCCTCGCGGTAGGCATCGTGCAGCCGCAGCAGGTCGCCGCGGGCGCCGAGCACGGCGTCCACCCGGTCCCAGAACCGGCGGGACTGCCACAGCCGGCCGGTCTCCGCGTGCCCGACGGTGGTGACGGAGACGACGGCGTGCCTGGCGAGCTCCGGCTGGGTCAGGCCGGCGGCGCGCCGTCGCGCGGCGAGGCCGGCCGACAGGGCGCGCGCCGCGGCCGCCAGGTCCCGCTCGGCCCGTGGCCGCATGCCCCCGGCGACGCGCGGCCTGGCGTTGCGGCTCGGCCCGGCGACGAGCACGCCGTCAGCGACCAGCGCGCGCAGCGCGCGGCGGCAGGTCAGCGTGGAGTACCCGGTGACCCGGCTGAGCGCCGCGCCGCTCGGCGCCGGCTGACCCGGCCGGAGCGTGCCGTCGGCGACCTGGGCGCTGACGGCCGCGGCCACCCTGGCCCACTTGGGCAGGCCCCTACCGGAGGCGGTCATGGCGCTGGCGTGACGTGGAGCGTGCTCGGGTGCGCGGCATCGATGCCTCTCCTGGTGGCTACGGCGCGGGGGGAACTGCAGTGCCGCGCCCAATGATACTCGATCGCACTCGACTAGTATCAAGTAGGACGTTAGTCCGCGCCAGCTGGCGGGGCCCGCCAGGAGAGCAGGGGCGGGTGGCGGTGAAACACGCGCCCGTTCGGGATAGTGATGTTGGATGATCCGAACGGGAGCGTGCTCCGCCGCTCCGGCCCCTGGCCTCCGGCGCGGCCGACCAGCCAGACCCGGCCGCCGGGCGCCCCCGGCCGCCTCAGACCAGCTGCGCCTAAAGCCAGCTGTCGGCCGGCGGCGCGTCGGTGCCGTAGGCGTCGCGCCAGGAGATGACGGGGTTGCGCAGCACGCCCAGCTTCTCGATCTCCGCCTCCACCACGTCGCCTGGCTTGAGGTAGTTGGCGAACGGGTCGTCGGTGCTCGCCGCGACGCCGGCCACGGTGCCGGTGGTGATGAGGTCGCCGGCGCTGTAGACCTGCGGTGAGTGGTAGGCGACCAGCTGCGGGATGGACACCGACATCTTGCGGGTGTTCGACTTCTGCCGCACCTGGCCGTTGACGCGTAGCTCCATGTCCAGGTCGTGCGGGTCGTCGACCTCGTCGCTGGTGAGGATGTACGGGCCGATCGGGCAGAAGGTGTCGATCGCCTTGGAGAAGGAGAAGACGCCCGACTTCATCTCGCGGCGCTGGATGTCGCGCGCGGTGATGTCGTTGAATACCAGGTAGCCGCCGATGTGCCGGGTGGCCTGCTCGGCGGTGAAGAACTTGCCGGGCTTCCCGATCACGATCGCCATCTCGAGCTCGTAGTCGAGCTCCTTGGTGAGCTGCTCGGGGTAGACGATCGGGTCGTCAGGCCCGATGATCGCGTCCACGTTCTGGAAGAAGACGATGCCCTTGTTGACCGGGTGCGACCAGTTGACCCGCACCAGGTCCTCGTGGTGCTCGCGGAAGTTCCCCGCGGTGTGGAAGAACTTCTTCGGCACGATCGGCGCGCGCAGCCGCACCCCGGACAGGGGGTAGCGGCGGCCGGTCTCCGGTACCTGCCGGTCCCGCTCGAAGAATTCACGGGTCGACGCGGCGTCGAGCTCGATCACCTGGTCATCGGCGATGCGCCCGACCCGGCTGACGCTGTCTTGGCCATCGGTGAAGGTCACGAGTTTCATGCCTGGTACCTCACCAGGCGAACCGGCCGGCTAGCCGTGCAGATGCCATTCAATGGAACGCCCGTTGCCCGGGCGCCCCGGGTGGCCTTCACTGCTCGCTATGACGGACTGGCGCGGGCAGGACTGGCTCGGACTCGGGGGCCGCGCGGCGCTCGTCGCGGGCGCCGGCGGGATCGGCGAGGCGGTCGCGCTCGCCCTGGCCCGGGCCGGCGCCCGGGTGGCCGTCACCGACGTGAGCGAGCCACGGCTGGCCGAGCTGGCGAAGGCCGCCGCCGCGCAATCACTTGATGTCGCCGCGGTGGCGGCCGATCTCACCTCCGCCAGCGCCGCCCGGGCGGCGGTCAGCGAAGCCGCGGCGCTGCTCGGCGGGCTCGACGTCTTCGTGCACGCGGTGGGCGTCAACGACCGGCGCCCGGTGCTCGGCACCCCGGACGAGGTCTGGGAGCGCATCATCGACGTCAACCTGAAGAGCGCGGTGTGGACGGCGCAGGCGGCGGGCGCGCTGATGGTGCCGGCCGGCTACGGGCGGATCGTCTTCCTGTCGTCGGTCTCCGGCCTGCTCGCGCACGCCGACCACGCCCCCTACGCCGCGACGAAGGGCGGCGTGAACCAGCTGTGCCGGGTGATGGCCCGCGAGTGGGCGGCCCACGGCGTCACCGTCAACGCGGTCGCGCCCGGCTACACCGAGACCGAGCTGACCCGCGCCCACCTGGACAAGCCGGGCGTCCGCGCGGGCCTGACCGCGCTGGTGCCCGCCGGGCGGCTCGGCACCGTCGCCGACCTGGCCGGCCCGGTCCTCTTCCTCTGCTCAGCGCAGTCGGCGTTCGTGACGGGCCACGTCATGTACGTCGACGGCGGCCGCACCCTGGTGTAGTTCGGAAACACTGTGTAGTTCGGAACACTGCCTAGTAAGGACACACGCGTAACATGACGTTCCCCCAGCGGTTCACTGGAAAGACTGTCCTGGTCACCGGGGCGGGCACCGGCTTCGGCGCCGAGGTCGCGGTGCGCGCGGCGCAGGAGGGCGCCGACGTCGCGGTGCACTACCGCAGTTCGGAGGCTGGCGCGCGGGAGACCGCCGCGCGGGTCGAGGCCGCGGGGCACAAGGCGTTCCTCGTGCGGGCCGACATCACCGGCTGGGCGCAGGTGAAGGCCATGGCCGACCTGGTCTTCGGCCACTTCGGCCGGCTCGACGTGCTGATCAACAACGTGGGAGACATGGCGAGCGAGCAGATGTCGTGGCGGGACGTCACCGAGGAGTCGATCGATCACACCCTCGCCGTTGACATCAAGGGCACGCTGATCTGCACCCACGAGTTCGGCTCGCGCATGCTCGAGCAGGACGACGGCGGGTCGGTCGTCAACATCGGCTCGACCGTCATCGTGCGCGGCAGCGCCCGCGCGCCGCAGTACGCCGCCGCCAAGTACGGCATCGTCGGCCTGACCAAGTCCTACGCCCACGCCTTCGCGCCCAAGGTGCGGGTCAACGTGTTCGCGCCCGGGTTCATGGAGACCGAGCGGATGCTGAACCGGGAGGACTACAAGAACGGCCGCGGTGACACGCTGCGGGCGATGACCCCCATGCGGCACATCCCCCGGCCGGAAGAGGTCGCGGGCACCGCGCTCTTCCTCGCCAGCGCGGACGCGAGCCACATCACCGGCGGCTACCTGGTGGCTGACGGCGGGTACAACATGATCGGAGCCTGACATGCCTCGCGCCTATGTTCCCCCGGACTTTCCCGGCCCCGCGGGCCAGCGGACCCTGTTCGTCAACGGCGCCGTCATCGACGGGTCGGGCGCGCCACCCGGGCCCGCCGACGTGGTGGTGCGCGGATCGGTCATCGAGTCGGTCAACGTCGGCGGCGGCACCGAGCCGGGGCCCGGCGACCAGGTGGTCGACTGCGCGGGCCTGACCGTCATGCCCGGCCTGGTGGACTCGCACTGCCACGTGACCTTCCCCTCGGCACTCGGGCACATCGACCCGTCGTTCAACCCGCCGCTCGACGTCAGCTTCTTCCACCACATGCCGTCACCGGACGAGCACTTCGAGATCGCCAAGCGGAACGCGGCGATCATGCTCGACCACGGGTTCACCAGCGCGTACTCGGCCGGGTCGCTGACCCCGGTGCCGACCGAGGTGTTCCTGCGCGACCAGATCGCGGCCGGGACCGTCACCGGGCCGCGGATGCGCGCCGCCTCCTTCGAGCGGGACAACAACCCGGTCCGGATGGGCCCGGACGGCCCGCAGCCGCAGCCGACCGGGCCCGGCGCGGTGCGGGCGTTCATCGCCGAGCAGGCCGCCATCGGCTTCGACAGCGTCAAGCTGCTGCTGAGCAACGACGACGTGTTCTTCGGCGGCGGGTCGATGGTGACCCAGTACAGCCAGGAAGAGGCGGCCGCCGCCGGGGAGCAGGCCAGGGAGTCCGGCGTCTGGCTGAACTGCCACGCGCAGAACCCGGAGTCCATCAAGCTGGCGGTGCGCAGCGGGTTCCGTTCGGTCTACCACTGCTCCTATGCCGACGACGAGGCGGTCGACCTGCTTGAGTCGGCGAAAGACGCGGTCTTCCTGTCCCCCGCCGTCGGCATCATGTGGGCCAACGTCTACGAGGGCGAGGAGTTCGGCATCGACCGCGCCCAGGCGGAGCGGATGGGCTCGGTGCGCTCGCTTGAGGCGATGCAGGCGCTCTACCCGGAGCTGCGGCGGCGCGGGCTGCGGGTGCTGCCCGGCGGCGACTACGGGTTCCCGAACAACCCGATCGGCGCGAACGCGCGCGATCTCGGGCTGTTCACGCGGCTGTTCGGCTACTCGCCGCTCGAGGCGCTGCGCGCCGCGACGTACTACGGCGGCCTGGTCCTCGACATGCCGGTCGGCCTGCTCACCCCCGGCTACCTCGCCGACATCCTGGTCGTCGCCGGCTCGCCCGCGCAGGACGTCACCGTGCTCGAGGACCCGGAGAACCTGCTGGCGATCGTGCAGGGCGGGCAGTTCCACAAGCGGGCCGGGCGGCTTGCGCTAGCGACGGCATGAGCGACGTCAGCGGCGTCATCAGCTACCGGGGCATCGAGTACGCGCAGGGGCCCGGCTTCCGCCCGCTTGAGCTTGACCTGTACCTGCCGGACGGCCTTACCGGCCCGGTGCCCGTGGTCGTCCACGTGCACGGGGGCGGGTGGCGGCGGGGCTCGCGGCGCCACCCGCTGCCCGCGCTCGGCGACGGCTTCTACCACGAGCTCGCCGCCACCGGAATCGCCGTCGCGGCGATCGACTACCGGCTCAGCGGCGAGGCCCGCTACCCGGCCGCCGTCGACGACGTGCGCGCCGCCGTGACCTGGGCGCGGACCGCGCTGCCCGGGTACGGGATCACCCTGGGCCCGCTGGCACTGTGGGGTGACTCGGCGGGCGGGCACCTCGCGCTGCTCGCCGCGCTCACCGCTGCCCCGGTCGACGGGGTGGTCGCCTGGTTCCCGGTCACCGACCTGACGACCATGCACGAGCCGGGCGACGACGACCCGGAGTCGCGCGAGGCGCAGTTCCTCGGCGCGCCGCCGTCGCTGGTCCCTGAGCTCGCCCGCGCGGCAAGCCCGGTCAGCCACGTGCACGCGGGCGCCCCGCCGGTGCTGCTGATGCACGGCGACAGCGACGCGCTGGTGCCCGCCAGCCAGAGCACCGGGTTCGCGCGGTCCCTGGCCGACGCGGGCGGGACCGTGACGCTGGACCTCGTGCCCGGCGCCTCGCACTTCTGGGACGGCGCGGACGACGTGCCGGGCATCGTGGCCCGGTCCGCCGGCTTCGTGCGCTCGCTGGCCCCCGGGACCGTTACGGCGACGTTACCGGGCAGGAGTCGACTGCTTGCCATGTCACGCAGACGCGATGCTGGCGAGCAGCGCAATGGCGCTGGAAACGGCGACGGGGACCTCGAGCGCGACGGCGGCCGCGGCGTGCGATCCGAGGACGGCCCGCAGCTCGGTGACGGGGCGGGCGAGGGTGGCCGGGCCGGGCCGGTCGCCGGCCCGGCGGATGAGCGCGGCGGTGGCGAGGAACTCGCCGAGTGCGCGGTCCTCGGCGACGCCGGCGGCGTGCAAGACCATGGCGGCGGTCTCAAGCCCGAGTGCGAGGGGGGAGCTGAGCGACATGGCCTGGGCGGCCTCGAGGACGGCGGCCGCGCAGCGGACGGCGCCGGGGAGATCGTCGCGGGCCAGCAGCGCCCGCGCAAGAACCGCCCTGATCAGCGGCACTTCCCGTTCGACGCCTAGCTCGCTGGCCTCCCGGTCGGCTGTCGTGCCGAACTCTACCGCCGCGTCGAGGTCGCCGTCGGCCAGGGCGACGCCGGCGGCCGCGGACAACAGGACCACCCGGGCGATGCTGTGGGTGGCCCCGTGCAGCGGCAGCGCCTCCGCGACATAGGCGCGCGCCTCCTCCAGCGCTCCGACCTCCCAGCACACCATGGCCGCGGTCGGCAGGGCGAGCATCCGCTGCTCACGCGACCCGCTCCGGCGGGACAAGTCGATCGCGTCGCCCGCGTAGCCGGCGGCCGCCGGGTCGGCCCGCTCCGCCAGCACGCTGCCCATCCCCATGGCCGCCGATACCTGCACGTCCACGTCGAACGGGGCGGCCGCCTCGATGGACAGCCGGACGTGCTCGACCGCCTCGGCTCCCCGGTCGACGTCATCGAGCAGGCCGGCCAGGAAGATCAGCGCCCGCGCGCGGTAGGAGTCCCGCGCGCCAGCCAGCATCTGGACCGCGCTTTGCAGGTCGCTCATCGCCTGGGCCGTATCGCCCGACCAGTAGCGCAGGTAGCCAAGGGCAAAGGTCGCGTACGCGGCCCACGGTCCCGATGGCTGCTCCGCCAGTAGCCGCGATAGCCAGAAGCCCCCCTCGTGCACGCTGGTGGAGGCGAAGTAACGGTGCAGCCGGAAGGCGAGCTCCTGGCAGCGGTCGAGGCTGGCTCGCCCGGCCAGTGCCGCCCCGAACAGCGAGCGCACCGAGCCGAGCATGTCGGTGATGTCGGCCTGGAACGACCCGGGGGCGGCGCGGGCGTCATCCGGCAGCCGGCTGCGCAGCGCGTCGGCCAGGCGACTGTAGGCGGCCGCCTCCTCGCCATGCTCGGTGAGCAGCTCGCGGGCGAAGCGGTGCAGGTCGTCATCTTGCTCGTAGCGCCAGCGCGGCCCGGACTGGTCAACCGACAGCAGCCCGCGGGCGGTCAGCTCGCGGAGGATCCGCACCACCCGCACCGGCGCGATCCCGTCCCCTGACACCACCTGCCGGGCCAGTTGCAGGCCGACCGGCCCGTCGAGCACGGCCATCCGGCGGAACACGACGGCCTCGTCCGGGTCGAGCAGCAGGTAGCTGCTGCGCGCGATCGAGCGCAGGCCGCCCGCCTCGCCCAGGACATCATGCAGGTGATCAAGCAGGTCGCCCGCGGGCATGACCGTCAGCTGCGCCGCGACAAGTTCCAGGGCGAGTGGCAGGCCACCGCACCGGCGGCACAGCGCCAGCAGGTGCGGCGCGGCGTCCGCGTCGACGCGCAGGTCGCCGCCCGACTCCCGCACCCGGTCAGCGAGCAGGCGGACCGGTCCGCTGCCCGGCAGGCTCGCCGCGGTGTCCGGGGCGGGAAACGGGGTGAGGGGAAGCAGCCGTTCCCCCTCCACCGACAGCGCCACCTGGCTGGTCGCCACGATCGTCAGCAGCGGCGCCCGCGCCAGCAGGGCCGCCACCAGCGAGGCGACCCCGTCGACGACGCCCTCGCAGCCGTCGAGCACGAGCAGCGCCCGGCCCAGCGGGGCGAGATGATCGGCCACAGAAAGCGCGGCGTCCTCGATCCCGAGTTGCACGCCGATCTCCAAGGCCACGCTCGACGCCACCAGCGCGTCCTCCGCGACCGCCGCCAGCGGCACCCACAACCGCCCGCCGTCGAATCCGCCGCGCCGGGACGCGATGCGGCTGGCCAGCCGTGACTTGCCGACCCCGCCCTTGCCGGTCACGGTGACCAGGCCGGGCAGGGTGACGGCGCCGGCCAGCGCGGCCAGGTCCGCCTCCCGCCCGATGAACGAGGTCGTCTCGGCGGGTACGCGCGCGGGCGCGCCGCCAGGCTGGTCGCGCAGCGCCTCGAGGTAGACCTGGACGGTCTCGGCGCTGGGATCGATGCCCAGGTGCTCCCCGAGCACCGACCGGCACTCCTCGTACGCCTGTACCGCCCCGGCCCGGTCGCCCGCGCGGTCGAGGGCGGCGATCAGCGACCGGTGCGTGCTTTCGTCCAGCGGGTGCCTGGCCACGGACCGCCGGGCGGTCTCGACCGCCCGGTGATGGTCACCGAGGCCGGCGCACGCCTGGGTGACCAGCCGGGCCGCGTGCAGCGCCGTCGCCTCGACCGCGCGGCGGTGCGGCCCGAGCCAGTTGCCGTCTTCGCCGGGCAGCAACTGATCGCCCGCGAGCCGGGAGATCGGCTCGGCCAGGTCCGCGGCGGCCTGCAGCCGCCCCTCCGCCAGCAGCGCGGCGGCCCGGCGCACGTTGCGCGCCGCGCTGCTCACGTCCACGGTGACGCCGTCGGCGAGACGGTATCCCGACGGCGTCGTGGCGATCAGGCGCTGGCCGCCGCCGCCGGCCGGGGCGCACGCGGACCGCAGGCCGCGCACCACGCCGCGCAACGCCGTCTGCCAGGTCGCCGGGAGGTCATCGCCCCAGATGGTGGCCGCGAGCCGGTCGGCCGGGACGTGGCCGCCGGACAGGGCGAGCGCCACGAGCGCCACCCGGCCGCGGCGCCCGCCGAGCGCCTGGCCGCTCACTTCGGCCGCCGCGCAGCGCACCGTCACGGCACCGAGGACATCTACGTCCACGAGCGGGATCGTATAGCCGGCGCGACCGGGGCGAAATACGTAACGCGGGCGGCCCGCCTACGTACCACCGCCTCGGGCGTCGGTGCGGCCCGCCGCCGCGAGCACGGCGACCTGCTGCTCCCGGGGCGTGAGGACACCACCTCCTTGCGGCGCGATCCAGGGGCTGAACGCCCCCTCGCACCGGGCGTGCAGCGCGATGGCCCGGGCCAGGCTGACGGCCGCGGGCCGCTGGTCGCCGGCCGCCTGGTGAGCCGCGGCCCCGGCGTAGCTGGCCTCCGCGGCGAGCAGCAGGGTGCCCAGGTCCTCGAACCGCGCGCTGACCGAGTCCAGCCGCCGCGCGTCCCCGGCGGTCAGCGCCGTCGCGGACTGCGCTGCCGTGGTGGCGAGCATCAGCTGGCTGTCACGGCCCGCGGCGGCCAGACGCCGGCGTAGCTCGCGCAGCACGATCGTCTTGCCGACGCCGGGCTCGCCGACTACCACGCAGCCGACCCCGTGACGCAGTCCGGCGCTGATCGCCGCTAGCTCCTCCTCGCGCCCGACGACCGGCCAATCCACCCACATGACATGACGGTAGCGGCTGGCCGACGGGGAATGGCGGCGGTCGCGGCACCAATCTGGCCCGTCGCCATTACGCGGCCGTTACGCGCCTGCGGTGCGCTCATTGCATCAGCATCGCCAGAAGGGAGATTCACGGTGAGAAGTGGGATAGGAAGCCCGCCGTCATCAGCGCGGTGCAGGCAGCCAAGATCACCGGCCAGCCGTACACCGTCGCCGCGTCGCCGGCCGGCGACTGGGCGGCTCAGTGCGCCTACAACAACGACGACGCCACGGCCCAGGGGGTGGACGTGACGCTGTTCACCAACGCGGCGGGCACCTGGAACCTCGTCCACAGTGGTGACCACTCCGACATCTCCGGACTCGGCGACAAGGCCTTCTGGGATAACGACAACACCCTGTACGTCCTGTCAGGCACTGACCTGATCCAGGTCAACGGCCTGAGTAGCGAGCCGGCCGCTGAGGCACTGGCCAAGCCGGTGCTCGACGCCCTGCACTAAGCGGTTAACCGCCCCGATACGGAGGAAGATCATGCGCAGCAAAGGGCTACTGACGGCGGCCGGACTGGCCGCCGTGCTGGC
>Ga0265342_10004801_pt1 | contig 10487 bp, 8 predicted proteins | sample 4CB327metaG_FD_203125 | JGI IMG/M metagenome (GOLD analysis project Ga0265342, IMG submission 203125) | Rhizosphere microbial communities from Carex aquatilis grown in University of Washington, Seatle, WA, United States - 4-CB3-27 metaG | ecosystem: Host-associated > Plants > Roots > Rhizosphere...
AAACGTCACCGACTATGGCGCATTCGTGGAACTCGAGCCGGGCGTGGAAGGCCTGGTACACGTCAGCGAAATGTCGTGGGTCAAGAAGAACGTAGCGCCGGGCAAGATCGTCACGCCGGGCGCCGAAGTCGACGTTCAGGTGCTGGAGGTCGATTCTAACAAGCGGCGCATCTCGCTCGGCCTCAAGCAGACCCAGGACAACCCCTGGCAGGTGTTCGCGGCGGCGCATCCGGCGGGAAGCATCGTGGAAGGCGAGATCAAGTCGATCACCGAGTTCGGGCTGTTCGTCGGCGTCGCCGACGACATCGACGGCATGGTTCATCTCTCCGATCTCAGCTGGGACAAGCAGGGCGATCAGGCCGTGGCCGAATACACCAAGGGCCAGACAGTCAAGGCCAAGGTGCTCGACGTCGACGTTGAAAAGGAACGCATCAGCCTCGGCATCAAGCAGCTTTCCTCCGATCCGATCGAGAAGGCCGGCCCGCTGAAAAAGGGTGCGGTGGTCACGGTTACGGTCACGGAAGTCAACGATGGCGGTGTCGAGGTCGAACTCGACGGCGGCGCCAAATCGTTCATCCGGCGGTCCGACCTGGCGCGCGACCGCGCCGATCAGCGCCCGGAGCGCTTCGGCAAGGGCGACAAGATCGACGCACTGGTCACCAGCGTGGACAAGTCCTCGCGCAAGATCGGCTTGTCGATCAAGGCGCGCGAAATCACCGAAGAGAAGGAAGCCGTGGCGCAGTACGGCTCGTCGGACTCGGGCGCTTCGCTCGGCGACATTCTCGGCGCGGCGCTCAAGAAGGCGACCAAGAAGACCAGGACCAAGGCCAGCGACAAGGAAAGCGCCAAGGAACCGGATGACGCGAAGGACGACGAGAAGGAAGAAGAGGGCGAGGAGTAAACCCGCTTCCGGCTGCGAACGCGAAAGGCGCGGGATAGAATCCCGCGCCTTTTTTCTGACCCGGGGTAAGAACTCTGCGGGCGAACGAGGCGCAGTCTCAGGGCTGAAGTTCCTGTATCGTTTGCACAGTCTAACGCCAGGAGCTGCCGCATGCGCGCGATCTGCAGAACGGGCGCGTCGTCTGTCGAGCTGCGAGACATCCCGGTTCCGGCGGCGACGCCGAACCATGTGGTGATCAAGACCACTGCTTGCGGAATCAACGCAGGCGACAAGGCTTGGCTCGCCGGTCTGTTCCCTGAGATACCGGCGAGCTTGCGCGATGTCTGCGGAGCGTGCGCTTCGGGCGTTGTGATCGCGACCGGGAAGGGTGTTCCATCGCGCTATCTGGGCCGGAAGATCGCTGTTTACCGCTCCTTGAAGGCCTCGAGCGATTGCTTGGGCGTGTGGTCCGAATTCGCGCGGATCCACTATCTGAACACTGCGCTGTTACCCGAGGACGTGGACGAGGCGGACTATTCCGCGTCGCTGGTGAACGCCGTATCGGCCCATGTCTTCCTCGATCAGGTCGTTCGGGCCGGTCACAGGGCTGTGGTGTGCACGGCGGGAACATCGGCCACGGGCCGTTCCCTCCTTGGCGCCTGCCACGCCCGGAATATCCCCATCATCTCCATCGTACGGACGGAAGCGGGCAAGGCGTTGCTCTCGAGGTTCGCTGCCGTGCATGTGCTCGCAACAGCGGACGGCGAGTTCGATCCGAAGCTGCAAGAACTGTGCGCCGAGCTTGGCGCGACGGCCGTATTCGACGGTGTCGGCGGTGCCCTTGCTGGTCGCGTCGCTATGGCGATGCCACCCGGCTCGACGATCTATTGCTACGGCTTTTTGGCCGGCGGCGAACCTCTAGCCTTTCACTCCAGCCTGCTCCTGATGAGATCGCTGACGTTCATCTCTTTCAGCGTGCTTCGCCCCTTGGTGAGGGACAAAGAAACGCTGAATCGGCTGCTAGCGGGGGTGGAGGAGATCATCGCCATGCCCCAGTTCCGGACCGTCACCGGCAGAACGTTCGGCTTCGAGACTGTAGCCGAGGCGCTGGCATGGCAAAGTCCCGACTGTGGCAGGGCCGTCCTTAAGCCTTGAACCGAAACCTTAGTCCCGCCGCAGCACGAAGTAGGGCTGGTTCAGCAGGTCCGCGTCGAAGCCCGGGTGAAGCCATGCCTTCTCGGGCGCAGCGCGGAATTCGAAATAGTATTGCAGCGGATAAGGCGAGTCCGTGTAAACCGCCGGAATAGCTGCGCGGTAGGCCCCACCATCAGCGATCATCTCGGTGCTGATCCAGCGCTCGGCTTGGTTGACGTGCCGGTACCACAACAGGGCGGACGTAAGTTTGCGCGCCGCCGCGATCTCTAAGGCAACGACCTGCTTCGGTGTGAATCCTGCTGGCGGCATATGTGTGGCCGTAAGGGGCTGGCGGGCGGTAACCACTTCGATCATGGTCTTCAGCAGATTGGAGTCCGCGCCCGCGGCGGCCGAAGCAAGCTTCGCCTCCAGCGCCGCGATGTCCGCGTCGATGTCGGCAAGACGATTGCTCCACTGGCCGCGCTCTGTGAACCTGTCGCTGACCGAAAGATCGGACGCGTAGATGCCCTTCGTCCGTTCGATGATTTTCGCCCAATGGGCCCGCGCGGTTCGATACGCGGTCAGGCCCGTCGCCAGGCTTTCGCGGTCGCCGGAACGATCGTGAATCGCGCAAAACACGCCGGCGCGCAGTTTCGCAGCGAAGAACCGGGCCAATACTACCTGAATTTCCGCATCGATCACCGTCCGCAAGGCATCGACCGATTTCGGCTTGCCGGCGACTTTAAGCCCGATCTCCGCAGCCGCCGCGAATTTCTCTAGCCACAGCGCGACTTCGAACGGGGAATATTTGCCGCTGCGCGCGCCCAGCAGTTCTCCGGCGAATTCGCTGCACGAGGAGAACATCTGAGGGTCGAGCGCCGTCACGTTCTGGAACGTCTTGGGCGAGGGCGCGTCGAAGAAGACGGCGGGCGCCTCGCTTGCCAGCGGCATGTTCCAGTATATCTCCGGCCAGTAGAGATCGCAGGCCGCCGACTCCGAATGGGCGCTGGTCACCAGCGGCAGGATGCGGCTCGCGTTCTCCAGCGCCGATTGCAGCGCGCGCGCCGATTTGCTGAGCGGCATTTGAAAGCCCCCCGGATCGCTGTCCGGATCGAACATCGTCCGCCCGAAACTGCGGTACCAGTACTCGTATTTCTCCCAATCGTATTTCGGCTCCATCCTCGCACTGAGGTATCCGCTGCGTCGGGTGCCCGGAATGCCGGAGCCGCGCCGCCCGCGGCAGGTCAGGGGCTCCATCAGGTCGGCGCCGGTCATGCCGCAGAACTGGAAGGCGCGCGCGTAGGCCGTCCCGGCCGCCGCATTGCCGGATGCGAGAATGCGCTGCGTCCCGGCGAAGACGCGCGGCCGCACGCTGTAGCGTCGGTCGTCGCGCATCAAGTCGGCATAGCCGTAGCGCGTGAAGCTGCGCTGGCCTTCGGAAAGCGACATCAGGCCTTTGCCCACCTGGCTGGCGGTCGGAATTTCAGATGGTCTGATGTCGGCCTGGTGGTAGGGCAGGCCCAGATGCTCGGCGGAGAATTTCGGCGAAACGTTCACCGGCATGCCGGTCGCGAGCGCAATGTCGATCATCTTCGCGTCGATGCCCTTGGCGTGAAGGTCGATTTCCACCGTGCGGCCGCAGCGCGCGACGCCGTCGAACACCGTCTTCCAGAAGTCGTAGCTGCCTTCGGCGACGCCGCTCTCGCCGTGAATGCGCAGCGCCACCGACGAAACGGCGGGCAGCGCCTTCAACGTCGCGGTGAGCGCGTCGCGGCAATAGAGCGCGTGATTTTCCGCCGTCAATCCTTCGATCAGATATTTAGCGCGCGGGCTGTCGATGAGCTGATAACCGTGCATCCAGACGCCGAGCTGGAAATCAAGGCCGCATGCTACGGTCTCCTCGCTGATGAAGCGCAGCGTCGCGAGATTGCGGTCGCGTTCCGCATCCGCAAGGCTGGTGGCGCGTACGTCGTAGCCCGGCACGGCGAGCAGGAACGGATAGAGGAACAGAAGATAGGAATCCTCGACGTTCTTGAGCGCATCATAGCCGAGCCCGAACGCCAGATGGAACCGGTTGAAGCGCTGTGTCGCCAGCATCGAAAGATAGCGCGGCCACATCGTGCGGTCGTAAAACCACGGCTTGTCGAGCGTCTCGCTGACGAACTGGCGCATCACGCTGCGCACTTGGTTCGAGGGTCGTTTGAGGACCGGTTCCTCGATCTCGAGCGGCGACTGCATCAGGACGCGGTCCGTGAGGTCGAAGAGCGCATACGTCAGCCCGCGCGCGTCGGCGCCCAACGCGACGATCGCCCGCCGTCCCGCGATCGCGGTCTCGAACAGCGCAAAGCTGTCGGCGACCGGAGGCCGGCTCAGCCCCGCCGCAGCCAAGAATCCGGGCGTCGCTTGAGAAGTTCCGTCCGCCGCGACGATGCACAGCTCGCCTTTGCCTGCCTGCTCAATTCGCTCACGGCGGAGAACTCGATAGCCGGCCGCGCTGAGAGCCTGCTTCAATTCTGCCAGCGCCCGCTGCAACGGTGGGGACTCGGCAACCGGGTCCAAGCGATCCGCCACCAGCGCAACAGACCGGGTTCGTGGGGCCTGGCCCATGACCAAGGGCCCTGCCGCCAGCCCGGCTCCGGCCAGGCCTGTTCGCCGCAGAAAGCCGCGCCTGTGGATGGGGTTGCCGCCGTTCATCGCCATGAGAACACCGCCCTGCCGCCTTCCAAGCCGATCCTGCCCCTGAGTCGCCCGTTCCGGCCAGCGCCAGCCCGAAATCGCCTCTTCCCAGGTTGAGGGATTTCCGTCACATTTATGGAAAATGCTGATTCTTCAGTGGCTTCCGATTGACGGCCCGGCCGTCCTCTGACAGGGTTAACACTTGCCGGGACAGGGTTTGGCAATATCGAAGTCAAGCTGTCCACTCGGGGGCACGGGATGATTAAGTCCGAACTGGTTGCGCGTCTCACCGCACGCTATCCGCATCTCTACCATCGCGATGTGGAGCGGATCGTTTCGACCGTTCTCGACCATATCACCAAGGCGCTGGCCGACGGCCATCGCGTGGAGCTGCGCGGCTTCGGCGCCTTCTCGGTGAAGGTGCGCCCGTCGCGCATGGGACGCAATCCGCGCACCGGCGAGCCGGTCGAAGTCGATGCGAAGCGCGCGCCTTTCTTTCGCACGGGCAAGGAGTTGCGCGAGCGGCTGAATGGTAACGGCAAGGCTTGAGCTCCCGCTTCAGTTGCGCCAGCTTGTTCTGATAGGACCCGGTTGAAATGAGCGTGGCGCGTTTTGCCAATCCGATTTTCGTCGCCCTCGACACGCCGGATTTGTCGCGAGCGCTGGCCATTGCCCAAGCCGTGAAGCCGCATGTCGGCGGTCTCAAGGTCGGGCTCGAGTTCATCAGCGCGCTCGGTCCCGATGCTGTCCGGCGGATTGTAGAGATCGGCCTGCCGGTGTTCGCCGACACCAAGTTCCATGACATTCCCAATACGGTGGCGGGCGCGGCGCGGGCCGTCGCCATGCTCGGCGTTGCCATGTTCAACGTCCACGCCTCGGGCGGCGAGGCGATGATGCGCGCGGCGGCGGGCGCCATCGCCGACATTCACCCACGCCCGCTCTTGGTTGCGGTGACGGTGCTGACCAGCCTGGACGATGCGGCGCTCGCCACGGTCGGCCAGCGCGGGCCTTCAGTGGGGCAGGTCGAGCGTCTGGCGGCGCTCGCCAAAGTGGCCGGGCTGGACGGCGTGGTCTGCGCGGCCCACGAGATCGCTTCGGTGCGCAAGGCCTGCGGGCCCGATTTTCTGGTCGTGGTTCCCGGCATCCGTCCGGCGGGCAGCGACCCCGGCGATCAGCGCCGGGTGATGACACCGGCAGAGGCCCGCGCTGCCGGGGCCGACATTCTGGTCGTTGGCCGGCCGATCACCGCCGCCGCCGACCCCGCCGGAGCGGCCCTCTCCATCGCGCAGGAACTTGCCGAAACAAGGGCTTAAGCAATCAGGCCGGCTTTGCTTGATTTCCGCCGCCCCCACGGCCATAAGCGGCGACCCATGACAGTCCAGGTCAAGATTTGCGGCATCAACAGCGCCGAGGCGGCGGACGCCGCCGTGCGCGCGGGCGCCGATTTTGGCGGTCTGGTTTTCCACTCCAAGTCGCCCCGCAATCTGTCGTTGGAGGCGGGACGCTCCCTGGCCGATCGGCTGCGCGGGCGGCTGCGTTTGGCCGCGCTGGTCGCCGACGAGGACGATGCCGCCATTGCCGCTGCCGTGGCCGCGGTTCAGCCGGACTATCTCCAGCTTCACGGCCACGAGACGCCCGAGCGCACCAGCCAAACACGCGCGCGCTTCGCCCTTCCGGTGATCAAGGCGATCGCCGTGGCGGAAGCCGCCGACTTCGCCCAGGTGCCCGCTTACGAGACCGTGGCCGATATTCTCTTGTTCGACGCCAAACCGGCCGGCGGCGCGCTGCGCCCGGGCGGCCACGGCGCGGCGTTCGACTGGCAGTTGCTCCGTAGACGGAGGTTCACGCGGCCTTGGCTGTTGGCCGGCGGGCTCACCCAAGCCAATGTCGCGCGCGCGATAGCGGCGTCAGGAGCGACGGGCGTCGACGTCTCGTCAGGCGTCGAGACCGCGCCCGGCGTCAAGAACGCGCAATTGATTGTGGATTTCGTCGCCGCCGCGCGCAATTTGGCGCAGGTGGTGTCATGACGTCGCCCAATTCCTTTCGTAACGGCCCAGATATTCGCGGCCATTTCGGTGCTTATGGCGGGCGCTTCGTCGCCGAGACGCTGATGCCTCTGGTGCTCGATCTGGAGCGCGCCTACGAAACGGCCAAACGCGATCCCGCGTTCCAGACCGAGCTCGACGGGCTGCTCAAGCATTATGTTGGCCGTCCCAGCCCGCTCTATTTCGCCGCGCGGCTGACCGAAAAGCTCGGCGGGGCGAAGATCTATCTCAAGCGCGAAGACCTCAATCACACCGGCGCGCATAAGATCAACAATTGCCTGGGCCAGATCCTGCTCGCGCTGCGCATGGGCAAGACGCGCATCATCGCCGAGACCGGCGCAGGCCAGCACGGCGTTGCGACCGCCACTGTCGCCGCGCGTTTCGGGCTGCCGTGCATCGTCTATATGGGCGAAGTGGATATCGAGCGGCAGAAGCCGAACGTCTTTCGCATGCAGTTGTTGGGCACCGAAGTTCGCCCGGTGAAATCCGGCTCGCGCACGCTGAAGGACGCGATGAATGAGGCGCTGCGCGACTGGGTCGCCAACGTCAACGACACCTTCTACATCATCGGTTCGGCGGCAGGCCCCCATCCTTATCCCGCGATGGTGCGCGATTTCCAGACCGTGATCGGCAACGAGACTCGCGCCCAGATGCTGGAGCGCGAGGGCCGCCTGCCGGATCTGATCGCGGCCTGCGTCGGAGGCGGCTCGAATGCCATCGGCATGTTCCATCCTTTCCTCAACGATCCCGAAGTGGAAATCCACGGCGTCGAAGCGGCGGGCGACGGCGCCGACACTCAGCGCCACGCCGCCACGCTGTCCAAGGGCACGCCCGGCGTGCTGCACGGTGCGCGCTCCTATCTGCTGCAGGATCGAGACGGCCAAGTGCTCGAAGCCCATTCGATTTCCGCCGGGCTCGATTATCCCGGCGTCGGGCCGGAGCATTCCTGGCTCAAGGACCAGGGCCGGGTGAAGTATTTTTCCGTCACCGACAAGGAAGCGCTCGACGCCTTCATGGCGCTGTCGAAGCTCGAAGGCATCACACCGGCGCTTGAATCGGCGCATGCCATCGCCCACATCATGCGCAGGGCGCCTGCGATGGCCAAAGACAAACTGATCGCCATTTGCCTTTCGGGCCGCGGCGACAAAGACGTGTTCTCCGTCGCCGCCGCGTTGGGTGAGAAGTTATGAGCCGCATTGCCGCGCGTTTCGCCGAACTCAAGGCCGCCAACCGCGCCGCCTTCATTCCCTTTGTTACGGCGGGCGATCCTGACGCAGAAACGACCTCGGCATTGCTGGAGAAGCTGCCTGCCGCCGGCGCGGACCTGATCGAGCTCGGCGTGCCATTCTCCGATCCGATGGCCGACGGCCCGGCGATCCAGGCGTCGTCGCTGCGCGCGCTGAAAGCCGGCATGACATTGGTGAAGGTGCTGGAGCTGGTGCGCAAGTTCCGCAAGACGCACAAGGCAACGCCGCTGATCCTGATGGGCTATTACAACCCGATCCACGCCTACGGCACGGCGCGTTTCGCCAAGGACGCCGCGGAAGCCGGCGTCGATGGGCTGATCACTGTCGATCTGCCGCCGGAAGAGGACGAAGTGCTGCGACTGCCCGCCGCTGCCCAGGGCCTCGACATCGTGCGCCTGGCCACGCCGACGACCGACGCGATGCGGCTCGAAGCCGTGCTTGATGGCGCAGGCGGCTTTCTCTATTACGTTTCGATCACCGGCATTACCGGCACCAAGAGCTTCGCCGAAAGCGAGGTGCATGAGGCGGTGGTGCGACTGAAGGCGGCAAGCGGACTGCCCTGCGTCGTCGGCTTCGGCGTGAAGACGCCCGAGCAGGCGGCGGGCGTGGCGGCATTCGCCGACGGGACGGCAGTCGGCTCGGCCATCGTCGAACGCATCGCGGCGGCCGGCGAGAAGAACGGGCGGCTTCGCGATACCCTGGAATTCTGCGAATCCGTGGCGCGGTCGGTGCATGGGGCGCGCGGCCCGGCTGTGGTAGGATAAGGCCATGAACTGGATCGCCAATTTAGTCCGCCCACGGATAAAGAGCCTGATTGGCGGCCGCAACAGCGACACGCCGGAGAATCTTTGGCGCAAATGCCCTGCCTGCGGCGAGATGATCTTCCACCGCGACTTGATCGCGGCACAATTCGTTTGCCCGCAATGCGGCCATCATCTGCGCGTCGGCGCGCCGGAGCGCTTCGCCGCACTTTTCGACGGCGCCTCTTTCGACGAGCTGATCCCGCCGGAGGTTCCCGCCGATCCGCTGCGCTTCCGCGACGAGAAGCGCTACAGCGATCGGCTGAAGGACGCCCGCGCCAAGACCGGACGCATCGACGCGCTGGCCGCCGCGCGCGGCACGCTGGACGGCCTGCCGGTGATGGTGGCGGTGCAAGTGTTCGATTTCATGGGCGGCTCGCTCGGCATGGCGGTTGGCGAGGCGCTGGTCAACGCCATGCAGGCCGCGGCGAGCGAAGGGCGGCCCTTCATCCTCTTCGTCGCTTCGGGCGGCGCGCGGATGCAGGAAGGCGTGCTGTCGCTGATGCAGATGCCGCGCGTTACCATCGCGCTCGAAATGCTGCGCGAAGCGGGGCTGCCCTACATCGTCGTGCTGACGGACCCGACCACGGGCGGCGTCAGCGCCTCCTATGCCATGCTGGGCGACGTGCATATCGCCGAGCCGGGCGCGCTGATCGGTTTCGCGGGCCAGCGCGTCATCGCGCAAACGATGCGCGAGCATCTGCCGGAAGGCTTCCAGCGCGCCGAATATCTGCTCGATCACGGCATGGTGGACATGGTCGTCCATCGCCATCAGTTGCGCGAAACGCTGTCGCGCGTGGTGCATCTGTTGATGAAGCGCACCCGCCCCAAGACGCGGCCCTCCTCGCGCGCGGTGATCGCCGCGAAACCCGCGCTCGTAACGCCTCCCACCGGAAGCGCTACATGAATCACACCGGGAGCGACGCGGTTCTCGACCGGCTCCTCAAGCTCCACCCCAAGAAGATCGATCTGGCGCTGGACCGAATTCTCGGGCTGCTCGTCGCGCTCGGTCATCCCGAACGACGCGTGCCGCCGGTGGTCCATGTCGCCGGCACGAACGGCAAGGGCTCGGTCTGCGCCTTCACCCGCGCCATGCTGGAGGCGGGCGGGCGCAAGGTGCATGTCTATTCCTCGCCGCACCTGGTGCGCTTCCACGAGCGCATCCGCGTGGCCGGCCACCTGATCAGCGAAGCCGAGCTGATGGGACTGCTGCTGGAATGCGAGCAGGCGAACGAAGGCCGGCCGATCACCTTCTTCGAGATCACCACGGCGGCGGCGTTCCTAGCCTTCGCGCGGCATGGCGCCGACGCGCTGGTGCTGGAAGTGGGCCTTGGCGGTAAGTACGACGCGACCAATGTTGTCCCCCATCCCCGCCTGACGGTCATCACGCCGGTGGGGCTCGATCACGCCGAGTTCCTCGGCACCTCGCTCGCCGACATCGCCGCCGAGAAGGCCGGCATCATCAAATCCGGCGTGCCGGTGATCGTCGGCCCGCAGGAAGACGCGTCCCTCGATGTCATCCTGCGCCGCGCCGATGCGCTTGGCGCGCCGGTCTCGGTCTTCGGCCAGGATTTCTTCACCCATCAGGAGCACGGCCGCATGGTCTATCAAGATCGCGACGGCCTGCTCGATTTGCCGCTGCCGCGCTTGGCGGGGCGCCATCAGATCGAGAACGCGGCGCTTGCCATCGCCGGGTTGAGGTGCG